>JAANMX010000218.1_pt1 | contig 76652 bp, 70 predicted proteins | sample 7279681 | NCBI WGS metagenome assembly JAANMX01 (sample SAMN14094542, study PRJNA606508) | bioreactor metagenome | isolation source: A lab-scale SPAN reactor treating ammonium-rich wastewater day 351 | place: Ireland: Galway | collected 2018-01-01
GAACTCGATCGCCACATCCATCGCGCCATCGACCTGGAGTACCGATGGAGCCCGAAACCCGTCGAATGTCACATCGATATATGCGGCATCATTGACGAGCAGAAGGTCGTGTTCGCGGCAAAATCGAACGGCGTCCCCGTAGAACTCCAACGACGCCGTCGCACCGGTGGGGTTGTTCGGATAGTTCAACCACAGGAGCTTGGCCCGTCTTGCCACGTCGGACGGTATCGCAGTAAGGTCCGGCAGAAAGCCTCGTTCCGCGCGGAGCGGCATCTCGTAAACGGACGCTCCTGCGAGGAGAGAGTTGACCCGATAGACCGTATAAGCTGGCGATGGGACTATCGTAAGATCGCCGGGATCGAGATAGGCCCAGGCGATATGGGCAAGCCCTTCCTTTGATCCGATCAGCTGAAGAATGTGCTGTGTAGGATTGAGTTCGACGCCGAAGCGTCGGCTGAACCAGCGACTGACCGCGCTGGTAAAGATCGGGTCGCCGTTGGGCGACTCATCGTAGCGATGGGTCTCGGGCTGGTGGGACGCCGACTGCAGGGCATCGATGATCGGGCTGGGTGTCGGTTGATCCGGATCGCCGATTCCGAGGTCGATGAGGTCTTTGCCGGCACGAATGGCGTCGGCCTTCAGCCGCGCGATCTCGCCGAACAGGTAGGGTGGAATGGCATTCAGCCGATTAGCTGGTTGTATCACCGGGTATCCCTCAAGAGTCCGATCCATTCGGATGGTCGTGCTTTCCATGCGAGCGACGGACTGACCCTGACCTTCCGATTACCGGCAGCGGATTCTACCACAGGCGAGTGTATAATGGACGGGAGGGCCGCGGTATTGCGTTGGATTGATGTCATTAGGGACGGATTCGATGCGGCGCTGTCCGCCGTCCAGCGATTGCCCATGGAGACCGACCCGGCAGTTGCGGATCGGGTCGCGGCGATCATCGCCGACGTACGCAATCGGGGCGATGATGCCCTGCTAGACCTCGGGCGTCAGTACGATTCCGCGACGCTGAGTTCGCTGGAAATCCCCCGATCCGAGTGGCGCGCGGCGCATGAGGCTGTTCCCGAGGCGTTGCGTCTCGCGCTCGACCGGATGGCGGCTGCGATTCGTCGCTTCCATGAGCCGCAACGACGGACGGACTGGTCGATCTGCCATGACGGGCGTCGTATGGGGCAGTTGCGGCGGCCTCTAGAGCGAGTGGGCATCTACGTTCCAGGTGGGCAGGCCCTGTACCCGAGCACGGTACTGATGTGCGGCATTCCCGCAGCGGTAGCGGGCGTCTCGGAGATCATTCTGTGCACGCCGTGCATGTCCGACGGTTCTGTGCACGGGGCGATTTTGTACGCAGCCAATCTGATTGGAGCGCGTGCGGTATATCGAGTTGGCGGCGCCCAGGCTATTGCCGCTATGGCACTGGGTACGGAGAGCGTTCCCCGCGTCGATAAGATCGTCGGACCGGGCAATGTGTACGTATGCGAGGCGAAAAGGCGGCTCTGGGGCGCCGTAGATATGGATATGGTAGCCGGACCGAGCGAGGTCTGCATCGTTGCGGATGGCGCAGCGGATGAGGGGTTTATTGCTGCGGACATGATCACCCAGGCGGAGCACGATGCGGATTGCGCCGCGCTTCTGATTACGCCGGACGGCGCGCTCGCTGAGAGAGTGAAGGGCTCGCTCGAAGCGCAGTTAGCGACCTTGCCCCGAGCCGCGACCGCACGGACAGCTCTCGACCGGCACGGCGCGATCGTGATCACCCGATCTCTCGACGAAGCGATGGTTCTGGCGAACGCCTGCGCGCCTGAGCATCTTTCGCTGATGGTGTCGGAACCGTACACGACACTCGGGCAGGTCCGCAACGCCGGCGCCGTCATGATGGGGCGCTGGACACCGCAGACCGCAGGCGATTACATCGCAGGGCCGAGCCATACGCTGCCGACAGGAGGATCCGCTCGCTTCTGGTCGCCGATCATGGTTGACAGCTTCATGAAAACGACGAACTATATGATGTTCGATGCGGCAGCGTTGCTCGAGGACGCCGATGTCATGCGAACCATGGCTCGCGCAGAAGGGTTGTCCGGACACGCATCGGCCGTTGATGTGCGGGTAAACACCGTCCGGTCGGACCGTTGCGCCGACACAGGAGGGCGTAAAGAACATGGCAGATAGGGCAATGGGCGTGGATCGTGAAGGTCGAGATCGTACCGCACGCGTCTCGCGGGCTACGAAGGAAACGCAGATCGAAGCGGAAGTAGCCCTCGATTGCGGCATCGCATGCGATGTCGCTACCGGCATCGGCTTTTTTGATCATATGCTGACCCAGGTGGCCTATCATGCCCGCATCAGCCTCCGTGTCGCCTGTTCTGGTGATCTGCACGTGGATGATCATCACACCGTCGAAGATGTGGGCATCACCATTGGAGCCGCGCTCCGTCAGGCGCTCGGAGAGTGTGCTGGGATTGTCCGCTACGGAAGCGCGATCGTCCCGATGGATGAGAGCCTCGTCCTCTGCGCGCTCGATATCAGCGGTCGGGGCCTCGCGTCGCTCGACTTGCCTATCGCTGCCGAGCGCGTAGGCGATCTCGGCTCGGAGACCGTCGCGGAGTTTTTTACGGCTCTTGCTCGATCGGCTCAGATCACGATCCATATCCGTCGCCTTGCGGGTGAGAACAGCCATCATCTCATCGAGGCGGCGTTCAAGAGTTTTGCCCGAGCCCTCCGGGAAGCCATTCGGATCGAGACACCGGGGGGTTCTGCACCGTCGACCAAGGGAATGCTGTAAGGTGCGGATTCTGGTCCTCGGGGGCACAATCTTTCTGGGGCGTCACATTGTTGAGGCCGCGCTGGCAAGACGCCACGAGATCACCCTGTTCCATAGAGGGCGACACGGGCTTGAGCTGTTTCCTTCGGTCTCGCGTATCCTTGGAGATCGAGCGGAGAGCCTGGACGCTCTGCGCAATCTGCGCTGGGATGTTATTGTCGATACATCGGGCTATGTGCCGCGTGTTGTCGATCTGAGCGCTGAAGGGCTCCGCGACTGCGCTGATCTCTACGTCTTCATCTCGTCCGTGTCGGTGTACGCGGATCAAGCGACTCCAGGCGCCAATGAGGACCGGGCCCTCGCCCCTCTGGGCGATGCCAGTGATGAGGCCGTTACCGAAGATAACTACGGGGCGCTCAAGGCGCTCTGTGAAGACAGGGTAGCCTCACGCTGGCCGGATCGTTGTCTCTTGATTCGCCCCGGCCTGATTGTTGGGCCTGATGACCCAACCGATCGCTTTACCTATTGGCCGGTGAGATACGCTGAGGGTGGAGAGGTTTTGGCTCCCGGCGAGCCCGAACGGCCGGTGCAGTTCATCGATGTGCGGGATCTGGCCGAATGGCTCGTCCGGTGTTGTGAGGATCGTACAACGGGCGTCTACAATGCCGTAGGACCCGCCCACGGTGTTTCGTTCGGTGAACTCGTGAGTGCATGCGAACAGTGTTCAAACGCGCGGACGGCGACAACCTGGGTGTCGGAGGGCTTTCTCCATGAGAACCATGTCGAACCCTGGAGGGACCTTCCACTCTGGCTACCCCGAGACTCCGAGTTCGCTGGTCTCGACGGTGTTGACGGTACGAAGGCTTGGCAGGCGGGGCTAACCACCCGCTCTGTCACGGCTACCGTCGGTGATACGATGGCCTGGGCCGGCGCTGGGCGGTGTGGATCGGCGCGACCTGTGGGGATGAGCAGAGAGCGCGAAGCCGAACTGCTGCGTCGATGGCATGATCAGCGCCACTCTGAAGTGCGTTGATCGCTGTTGTCGATTTCGGTGCAGGGAATCTGCACAGTGTGGTAAAGGCGATGCGGTACATTGGGGAGGCCGTACAGGTGACGCATGATCCTGATGTCATCACGATGGCCGACGGCCTCGTGCTGCCGGGCGTCGGCGCCTTTGGACCCTGTATGGAGGCGCTCTCGATACGCGGGCTGGCCGATCCAATACGCGTCTTTATCGAGTCAGGTCGGCCGTTTCTGGGCATCTGCATCGGCATGCAAATGCTCTTTACCGATAGCGACGAAGGAAGTTCAGCGCGAGGTCTGCGGATCCTTAATGGGACGGTTCGCCGCTTTAAGACTGCACGCGGATCGGATGGGATGGCGATGAAGGTGCCGCATATGGGTTGGAATACGATCGACATCAAGAAGGCTGATCCGTTATTTGCCGGATTGCCTGAGGCTCCGATGGTGTATTTCGTACATAGTTTCCATGTTATCCCCGAGGATCCGACGATCGTGGCTGCGACCACGGAATACGGCAGCCCGTTCTGCTCAGCCGTCGTTCACGACAACGTGCGAGCGACACAGTTCCATCCGGAGAAGAGCGGGGCGATTGGATTGGAAATGCTGCGAAACTTCTCGACGTTGGCTGCGTAAGACGATTATGCAAGTTATTCCCGCCATCGATCTGCGTCACGGCCGTTGTGTCCGCCTGCTTCAGGGGGATTATGATAAAGAGACGGTTTTTCCCGGCGATCCCGTCGAGTACGCGGAGCGCTGGGCTGCCGAGGGCGCGTCATGGCTTCATGTGGTCGATCTCGACGGAGCGCGCACAGGTCGGCCGAGTCCGATCAACATGACGATGCTGCGCCGAATCGTCGAAGCAGTGCCAATGAAGGTTGAGATGGGCGGCGGCGTCCGCAGTCTGGCCGCTGCTGAGGATATTCTTGCCCTCGGGGTGGAGCGCGTTGTCGTCGGTACGGCCATCGCGACGGATACCGAAGCGGCCTCGGTACTCTTCAGTACCCTTGGCGCACGGGTTGTTGCGGGAGTCGATGCCCGCGATGGGCTTGTCGCCGTTGAAGGCTGGCAGCGATCGGTTACCAGAACGGCCGACGATTTCGCCCGAAAGATGGCGGGTCTCGGTGCAAAGCGACTGATCTACACGGATATTGCCCGAGACGGAATGCTCTCGGGGCCCAACGGTGACGCATTGCGGAGGCTCGCCGCGGCGGTATCGATACCTGTGATCGCTTCGGGCGGGGTAGGCAGCATCGAAGACCTGCTTGCGCTCCGAGCATTAGAAATCGCTAATCTCGAAGGAGTCATCATCGGGCGCGCTCTGTATTCCGGCGACCTGACGGTGCGCTCCGCCCTGCACATCCTTCAAGATAGAGAGAGCTGAGGGTGCGCTGAGCCGATGATCGATACGGGAACACTCGCGGTCGCGCTCATCTTCGGGCTACCGGTCATCGCTGTGATTACCGCACACCAGCGTAAAGTGCTGGAGATGAAACTGAGCCTTCGCCAGACCTCGACCGAATCGGCGATCATCGAGGAGCTCCGCGCCGAGATATCCGAGCTGCGCGACACGGCTACCCGCTATGACCTGAGCTTCGACGCATCCTTACAGCGAATCGAAGAGCGCGTGGGCGCACTGGAGCGACGCATTGGATCCAGTGCGGAGCAGTCCATCGCTCAGCAAACGGATCGGGGATAGAGACTATGTCCGTGTTGAACGGGTTCACGTTCGTGATTCTGCTCATGGGCATCATCTTCTCAGTGCCCATCATCGCGATCATTACCGAACACCGACGAAAGCTCCTTGAGCTGAAGATGAAAGCCGGGTCGTCAGCGGAACTCGACTCCGGTATGCGAGGTCTGAGCAAGGAGATCGCCGATCTTCGAGAGACCGCAACGCAGTATGATATTAGCTTCGACGCCGCCCTCGAACGCCTGGAAGCGCGGGTTGTCGGCATGGAAAAGCGGATCGATCGGCTGGAGCGACTCTCCGGTCAGCAATCCGAGGCAGAGGTGAACGTCATGGGGGACATGCCGTAGTGAGCATATATGTCAACACGGGATCGAAGGTTCTTGTTCAGGGGATCACGGGTCGTGAGGGGTCGTACCATACGGCGGAGATGGTCCGCTATGGTACGAATATCGTTGCGGGCGTGGTGCCGGGGAAAGGCGGCCAGGTCGCCGATGGCAACGTGCCCGTCTTCGACCTCGTCTCCGATGCGGTCGAGGCGACCGGAGCCGATGTCTCGATCATCTTTGTTCCTGCGGCGTTCGCGACCGATGCCATCCTGGAGGCCGCGGATAGCGGCGTACGCCTGATCGTCGCGATCACCGATGGCATACCGTTACAGGACGCGATTCGACTTCGCCCGATCGTCCGGCGACGCGGGGCGATCCTCATCGGCCCGAACTGTCCGGGCGTAATCACTCCCGGGGAGTGCAAGGTCGGGATTATGCCTGGGGAGGCCTTTACACCTGGTCCTGTCGGCGTAGTCTCGCGATCGGGGACCCTCACCTACGAGATCGTCGATAGTCTGACCCGCGCGGGCCTTGGTCAGAGCACGTGCGTGGGAATCGGGGGAGATCCTGTGCCTGGTACTACGTTCGTCGAGGTTCTACGTCTGTTCGAAGATGACAACGCTACGAAGGCAGTGGTGATGGTGGGCGAGATCGGCGGGTCCGACGAGGAGGCGGCTGCGGAGTTCATCACGACGATGACGAAGCCCGTTATCGGGTTCATCGGCGGGCGCAGCGCACCGCCCGGCAAGCGGATGGGCCATGCAGGCGCCATCGTCAGCGGCAGTTCAGGCGGGGCGGAAGCGAAGGTCCACGCGCTAAGAGAAGTCGGCGCCGCGGTCGCGGATGCGACGGATGATATCCCGGCGCTCGTGGCCAGAGCCCTCAACGGATAGGAGTGTACGCATGTATTTGACCGACCGCAAAGTCGCCGTAATGGGCGCAGCCGGGGCCATCGGCAGCAATATCGTCCAGGACCTCCTCGCAACAGGCACAGCGCGACGTATCGCTATGTACGATCCGTTTGGGCCTGGGCTCGAAGGCGCCGCGCTGGAGATACTCCATTGCGCGTTTCCCAACGCCGAGATCTCGTGGACAACCGATCCGGCGGAGGCTTTGCGAGGGGCCGCGTATGTGATCTCTTCCGGCGGCGCTCCGCGCAAGGAGGGGATGACCCGAGAGGACCTTCTGCTCGGTAACTGCCAGATCGCCAGAGGACTGGGCGAAGCGATCCGAGAGCACGCACCGACGGCGGAATATGTGATCGTCATCTTCAATCCGGCCGACATCACCGGTCTTACAACCCTCGTCTACTCGGGTTTGCGGCCCGAATACGTTACGACGCTCGCCGCCCTGGATAGCACTCGACTGCGCGCTGAACTGGCAGCTGCCTTTGCGGTGATGCCGGATGAGGTGACCGGATGCGCGACCTACGGCGGCCACGGCGAGAAGATGGCCGTGTTCGCCGATGGAATCGGTGTATCTGGTATTCCGCTCCGCGATCTTCTGCAAGGAGCTACGGTCAACGATCGTACGTTATCGCAGGCTGACTGGACAGCGCTTCAAGAGCGTGTACGAAACGGCGGGAGTCAGATCATCAAGCTCAGGGGGCGCTCGTCGTATCAATCCCCGGCGCACCAGAGCGTTGCGATGCTCCGCGCACGGATCGAATGCGCCGACTATCCCTGGCCCTGCGGGGCGTATTTCGCCACCGGTGCGTACGCGAACGTGATGATGGCGGCCCCGGTATCGTTTGATGTCTTTGGTATGGCCGCGCGGGAACCCGTTGGGAACGCCATAGATATGGCCGCGCTTGCCGAGAGCTACCAGCACCTGGCAGCTCTCCGGAATGAGGTGATCCAGGCTGGGGTCCTGCCGCCAGTAGAGCGATGGCCCGAGTATAACCCCCATCTGTGAACTCCGGACTGATCCAGAGCCTACTCACTCCCGTCGTCGACCTGGTTCGTCAAGCGGGCTCCAACGCACTGGTGCGCTGGGGTGATGTTACGGCCGAGATCAAGCCCGATCAGTCGTTGGTGACGGAGGTCGATCGCTCCACCGAGGATTATCTGGCCTCACGGCTCACCGAGCTTCTGCCCGGGTCGGGCTTTGCGGGTGAGGAGAGAGGTTTCCGGAGCCAGGGTACGAGCTACACATGGATCTGCGATCCCATCGATGGGACGACGAACTTCGTTGCTGGATTGCCCCATTGGTGCGTCTCCGTCGGGTTGGTCCACGAGGGCAACTCGGTTCTTGGGGTCATCTATGCACCGGCGCTGGACCGTCTATATACGGGCCTGATCGGGGATGGGGCCCAGTGCAATCATCAGCCGATTATCGGCCAATCCGCCACGGAAATGGGCCATGAGGATATCCTCTGCGTTTCCACAAGCGCGTTGAAGAACCTGGACTTCAGTCGGGCACCCTGCAGACTTCGCTGCCTCGGCAGCATCGCCCTCGAAACCTGCCTCGTAGCGGAAGGACGAGCGCTGGGCGCCATCGGACGTGGAGAAGGGATCGTGGACCTTGCCGGCGCCATCTGTATACTCAACGAAGCAGGCTGCGCGCTGACCACCCTCCATGGCAGCGCCATCAGTACCGCCAGCCTGTTGGATCAATGGCACACCCGTGAACCATTTATCACCGCGAACTTCCGAACTCGGGAAACGATCGTGTCGCTCTTCGCTCAGGCGACACCGCGGTCTGGGCCCGCTGCGAACGGCGACTGACCTCCGATGAGAGCCATCGTGGACAGCGGTATCTGCAGCTTCACTCGATCCTTGGCTGCTACCGCCGCTGACCGGAACGCTCGGACCCCAGAGAACCAGTGATCGAGGGTCGTTGCGCCTGAGCCGCTGTGACAGGCTCGGCCGAACTCCTCCAGCATCCGTTGGTAGGGCGGCGGGTCATCGACGTTGGTTCGATGACTGGTTTGGTGAGACGAACGTACCAGGGCTTCATCACCCTCAGGCGTTCGGAGCATAACGGTAAGTCGAATCGAACGATCGATCACGCCTTTCGCTGGTCCGTAGGCGTCGATAACACCGTTTCTGCCAGTCAGGATGTACTGCTCCAGGCGGGGCGAGCCCGTCGCCCTCGCGATATGGTGGATAGAAACCCCATGGAGATGCTGAACGATGATCGTCGCTAGATCGGACGCTCCGGATCCCCCCTGCGGCGGATCGATATCAGCGCTGACGGCGAAAGGGCTGCCGAGAAGATCCGCCGCCAGGGAGAGGGTTTGGATCGCATGTCGAGCGAGAACAGGCCACCAGGCCTTCGAGCCCGTGAGATGGGTAACCCAGGAGGGATGGAAGGTCCACTCGCATCGAATCTCCTGTAAGGCGCCGATCCGACCTGCGGCGATGCATGCCGCAGCTGCACGAAGTCCTGGCTCATAACGAAGCGGCATCGACGGCATCAGGATCAAGCTATGCTCCCGGGCGAGCTCAGCCGTCTGTTCCCAGCGCGCATCGGGATTTGTCGGCGCCTCCACGAAGGCGTGCTTGCCGCGCTTCAGTGCGGCAAGCACGTAATCCGGGATACAGGCAGGTTCCGACAGGCACAGTACGGCTTCGATGTCCGGATCGGCTAAGAGGAGATCTGGATCCGAATAGGTGCGACATCTCCCCATTCGTCTCATCCAGGCGCGCGCCGACGCAGGCTCTTCATCGGCGATCGCTACTGTCTTCAGCGTCGATGCGGAGGCAGCCGCCTGGCTGTATGGAGCATAGTGGCGCGCTGAGCCGGCGATTCCGATTCGAAGAGGGACTCGATCAGCCTCTGATGTCATCATGTTGAAGCGTTCCGGTCCGTATTATGGCATGGTGTTCTCTGGACCGGCAGACATCAGATCGGGGAGGTAGATCAGGACTTGAGCGTGAATCGGGTGAGCGCACCGGGCAGGGTGTGTCTCTTTGGCGAGCATCAGGATTATCTTGGCTTGCCGGTGATTGCGGCCGCAGTGAGCCTGCGGATTTCGATCGAATGGCAGCCCTCCGATCGGACCTGCTTCATGCTTGATCTGCCCGACATCGGTCAGGCGGCAGCGTTCGAACCGAACGAGCCGCAGGTGTATGTCCATCAACGAGACTATCTTCGTTCGGCGATCAACGTTTTATTGCGAGAAGGGATGACATGGAGCCGAGGGATCACGGCGACCATGCGGAGCGAGATTCCGATCAACGCCGGTGTGAGCAGCTCCTCAGCGATGGTGACGGCCTGGCTGCGCCTCCTGGGACTATGGGCGGATCAACCCGTCGATCTCACGGGCCTTGAGCTTGCCCGTCTCGCGCATCGGGCCGAGGTAATGGAGTTCGGTGAAGCTGGCGGCATGATGGATCACTTCTGTGCAGCCTTGGGCGGGGTGCTTTTTATCGATACTCGCCCCCCATTTTCCGCGAAAACCCTGGAAGCGAGCCTCTCAGGCCTCGTCCTCGGCAACTCCCGGGAGCCGAAAGCGACGGTTGAGACCCTGAAGAAGAGGCGCGCCGAAGTGCTTGAAGGAGTGCGCCAGATGACCGCTGTTGATGCTAACTTCGATCTCAAGACCACCCCATGGGAGGAAGCCGTTGATCTGCTGGGGAATGTCGATGCCTTACCCCGAAGGCGCGTGACGGCCAACCTGGTGAACCGCGGTCTCTGTGCTGATGCGCTCGATGCACTGACACGAGGCGCATCGGACCAGATCGGCAAGCTCCTGGATGCTCACCATGCGCAGCTAAGAGATGGACTCGATCTCTCGACGCCGAAGATAGAGCGAATGATCGAGGCAGCTCATGCTGCAGGGGCGCTCGGCGCCAAGATCAACGGTTCAGGCGGAGGAGGCTGTATGTTCGCGTATGCCCCAGGGCGTGAAGACGATGTCGCCGATGCAATACGCAGGGCAGGCGGTGACGCCTACATCGTGAGCGTGGACGACGGGGCAACGAAGGATGGGTAAATCCCGCGCTCGATCCAGCGTGAAGACCCAGGAGACGCGATCCCGACACTCAAGACCGTGATCCCAACCCGCCGACGGACGCCTGCCCATCGGGTACCATAAGGTCAGCGAATCCGCGTGAAGAGCGTACTCCATGCCGCGTACAAAGGATCGTAGCGCTATCGATGAATGATGAGCAGAACGAGGGTGTCGTGCCCGACGATATAGTAGACTCGAGTATACGAAATGTCGGGGAAACCGAACGAGTCGATGCGGCGTACGATGCGCAACAGATACAGGTCCTTGAGGGTCTTGAAGCCGTCCGTCGTCGGCCCGCCATGTATATTGGTGGCACGGACCTCAAGGGGATGCACCATCTTTTTGTTGAGGTGAGTGACAACGCCATTGATGAAGCGATGGCGGGCCATTGTGACCGGATCGTTGTGACCCTCCACCAGGATGAGAGCGTCAGCGTTCTCGATAACGGTAGAGGTTTTCCCGTCGATATCCACGAGCAGACCGGGCTGCCCGGCGTTGAGCTCGCGCTGACGCGCTTGCACGCTGGCGGTAAGTTCGATAGCGGTTCCTACAAGGTCTCCGGCGGGCTGCATGGCGTCGGCGTATCCTGCGTTAACGCCTGTGCCGAGTGGTTGCGGGTCGATGTATGGCGCGGCGGACGCCACTATCGCATCGGATTCCAGCGCGGCGAGACGACAGAACCGTTGGAGGATCTGGGAGAGGATCCCGATACGCCGACCGGCAGCCTCGTGTGCTGGAAGGCTGATCCGTTGATCTTCGGCGATCTGCGGTACGATCCGGAGCGCTTGACGCGCCGTATGCGGGAGCTCGCCTATCTGAACAGCGATGTGTCGCTTGTGTTTCGGAATGAGCGGGACGGCGGTGAGGAGCTCGTCTTTCATTACGATAAGGGGCTCGCCGCGTTCGTTGAGTACTTGAACGAGACCAAGGACACTCTGCACGAACCCATCTTCTTCGCTGGCGCACGAGAAAGCATCGTTGTTGAGGCCGCGCTGCAGTACAACGACGGATATCAAGAAGCTGTCCTGTGCTTCGCAAACATGATCAACACTCCCGACGGCGGTACGCATCTCTCGGGATTTCGCACCGCCCTCACTCGCGTGATCAATGCCTATGCACGGAAACAGGGATATCTGAAGGACAAGGATACCAACCTTACGGGAGACGATGTCCGGGAAGGTCTAGCGGCAGTGATCTCCGTCAAGCTGCCCAATCCGCAGTTCGAATCGCAGACCAAGGTCAAACTGGCCAATGCGGAAGTCGAGGGGATTGTGAACTCGCTGGTCGGCGACGCGCTCGGCGCCTACCTCGAAGAGCACCCGCAAGTGGGGCGTCGCGTTATCGAGAAGGCCCTGACCGCCCAGCGCGCCAGAGAAGCCGCTAGAAAGCACGCGGATCTAGTTAGGCGGCAGAGCGCCCTCGAGAGCAACGCGCTGCCGGGCAAGTTAGCGGACTGTACAGAGCGGGATCCTAGCAAGTGCGAGCTGTTTATCGTTGAGGGCGATTCGGCTGGCGGATCGGCGAAACAAGGGCGAGATCGACGGACTCAGGCTGTCCTGCCTCTGAGGGGCAAGATCATCAACGTCGGCAAGGCGCGCCTCGATAAGGTTCTCGACAATGCGGAGATACGCTCTCTGATAACGGCGCTCGGGACCGGTATCACCTTCGGATCAAGCGGCAACGGCGATGACAGCGACGGCCAGAACAGCAATGGCGAGAACGTTGAGCATTCCAGGAGCGGCGCGTACAATCTCGGCAAGCTGCGCTACCACAAGATCATTCTGATGACCGATGCCGATGTCGACGGCGACCATATACGGACGCTTCTCTTGACGTTCTTCTGGCTGTATATGCGCCCGCTGATCGACGACGGTTATGTTTATGTCGCGCAGCCTCCACTCTTTCGCATTAAAGAAGGCAAGGATAAACAGCATTACGCACAGTCGGAAATGGAGCGCGATGAGATCCTCAGGACCATGCGCAACCGAAAGGACGCGATCATCACACGCTTCAAAGGCCTGGGCGAGATGGATGCAGAGGACCTGTTCGATACAACGATGGACCCTGAGAGACGACGATTAGCGCAAGTTGACATCTCTGATGGGCTTGCGGCGCAGGAGATGTTCGATGTCCTGATGTCTCAGAAAGTCGAGCCTCGGCGCGACTTTATCGTGCGCCATGCTCGGGAGGTGTCGGACGTTGACTGGCACGGATAACGTTGACCCCGTGGCGTCCTATTGCGATCACCGATCCCGCGCTTGAGCTTGTCGCGACGAAGCTGGCGGAGGGCCGGCGGCTCGATCGGAACGACGGACTCGTCCTTGCGGCGACCCCGGACGTTGTCTCCGTAGGAGCACTCGCCAATATAGTTCGGGAGCGCCTCCACGGCCATCGCACCTACTATGTCCGCAACTGCCATATCAACTATACGAACGTATGTAATAAACACTGCCTCTTTTGTCAGTTTGCGCGCAACCCCAAGGATGGCGGCCCGGATCTGTATACGCTCAGCATCGCCGATGTAACCGCGGAGCTCGAGCGGAGGAGCAACGCTTCCACCCGAGAGGTGCATATCGTTGGCGGCGTGAATCCACGCCTTCCCTACAGTTACTATATCGAGTTACTCCGAGCCGTACGGCACATACGGCCTCAAGCGGTGATCAAGGCCTTCACCGCCGTCGAGTTGAAGCAAATCGCCGATCAGGCGGGGAAGTCCATCTCGGATGTGTTAGGGGATCTCCAGTCGTCCGGCCTCGGCGCGATCCCCGGTGGAGGCGCGGAAGTACTGAGCGACCGAATCCATCAGGCATTGTATCCGCGTAAACTGACTCCTTCCGAATGGCTCGCGGTTTCTAGGGATATCGCCGGCGCAGGACTGACACAATATGCGACCATGCTCTACGGGCATATTGAGACGATTGAGGAGCAGGTTGACCATCTGTTGAAGATACGAGCGCTGCAGGACGAAACCGGTCACTTCGTCGCATTCACCCCTCTGGCGTTCCATCCAGAAGGCACCTATATGGAAGATATCGCCCCTCCAACGGGACGACAGGATTTGCACATCATTGCCTTGTCGAGACTATTGCTCGATAACATCCCTCATATCAAGACCTTCTGGATCATGAACACCCCTTCGGTATCGCAGATCGCTCTCTCGTATGGCGCTGACGATCTCGATGGCACGGTGGAGGAGTATCAGATCACCTACGAAGAGGGGCGTTTCGGTGATCGGCGCCAGTATCTGGCTGCCGAGGACATGCAGCATATAATCCGTGAAGCCGGCCGTGAACCCATAGAACGAGACGGTTTATACCAACCGGTGGCGGCCTGATGGATGCCGGCGCTGTGGTGCAGAAAGCCCTCGACGGGGTCCGTCTTACCGCCGATGATCTCCTGGTATTGTGGAGCTGTAACGATCTCACGCTCCTTGCTCAGGGTGGCGATGCGATTCGGCGCCGAAAAAACCCGGACCGCCGAGTTACGTATATCATCGGCCGCAATATCAACTATACCAATGTCTGCTGGGTACGGTGTTCGTTCTGCGCGTTCTACCGTGTCCCGGGGAGCCATGATGGCTACGTACTATCTACAGAAGAGATCCTGCGCAAGATCCAGGAGATGGTCGACCTCGAAGGGATAGAGGTGCTGTTGCAGGGTGGGTTGAATCCCCGGCTGCGGATCGAGTGGTTCGAAGATCTCTTTCGAACGGTCAAGGATGTCTTCGGTACACGCGGCGTGCTCCTCCATGCGCTTTCGCCTGCGGAGGTGCGTTACCTCGCGAGGATCAGCCGAATCTCACTCGAAGAGTGTTTGGTGCGACTGAGGGAAGCGGGCATGGATAGCATGCCCGGTGGCGGTGCCGAGATCCTGACGGATCGAGTACGCAATGCGATATCTCCCCTAAAGGACACGGCTTCGGAATGGCTCGATTGTATGCGGACGGCCCATGCTGTCGGTATGCCCACGACCGTTACGATGATGTATGGCTCGGTGGATACCGTCGAGGACCGGGTCGAGCATCTAGTCCGTGTCCGGTCGCTTCAAGATGAAACAGGGGGATTTACGGCGTTTATTCCATGGTCCTATCAGCCCGACGGCACGGAGCTTGGCGGGCATAGGGCCGGCGCTCACGAATACCTGAAGACGGTTGCCATCAGTCGAATGGCCCTCGATAACATCCCGCATGTACAGGCGTCCTGGGTTACTCAGGGGCCACGGATTGCCCAGATCTCTCTGGATTATGGCTGCGACGACTTCGGTTCGACGATGATGGAGGAGAACGTGGTCTCTGCAGCAGGCTGCACGTTCGCACTTTCCGTCGAGGAGATCGAGCGGGTCATTCGGGCTGCTGGCTACGAGCCGCGACGTCGCACAACACAGTATCATCTGATTGACCAAGCGGAGGCGGGCGGATCATGATAACGATGACTCGCGATGGTTGGGCGCTAACGTACTGGGCAGGTCATCGGCCCTTGCGGAACGTTGGGCGAAGCCTGTGGATCACGGCGACCGCCCTGGCGCTGGTCGGTCTCTCGACGGGAGCGCAGGCGCAGACCTCTTACTATGGTCTCTATATGGAGGGCAGCAAGATCGGTTCCGTGGAGCTCAAGGTCGAACCCTTCCATCAGGGCGATGACATCCGCTATCGATTATCCACCGAGTCGGCGATCGCCATAGAAATGATGGGTACGAAGGTGGAACAGCGGACTACAGTCGTAAGCCTGTGTGATTCAACGATGAGTCCTCTGACTCAGGAATATTCCATCGTCTCCGGGCAAAGCGCCCTCAAGCTGAACGTGAAGTACAGGTCGTCGTTCGCCGATGTCGTCATAACGTCGGGTGAAACAAAATCGACGAAGCGGCTAACAGTGCCCAGGGGCGCCCGTATCGCTGCGGATTCGAGCCTGCTGAACCTTGGCGAGCGCCCGAAGGTCGGTTCCAGGGCTACCGTCTATTACCTGAATCCCCTGACGATCAGCATTGATAAAGCGGTCGTGACGGTTGAGGCGCTTGAGACCCTATTGTATGCGGGCAAGGAGACCCGCGCCTATCGCAGCTTGAGCCGGACTCCGATGGGTGATGTGCGTGCATGGGAGACCGAAGGCGGTGAGCTGCTCTGGGCGGACATGCCTTTCGGTATGTCCATGTATCGGCTGGATCGCGAAGCCGCAGCGGATCCAAAGACGCCTTTGCCGGCGATTGTCCGCTCGAACCAGCCGGCACACCCAAAGGCCGAATACAGCCCGCCAGCGGACTTCGCCATCAGCACTGCCGCGAAGGTTGATCGACCGATCCCAAACGCCCGCAGACTGCGGCGCGCTGTTATTGAGATCGGCGGTCTACCGGCATCCTACAGGGCCATCTCGGATGTCCGCCAGCGGGTTACGCTGACGCCTGGGAGCCCGCAAGCGCGTGTATTCGAGGTGACATCCCGGTCCGGATCGAAGGATGTGCGGCTCCCAGTGCGTGATCGCTCACTTCGGCAATACCTGGGAACAGCGCCGTTGGTGGACCCGGACAGCAGCGATGTACGCGGTGTCGCTCGCAGCTTGACCGATCGAACGAGCGCTCGACGCACCGCGAGTCGGATCCGAGCCTGGGTGTTCAAGAATATGACACCCGATTACAGCATCGGGGTACCCCGTTCATCATCGGACGTGCTCAGGCGAAAGCGGGGTGTCTGCCGGGATTACGCGGTGCTGTTTGCGGCCCTCGCGCGGGCGGCCGGCATCCCGACCAGGTTATGCGGCGGTATTGTCTATGCAGATACATCTACGGGCGGCAAGGCGGGTATGTTCTTCTACCATGCTTGGGTTGAGTGCTGGCTTGGTGAATGGGTCGCCTTCGATGCGACTGTACCATCCGACTTCGTAGATGCGACCCATATTAAGCTGTCTCAGGGCAACCCGGACGACATGATGGGGGTTACCAATCTCATAGGCCGGATACGTGTCCGAGTCAGAGAACCCTAGCAGGACTGAGAGTAGAGGACGGTGCTTCACAGTCGAACCCTGCCGTTTTGACCCAGGGGTTATACCACGGGCAACGACGGAGAGGCGTATCACCGTATCCCAAATAACGTCCTGGATCCGTCATCAACATCTACTATCCTGCGAAAGGAGGTGAACCGAACTATGTCTTTGCGCAACTTCCGTCAGACTTTTGCCATCTTGTTTACCCTTATCACGACGGCCGTTGCATTCACGGTTAGCCGATCGGTCAACTGGCGCAGCGTCGGCGAGCTGCCGTCGTTGGCGGATCTGGAAAAGAATCTGCCTGGTTACCGTTTATTCGTAATCGCGGCGACGACAGTACTCGGTATGCTGCTCGGGGCCATCATCGGGCCAAAACTGGCTGCCCGCCTGGTCTCAGCCGGCAACGCACTCGATCGGATGTCAGCGCGCGACAAGCTCGCCGTAGTGATGGGAATCGTAATCGGTCTCCTGATCACCACGCCATTCCTGATCCTTCTCTCGAGATCGCCTGCCGTAGGCCTCCCCATCAGCGCTCTTCTGTGTGTCGCCTTCGTCTACCTTGGAATACGGGCCGCGATGGGCATGCGGGACGAGTTTCTGTTTGTTCCCAAACCCGGGGCATCGCGCGGGACGGACGGTAGCGAGGTGGAGCACGATCGGTGCAAAATCCTCGATACCAACGTGGTGATCGATGGTCGAATCGCAGATATCTGCAAAGCGGGGTTCATCGAGGGGACCATCTACGTGCCCGGCTTCGTCCTGGATGAGCTCCAGCACATAGCCGATTCATCCGATGCGCTCAAGAGGGCACGCGGCCGCCGTGGCCTTGATATCCTCAATGCCATGCAGAAAGAGCTGCCGCTCGTAGCGCGAGTTCTGGATCATAAGATCGCCCATCTGGTCAGCCGCACCGACGAGGTGGACGCACGTTTGGTGACGCTCGCGCGTCAGCTCAACGGCTCGATCGTAACCAATGACTATAATCTGAACAAGGTTGCGGCCTTACAGGGCGTTAAGGTCCTTAATGTCAACGAACTGGCGAATGCCCTGAAGCCGGTCGTGCTGCCCGGTGAGATCATGCAGGTGAGCGTAATACGGGAAGGTAAGGAACCGAGCCAGGGCGTAGCCTATCTTGATGATGGGACAATGATCGTTGTAGAGGACGGCCGTCGGTGTATCGGCGAAGTCGTGGATGTGATCGTTGCGAGCGTGCTGCAGACCGTGGCAGGCAAGATGATCTTCGCAAGGGTCAAGGACGATGGCGGCCCTATGGAGGATTCACGTGAAGGCAGCGGCCATCGTGCCGGCGGCGGGCAGCGGCTCAAGGTTCGGTAGCCAACGAAGCAAGATCTGGACCTCGCTTGCCCAGCGTTCGGTAATCGAGTGGGCGGTGGCGGCGCTCGACCATCACCCGGGGGTTAGCGATATCATCATAGTGGCCGCTCCACGTGACGCCGATCAAATGCAAACGGCTCTGAGCGGATATGGAAAGGTCAACGAGGTCGTCCCGGGCGATCAAACCCGAGCCGGGTCGGTTCAACGTGGACTGGCTGCTCTATCGAAGGATACTGAAGTCGTGATCGTGCACGACGCCGCGAGGCCCTGTGTCTCTCAAGATACCATCGGTCGCGTTCTTGCGGCCGTCAGCCCCGGGGTTGCGGCGGCGCCCGGCGTACCTATAGGTGACAGCGTCAAGCGTGCCACGACGGACGGTTTCCTACTGGAGAGCCTGGACAGAAATGGACTATGGACCGTGCAGACGCCGCAGGGTTCGATGCGAACCGATCTTGAACGGGCGTATTCTGAAGTCGATCTAACGATGCTCGAGCCAACCGATGAAGCCTGTCTTCTCGCGGCGGTTGGGGTGGCGGTACGGATTGTGCAGGGTGATCCCGATAATCTGAAGATCACATACCCGGAGGATATTGCTCGGGCTGAACGAATACTCCGCGGCCGGTATCCGCGCTCGCCTTCGGTGACGCGAACGGGTATCGGCTATGATGTCCACCGCTTTGCCGCAGGCCGGGAACTATGGCTCGGCGGTGTGCGGATACCGCATACGACAGGCCTGCTCGGCCATTCGGACGCTGATGTCGTAATGCACGCAGTCTGCGATGCGCTCCTGGGAGCCGCTGGAGCGGGCGATATCGGCGTCCTGTTTCCTGACCATGATCCTGTGAACAAAGGCCGAAGAAGCCGTGAGTTCGTAGCCGCAGCGGCCCGTCGTGTGTCGGATCTCGGCAATACGGTGGTCCACATCGATGTGACGATCGTAGCAGAGGAACCGAAGATAACCCCATACCGTCCTGCGATGCTGGCTGCGCTGGCAGAGGCCCTTGGATGCGAGACGGGCTGTATAAGTATCAAAGCCACGACGAATGAAGGAATGGGATTCGTCGGTCGAGGCGAAGGGATCGCATGTATGGCGGTGGCGACGATTACTGGAAAAGCTCTGGAGGAGGATTAGGCGATATGGCTCTCAGTGTTCGTAACAGAAGCGGCGGTGATCTGCCGGATAAAGTACGGAGCTACGCGGAAAGCAAAGCGGCGAAGCTCGAGCGGTACTTCCATGATCTCCTGCGGTTGGATCTGGCCCTTGCGGAGGAACGTGGCATTCACATCGCGGAACTAACCGCGGAAGGCGACGGCGCCCTGCTCCGAAGTCAGGAACGGAACGGCGATCTCCAGGTTGCGATCGGCGCTGCCATCGCGAAGCTGGAACGCCAGGCCAAGCGGTTCAAAACCCGAATCCGCACTGGTCAGCGACGTGTGGGCGAGGATCCGATCGACGATGAGGATGAGGGCGTCCATGAGGACTTCACACCGGTGGTCGCTCGTCGTAAGCGGTACACCATGAAGCCCATGGCGGTCGAAGAGGCTGCGCGCCAGCTGGAGTTAGTAGATCACGATTTCTATATGTTCCGCAACGAGGCTACCGGCGATATATGTACGATCTACCGACGACGTGATGGAGATTACGGCCTCATTGAGGCGGATGACTAGCATATCGCCAGCGATGGCGCTGTCGAGGCTGGGCGAAGGAGCTGCCGATCGTGAAGCTCAGGACATGAGCGATTGAGACGGCTCGGCGTCTTAACCAGCGGCGGCGACGCCCCGGGTATGAACGCGGCGATTCGCGCAGTCGTTCGTACCGCGTGTTCGATGAAACTCGAAGTGCTCGGCATTGAACGGGGCTACCAGGGTCTTGTCGAGGGCCAGTTTCGGCCCATGGATGTACGATCTGTCAGCTCCATCAATCATCTGGGTGGAACTGTCTTGCGAACCGCTCGCTGCGACGCGTTTCTTACCGAAGAGGGTCGAGCGAGCGCAGCGGCCAACCTGCAGCGGGCGGAGATCGACGGACTCGTCGTGATCGGCGGCGACGGCACCTATCGCGGGGCCGTTGCCTTGAGTCAGGAGCATGGACTGGCGATCATCGGTGTGCCGGGTACGATCGACAACGACATCCCGGGGACATTCGCAACGATCGGTTTCGATACTGCGGTCAATACGGCGCTCGATTGTATCGATAGGGTGCGGGATACATCCGAAGCCCATGAGAAGGTAGCGATCGTCGAAGTAATGGGGCGTCGCGCAGGGTTCATCGCACTGGCATCAGGACTCGCCGGCGGCGCGGAAGCCGTCCTGGTTCCTGAGCGACGCGTCGACTGGGAAGCGCTCGCTCAATCGGTTTGTGCATGGCAGGCGCGAGGTAAGAAGTCGTGCATCATCGTTGTTGCGGAGGGGGCGGCCTCAGCAGAGGAGGTGGCCGCTGCTATCGAGACGCGTACAGGAGTGCGGAGCCGCGTGACGATCCTTGGGTACATTCAACGGGGTGGTCGGCCGACAGCAAGAGATCGCATATTAGCCACACGGTTTGGGTACCATGCGGTCCGGCTTCTTCAAGAAGGCAGGAGCGCCTTGATGGTCGGACTTGGGAATGCCGACGAGATCACGCCAACGCCACTATCCCGCATTCTGGAGGATAAAAAGGGGATCGATGAGGAGTTGCTGGATGTGCTGGGTGTTACCGCATCGTGACGAACGGAATCCCATATGCCTTTGGTCGGGACATCCAGGGATCGCATCGTATGTCGCTGGTCTCGTAGGATGAGGATTGAAGAGTTTCGCAGAGCGCTGCGGCGCGAGTTCGGAGATAATCTGGAACACGCAACGCCGGCGAACGTCCGGAGCTTTCTCGATGACCTGAGCCGGAAGCGTCACGAGCCGATGGTGCGCCAACGAATCGTACTGGACGAGCCGAAGACAACATACGAGGAAATCCTGAGGGACTTCTTTGCACGGGTTCTAGAGTTTCCGCGAGACGAAGCGGTGATGCTCCTCTGGACGATGGCGTTCGAGCTGTCCTTTCTAATGCTAGAGCACCACCTTGGAGATCGGCTCGATGCCCTGTTCGGCGGTGAAGGGAGACGGCCTCAGGATCTCAGCTGACGAATGAGACGCCATCAATCGGCGGGATCAGCGAACGATCAGACGCTTCGGCCAGGAACAGTTCGATCGCTCTGCGGCCGCGAACACCCATATCAACGGTCCAGTCGTTTACGTACATACCGACGAAACGGTCGGCCGTCGGGGTCGGTAACCCGCGCGAATACTGGAGAGCATGTGTCAGCGCTTCTTGCCGATTGGCGAGACCCTCTACGATGCTTTGCTGGAATGCGTTCGCCACCGCTCGTTGCAGCCCTGGTTCGAGATCGGTCCGTATTACGTTGACACCAAGTGGCAAGGGAAGATCCGTTCGTTCTTTCCACCATGCCCCGAGATCGACGAGGACGTGCAGTCCGTGCTCCCTGTAGGTTAACTGGCCCTCGTGAATGATCAGTCCAGCGTCGATATCGCCGGCCGTGACGGCCTCTATGATCTGATCAAACGGGAGGACGACATAGCGCAGCCCGGTAGGATTGGATGGCTCCTCTGGCGGAATCCGTGCGGATCGCCAGAGCTGTAAGGCGAGGAAGGCGCTCGTAAGTTCGCCCGGAATCCCCAGTCGGAGCCCGTCCGTCATATGCGGAGTGTCCGGGCGGGCTACTAACATCGGCCCGTACCCATCTCCCATACTGGCGCCGTGCGGAAGGATGGCATATCGCTCGTGGACATACGCGTAGGCGTGGACAGAGATGGCGGTAAACTCCAGGCGGCCCTCGCGCGCCCATCGGTTCAGCGTCTCAATGTCCCGTAGTTCGTGGGTGAACTGAACGCCCGGGACCGATACTCGATCTGTGGCCAGCGCCCAGAACATGAACGCGTCATCGGAGTCCGGGCTGTGCCCGAGGCGAAGATGATTCATTGGGAAGCTCCCAGGAGCGGCGCCTTGTGTCCGCGTGGTTGGGCGGCCGCTAACGATCTCGACGGGCGCCACATGGATGATACCTCACGAGCATGCACGCCGAGTGGTGCGGCGGTCTATCGATGGAGGATAAGCCCTCCGTCGCGCAGAACACTATAAATGGATCATCAGGCATCGAGGAGGGGATGGTGTTGAAAGTCGCGATGTTCGGAGCTGGAGGCATGGGCACGAACCACGCCCGGGCGTACGCAAGGATGCCCGGTGTTGCGGTGGTGGGCGTGATGGACCATAACCGCAATGCTGCGGACCGTCTTGCTGACGCCGTGGGGGCACGCGGGTTCACCAGCGCTGGGGAAATGTTCGATACGATATCCTGCGATATTGTTGATGTGTGCGTCCCGACACCCTGGCATGCCGAGTACGTTTGTCTAGCCGCGGAACGGGAAGTCGCGGGGATCGTCGTAGAAAAGCCGATGGGCCGAACGATCGAGGACTGCGATCGGATGATTGAGGCGTGTCAACGGAGGAAGATACCGTTGTTTCCTGCGCACGTGTTGCGGTTTTTTCCGGAGTTCGCAGCGGCCCGGCGGCAAGTGGATAGCGGCGTCATTGGGGATGTTGCCAGCGTTCGCACGCGACGCGGGGGGCCGTTCCCGAGAGCCTGGGAAAACTGGTATGGCAAGCCGTCACTGAGCGGGGGAGTCATACTCGATCTGATCATCCATGATTTCGATTGGCTCCGATGGACCTTCGGCGAAGTTGACCGTGTCTTTGCGCGGTGTCTGAGCGCCGGCAAGCACGAGGTCGACAAGGATTATGCCCTTGTGACACTGCGATTTCGCTCCGGCGTCGTGGGACATGTTGAGGGAACATGGGCCGATCCGGGTGGGTTCAAAGTCGGTATTGAGGTGGCAGGCAGAGAAGGCCTCATCGAGCTCAACTTCAATCAACCGGCATCTCCTGCGTTTACGGCTGCGATCAGCGGTCCCGTGGGCGCCGGCCCGGGCGTAGCGGTGCCCGAGAACCCGACGGCGGAGAGCCCCTATTATCTGGAGCTGGAGCATTTTATCTCGAGCATTCGCTCGGGCACGCCTCCGGCGATCACTGCGGAGGACGGACGTGCGGCAGTGCAGATCGCTGCGGCGGCGCTCGAATCGGCAGAAACAGGCCGTCCGGTCCATATAGTATGAGTGCGTGGAGGTACCTACGATGGGTGTGAAGATCGGTATCATGAGCATGGCGCATATGCATGCCTACAGCTATGCGGATGCGGTTCGTTCGATGCCGAACGCGGAACTGGCCGGTATTGCGGATCATGATACTGATCGAGCAATCCAAACCGCAACGACGTTCGAGACGACCGCATTCGCACGGTATGCGGATCTCCTTCGAACGGATATCGACGCGGTAATCATAGGCTCAGAGAACGTCCGGCATCGTGAACTCTGTGAGATGGCGGCAGACGCAGGCAAACATGTCCTGTGCGAGAAGCCACTCGCGACATCGGTTGAGGATGGACTGGCGATGATCGCCGCATGCCGAAAGCGTCAGGTACAGCTGATGACGGCGTTCCCCTGTCGATTCAGTCCGGCGATGGGGCGGCTCCGTACTACCGTGATCGACGGCGCCGCCGGCTCCATCCTGGCCATTCGCGGTACCAACAGGGGCCGATGTCCGTTCGGTTGGTTCGTGCAAACGGAGCTCAGCGGCGGCGGCGCAGTGATCGATCACACCGTGCACGTCACCGATCTAATGCGCTGGCTCACCGGGTCTGAGGTGGTGGAGGTCTATGCAGAGATATCCAACCGTATGTTCGGGCAGGATTTCGACGACACAGGCTTTCTGAATCTGCGCTTCGCCAACGGGGTCTTCGCGAGTCTCGATACATCGTGGTCTCGGCCAAAGTCGTTCCCCACATGGGGCGACGTCACGATGGCCGTCGTATGCGATCGCGGCACGCTGACGCTTGATATGTTTGCCCAGAACCTCGTCCTCTACTCTGATAAGAGCGGTGCGACGTCGTGGTCGCATTGGGGTGATAACATCGATCGGCTAATGCTCGAAGCGTTCGTAAGCGCGATCGCTGATGGCCAACCGGTGCCAATCACAGGCGAAGATGGTCTCAGAGCAGCTGAGGTCGCTCTGGCGGCGTATCGATCAGCCGAGACAGGCGAGCCAGTCGTCTTATAATCTGGCGACTGATTGCGCCGGCGGACTCCGATCGGCTCGGGTCCATCCGTCGTCGAACTGATAGCCAGGGAGTCGATCATGGACAATGTCAGCCTGGGTGTTATCGGATGTGGCGTCATGGCCCGCGACCTCGCGCGCCGATGCGTGAGGTTAGGGAGGGTGAGGATCGCTGCCGTCTACGACAGTGATCCTGATATCGCTGCCTCTGCAGGAGTCGAGCTGGTTGCGGAGCCGGTTTTCGACGTTGGTGAGCTCTGCAATCGAATCGATATCGATGCGGTGATCATAGCCTCTCCACCGGGCGCTCATCTTGAAGCTGTCCTTGCCGCCGCCGCAGCCGGCAAGGCTGTCTTCTGCGAGAAGCCGCTCGGCATCTCGGTGGCGGAATGCGATCGGATGATCGCGGCATGCCGCAATGCTGGCGTTCCTCTCTTTGTCGGCCATGTCCTGAGGTTGTTCCCGTTGTTTCGACACTCGATCCGATTATGCCGCGACAGCGTGATCGGGAAAGTGCGGGGTGTGGCCATCACTCGAACCGGCTATTCCACCGAGTTTCACAGCGGTTGGCGGAGCGGAAGAGCGATGGCGGGCGGCCTCCTATATGAGGTGCATGTGCACGAGTTCGATTATATGCGCGCGCTCCTTGGACGTCCGACGCGAGTGATGGCGCGTCTCGATGACGCCTATCGCAAGATGGAGTACGAAGATACCGCGTATGTGATGGTCGAGTTTGAGGGAGGCGGCACAGGGCTGCTTCATGCCAGCAACAGCTCGCCAATCGGCGAGTACAACGTCCATATCCATGGCTCCGAGGGGAATATGGTCCATGGAGGCTTCGGAGGGAACCTCCGCTATCAAACGATTCATGGAGTTGCCACCGAGGTCAGTCTCAGCGAGATCGGCGGCCAGAACCCATACGACAGAGAGCTGGGATCGTGGATCGACTCACTGACGATCGGACTCGAACCGCTCTTCACCGGCGAGGACGGACGCATGGCGGTGGCGATGGCGGAATGCGCCTACCGATCAGCAGGGTCCGGTAAGCCGGTGTCGATCAGCGAAGTGCTCACACCCAGCGATTGATCGCAACGGTGCCCAGGAACCACAGAAGCCCGTACGCCGCGATTGCCGTCCTGAGGGAGCGGATGACCAGTCTCTCGCAGTACGGTCGGCTTGTCTCCGCGATCACGAGTGGTATTCCGACAAGGGCTGCTTTTACGAGCACGAAACCGTACGGGCCGAAACGGGAGTACGCCAGCGCCATCACGGGATTAGCCTCGATGCCGTGCCCCGTCGCTAGCAGATAGGACGTAAACAAGAGGTCCCCGAGGCACATCGTCGCGAGGATCACCGTCTCACGGAGGACGTGCGAGGTGCGGCGATGATCCGCAGGCAATGCAGGCTCCGGATATGGGGTCAGGACTGGCCTATAACCGCCAGCCGTGCCTGTACCGTCGTCGGAGCAGACTCTCGGCCCGCGGCGCATTGGGTATCGCCAACCGTTTGGCGTCCCAGACGATCGGTTCTCCACACCGATACGCAACATTGCCGAGGAGCACCGCCTCGGTAAGGCGGCCTGCATACGCGAAGTCGCAACTAGCCTTATTACCGGACTTGCACGCTTCAATCCATTCTGCGTGATGCCCCGGGCTTTCGGAGATCGACCGGGGCGGTGGGGTCCAGGAGGCGAATCGATCCGACGGAAGGAGGGAATGTTTATCGTAGTCGGCGATCAGCATCCCGCGGTCTCCGACGAAGAGGGTCCCGTTGCCCCAGCTCGGCAGGAGTCCCTGAGCGAAATACGGTGGTCTCTTGTCGCCGTGGTACCAGGTTAGGCGGACCGTGCGGGCATCGGTGCGCGATGGGATCCGATAGCGAACGATCAGCCACGACGGTGCGCTTTCCGGATGGACGGGCGGGCCTTCCGCGGTTATCTCGATGGGATCACCAAGGTCGAGAGCCCAGTAGGGCAGGTCCATGTGGTGGCAGGCCATATCGCCCAGCATTCCGTTCCCGAAGTCCCACCAACCGCGCCAGTGAAACGGAACATAAGCTGGATTGTACGGACGTTCCGGGGCGGGGCCCAACCATAGATCCCAATCGAGATCTGCGGGTACCGCCGGTGTGTCTAGAGGACGATCGCCCGGACTGTAACTGCCTCCGCACCAGACATGGACCTCCGAGCAGACGCCGATCGCACCTGACCGAATAGCTTCGACCACTCTGCGATAGTTCGATCCGGCGTGGATCTGGATACCCATCTGCGTCGTGCACGTACTGCCGCGGGCAAGGTCGGTCAGCAAACGGGCCTCCGCCACCGTGTGTGTCAGCGGCTTTTCGCAGTAGACATGAAGGCCGCGTCGGAGCGCCATGGCCGCGACGGGAGCATGGGTATGGTCCGGGGTGCTGATGACCACTGCGTCGAGCGCACTCTCGTCCATCATCCGTCTGAAATCCGAGTACACTGCCGCCTTGGGGAAGCGCGCATGCGCCTGACGCGCCAAACTAGCGTCGACATCGCACAGGGCGGTGATCTCCTCGGCCGCTACACCGTCCAGGTTAGCCTGGCCACGATGGGCAACGCCGACGATGCCGATCCGTAATCGGCCGTTCGCCCTGTATGAGCGCGCTGCGCTAGCCGGTAATCCGAAGAGCAATCCTGCGCCCATCGTTACCCCCGTGGCCAGCATATCGCGACGCGTCACCGATTGTCTCATCGCAGCGCATCGGTTGACCGGACGGTCGGGATCTCCCGCACGTAGATATTGCGGAAATACAACGGACTTCCGTGATGTTGGAGTTCGATGGGACCGCTTGCATAGATGGGCTTATCGCGTTCCCAGTAGTTCTCCATCGTAACCGCCCGAACGACCAGAACGTTGTTGAGAAAGATCGTGGCCTTATCTCCGAGCATCAATATCCGGAAGCGATTCCATTGGCCCGGCGGGTTGTCGGCTACTTCAAGCGGCGTCCTCGGGTTCTTCTCGTTGTTGTAGAAGGCCCCCGATCCTTCAGGGTTGTCCCATATCTGGACCTGCGGGCTGCCCCGAAGATAAATGCCGCTGTCACCACCCTTCTCGATTTTCCAGTCGACGAGAAGCTCGAAATCCGCGTAGTCTTTGACGGTGCAGAGGCTATTGTGTTTACCATCGTACGTGATAACACCGTTGATGACGGTCCAGTGTTTGGCGAGATCCCGATCGGCTTCGCGCTGGGCCTCCGCCAGTTTCTCAGTGGTCATCGCCGCCCGCGATGGGGGGCTGCCCACCAGGCCGTGCCAACCGGAGAGGTCCTTGCCATTGAAGAGCGCCGTAAATCCAGGAGGGGGCGTATTGGGTTTCGCCGGGTTTGATAGGTCTCGGATACGGATATTCCGGAACTCCACGCGGCTCGGCCCATGCCCGAGGAAGCCGATCCTGCCCCGGTCGCGGAGCATGCCGGGATGTTCAAGGAGCGTGGCGCGATCCGTGATCGTGTTGAGGTCCGCGTTGACCACGGTCTTTCCGTTGATCGTGACGCGTATATGGCGACCCTGGGCTTTGATCTCTTCGGTATTCCATTCGCCGGCCTTTTTGGGGGCGCCGCGCCTGGCCGGAGCAACCCTGTAAACTGAGCCGCAATATTGTCCCGGAAGGAGGTCCTTGTACATGGGGTGGTAGTCGTCCAGTATCTGAACCTCCATGCCCGCATAGGCGGCGTCGCCACCGAGCGGCGCTCGGATACCGACGCCGTTATTGCCGCCGGGTTCCAGACGGAACTCGAAGCGTAGGACGAAATCGGAATACTCGTTCTCGGTGTAGAGATTGCCTCCGCCATCGGAAGGAGCGACGAGAACGCCCTTGTCCACGATATATCCGGGACCGGACTGGTTCGTAAGGACCCACCCGTCCAGGTTCGAACCGTTGAACAGGCGAACGAACCCTGGTTCGGGTTGGCGCTGTTGCGCGGTTGCGGAGGCGCCGCAGGGCAAAAACGCGCAGATAGTGAAGGCGATCGAAGCGATACGGCCAGTCCATCGAGACATGTGTGTCACCACCGTACGTGTTGGTTTTGGTCGGTTATTCTGCAGCCCACGCGCACATTCCTGTAGGCGCAGGTACGAGTCGAAACGGTCAACGCTCCGCTGCGCGATGTCAGCAGATCCTGGGCAATAGTTCACCGCTGAGCATATCCACGGGACGCAAGCCACCGATCGTTTTGATCAAAACGTGGCCGTTCGATGCGCGTGTTACCGTGCCGATCCGAACCGCATCACGGGCGACGTCGTAACTCCTGAGGATCTCCAATGCCCGTTCTGCATCGTGGGAGGCAACGAAGGAGACGAATCGGCCTTCGTTCGCCACATGAAGCGGATCGAAGCCCATGAGCTCGCAGGCGCTCGCTACCTCCGGGCGTATCCGTATGGCTCGCTCGTCCACGGTGATCTGAAGCGAAGCGTCCTCCGCGATCTCGACAAGGGCGCTTGCCAATCCGCCCCGGGTAAGATCGCGCATGCAATGCACCTCAATGCCGGCCTCGAGCATAGCGAGGGCGGGCGTTGACACCGGCGCGCAATCACTCAGGATCTCCGTCTGAAGTGCAAGACTCTCACGAGCAGCCATAACAGCGATGCCATGTCGTCCGATATCCCCGCTCAGCAGAACCGCATCATCCTCCGCAATACTCTGGGGACCGATCGGAATGGGACTGCGGACTACGCCGACACCGGATGTGGTGATGAAGAGACCGTCGCCGCGACCTCGTTCGACAACTTTGGTATCCCCGGTCACGATGGATATGCCGGTCGCGATGGCCGCATCGCGCATCGCTTCGACGACGCGGAGAAGCGTCTCCATCTCCAGGCCTTCCTCGATGATGAACGCGGCGCTCAGCCACTTCGGTTCAGCCCCTCCCATCGCGAGATCATTCACGGTGCCGTATACCGCGATCTCGCCGATATTGCCGCCGGGGAAGAACATCGGCCTTACGACGTAGGCGTCGGTCGTCATGGCTAACTGCAGTCCGGCGCCCTCAGGGTTCTCGACATTCAGTAGTGCGCTGTCGTGGAGCGCCCGATCATGGCTCGCCTCTGCCGCGCCAAAGGCCGCGGCAAAGACACCGGTGATCAGATCGCGCATCAGCCGTCCGCCTCCGCCGTGCGCCATCACGATGCTGGGATAACGTCGAAGGGGGACAGGGCACACCAGGCTACCCGGGGTCGTCACGCAGCGGCTCCAGTTGATGTCCCGTGGCCGTCGGTGGGCGCCAGGCCTCGTCGATAGCGGTAATAGGCAGAGCATGCCCCTTCCGCCGAGACCATCGTAGCTCCGAGTGGATGTTCTGGCGTGCACTCGGTCGCGAACGCAGGGCATTCGGTGGGGCGCCGAAGCCCCTGCAGCACCTTACCGCTTATGCACACAGAGGGTTCATCCGCCGTGATGGACGAGACGCCGAAGATCGATTCGGCATCGAACCGGGCATAGTCCGGTTGGAGCTCCAGTCCACTCGAAGGTATTGCCCCGATCCCTCTCCATTTCCGATCGACGCGCCGGAAGACCTTCCGTATCATCTCCATGGCAGGCGCATTTCCAGACGCCCGAACCGACCGCGCATACTGGTTGATCACGCGCGGTCGACCGTCTTCGAGGGCCTCGACGCAAAGGAGCACGCCGTGCAGCACGTCCAGGGGTTCAAATCCCGTGACTACGATGGGGATCTGATACTGTCTGGTAAGCTCCTCGTACTCGTCGGTGCCGACGATGGTGCACACATGCCCGGCCGCGAGAAAGCCGCTGACGGCGGTATCCGGCGAGTTCATGATGGCTTCGATTGCGGGTGGAACAAGAACATGCGACACGAGAAGGCTGAAGTTGGTCAGGCCCTTCAGGCGCGCCATCTCGACTGCCCCCGCGTTGGCCGGCGCGGTAGTTTCGAAGCCGACGGCGAAGAAGACGACCTTGTTATCGGGTTCCGCGTCGGCGATCGCGACAGCATCAGCCGGCGAATAGACGATGCGGACGTCCGCGCCGCTTGCGCGTGCCGACATCAAGTCACCACGGCTTCCCGGGACTCGGAGCATGTCCCCGAACGAACAGAAGATGACATCGGGGCGGCATGCGATCTCATAGGCGCGGTCGATCATCTCCAGAGGTGTAACGCACACCGGGCATCCCGGACCATGGATCAGGGTGATACTCGGAGGCAATAGCTGATCAAGCCCAAACCGTATGATCGAATGGGTCTGGCCCCCGCAGACCTCCATGATGCGCCAGTCATGCTTCACGACGGACGCGATTCGGCGCGCCAGCCGCTGGGCGAGCTCTGGATCCCGGTATTCCTCTACGAACCGCACGTTGCCGCCACTTCCGCCGATGAGGGATCCGTACCGGCGGCCTCGGTGTCCAGTTGGTTCAGGTACTCGAACACCTGACCCGCCTCGCTCTCATCCATGGAGCTGATCGCGAAGCCGACATGGACGATGACGTAGTCGCCGATGTTCGCCTCCGGTACATAGGCCAGATTGACCGGCTTCGCGATTCCGCCGAAGTCGACAAGCCCATTTCGGTCGAGCGGAGAGGATGTTGGTCCGTCAGGTTCGTCGATGCTGATGATCTTGCCGGGTACCGCGAGGCACATGGTTGCCTTCCTTCAAGCTGGATTCGGAGTTCGCGTGACGACCGCGGTTGCTGCAGCAACCTGGCCGAGTGAGACGCCGCCATCGTTCGGTGGGATTCGCTGGTGAATATAGCCCTGCAGGCCAACCGCCGCCAGTCGTACCATCGTCGCTGTGGTCAATAGCCGATTCTGAAAACAACCGCCGGTCAGTACGATCTTCTTCTCCCCGGTCCACTGTGCCACATCCACGACGAGATCCGCAAGGGCATGGTGCCATCCCAATGCGATATCCGACAAATCCACTCCATCCCTATAATCCGAATAGATGCGGTCCACGGTTCCCGCCCAATCGATGAGCAGGGGTGTGCGGTCGGTCCGCAGTTCCAGGCGATACGGGCGCGGAGTGCTGGATCGGGCGCCTCTCCACTCCAGCTCCATGGCGGCCTGCCCTTCGTACCGGTTCACCATTCGAACGCCGCACAGCGCTGCGATCGCGTCGAACATCCTGCCCATGCTGGAGGTCCAGGGCGCATTAACGCCTCGATCCATCATCCTCCAGAGCACCGCGATGTCCTGTTCGGTCCATCCGAACTCCGAGGTTGTGTGGAGAGCCGCAGGCAGTTCGCCGGTGTGCAGATGATGCAGTAGGCCGAGTGCTGCTCGTCTGGGTTCGGTCGCGGCATGATCTCCGCCAGGCAAACGCCATGGAAGTAGGTGGGCGACGCGGACGAAACCTCGGTTAGTTGGTAGAAGGAACTCGCCTCCCCAGATCGTGCCATCCGTACCGAGTCCGGTGCCGTCCCATACGACCCCGAGCGCCGAGCCATCCAACCCGTTATCGGCCATACAGGATAGAACGTGCGCGTAGTGGTGTTGGACCGGAATCAACGTCGGTTCGGGCGATTGGGATCTGGCTATCGCCATCGCCTCGGAGGTGGACGCGTAGTCCGGATGCAGGTCCACGCCGATATATCGCGGCGAGACGGCGTAGAGCGCCGGGAGATCCGCGCAGACGCGATGATGGGTGCGCCGGGCCGCGTCGGTATCAAGGTCGCCGATATGCTGGCTCAGAAACACATCGCTGCCGATACGCAGTGCGACCGTGTTCTTCATGTGGGGCCCCACGCCGAGTACGGATTCCGTTCTATCAGCGGCTGGGCTGGAGGTCGAACCAAGAGAGATGGGAGCCGGAGCGAACCCGCGAGCTCGGCGCAGAACCTGCAGTTGGCCGACGATACACCGGACGATCGAGTCATCGACGTGGCGGAGGATGGGGCGGTTATGAACCAGAAAGACGTCCGCGATCCCGCGGAGCCGGGCCAATGCCTCCCGTTCGTCAACGCAGATCGGTTCGTCCGAGAGGTTCGCGCTGGTCGCGACGACGGTACGTTGCAGTTCCGCGAGTAGCAGATGATGAAGCGGCGTATAGGGCAGCATCACCCCGAGATACGGATTGCCTGGGGCTACGTTCGGGGCGATCGGTGTGTTGATGCCGGCGCGACCCTCAACGAGGACGATCGGGCGCTCCGGGCTATGCAGAGCTCGCTCCTCAGCGGCCGTAAGTGTGGCGAACACTCGAACCGCGTCGATCGTCGGGGCCATTACCGCGAGAGGCTTTTCCTCACGCCGCTTCCGTGTCCTCAGCCGTGCGACCGCAGACAGATTGGACGCGTCGACGATGAGATGGAAGCCGCCAAGGCCCTTTACCGCGACGATTTGTCCCTGGCGGATGGCGTCGACAGCGGCCATCAGCGCAGGATCGTGAGACGCAAGGACCGTACCATCCGGACTCCAGAGCTCCAGACCCGGGCCACACTCGGCACAAGCGTTCGGTTGGGCGTGGAATCGTCGATCGTTCGGATCATCGTACTCAGTGCGGCAAGCGGCGCACATCTGGAACTCACTCATGGACGTCAGGGGGCGATCGTAGGGCAGCGCCGATATGATGCTGTAGCGGGGACCGCAGTTCGTGCAGTTGATGAACGGATAGCGAAACCGACGGTCGTCGGGATCGTTCATCTCCCGCAAGCAATCGTCACAGGTCGCGATGTCCGGCAGCATGTGTGCAACCGGGGCTCCCGTAGCGAGGCTGGGGGCGATCTCGAACCGCTGGAAGCCGGCCGGATCGAGTAGGCGGCTCTCGATGCCCTGGATCGATGCACGGGGGGGAAGGGATGTCGGCACTCGCGCGAGGAAGGCATCCAGGGATGCTGTCGGGCCTTCGATCTCCGCTACCGCACCATGATCCGTGTTCGCCACCCAACCGGCAAGCCCGAGTTCGGTCGCAAGTCGATAGATGCACGGCCTAAAGCCGACGCCCTGAACCGTACCTCGAAACTCCACCCGTAATCGCGCGATCGCAGAGGGAGCAACGTGCATCAACGGTTGACCGCAGATCGGCCGCCCTCCTCCCGCTGAAGCGCCTGAACAACGCCGATAGCGGCAAGATTGACGATATCCTGGACCTCGGCGCCACGCATCAATACGTGGACCGCCTTACGCATGCCGACGAGGATCGGACCGATCAGCGTCGCGTCGCCGAGACGCTGGACGATATGAGACGCAACGGTCCCGGCCTCCAGGCTGGGGAAGATCAGGACGTTCGCCCTGTGCCGGAGCTGGTTGTTGGGGTATCGGTTGGATAGCGCAGGCTCCGATAGTGCGGTCGAGGCCGACATCTCGCCATCGATCGTCAGATCCGGGCGGCGGGTTCGAACGAGATCGACAGCCTGGCGCACCTTCTCCGATCTCGGATGCCGTACACTGCCGAAATCGGAAAAACTGATCATTGCGATCCGAGGTTCGACATCGAAGTCCTGTGCGAGTGTTGCAGTTCGAATCGCGATGTTCGCCAGAGTATCGGGCTCCGGATCGATATTGACCGAGGCGTCCGCGAAGAACAGAACATCCCGGCGAGTCGCGATCAAGAAGACTCCGGCGGCAATGGAGCAATCCGGCAAGGCACGGATGATCTGGAGCATCGGCCGCAATGCGTCGGCGTAGTTCGATCGGAGACCGGTTACAAGCGTATCGGCTTCTCCGAGATCCAGCATCGCCGCGCCCATATAACTCGGTATTGCGAGGAGTTCGTCCGCCTCGGTCCTGGTGATACCCTTCCGCCACCGCCGTTCGAGAAGCCGCTCTGCACACCGTCTCCGCAGGTCTGGTTCCGCCGGATCGACCACGGTGATACCCTCGCAGTTGATCTGGATTTCGCGCCCTTTCGCGGCAACGGCCGCGGGGTCCGCCAGTAGGATCGGCAGAGCGAGCCCTTCATCGCGGAGTTGGTGGGCAGCGCGGATCATCTTTTCATGTTCACCGTTGATCAGCAGGACGCGCCGTGGCGCGCGGCGCGCCTTATTCATCACCACCCGCATCATCTCGCGGCCCTTGCCCATGCGCGCCTCCAACTCCTCGCGATAGCGATCGAGGTCGAGCTGGATGCGGGCCACACCTGATTCCATAGCCGCGCTGGCGATCGCAGGGGCGATCCAGAGGAGGGCCCGCGGATCGAATGGTTTTGGGATGAGGTAATCCGGCCCGAAGCGAAGTGAGGGAACGCCATACGCGCTGATGACGGAGTCGGGCACATCCTCGCGAGCAAGACGCGCCAGGGCTTGTGCAGCAGCGACCTTCATCGTTTCGTTGATCGATCTTGCGCGGACGTCCAGAGCCCCTCGGAAGATAAACGGAAATCCGAGTACGTTATTGACTTGATTGGGGAAATCGGACCGTCCGGTCGCGATGATCGCGTCGGGCCGTGTGGCCCGGGCTTCGTCGTACGTGATCTCCGGATCAGGATTCGCCAGGGCAAAAACGATGGGCCGGTTCGCCATCCGCTCCAGCATACTCGCCGTGATCGCGCCAGGAGCGGATAATCCGACGACGACGTCGGCGTCGGCACATGCCTCCTCGGGCGTGCGGATATCCGTTTTCAGGGCAAACTCCCGCTTCGCAGGATGCAGATCGTCGCCCCGGTCGGCATGGATGACGCCTGCCCGATCACAGACGACGATGTTCTCCTGCCGCGCACCCAACAGCCGATAGAACCTGGCGGTCGCGATCGCAGCGGCGCCGGCGCCGAGGAAGACGATACGAATGCCTTCGATCCGCTTTCCACTGAGCTCAAGGGCATTGATCAGCGCGGCTCCAGAGATGATCGCGGTGCCATGCTGATCGTCGTGGAATACGGGGATGCTGCATTCGTCCGAGAGCCGACGCTCGATCTCGAAACAATCGGGGGCTCGGATATCCTCAAGATTGATGCCGCCGAAGCTCGCCTCGAGCAAGCGAACAGTGCGGATGAACTCTTCCGGATCCTCCGTCGAGACTTCTAGATCGATCGCGTTGACATCGGCAAAACGCTTGAAGAGGACAGCTTTGCCTTCCATGACCGGTTTGCCGGCCAGAGCTCCGATGTTGCCGAGGCCAAGGACGGCCGTACCGTTCGTGATCACAGCGACGAGATTCGATTTCGTCGTATAGCGGTAGGCTTCCTCAGGATCGGCGGCGATGCGGAGGCATGGTACGGCTACGCCGGGTGTATAGGCGAACGATAGGTCCCGTTGCGTTTCGCACGGTTTCGACGATACGATCTCGATCTTGCCTGTCGTCGGGCGGCTGTGGTAGTCAAGGGCATCGTTATATTGCGTCGCCATGCGCTGTTCTCTCCCCAACATGATCGCGCAGCCATTGGTACCACGCTTCCATGCCTGCGCCTGTGCGAACCGATAACCAGAACGTAACGGCGTTCGGGGCTGTGGCGACAATATTGGCTCGCGCTGCCTCTGCATCGAACTCGCACACTTCTGCGATGTCGAGTTTCGTTACGATTACAGCGTCCGCGGTGCGGAACAAGGTTGGGTATTTGAGGGGCTTGTCCTCCCCTTCGGTGACCGACAGGAGGGCGACGCGCACTCTCTCGCCCAGGTCGAATGCCGCAGGGCAGACCATGTTGCCGACGTTCTCAATGAATACGAGGTTTGGGACTGGATCGAAACTCGCCAGCGCCGTGCCTACCATGGACGCGTCGAGATGGCAGATATCACCGGTGGTTATCTGAATAACCTGCGCGTTTCGTCCGCCGAGCCGGCGTCCATCGTTATCCGTAGCCAGGTCGCCGACGATGACGCCGATCGAGATAGCCTCCGAAAGCTCCGTCAGGGTCCGTTCGAGGAGGCTCGTCTTCCCGGCGCCCGGCGAGGACATGAGGTTGATCGCCAATGCATTGCTCGTGGCAAGGAGCGCTCGGTTCTGCTCCGCGATCGCCCTGTTCTTGTCCAGCACCGCTTCGTGTATTTCGATCGTTCGGGTTGCCGTCATAATCTCAGGATACCTCCAGCGATGTAAGCTCAATCTCTCGGCCGGTGGTGATGGCGCCTCCTGGCGACCCGCAGACGGTGCAACAAGCTACAGGAGCTTCGGGCACGTACTCAGCGCCGCAGACAGCACAGGTAATCCTGACGTCGTTTCTGCGGATATCCAGTGTGGCTCCCTCAGCAGCGGTATCGACGGTGAGCGCGCCAAATGCGAACTCCAGAGCTTCTGGTGCGACGCCGGAGAGGCTGCCGATCGTGAGGGTAATCCGGTGTATCCTGCTCGCACCGGCTTCCTCAGATCGTTCAAACGCGGTTCTTAGGATCGAGTCCATGATCCCGAGTTCGTGCATGTTGAGGCTCAGCCTCCGTATTCCTTGCTGATCATTCGCAGCAGTAGTTCCGCTGCCCTATGGGCGCCGCGTCGTGCGATAGGCGACAACTCAAAACCGTAGTCGAAGCTCGCTGTCGGCAGCGACATAACGACGGCGAGAGGCGCATGGTCGTAGAGCGCATGGGTCATCGCAATGAGATGCGCCGGCGAGACGGCATGGCCGAGGGGTGTATCCTCGGACGCCGGTTCAATGGTGTAGACATGGACCTCCGGATCATCATCTGGCAGCCGAGCGTCGACGAAGATGACGCGGTCGTACCGCGCTATATCCGCTGCGAGATCCGGCAACAGCTGATGGGTTGGCATCAACGTACAATCTTCGGGTAGGGCATCGGCGATCAGGCGCCCGACAACGTGGCCAATACCATCGTCCGAACGGAGTTCGTTGCCGATCGTGACGATCAAGGAGCCGCCACGTGGTGACGGCTCCTCGCAGGTTGTATCGAACTCAGTCGCGCCGAAGCTCACGGATGACATCGCCGTGATGATCGGTGATCTGCAGCTGTATGGGCATAGCGCCAAGGGCGTGTGTCGAGCAGCTAAGGCACGGATCGAAGCAACGTATACCGGCTTCGACGCGGTTCAGAAGACCTTCCTTGACTTCCGGACCGTGGATATAGTGGCGAGCGATCTGAGCCACGGTTCGGTTCATGGCGACGTTGTTCTGGCCGGTCGAGATGATCAGGTTGACATAGGTCAGACGGCCGTTCGGATCCACTTTGTAATGGTGGAACAACGTACCCCGAGGGGCTTCGCTGACTCCGACGGATTCTAGAGAGTTGACCCCGGCATCGGCTCGCAGCCTGTCCCCACGTAGATCCGGATCCTCGATCAGCATCTCAATGTGCTCGAGCGCGCATAGGATTTCGATCAGACGCGCTTGATGATACAGGAACGAGGAGTTCACGGCGCCATGGGCATCCCGAAAGGCAGCCAGTTCCGCGTCCGCGCGGGGCGTGCCCATCCGCTCGCAAACGTTCAGTCGCGCGAGAGGCCCAACACGATAGATGCCATCCGGATAGCCCATCGGCTTGTAGTAGGGGAACTTCAAATACGACCATGGCTCTACGGCCTCGCCGATGTACTGTTGATAATCCTTTGCGTCCAGATGATCCGCGATCGTGTTGCGGGCGCTGTCGACAAAGCGTATGTGGCCGTCGTGATGTTCCCAGGAACCGTCGGGCGCAACCAGACCCATGTACAAACTGGGGAAGTTGCCGAACACATGGGCCTCGTGGCCGAACTTCTCCAGGATCTCCTGGAAGAGATCGAGGGCGATCTGCGTTGTCTCAAATGCCTCCGGGAGCCGTGCGCGTATGTCGTCGCGCGCTTCCTCCGTCAAGGCGGATCGAACGCCCCCCGGTGTGGCCCAGGCTGGATGAATCTTGCTGCCCCCGAGCAGGCGGATGATATCCTGCCCGAACTGCCGAAGCCGAATACCCCGTCGGGCGAGGTCTGCGTTTTCCTTGATCAGGCCGAAGACGTTACGAGTTGCTGGATCACTATCGAAACCCAGAAGGAAGTCGGGCGCGCTCAGATGGAAGAAGCTGAGGGCGTGCGACTGGGTGATCTGCCCCAGGTTCATTAGGCGGCGGAGCTTGTTTGCGGTTGGCGAGACCTGGACGGCCAGAATGCCATCGCCGGCTTTGGCGGACGCCAGGATATGGCTGATAGGGCAGATGCCGCAGATTCGAGCCGTGATGCCGGGCATTTCCCAGAAGGGGCGCCCTTCGCAGAAGCGTTCGAAGCCCCGATACTCGGTGACATGGAAGCGTGCGTCAGACACCTGTCCCTCATTGTCAAGGAAGATGCTGATCTTGGCGTGACCTTCGATACGCGTAACAGGATCGATGACTATACGCTGTTGCATGGCTGTTCTCCGTCCTTGCTAACCGGGCTTGAGATCGGAGCCTTCCAGAGTGAGGGGTTCTCCGGACAAGGCCTTGACGAGGACTGCCTTGATGCGTTCGGCTGGTGGTGGGCAGCCGGGCAAATAGGCGTCAACCTCGATCACTTGATGCAGTGGAAGGACCCGGTCGAGCAACTGGGGTACGATCCCTTTCTCGAACGGGATGCGGCCATGCAGTGTCGCAGCTTCCACGTACACCTTCTGAAGAATGGGTTCTATCGTCCCGAGCGGGTTTCGCATCGCGGTGACATTGCCCGTGACCGCACAATCGCCGAACGCGATGATGATATCGGTATTCTGGCGGATCAAGTGCGCGAGCTCGACATGCTCGTCATTGGCGACCGCGCCTTCGATCAGGCATATATCCACGTGGGATGGATACTCCTTCACGTCGGCTACCGGGCTGTAGACGATGTCAACCTGGGCCGCGAGGTCGATCAAGAACTCATCGAGGTCCAAAAAGGACATGTGGCAGCCAGAACATCCGCCGAACCATACCGTGGCGACTTTCATCCGAGCCATTGTTTATTCTCCCGCGCATTGACGATGAACGAGAGCTGTGTACGGTCCTTCTCAAGTTCAGCGACGGTAGCGCCGATTCGGAAGATAGCGCCCGTGGGACAGGCCTGCACGCATTTGCCGCAGGAGGTGCAGCTTGCGGCCTCGCCCCATGGGACGTTCATATCGGTGATCACCCGGGCATTGGCGCCGCGCCCCGAGACATCCCATGTATGGGCGCCTTCGATCTCGTCACATACGCGCACGCACCGTGAGCAGAGGATACAGCGGTTGTGGTCGATGCCGAATCTGCCGTGGGTCGTATCCACATCGAGCTTCGGAAACTGGTATGCGAACCGGCTATGGGTCATGCCGATCTCCATAGCCCGATCCTGCAGCTCACAGTGATTGTTGGCCACGCAGACGGAACAGACATGGTTCCGTTCGGCGAAGAGAAGTTCCACGATCATCAATCGGTATCGTCGCAGCCGTTCGGTGTTGGTTTGGACTTCCATCCCTTCCTGTACGACCGTGACGCATGCAGGAAGGAGTTTCGGCACACCGGTTACTTCGACCAGGCATAACCTGCAAGCGCCGAGGGGGCCGACGCCAGGCAGATCGCAAAGCGTGGGAATACGTATGCCCGCTTCGCGAGCGGTCTGGAGGATCGTCTGGTCATCTCTAGCCGAGACATGCTTACCGTCGATTGTCAGGGTTTTGACTGCCATCTGTCTCACCTCGTCTCTGTTGACGTCTGCAGCGGCTTGGTCGCTGGTGTCATCGGGTCATTGAGCAGCGTATCGTACTCATTGTGGAAATACCGCAGTGTGCTGAGGACCGGATTGGGCGCAGACTGGCCCAAACCGCACAGACTGGTCTGCTTAACCATCTCGCAGAGTTCACGCAGCACATCGAGATCCCGCGCGGTGCCTTTACCGGATCGGAGTTTGGTGAGGAGGTGATGGATCTGTACGGTGCCGGCCCTGCACGGTACACACTTGCCGCAGGATTCATCCATGCAGAACTCCATGAAGAACCGTGCGACGTCGACCATATTATCGCTCTCATCCATTACGATCATGCCGCCTGAGCCCATGATCGAACCGAGCTGAGCAAGCGATTCGTAATCGACGGGTGTATCGAGGTGCTCGGCCGGGATGCATCCTCCCGATGGACCACCGGTCTGCACTGCCTTGACCGAACCGCCGCCCGGAACTCCTCCACCCATCTCCTCGACGATGGTGCGTAGCGTCGTACCCATGGGCACTTCGATCAAACCCGTGTTCTTGATCTTGCCGGCCAGAGCGAACACCTTCGTTCCCGCGCTCTTTCCCGTGCCGAGGCCTGCAAACCACTCAGGCCCATTGGCGACGATCGCGGGTATGTTGGCCAATGTTTCAACATTGTTGATCAGCGTCGGGCACCCCCAGAGACCTTTCGCTGCGGGGAATGGAGGACGTGGTCTGGGGGTGCCGCGGTGACCTTCGATCGAGCGCATCAGCGCGGTCTCTTCCCCGCAGACGAAGGCGCCCGCGCCGATTCGGATATCTACCCGGAAGTCGAACCGTGTCTCGAAGACGCCCGCTCCCAGAACACCGAGGCGGCGTGCCTGGCTGATGGCTGTCTTTAAGCGGCTGATGGCTAGCGGATACTCACCCCGGACATAGACGAAGCCCTGGTTGGCCCCTACGGCATAGGCGGCGATCGCCATGCCTTCGATGATTCGGTGCGGATCGCTTTCGAGAACGGACCGGTCCATGAAGGCGCCCGGATCGCCTTCATCGGCATTGCATACCACGAACTTCCGGTCCGACCCGGTCTTGGCGACAGTGGACCATTTCAAACCGGTCGGGTAGCCAGCGCCTCCGCGACCTCGGAGACCGCTGGCCGTAATCAGTTCGCAGACTTCTAATGGCTGCATCTCCCGTACTGCCGTACAGAGAGCCTGGTATCCGCCCACCTCGATATAGGACTCAATGCGCTCGGGATTGATCTTTCCGCTGTTCTGAAGCACCACAGGCACCTGTTTGGCGAAAAACGGGTGGGTTGGGTCACCCACGCGAACGTCATCCGCAGGTGCGCTCGGCTCGGTGAGGGCCGCCACGATCGCAGGCGCTTGATCGGGGGTCACCTTTTCGTAGAGGGGACCGTCCGGATCGACCTGGACCAGGGGGCCCTGGCTGCACAGCCCCATACAACCGACACCGACGACCTCGACGCTGTCGGTGAGTCCTGCGGTCTTCACCGCCTCAATGAGCGCGGCCTTGAGCGCCTGGCCGTTCTGAGAGAGGCAGCCCGCCGCAGTACAACATCGGAGTCGCCGCGGAGTCCGTGCGGCACGTTCACGTTCAGCGATCTCCAATAGATCGGTTGTATCCATGTCAGGTTAGCCAGCCTTTCACCCGATTGCACAGCGATTCGGGGGTTTCGTATCCCAGCACCTCGCCATCAAGGACCACCGCCGGCGCGATACCGCACGCGCCGAGACAGCGGGCCGTGATCAGGGACAACTTGCCGTCGGGAGTCGTTTCGCCGGCTTTGATCCCAGCCAGATCTTCGATGGCGGACACGAGAGCCGCGGCGCCTTTGACGTAGCAGGCGGTCCCCATGCACACCACGCAGGTGTGCTCGCCGTGGGGTTTGAGAGTAAAGAAGTGGTAGAAGGTCGCAACACCATAGACGCGGCTTGGCGGCACCTTCAGGCTGCGCGCAACATGGGTGAGCATGTCATCTTCAAGACAACCAAACAGCTCTTGCGCCGTGTGTAAGACTTCGATGAGGGCGTCCGCCTGGTATTGATGCCTCTTCATCGTAGCCTCGAGCATCTTCAACCGATTATCCGCACGGGGGGCCGCGCGCGATGACGGCTCCTTCGGTACGGTAACCTCTGGCACGGCAACGGGGGTCATGGGTTCCTCCCTTGTATAGGGCGCCAAGGAGTTGAGGCGACATCGGGAGTGGATCCGAACAGTTGGATGGGGGATCGGACGCAGACTTGGTGATTGATGGAAGCGCTGTCGGGTTCGTAAACGGCCGTATTAGAACGCCGATTCCAGCGCTGACTGTTGGTGTATCGGTTCGTTGATGGGTCTGTGACTACGTGCGCAATCTCCGCGTACACTCCCTCACCTCACACCTGGGCCTCGCATGTACAAACACTATACCATAATAGAGGTGGGGTGTAGCAACACTATTTGAGACATATTTCACAATAAGTCGCGCATATCGATCGCGTGTACTGCCCGGCTCTTCCTACGGCAGCTATCTCGTTTCTATGATCTCCACGTTGGCCCGAGGAACGGTAACCGAGCGGCCATCATCCAACCGGGCGTGGAGTACGCGCACATGTGTTTCGGACTCGACGATTTGAAGCTCCGATGGGAGATCGGTGACGACGCCGAGCGCTCCGAAGTACGGCTCTCGGATTACGCGGATCGGCGTACCGAGGTCTAGCTCGCTGCTGGAGACAGGGCCATCGATCGACAGATCGGATGGATCCGAAGGCGCTATCACCTCAGGTCGTATTACACCTGCGCGGATCTGTGTCGCGCCATTGATCGAGGCCGATCGGCCATCGAGGGAGCAGAGCAGCTGGAAGGTGCGATTCGCCATCGCAATCTGGCCAAACCCTTCGGTAACGACGATGGTGAAGGCGATGGGTTCGTGACCCGTGATCGCGACGCCAATGTCGTACTTCGGATCGCCCAGGATCTCCCGCAAATAGTCGATCAGATGGCGGTCGACGATGCCGCCTACAACGAGACCGGCAACACCACACGCGGCTGCTTTACGCATCGCAGCAGGTGTGAGACCTGCGCCGCCGATCAGGATGGCGCCGGAGTGGCTATCGGTGATGTCCCTATCATCCAGTACATCGGCCGGGGTCTTAGCGAGGATGGCGATCCGACCCTGTCGTTCTCCGCCGACGCCGAAGATGCCCTGGACCAGGGCGCCGCGACACTGGACGACCACGCCTTCGTCGGGGATGACCTCCTTCACGATACCGTCAATATAGGCGTCTTTCTCAACTGGGATCGCGGGCAGGCGAATGCCAAGGTGGCCAGTGGCCTCGGAGAACATCTCGATCGTGCCGGTAATCGGAGCCTTGAACTCGCTCTTGAAGAAGCCAAACAGGCCCCTGGTCTGCGCGATCAAAGCGCCCTTTTCAACGCGGTCGCCTGTCGATACTTTTAGGGCGGCCGGGACATCCGCCGCGTCGATCCCGAGCTGTTCGGCCAGCTTGATCGTCTGCATCGCGCCGGGAAGTTCGGTCCGTGCGATGACGGTATCCGGATGTACCCGTTCTCCTTCGGATACTAATACCGTTCCTTTCAGCGGGAGACGGCGTGTTTTCACGACCTCGGTACTGGCGCTGACTTTCAGGCCCGGAGTATAGGCTGTACCCACAGTCTAGAACCTCCTTCCACTATAGTTTGCGAGAGTATCGGAGCTCTCAAACCATGCGCGGCCGCTGCCGAGGATCAGCGAACCGGTCGGCTCTGGCACGTGATGCGGCACATCCAGAAGCCGTCGAACGTCATCCCATTCTGCCATGGTGACTGCGGCGTTGGCCGAGGAACCGTGCTTTTCAATGACAAGGACGGCATGATCGAGCCGGCGAAGCCTGCGCCGTCGTTCGATCTTTGCGGGATCCTGCTGTCGTACGGTGATGCTAAGGCCCTCCATGAGCGCATTATAGGCATAACTGGAAGCCCCGTTGCTGGAGTCCTTGGGACACCGGAGGTAGTGATCCGCATTGAAGCCGGTGCCCGTCGTCGCGGACATTCGCCCGCGCACTGCATCGAGCCACGAACGCGAACTCGGATAAGCGTCATCCCATTCCTGGCTATAGATCGTCAAAGCCTGTGCGATCTTGCGGACGTTTGTCTGGCACGTTTGAAAGTCCCGCGTCTCGACGAGATTCGCGAGGATCGGACGCAGTGCGGCGGCCAGAAGCAGGATAATCCCGCCTATGACTGCAGCCTGGAGTCGAACCCGTTCCCGCGCACCGAGGCGCAGGGTTGCTCGTCGTGAGACGGATGGCTGGGACGGATCCGGTTCGCCACCTTCCGGCATCCCCATTACCGATTGTTGATCGTGACGCCCTGCCAGATATCCGTTCGGAACGGGCACGCGGGCAGTCCTGCCGAGTTGACGAGATTGACATGCGGGTTATCAGCCCAGCCGTAACGGACTGCGATCGGCGCATCTACCTTCGGGCTGGTCAAGACGACAGCGTTGCCCTGTACCCGAGCATCGGCCCAATGGAAGATCCGGTCGCGACCGGCGATGGCGAAGCCCGCCGCAGGCAGTCCATCTTGCGTCGTCAGGCCGCGCCCAGTGTGGGTGAAGGTTACCGTGACCTTATTACCATTTACCGACATCCTATCGAACATCGGACTCGAGGCGAGGATATCCTTATCGCCATAGACGATCGCCTGAGCTTGCAGAGCGAGCCGCATGCCGACGTCCTGTTTATTTCGTGGATGGATATCGTCTGCTTCTCCAATATCGATGATCACCGCCTGGCCAGTTCTGGCCAACGAAAGCGTCATCGTCTGGGCTTCTCGGAGCTCAGCCCACGCACTATCGCCCGGTTCCTGTGCGCGCTTCATGAAGTTCGCTAGTTGAACCCATAGGAACGCCATATCCGGATCCTTCCAGGCCTCCCTCCAGGAGCGGATCATCGCAGGAAAGAGCTTGCGGTATTGATAGGCTCGATCAGCGTTCGATTCGCCCTGATACCAGATAAAGCCCGCAGCCGCATAGGGGACAAGCGGGGCGATCATACCGTTGTAAAGGCTCGTCGGCGTCCAGGAATCCCAGGCTGGTTTGGATGGATCATTTGGCTTGGTCGTCTGGCCGGGTGGTGGGATACGGGAGAGCATCGGCGTCAGGTCCGGATCACCTTCCAACCACTTGCGGGGGGTCCAGGATTCCGCCGGAGTTCCGCCCCATGCGGTTTCGATCAAACCGATGGGAATCTGCAAGCGACGATACAACGCTCGACCGAAAAAGTAGGCCACAGCGGAGAAGCCCGCAGCGGAGTCGGGTGAGCACACGGACCATTTGCCCGTACAATCATCGACCGGATGCGCAATCGGCGACTTCCCGACGATGAAGAGACGCAGCTGGTTATTGGATGCACTCTGGACTTCGGACGCAGCGTTTCGGGATGACGCTAGAGGCCACTCCATATTGCTCTGGCCCGAAGCGATCCACACTTCACCGAACATAACGTCTCGAAGCGCCACCACATCCTGATCCGCCTGGACGGTGATCTCGTGCGGTCCGCCGGCGGGGAACGGCCCAATCCTCGCCATCCAGCGGCCTTCACTATCGGATCGAACGGTCACCCTCCGGGACCCCACACTTACGGTGATCGCCTGGTTCGCATCGGCATGCCCCCAGATCGGCACACGGCGATTACGCTGCAGGACCATATGGTCGCCAAAGATACTCGGGAGCTTAAGTTCCGCTCGGGCTTGTCCCGCGGACACGATTCCCGCGGCAAGGGCAAGCATTACGACCAGCATCCGAAGCGTTCTCATTATCCCTATCTCCTTACGCCCGGCAGGCGACATCGCGTGACGCTGCCGGAACGTTGGTCTAAGTGTTAATCCGTTGTGGGAAGGCCCATGGCATCAAGCCACGATCTGATCTTCGCCCTTCGCGATACATCCTCAGTCGGCAGTGTAAGGGGCCTGCCGCGTGCATCAATGATCAGACCCACTTCGCCGCCGGTGGCGGTAATCGTTCGCGACCGACCACGACCCGCGCCAACATCGAAGCCGCGAGCGGGCTGAAGGGCCGCTTCGACGCGTTCGGGTTCGTTACTCGAGCCGTCCTTGACATAACCGAGCGGCACAACTTTGATCGTGCCAAACGCCACCGTCTCGGAGCGGTCGCCTATCGTAACCGTTATGCATGGTTCGCCCTGCTTGGCCGAACCCACAGGAGCGACGCATGTCCCGAGGTAGACAAGGCAGTCCCGCTCAAACACCTGTGTTGCAGCCTCAGGATGGACGGTCGATAGGATACCGAGCTGGGGCATCATGAAGATCGAGTCGACGGTCAGCAAGGTGGCGCCTTCCGGTTGATAGGCATCCATCATCATTAGAGCAGCCTGGCCCCGTCGTGGTGAATGGGATAGAACGCCGCCGCTCCCGACGATCATATCCAGAGCCATCATATCGACAAGGGTCTTCCCGCTGGCTTCCTGGGTCATCGCATCGCCGATGGTTCGTTGCTGCTGAATACCGGTAAGGCCTCTAGCCAGCGATTTATGATGGTCGAACGCTAAGCGAAGCGCTTCGCGAGCCACCGCCTGTTCGATCAACAGATCACTGAGTTGCTGAGGGATCGTAGTGGGTCGGACCATTTTATTTCGGAGCTGATTCCGTAACTCCTCATCCGATATCTCAAAGGGAAGCCAGCGCTTGATGTTGTCGATGCCAGCCTCGGTGAGGACGTTACAGATGGAGTAACTCATGCCAAGGTTGGCCGATACTGTGCGGTTGTAGACGCTATCGCCCGACTCGTTCTTGAAGACCGAGAAGACATCGGTGGTCGCGCCGCCGATGTCGACACCGAGCACGGTGATATCCCTCTGGGCGGCAATCGTCTGCATGATCTTGCCAACCGCATTGGGAGTCGACATGATGCCGGCGCTAACCCACGTCGACAGTTTGCTGTAGCCCGGAGCTTGTTGCATGACGTGTTCGAGGAATAGATCGTGGATCGCTTCTCTTGCCGGCAGGAGATTCTCACGCTCTAGAGTGGGGCGAAGATTGTCCACCTTCCTGAGGGAGACCCGATCCTTGAGCAGCGCCTCTACTGCCTCAAACGCATCCTTGTTTCCTGCATAGATCACCGGGATCGCGAGGCCGATGCCCAGGCGTGGTTTCGGGTCCGCCGCGACCAGCATCTCCGCGAGTTCGACAAGGTGGTTGATCGTGCCGCCGTCGGTGCCTCCCGACATCAGCAGCATGTCGGGGCGTAACTGACGTATTCGTTCGACTTTCTGGAAGTCCTTGCGTCCGTCGTCGACGGCGATGACGTCCATGATGATCGCACCGGCTCCGAGCGCTGCGCGCTGTGCGCTCTCAGCGCTCATGGCTTTGACGACACCGGCGACCGTCATCTGCAGGCCGCCACCCGCGCTGGACGTCGATAGATAGAGGTCCGCGCCTCCGGTATGCGCGACGACGCGGCCGTCCTCGCTGATGAACCTCTTCCCCGAAAGCTCTTCGACTTCTCGGACAGCGTTCAATACGCCGACAGTGACATCATCAAAGGGCGCTTCAACCGTGGTAGGGGCTTCGCCCCGCACTACCAGCCGGTATTGGTCCCCCTGGAGTTCGATGAGAATGGCTTTGGTTGTGGTGCTTCCGCAGTCAGTGGCCAGAATGGACCGCACATCAGGCATAGTCGAGCGAGCGCCTCCGCGGATGATGGCTGAAACAGGACTAGTGTAGCACACCCAGAACGCGAGTTGATTGCGCGTAGTCGCGGATCCATCGCCATCCGGCCTCTGGTCGTTCATGGTCTTGCATTTACCGACCGCCAGCGTGTATACTCGTGGTCTGTTAGCAGTCTGACGATGAGAGTGCCAACTCATCGGATTAGCGCTTGGCAGGCGATGCAGGCCTGTCGAGGGCGCATAGCTCAAAGGGAGGCTTGAAGATGGCTCTGAAACCCCTGGGAGATCGTCTGGTTGTAAAGGCGACTGAAGCAGAGGAGACAACCGCTGGCGGGATCCTGTTGCCGGATACGGCGAAAGAGAAGCCGCAGCAGGGTGAGGTGATCGCTGTCGGTCCGGGTAAGCGGTTGGACAATGGAAAGGTCGAACCGATCGACGTTCAGGTCGGAGACCGGATCTATTATGCCAAGTACGGCGGCACTGAGGTAAAGATCGGCGGTCAGGAGTATGTTATCCTGCGGCAGGATGATGTGCTCGCGGTTCTAGAGAAGTAGGGAGGCAGGGGAAACATGGCAGCGAAGTTACTGCGGTTCGACGAAGAGGCTCGGCGCTCTCTGGAGCGGGGCGTCAACGCTCTGGCCGAGGCGGTCAAGGTGACCCTTGGCCCGCGTGGACGGTACGTCGTACTCGAGAAGAAATACGGCTCTCCGTCGCTGGTTGATGATGGCGTCACGATCGCAAAGGAAGTCGAGCTCGAAGATCCTTTCGAGAACATGGGAGCGCAGCTAGCCCGTGAGGTCGCATCGAAGACCAACGATGTTGCCGGTGATGGTACGACGACGGCGACGGTGCTGGCCCAGAGCATCGTTCGCGAAGGCATGAAGACGGTTGCGGCTGGCGCGAACCCAATGCTGATCAAGCGTGGTATCGAGAAGGCCGTCGATGCCGCCGTCGGCGCCATCAAGGGTATGGCGACGCCGGTTGAGACAAAGGAAGCGATTCTACAGGTTGCGACCAACTCGGCCAAGAACCCGCTGATCGGCGAGATGATCGCCGAAGCGATGGACAAGGTTGGCAAGGATGGCGTCATCACCGTCGAGGAGAGCAAGGGGACACAGACCGGGCTCGAGCTCGTCGAAGGGATGCAGTTCGATAAGGGCTACATCTCGCCGTACTTTGTGACGGATCCCGAGCGGATGGAAGCCGTTCTTGACGATCCGATGATCCTGCTCTTTGAGAAGAAGATCAGCGCTGTGGCCGATCTCATTCCGGCGCTCGAGAAGGTTGCCCGGATGGGTAAGCCGCTAGTCATAATCGCCGAGGATGTCGACGGTGAGGCGCTGGCAACGCTCGTAGTCAACAAACTTCGAGGGATCATCAACGTCGCGGCGGTGAAGGCTCCGGGATTCGGCGATCGTCGCAAGGCGATGATGGAAGACATTGCGATTCTTACTAGGGGCAAGTTCATCACTGAGGATCTTGGAATCAAGCTCGAGAACGTCGATCTCGCGATGCTCGGCAGCGCCAAGCGCGTCACCATCACGAAAGAAGAGACGACGATCGTAGAAGGGCATGGAGATCCCCAGGAGATCCAGGGTCGGATACAGCAGATCAAGACTCAGATCGAGGATACGGATAGCGATTACGATCGTGAGAAGCTGCAAGAGCGCCTCGCGAAGCTCTCCGGCGGGGTGGCCGTGATCAAGGTTGGTGCGGCGACCGAGACCGAACTCAAAGAGAAGAAGCATCGCTACGAGGACGCCCTGTCGGCCACCCGCGCAGCGGTCGAAGAGGGTGTTGTTCCTGGAGGCGGTGTTACGTATCTCCGGTGTCTCGAAGCGGTTGCCGCTGTCGAGGCCTCGGGCGACGAAGCGACAGGGGTGAACATCGTTCGACGCGCCCTGGAGGAACCAACTCGGTGTATCGCGTCCAACTCTGGCGCCGAGGGTTCCGTGGTGGTCGAGTACATTCGCGCCACCGGGGGGAATACGGGGTTCAACGCCATGTCGGGAGAGTACGAGGATCTGGTTGCCGCTGGCATCGTCGATCCCGCTAAGGTCACTCGCTCTGCGCTGCAGAACGCGGCTTCGATCGGCGCCATGCTCTTGACCACAGAGTGCCTCGTAACCGAGAAGAAGGAAGAGAAGCCTCCGGCGCCGCCCGCTCCTGGCGGCGGCATGGGCGGAATGTACTGATCGCGCGATCGTAGAATACCGACCAGGTGAACGTGGGCTCGGCCATTCGTCCGAGCCCACGTGGTCTTAGTGATCGCTGCAACGTCGCTGCGCTAGAATAGGGGTATGAGTAGCCCGGGTACCCTGGTCGTCGTTGGCCTCGTCACCCTCGTCACCGTCTCTGGCTGCGGTAAGCCGGATGTACAGGAAGAGGCGATCCGCTGGGTTGTCGATCCCAATCCCATCCGCGCGGAACAGATACGCCTGTATAACGCCAAACGGCCGGATGTACGGGTCATCAACGATCCCGATGCCGGCCCCCAACGCGTGCTGACGCAGCTCGCGGGTGGTGTGCCTCCGGATGTATTTGCAGTCTATTCCCCGCAAAGCGCAGCGCTATTTGCCCGTAAGAACGTCCTTGAGGATCTTCGCCCGTGGGTGCGCCGCAGGGGCATTTCCATGGATGGGTTCTGGCCACAACTGGATGGGTTTATCTATGAGCATGGCGATCGCGTACGGGGGCGGGTCCTTGGCCTACCGGATAACTGCGGCCCGTACATGCTGTTCTATAATCGACGCCTGTTCCATAAGGGCGGCGTCTCTGAGCCTACGGAGCGATGGACGTGGCAGGACTTCACCAGAGTCGCAATACGGCTGACTGAGACCGATAGTGCTGGCCGGCGCATACAGTTCGGTACGGTTCTGCCGCCATCCCATCTGCTCGAAATGTTCATCTGGCAAGCTGGCGGCTCATGGTATAGCTCCGATGGCGCTCGCTGCACCTGTGATTCGGCGGCAGCCAAGAAGGCGTTTGCGTGGTGGGCGGCGCTTCGACGCACACACCATGCGGCGCCAAGCGCCACGGAAGAGCAGAGCCTGGCCCCGCTGGGAGGTTGGGGGGGATCGCAGAACCTGTTCAAAGCCGAAAAAGCCGCGATGATCATCACCGGACGCTGGTTATCGATCGAATGGCGCAAGAACCGGCATATGGATTGGGATATTGCTCCTGTTCCTCGGGCGGAATATCGCGTAGGCATGCTGGAAAGCAAGATCTACGCTGTACCGCGCACTGCCCGGCGCAAAGCCTTGAGCGTCGACTTCCTACAGCATCTCGTCAGCGCGGAGGATGAGATGCTCGTTGCTGACTATGGTGATGGAATGCCGAGCATCGAGGCCTATTGCCGCTCACAGCGTTTCCTCTTTAATCCGGGTTATCCGAGGGAACGACGGAACCACCTCTACCTATCGGAGATTCAACGTTCGCGATTGCGGCAGCAATCTCCATGGATCCAACAACTCGATGCAGACACCATCCGGGATGAGGAGTGCGACCGGATTTGGCAGGGTGAGATCACACCCGAGCAAGCAGCAGACAACATCGCGCGCCGCACCAACATCATTATCAAGCGAAATCAGGCCAACCCGAACCTGATGGATTGAGCGTGAGGCCGACGGCGCCCTTATTGGATGACGACCTCCGGGCTCCCTGCGCACACCTCCCCGATCAACATCGCGGTCTCGCCCGAGGCCGTTAGCGATTCGATGATGCCATGCGCTTCGGTGGTGCTGGCGATCAGGACCAGGCCGATCCCCATGTTGAACACCCGATGCATCTCGGTTACGCTTACCGAGCCGGCCTTCTGAATCAGTCCGAAGATGGGCGGCACAGTCCAGCTCGCACGGTGAAGTCGTACCGCGCAATCTGGAGGTAGAACCCGGGGAATGTTGTCGTAGAGCCCGCCGCCGGTGATATGGGCGATCGCCTTGACCCGATATTCTCCTAAGAGCGGCAAGACAGATGGGGCGTAACATCGGTGCGTATCAAGCAAAGCATCGCCTACGGTACGTCCACCGAGCTCCGTTGGACGCGATGCGGGCATGAGCCCCGCGATATCGAACAGTGCATGCCGCGCGAGCGAATACCCGTTGGTATGCAGACCATTCGAAGCCAGGCCGATGACCGAATCACCAGCGCCAATGATGCCTCTGGGCAGAGCCTGCGCACGATCGACTACACCGACAATACAGCCTGCCAGATCGTACTCGCCTTCCTCATATACGCCGGGCATTTCCGCGGTTTCGCCTCCGATGAGAACACAGCTCGCGCGGCGGCAGCCATCGGCAACACCCTGCACCACTTCACCAAGGATCTCTGGGGCCAATCGCGCCGTGGCAAAGTAATCCAGGAAGAAGAGCGGTCGAGCGCCCTGTACGAGTATGTCGTTCACGCAATGGGCCACGAGGTCAGCGCCGATGGTGTTGTATATGCCGAGGGCCGAGGCGACGCGAACTTTGGTGCCGACTCCATCAATGCTCGATACCAGAATCGGTTCGGACATACCCGACGTATCGAGCTTGAACATTCCGCCGAAACTGCCGACATCGGTCAAGACGCAATTGTTATACGTTGATCGCACGTGATCGCGGATGCCCCGGAGCCCGCGATTCATGGCATCGATGTCGACGCCGGACTCCCTGTAGGTTGATTGGTCCGGTGTCATGCAGCCACCGGGGAGTTCGACCTGAATGTCAGGCCGGAGGTGAGATTGCCATCGAACCGCCCAACGATATTCGGGCCGCGCGTGATCGTTCCGGTTACGACTCCTGCAGCGTCGATCCGCAGGAGCCCGACATTGCCCCGATTATCCGATAGGTTCACATTGCCGATCAACTGAGTCTGGGGGCCTACGAGCCTGAGGAGATTGCTCGCAAACTCGAGATCGGATTCGATTCTTGCGGAGTAGCCGTTGTCGTACCGAATCGTAACGGTATCCGGGGTTTTCATCTTTATGTGCGAACCGGAGAACCGTGATGCTTCGAGTCTGCGGCTTCCGCTAATCCTGGCAAGGCCTGGGATCACGACATCGAACTGCCATCTAGTCTCCGGCTCGTGCGCTGTAGTGGTGATCGTCGCGGTAGTGCCAGAGGAATCGGAAGAAATGGCTCTCTCGTGGCCGATAGGATCCAGCGTGGGTGGGCCGCTGATACCCGAAGCGGCTTCGTACGCAACATTGATGAGGTACACCGCACAGGCGGCCAGGGCGGCTTCGCTCTCATCGATGGTGTAGGGCAGCGCCTCCTCGATCCGTTGGGTATCCATAAGGGCGCGGCCGAGCTTCTCGGAAGCGACGATTCGTCGGCTTCCCATATACCGTGCGCCGGCCGTCGCGGCCGCAGCGCCACCTGCAACCGCGGCAGCACGTATTGCGTGCCTGAGAAGCGCTCCGATCACAGTGTTACCCTCCTGGACCCTAGCTGCGGCAGCAGCTTCGTGATACAGGATGTACGGATGGTTCGGCGGTCGGGTTTTATACGGGGTACGACCATGGGTAGTCTAGGATTCCGTTCCTGATGATCCGTCGCTTCCACGTTGCCCGTTGGCGCGGGCGCGCTCCAACATCATCTTCTGTAGCCGCACATCCCCGGGGATCTCGATCGGATAGTGACCATCGAAACAGGCCCTGCAGAATAGACTGCCTGGCTTACGGACAGCCCGAATCACAGCGGGTAGAGAAAGGTATCCCAGAGAAGTTGCGCCGATCCTCTGGCGTATCTCGTCGACGGAATAGTTCGCTGCGATCAAATCCTCCTGCTTTGCCATATCGATACCGTAAAAGCACGGGAACCGGACCGGCGGCGAGGTGATGCGAACATGAACCTCCCGGGCCCCGGCGTCGATCAACATCCGCACCAGCTTGTCGGTTGTCGTTCCACGAACAATCGAGTCATCAACCATGACGACCCTGCGGCCAGCGATCATATTGGTAAGAGGGGAATACTTCATCCGTGCGCCAAGATCGCGCATCCGCTGATCGGGATCGATGAACGTGCGTTGAATATATCGATTCTTTACCAGACCTTCCGCGAAGCGGATACCCGAGGCTTCTGAGTAACCCAGGGCCGCCGGTACAGCGGAATCGGGTATCGGAATGACCACATCGGCCTCGGCGGGGTGTTCTTGAGCGAGCTCGTGACCCATCCGCTTGCGTGTATCGTAGATCGTTTGCGAGTAGATGTGCGAATCTGGGCGCGCAAAGTAGATGAACTCGAAGAGACAAACGGCATGTCGCTGCAGCGGTACAATCTGTGCTTCCCGGAGTCCGTCTGCATCGATGATGATCGCTTCGCCGGGTTCAACCTCGCGGATAAAATGGGCGCCTACCACGCCGACGGCACAGCTCTCTGAGGAGACGACATAGCGATTCGGGCCGATCTGGCCAACGCAAAGCGGTCGAACCCCGTGCGGATCCCTTACGGCGATCAACTGGGTCGGGGTCATAATCCCCAGCGAATAGGCGCCTTTGAGCTGGGGCAGGACTTCTTTCAGCGCTGACTCGATGCTCCCGTTCATCGCTCGCGCCAGCATCACAGCGATAACCTCAGAGTCGCTGGTGCTCTGGAACTCAACTCCCTCGCGCTCCAGTCGATTGCGCAAGACATGGGCGTTGACGAGATTGCCGTTATGGGCGACGGCAAGATCACCAACCGAACTGCTGCGAACGATCGGCTGGGCGTTACAGATATCCGATGCTCCAGTCGTCGAATAGCGAGTATGACCGAGTGCGATATGGGCGCCGCCGAGATCACGCAGCAGCTGCTCGTCGAAAACCTGCGTCACCAGGCCCATGGCCGCGTGGGCCTTGATGCGTTCGCCATTGGCTGTGGCGATCCCCGCGCTTTCCTGTCCTCGGTGCTGCAGAGCGAACAGGCCGAAGTAGGCAATGCGGGCGACGTCCTCGCCCGGGCTATAGACGCCGAAAACGCCGCATTCGTCTTTCGGCGCATCGGAGCTATTTGCCACATGGGCATCGGGCACCCAGCTCGTTGCCAGTGACTCCCCGCGTGCGCTCAATCGCGATCGGCTGCCATGATCGAGGGAATGGCGTCTCGATGCGCCATACGGAGTTGCTCGATCCCTTCGCTGATGATGAGTTCGCCATCCAGCGAGATGCGAAGGACATCCCCGCCAACAGTCCCGATCCAATGAGCCTGAACGCCCGCATCTGCAGCGAGTTGTTCGAGCCGCTTGATATGTTTCTCTCCGCGAACCGTAACGACGGCTCGGGACTGGGCCTCTCCGAATAGAATCGCTGATGGAGGTAATCCAGGCCAGACATCGTATCGGAGTAAGATACTCGCGCCGAGGCCGCCGGCGATGGCGCTCTCGGCGAGGCACACGGCAAGACCGCCGTCGGAGCAATCGTGAGCGCTGACGGCTAGTCCCTGACCGATCGCCCATAGCAGGGCTCGATGGAGCCGGAGTTCGGCATCGAGGTCGATACACGGTGGTCTGGCTGCCTCGACCTGATGGATCAGCGATAGGTATTCGGAACCGCCAAGACCGCCTGATGGATCGTTATCGGCACGAAGCAGCAGGATGGCATCGCCTTCCTCCAGAAAAGCCAATCCCCGGGCTTCCGCAGGATTGTCGATGATGCCAAGCATCCCAATCACCGGGGTCGGCAGCACAGCCCCTTCGTGCGTTTCGTTATAGAAGGAAACGTTACCGCTCACAACCGGCACACCCAGGGCTTCGCTTGCGGCTGCTATCCCCTCCACCGCGCGGGTGAACTGCCAAAATACCTGGGGTTTCTCAGGTGCGGCGAAGTTGAGGCAATCGGTAATCGCCGCGGGGCGCGCACCGACACAAACGACATTTCGCGCCGACTCCATGACCGCGATCATCCCGCCCACATAGGGGTCTAGAAGGCAATATCGTCCGTTTCCGTCGGTTTTCATGGCGATGCCGCGGTTGGAGCCTCGGACGCGGAGAACGGCAGCGTCGGCTTGACCCGGTCCCTGACTGGTGAGCGTCTGAACCATGGAATCGTACTGCTCGGTAACCCAGTTCTTGTCGGCGATGGTCGGAGAGGATAACAGGCGCCGCAGTACGTCGGTGTAGTCGGTTGGTTCGGGCAGTAGAAGAGGATCGACTGCGTGCGCGAGCTTTATGTATCCGGGTTCTTCAACGTCGAGGCGATACACCGGGCACATATCGGTCAGGGCGTCCGAAGGCATCTCGGCTTCGATCACATCGCCTGTTTTGATGCGTAGAATCCGTTCGGCTGTAACATGGCCGATCACCGCCGCGTTCAGCTCCCATTTCCTGTAGATCGCCGCCACCCGATCCTCCGCGCCCTTACGGCAGACCGCGAGCATGCGCTCCTGACTTTCGGAGAGCATTACTTCATAGGCCGTCATCCCCGCTTCGCGTCGGGGCACCTTCAGGAGGTCGATCTCCATGCCCGTACCCGCCTTCGTAGCCATCTCGGAGGTGGCGCAGGTGAGGCCAGCGGCGCCCATGTCCTGGATGCCGATAATATCACCGGTGGCGAGGGCTTCGAGCGTGGCCTCGATCAGGAGCTTCTCCATGAACGGGTCACCCATCTGAACGTTGGGGCGTCGGCTGTCGGAATCGGGCCCGAGCTCCACCGACGCGAACGTTGCGCCATGGATGCCATCTCGGCCCGTGCTCGAGCCGACATAGAGAACCGGATTACCCGGTCCGTCCGCCCTTGCGCCCGCGACATGGCCAAGCTCCACTACCCCGGCAGCCATGGCATTGACGAGAGGATTGCCGCTATAGCTCGGATGGAACATGATCTCGCCGGCCACCGTCGGAACACCGACGCAGTTGCCGTAATGGGCGATGCCGGATACGACTCCATCGAAGAGATATCGATTTCGGATCGCATCCTTGCTTCTACCCTGGATGGGACCGAATCGAAGGCTATTGAGACACGCGATAGGTCGTGCGCCCATCGTGAAAATATCACGCAGGATGCCACCGACACCGGTTGCGGCTCCCTGAAACGGCTCCACGGCTGAAGGGTGATTGTGACTTTCCATCTTGAAGACGATGCCGAGGCGATCATCGAGCCGCACGATGCCCGCGTTCTCGAGGGCTCCCTGCTCCTGTGCTTCGCGGTAGTTCTTAAAGAGGGCGAGGATAGGTCGGGAGTACTTGTAGCCGCAATGCTCCGACCACATGACCGCGAACATACCCAGTTCGGTTATGGTGGGTTCTCGGCCGAGTATTCCCTCGACCTGCTGGTATTCCAGGTCGTTGAGGCCCATCGGACGGTAGACGTCAGGCGATATCACCAGGTCCCTCCCGTGATTATTCGCAGGGAGTGAATCGGCAACCGCAGCGTGAGCATCACATCGGGCTGCATCCCTGAGAGTATATCGCATCCATGGTAACCGATTCAACGCGAAGTCGATCGTTGATCGGAAAGTATTGGCGCAATATTAGGGGTATCCTCGTATAACGGAGTGAGATCGGGGCGCACGGTGTTCCCGATCTGCGCTCGTATCGCGGATGATGGTTCGATATCACCTTCCTTCGCGAGCCGAGCGCTTCCATCCGATGGTAGTGCGCCGCTATCGGGAGATCAGAGAGGTGACCAGTTAACGATGAGTTCAGGGGTCATTACGGACGCGCCGATCACGTTATCGGAACGGGCAGTCCGCGAGATACAGTCCGTCCTGGAAAAGGAGAACCGCTCGTCGGATGCGCTCCGCATCTTCGTGGCGGATCGGGATTGTTCGGGCTATAAGTACGGTATGGGCATCGATGATACAAGCCACAACGGCGATACGGAGTTTGTGCAGCACGGACTACGGGTCGTGATCGATGCGACGAGCCTGGAGCACATGATCGGAACAACGGTCGAATACGTCGAGGACGAACACGGCGGAGCGTTCCGTTTCGAGAATCCCAATGCTGCGACCGAGGAATCGTCCGGCGGCTGTGGCTGCGGTTGCCGCTGTGGCTGTGGTGATGAGGAATAAGGGCCGACTCGCGTAAGATCCTCGGCCTATACCGTTCCCGGCCCTCTGGTTCGCACCGCTGAGGGTTCGGACAGTCCGCTCTCAGGTTAAGGGCGCGATGCGAACAGGCATTGCGTGGAGTCGTGGGACCGGTGGATGAACGATACTGAGAGTGCCGAACAATCCATATGCACCTGAGACCAGTCGGTTGATGACGCCGCGCGATCGATTGATCGTCGCACTAGATACCTCATCGCTTGAACACGCGACCAGGTTGGCGTGTCTCCTTCAACAGGAGGCAGGCGCCTTCAAAGTGGGGCTTGAAGCCGTTCACGCATGCGGCTTCAATCTTCTGAACGGTCGCGGGGAAGCCGGTCCGCGACGTATTTTCTATGACTGCAAACTCCATGATATACCGAATACCGTAGCCGCCGCCGCTTCCGCCATCGTGTCGCATGGTGTCTGGATGCTGAATGTCCATGCAGCAGGAGGCCAACGGATGATGGAGGCCGCGGTTACAGCAGTTCGAGCGCGAGCAGTAGAGCTGGCGGTTCCCAGGCCGCTGGTGATCGCCGTTACGCTCCTGACCAGTCTCGACCCCCGTGAACTCGCGGTGGAAATGCGTGTCGATGCGAGCGTAACGGATTATGTGGTTCACATGGCGCGGCAAGCGCAGTGCGCTGGATGTGACGGAGTCGTATGTTCGCCGCAGGAGGTCGCATCAGTTCGCACCGCCTGTGGTCCCGGTTTTCTACTGATAACACCCGGGGTTCGTCCCGCATGGGCCGAGCGAAATGACCAGCGTCGAACGCTCACGCCGGGAGAAGCAATCCACGCTGGAGCCGATTTTATCGTTGTCGGTCGACCGATTACAGGCTCTAAAGATCCTCAGGCCTGTTGCCGTGAGATCGTTCGAGAGATCGCAGCAGCTTCCGAAGATGGGAGCTCACCATAACGCCGGGATTGGTCGATGTAGGGTTGCATGGTTCGGTGTGGACTGGCGACCGTTGACTTCGCTGCCTCGTCTGACATAGAATCGGCCTCAGCATGGCTAAGAGCAGATTCGATCGCCATAACAGACGACGCACCAACCAGCGAAGAGGGTCCTCTCTCCGCCGGATCAAGACTTTTCTTGCCTGGGTCCTGATCGTATGTTTTGCCGCGATGGGCTTGCTGCTCACGATGGCGATCGCTCACTTCATCAGGATCTCCCGTGAGTTGCCATCGGTCGCCGATATCACCAGTTTCGCACCTGAGGAAAGTACGCGGATCTACTACGCGGACGATGATGACAAGGGCAACCCCCGCATCATGGCGATCCTGTCGGCCGCAAACCGAAGGCCTGTCAAGCTAGACCAGATCAGTGACCATGTGCGGAAGGCAACCATCGCTATCGAGGACATTCGGTTCATGCGCCATCATGGCGTCGACTACATCGGTATCGTCCGCGCGGTCGTCGCGAACGTGGTCGGCGGCAATCTACAGGGCCAGGGGGCTAGCACAATAACGCAACAGCTCGCCCGCAATATCGCCTACCTTGGCCTGTCCCGCGAGAAACTGCTCGAACGGAAGGTCCGTGAGGCATTGTTGGCCAGACGGATTGAGGAGCTGTTCACGAAGGATGAGATCCTCGAGCTATATCTGAATACCATTTACTACGGTAATGGCGCGTACGGCATCGAAGCGGCATCCCAGGCGTATTTTCACAAGTCGGCGCGCAGGCTATCGTTGAGCCAGGCGGCTTATCTGGTCGGATTGCCGCAGCGCCCCGTCTATTTTTCAAGGCACATGGAGGCGGCTCTTCGTCGTCGCGACCTCGTTCTTGATAGGATGCTCGAAGCCAACTATATCACCAGACTCCAGCTCGAAAAGGCTCGTGCAGAAACGATTCGCACACGCAAGGCCGTGGTCCGGGGAAATCAGATTCGGGGCGCTCCTTATGTGGTGGATTATGTCGTGCGCCAGCTAATCAAGTTGTATGGATCTGATAAGGCGCGAAGCGGATTGCGGGTATTCACGTCCGTCGATTCACGAATACAAGCTGCAGCTGAGGAGGCCTTGCGCAGCGGCGTTCGCCGATCGGGCGCGGCAAATCAGGGCGCACTGATCTGTCTGGAAAACCGAACCGGTTGGGTCAGGGCGATGGTTGGTGGCGTCGACTACTCGAGGGATCAGTTCAACGCCGTGACGCAGGGGCGACGACAGCCGGGCTCTGCCTTTAAGCCGATCGTATACACGGCGGCCATCGATACCGGCAAATGTGATCTCGATTCGACCTACAGGGATGCGCCGGACTATCCGTGGCGTGATTGGAAGCCCCAGAACTATGGCGGACACTTCAGCTATGGACGAGTGACAGTCCGCAATGCCATTCGTCGATCGTTAAACAGTATCGCCGCGCGCGTGGCGTATGACGCTGGGATCGATACGGTAATCAGCTATGCTCGGCGGATGGGGATCGACTCGAGCCTCGATCGGTACCTGCCGTTGGCCCTGGGAGCCTCGGCGGTGAAACCCATCGAGTTGTGCTCTGCGTATACCGTGTTCGCCAACAAAGGCAGGCGGGCGGTTCCCGAGGTGATCGTGCGTGTGCAGGAGCGCGATGGCATGCCGATCGATGACTTCAGTCCGGACCTTGCCGAGACCGGCATCCAACCCTCAACACTCGAGATGATGGACGAGGCGCTTCGTGATGTCGTGCTGCGCGGCACTGCGACGGCGGCTTCGTCCGTCCCAGATGCTCACGGTAAGACGGGCACGACCAACGACAATCGCGATGCATGGTTCGTCGGATATACACCGGAGCTTACGACGGCGGTATGGGTTGCCCGTGAGCAGCGAAGCCAGGGACGTGTTCGGTATCTAACGATGTCCGGCACCACGGGCGGCGGGGTATGCGCGCCAATCTGGCGTGATTTCATGTCGAAGGCGCTCACACTACATCGTCTTGGTAAGACGACAGAAAACACGCGATCGGATGAGACGACAACCCGGCCTCCAAAGCCATCGACCGTGACACCCGATGGCGTTATTCCGGAGTCCCTGCCCGAAGAACCGCCACCGCTCGATACACCGATCCTTTCGCCGGAGGAACGACTCGCTCCGGTCGAGCCCGGCGGACCCCCGGCGGCAACGCCCTCCGTTCCGTCGCATAGCCCGCAGACGACTGTACCGCAGCCTCGTCCGCAGCCTCCTCCTCCGAAGCCGGATCCTGGGGCAGAGATCATTCAGGTGCGAGTATGCGCCGAGACAGGACGACTCGCGACCTTATATTGCCCGGTGACGATCAATCGCTCGGTTGCACGACGGGATATACCCAGGATGTGCACGACTCATCGCCCTCCACCCGGTGAGGGGCGTTGAGAAGTGTCTCTCGTCGAAGAGACGCCGTCTCCGCCAGATGACCGGCGTGTAACCGCCGCGATGGCGCTAGCGGTTCTGGCTGGTGTCCTGCTGCTGGCGAGACTCTGGTACCTCCAGATCGCCATGGGTAAGGAACTGCTTCAAGCGTCGGAACGGAATCGAACCCGAGCGCTGCGACGCATTCCACCTCGAGGGGTTATCGTTGATGCTGATGGGGTTGTGCTCGCCAAGGTCCGGACGCGCGTTGTCCTGCGGGTATCCCCTTCTGCGGTCGAGCGCGATCCTGCGCTCTTGCCTCGCACCGCCTCTATCGCCGGCCTTTCTCGTGAAGTATTGGAGAAGGAATACGCGGATAACCATATCGACTCGTATCAACCGGTGGTGGTTGCCGTGGATCTCAGCCTTGAAGCGGCCACCGCGCTGGAAGAGCGTCTATACGAACTCCGCGGAATCAGCCTTGGACCTGAACCCGTCAGGGCATACTCTGTCGGCGCGGCATACGGCCATCTTCTTGGTTATGTTGGACAATGCTCTGAGAAGGATCTGCGAGAACGATCCGCCGCTGGCTATCAAACGGGCGATATATGTGGGAAGACGGGCGTGGAGGGAGGTCCGTATGATCAGGTTCTGCGGGGCAAGGATGGTCTGCGGCGTATCGAAGTAGATGCCGAAGGGCGGTCGCGCGGTGAGATCGCGACCGAGTCGCCGATACCCGGCGCCAAACTGCAGCTGAATATTCGAAGTAAACTGCAGGTAACGGCCTTTCGCCTTCTTCGGGATCAGCTGAAGCGGGGTCGGACAGGGGCCGTCGTTGCGCTCGATCCGAGGAACGGTGCGGTTCTCTGCCTCGCCAGCATGCCTTCCTATGATCCCAGAGAGTTTGCCCTTGGCATCGGCAAGCGTGAATGGTCCGCGCTCCAGGCCGATAAGCGACTACCGTTGATCAATCGGGCGGTCGGTTCTGCAACCGCGCCTGGCTCTACCTTCAAGATTGTGACGGCCGTCGCCGGTCTTGCTACAGGACGGATCAATCCGTACGAGACCGAGTACTGCTCCGGCATCATCCATCTCGGTCGATGGCCCAAACGATGTCATCGCAGATCCGGCCATGGATCCGTGGCGTTACACGAGGCTATTGCCAAATCGTGCGATATCTATTTCTATAGAGTGGGTCAGAGACTCGGGCCCGAAAGGATCGCACAATATGCGCGCCTGTTTGGATTCGGTGAACGGACGCAGATTGATTCGGCGTCAGGTGATATCGCCGGTGTGGTTCCTACACCGGCATGGAAGCGCGAGAGGGGATTGGGACCGTGGGTGGGCGGTGATACGGTCGATTACGCCATCGGACAGGCAATGCTTGCGGCAACGCCAATGCAGGTCTGCGCGGCGATCGGAGCCATTGCCAATGGCGGTACGGTTTATGCACCGGAACTGGTCCACTCGGTAACCCGTTACACGGCCCACGGCGCCGCTCCTCCGGAGGTGGTCGCGCCCGTCGTGCGTCACCGACTGAATCTGAGCCGTGATGTGCTGAATACCATCCGTTCCTCGATGGAAGCTGTTACGGAACAGGGCGGCACCGGTCGTCTGGCGGCGTTGCCTGGGATCCGCGTCGCAGGTAAGACGGGTACCGCTCAACGCCGCCGGAAAGGGGAGATGGTCGATGACGCATGGTATGTGGGCTATGCGCCGGCGGAGGATCCCCGGATTGTTGTATGTGTTCGCATCGAGGAAGGGGGGCATGGGGGCGAAGTAGCGGCTCCTATCGCGCGGGCGATCATGGGCCAGTACCTTGGCGTCACGACAACACAAGCGGTCACGCCGCGGACGGCGGCCGACGACTGATCTGTTCCTAAGAGGAGCGTGCACTCTGGCCAACTCGAGAAGGGGAATAGGATGGAAGTGATCGTACCGGTGGATGGAATGGAACTGCGGAGATCCTGTACACTCGCGGAGGGTGTCTACTACTGCCCGAGCGGTCTCCGGATAACAACACCCGGTATCACCATCATAGGGCATGGTGTAACCCTCATCGGTGCGACCGGACAGGGTATCGGCCTTGATATTACCGCCAACAATATAACGATTAAGGGGCTCTCAATCAAAGGCTATCAACACGGCATTCGTGCCATATCGGTCGAGCGTCTCGTCCTGGATCGTTGTTCGGTCCATGGTACGGCGGAGATCGCATCGAATACCGTGTTTCTGGATATCTGGCTTCCCTCAGAGAGAGCGTACGGAGGAGGCGTTCTGCTGGTTGGCTGCGACGACTGCGAAGTCGTTTCCTGCGACCTGCAGCATCAGCAGACCGGGCTCATGGCGTATGGTTGCCGTCGTCTAGCCGTTACGCTGACCAATGCATCGTACTGCAGCGGTTTCGGGTTCTACCTGTCTGCTACGTCGGACAGTCGATTCGAGGAGAACATCGCCGATTATTGCTGTCGATTTGAACCGCGGGAGGGTGGGCTTCATTTCGGACATATGGGGGCGGATGCGGCAGGATTCGTACTCGTCCGGGGCTCCAGTCGCAATGTCTTCCGCCGCAACGCGGCGCGCCTTGGTGGCGATGGGTTCTTCCTTGCGGGTCTCGATCCCTCAGGAAAGCCGGACGGATGTGACGATAATCTATTCGAAGACAACGATGGCTCGCTCAGCCCCAATATCGCCTTTGAGGCCACCTTTTGCCGCGGCAACATATTCCGTCGGAACTATGCGGATCGGTCGAACTACGGCTTCTGGTTGGGATATTCGTGGGATACCATGCTCGAAGCGAACCGGATGATCATGAATCGCCAGGCGGGGATCGCGGTTGAGAATGGGCATCACTTCAACGTGATCGATAATACATTCCAGGGTAACGGCCATGGCATCCTCCTGTGGTCCGGCAGGGTAGAGGGCTTCGCACGACTGTATCCGGAAAGCCTGACTTCGTGGGATTGGCAGATAGAAGGGAATACGATGACAAGGAACGGCCGTGGAGTCCGAATCGCCAACAATCAGGACCATGGTATTCGATCGGGACCTGAGGCCACCAGTACCGCGCCCGATATCCGTCCCCGTGGTCATCTATTGCGACGCAACGACATTCAGGACAATCGAATCGGCATCGAGCTGGTTGGCGCCGACGGTACGATCGTCGAGGGCAATATCCTGAATCGAAATGTGGAAGCGAATATCCGCGAAGACGATACGACTGGTACGCTCGCACGTAACAACCTCGGCAGTCGCGGCGCCTATCTGTAGTATGGCTAAGAAAGCCTGTGGCGACGATCAGGGAAAGTACGATCGCAGCTCATCCGACTCGGGCACCGCGCCGTAATCGCTGATCTGAAACGCTTCCGCGTAGCGCGTGGTTATCGGCAGGTGACTCCTGTACGCGTTCGCGACATCGGCCGCCGCGCTCTCGAAAATACGGCTAAGCCGTTCCCGTTGACTGCGCTCATCGATCGGAAAATCGCTGAACGCGCTGTGAGAACCGGCGTTGTAGGGGATCCACTCGCAGAACTGTGATCTGTGCTCCTGGATCGCGGAGACCTTTCGCTCCATTGCCGGATCAATCGAGACCGCTCTGTCGCAACGAAAGGCGCCAGTCTCAATGAAATGGTCCTGCCAATAGGCGACGACAGGGAGTCGAGACAGGTGCGGCATATCAGGACAGGCGAGGGGCACGGTGAGCATGTAAACCGCGTCGAGCACCAGCTGAGCGCCATAACGGTGGTCACGATGGTAGTCACACGGACGGTTGGTGACGATCAAATCCGGTCCCTCGCCGGCTTTTCCGAAGCCGCGGATGGCGCGTACCACCGCCTCGGTAGCGTCCGGCGTTACGTAGACCTCTCCATCATGCCACCCGAGACACTGGTATTCGCATCCCAGTACGGCAGCAGCTCTCAACGCCTCGAGATGGCGCCGTTCGGCGAGCAGGCGGGGCTCTCGACGATACTCATCGGCATAATGGCCCTTATCGCCATTGGTAAGGGCAAGAAACCGAACCGTGTCGCCACGATCGACCATCAGCGCTGCCGTTCCGCCCATCGCAGATTCACAGTCGTCTGGGTGGGCTCCAATACAGAGCACATTCAACAGCTTCACCTCCACGCGTCATGGGTTAGCCAGAGCATCAACGATGCTCATGCTATACTCGGGACATGATTGTACTCATGAAAGCCGCAGTCGCGGATGCCGATGTGCAGGCGGTTGTCGATCTCATCAGGGAACGAGGCCTGACCACAGTACTCTTGCCCGGTGGAGACCACCTGGCGATCGGTATTACCAGCGCGATCGATCCAGGGGTACGGGAGCCGCTCGCGAACACCATACGCACGAATGCTGGCGTCAGCCACGTCGTTCACGTAAGCCGACCATACAAGCTCACCTCGCGGGAGTTCCGCAATCAATCCACGGTTGTCAATGTCGGTAGGGCTTCGTTCGGCGGGCCGAAGGTAAGTGTGATCGCCGGCCCATGTTCGATCGAGAGCTATGAACAGCTGCACGAAACAGCGGTAGCCATCAAGGAAGCAGGAGCAACGATTTTACGAGGCGGGGCATTCAAGCCCCGGACATCACCCTATTCTTTTCAGGGACTGCAGCAGAAGGGACTCGAGATCCTCGCGCGAGTCGGACAGGATGTTGGACTTCCGACCGTCACTGAGGTAGTGGACACCCACGATGTACCCGTTGTCGCGCAGCATACGGATATGCTGCAGATCGGTGCGCGTAACATGCAGAACTTCGCACTTCTTGTCGCAGCAGGCAGATCGGATCGCCCGGTCCTCTTGAAGCGCGGCCCATCCGCGACGATCGACGAGCTCCTATTCGCGGCGGAATACTTGCTCAACGAGGGGAATCGCAACGTCGTCCTATGCGAACGCGGGATTCTTCCACTGGATCGGACCTACACACGGAACACCCTGGATGTCATGGCGGTGCCGGTGCTCAAGGAGATCACCCATCTACCGGTGATCGTCGACCCGAGCCACGCCACGGGATATGCTCGATATGTTCGTCCAGCGGCTCTGGCGGGATTAGCGGCTGGCGCCGATGGTTTGATTGTCGAAGTGCACCCTCGTCCACACGAGGCTCTGTCGGATGGTCAACAATCGCTGACGCCGCAGGATTTTGCGGCATTGATGAGGGCGGTGGATGACGTGGCTGTTGTGATAAGAAAGGAAGCTAGTTAGCCTGCTCGCGTTTCATCTTCAGAATGATCTCCAGGTCCTCCGGGCGATCGAGGTCGGTCGCCAGAACAGGATCATCAATCACTAGCGCCCGACAATCGATGCGGAGCAGGCGGGATGCGGCGGTTTCAATGCGCCGCAGCCCTAACCAACCACGACGAGTGATCAACGTTAACAACACCCCCGCAGTGATGCCCGGACCAAGCATTGCCGCAAGTCGCAAGGGGCTCTTTCTCGCGTCGTACGCCTCGAGGATGCGGCCTCGGATGCGCTGCAGGGCGGCTGGGCGAACGACGACCATATTGCCTCCCGTGAATACGCCCTCTCGGAGGGCAAGCGCTGTTCGCTTGAGATCCGGATAGGAAGCACGACAGATCCCGACAGGGGTGATGGGATACACGAGATCGGTATCCAGCCGAGTCGCGGCCGTGACGAACGTCCGGACCGCATCCGCGTGGACGAAGGGCATATCCGAGGTCGCGATCACAGCTCGTTCGACGCTCTCGCATCGGTCCAGTCCAGCCAGTACATTACCGACAAAGCTATCCGCGGGGTCGATCTGTATGGTTCCGTCCGGCGGGGTGTCTGAGGTCACAACGTAGATATCTGATACCATGCTCGAATCGTTGAGAGCGTTGACGATGATCTCGAGCAGGGTGACATTCCCAAGCCTGATGAGCGCTCGGTTGCTGATCCCGGTGGTCCTTACGAAGTCCGGCGATGCGCGACCTCCGGCCAGGACAATAGCGGGGCAAGGTACCGGGCGGACGTCCTCGCGCTCCACAACCGATGCGGTCACGTTGCTGCGCATTCGGTCGACGGTACGGTTCGACATGATATGGCCCATCCCCAGCGTTCCGACATCAGGTGGGCGACGTCCTTTGCTCGATCAGCGGTATCGAAGACGCCGAAGACCGCCGAACCGCTGCCGCAGAGGTTATGGCCGGCTGCGCCATAGCGCCGGAGATCATGAAGGGCTACGATGGATCGGGGCGCCAACCGTTCTAACACGGATATAAAGTCGTTGCAGAAACCACCGAGCAGTTGATCCCGGGAGCCAGAAGTGATGGCTCCAATCAGCGCATCTGTAGCGACTAATGATGTCGCGGAACCACGAAGTTCGTCCAGTGTCTGATAGGCGAGAGCCGTAGGTACTCCGTCGTCGACCTCCGAGTCCGCGTCCAGCGGTCGGACGATGACAAGATGGAGAGGATCGATATCGGGAAGAGGCACCACTCTCTCCCCTCGGCCGGTTATATGCGCTGTTCCGCCTCTCAAGAAGAACGGCACATCCGAGCCGATTTGTGCGGCCATCGTACGGAGCATCGCCGGGGCAGGACGCCATCCGATGGCCCGAGAGGCCAACTCCAGCACCGCCGCCGCGTCTGCACTCCCACCGCCGAGACCGGAGCGCAACGGAATCCGCTTATCAACTTCGATCTCGAATCCTCCGGGATATCCGGAGGATGAGATCACGGCGGCTCCGGCTCTGTATGCCAGGTTGTCGGGGCCGTTGCCAATAGGTATTGGCCCCGTACAGCGAAGGACGATACCCGGAGCCTCGGTGACGGTTACCGCCACCTCATCAGCCAGGGATATGGTCTGCATCACGCTCTGCAGCTCGTGATATCCATCGGCTCGGAGATGGCCGATATCAAGCGTGAGATTGACTTTCGCGAAGGCATGGCGGCGATGCACGGTCGCGACCGTCGGGCCTACCCTTCGACTCATACGCTCTAACGGAGCCATATTGGACACACCGCGGACACCATAGCATACCCATGCACTATGTATGTGTCCGCGGTGTGTGTATGGACCATCTCTGGGGTGAACAACCTGTGGGCAGAGGTTACTTGATCTCGACTGTCGCGCCTTCGGCCTCGAACTTCGCCTTGATAGCCTCAGCCTCTTCCCGCGGAATACCCTGTTTGATCGGCTGAGGGGCGGTATCGACGAGCTCCTTGGCTTCCTTCAGACCGAGTGAGGTAACTTCGCGAAGGACCTTGATTACATTGATCTTCTTATCGCCGATGGCCGTCAAAACGGCATCGAAGGAAGTCTGCTCTTCCGCAGCGGGAGCCGCTTCGGCCGCGGAGGCCGGACCGGCGGCGGCGGCGACTGCAACCGGCGCAGCCGAGACGCCCCACTTATCCTGGATTGCTTTGGTCAGTTCGACGAGATCGAGAACCGAGAGCTGTTCGATCTGCTCGATAATCGCATTGATGTCTGCCATTTGTACTATCCTTTCGTTATACGGTCTGGCTTGAACGTTGATCCGCCAGCGCTTGTAGGGTGCGTGCGAACTCGCTGAGAACGCCGTTGAGAGTACCGGCTAGATTGGTGAGCGGCGCCTGTATGGTGCCAAGAACCTGTCCCAGGATTACGGGCCGCGGCGGGAGTTTGGACAGAGCAGTAACTTGCTCGACATCATAAACCGTACCGCCGATCCATGCGCCCTTGATGACCACTTCCGGTTTGCGCAACTCACGGAAATACCCGATCAAGGCTTTGGCGGGTTCGATAGGGCTCTGATGACAGATAGCGATCGCGGTGGGCCCGTGCAGAAGCGCCGCCAGAGAGTCCGGTGTCTCTCCAAGTGCGCGCCGCAACAGGGTGTTCTTTACGACATGGTATTCCGCTCCGGAGTCCCGAAGCGCAGAGCGAAGCTGAGTGATCTCGTGAACGGTTAAGCCACGATGGTTCGTCAGAATGACTCCTCCGCACTGCGACAAGTGCGCGGCGATCTGAGCGACCTTCTCGACCTTTTCCGGTCTCGGGTCCTTTGTGTACATGACTAACGACTCCTCCAGATCCGCAGGATCGCGGTTCCGCCGGCGCAGGATCGGCGCAAGATGAACGGGTTGGCCGGCGGCCTGAAGAAGACACAAGGGGGCGGGATTCGACAGATCGGCAATCGGCCGGCCTTATCGAACGTCCTACCTCGGCGGGCGGAGTCGCTCGTGACCCCATTATTCGAACGGAATACCCGCTGTCTTCGACAGGGCGCATACAAGAAGCGCGTGGTGATTATACCCGCTTCGTGCGATACCTCGGGAGCGAGCTTCCTATCCAGCGTTCGTCGCTATAAAATCTGCGGCAGCTCGGCTCTGATGGGCGCCCTCCCTAGATGACCCTGACGCCTATGGGAGAGGGAATGTGACTGTCGCAGTAATCCCGTCGGCGTTTTCCATCGTAAAGACGCCGCCCAGAGATCCGCGCACAAGGTCGGTGACGATCCTTAGACCGAGGCGTTCCGTTGATGGATTGAAATCAGCGCTGAGCGGTTCGCCGTCGTTGATAACCCGAACGGTCACCATTTCGCCGGTCTTGACCACATCGATATGGATATTGCCGGTAACCATGTCTCGAAAACCATGTTCCACGGCATTCTGGACAAGTTCGTTTAATACGAGCGCCAGCGTCGTCGCCTGGGATAGCGGAAGCCGGAGGTCAGGGCCCGTGACCTTGCCTTCAATGGTCTTACCCGGAGGCACCACACTCTGTTTCGTGCCGCTGAGGATCTGCTCCGCAAGGCGCGTTACGCTCACCCGATCGAGGTCGTCCCTCAGGAGCAGTTCGTGAACGGCGGCGATCGCCAGTATGCGGGTGAGCGTATCGTTCATCGCTGATTCGACGGTTAGCTGACCGGCGTAATGGATCTGGAGGCGCACGAGGCTCGCGATCTGCTGCAAGCTGTTTTTGACGCGGTGGTGCATCTCTTGAATCACAGCCGATTTGAGCATCAGGCGCGCGGTCTGAATGGCCATCGCTGCTTGAGCGCCCAATGCCTGTAGAATCGCCAGCTCTTCCCGAGTGAACTCATGTACGCTTTCGGTGTAGCAGTTCAGTACGCCGAGAACCTCATCCTTGAACTTCAAGGGAACCGACGCGAGTGAGGTCAGACCGGCTCGTTCGGCGATATCGGGGAACCTGTAGTCCGGGTGTTTCTTCACATCCGTCACGGTAAGGACGCGGCCCTCGCGAGCCGCTCGGCCAGCGATGCTCTCGCCCAGCTTCGTGGGAGGCTTGCCCAGGTACTCCTGATGTGCGCTCTGTGTGGCTTTGATGACGAGTTCCTGCGACTGATGGTCTACGAGCATGACCGTGCAGACGGTATATCCCATCGTGTTCGCCGTGATGTCGACGAACATGGAGAGCATATCGTCGAGGTACACGTTGGACATAATGGCCTGACTAACCTCGGAGAGCTTGTGGAGCTGGACGGCAGTCCGTTCAAGCTGGCGAGCTCGGCGCTCCTTCTCGATCGCCCCTGCGACCTGACCGGCGATGCCGGATAGAAGCCGCATCTGGTGTCGCGTGTAGACGTGAGGTTCTCGAGTCCTGACATTGACAACGCCGAGCATCTGATTGCGGTATAGCAGCGGAACGGAGAGGATGCTATGGTAATCCTCCTCGTGGATCTCAGGAAAGTACTTGAATCGCCGATCGTGTGCCGCGTCCCGCTTAATCGCAATCGGCTTTCTCTCCTGGGCTGCAAGGCCCGTGACCCCTTCGCCGACCTTCAGGCGTATCGCGCCGATCATACTCCTGCCGGTTTCGTCCGCCCCTCTCAACACGAGCTCGTTGGTCTTGCGATCGAGCAAGTAGACCTGACAGGATTCGGTATTGGTAACCCGAAGCGCGACGTCCACCGTCGCTCGCAGCATATCTTCGAGATCAAAGACCGAGCCGGTTGTCTCGCTGACGCGTCGTAATGCGTCGGCTTCGGCACGACTCTCGTCGGCCTCGTTCCGGAGTTCCTGAACGAGCCGTTCGGCGTCCTTCAACGCCTGATCGCGCTTATTGATCTCCTGTCGGAGGGCCTCCGGGTTCGATTCGCCGACGGGGTCGCTGAAACGGAAGGTGATCGGACTGCGGAGACGGAAACGGGCTTTCATCGATGGTTCATCGACAACATTGAAGAGGCGGAAATCGCTAGAGCGGTCGAATGGACGTCATGGGTGATATCGTCAAATGCTGTGAGCGATGATGATCGCTTCTGCGATATCGCGCATGGATTTGCGCGTGTTCATGCTCTGCACTTGAATCCGTCGGAATGCTTCCTGCTCCTTTAGCCCGTATCGATCCATCAGGATGCCCTTGGCTCGATCGACGGATTTTCGCGTTTCCAGGCGGTCTTCTAGCTCATGGGCCTCGTCGGCCCGAGCAATGAACTCACTCCAACGACTGAGCGTGATCTCGACCGCCGGCATCAGATCCACCGGCTTATAGGGTTTCACAAGATAGTAAAAAACGCCGGCGTCGGCGGCGCGATGCACAAGATCGGCTTCGGGATAACCGGTGATGATCAGCACAGGCGCGAGGCGCTCCTTGTGCATAATCCTGGCAACGTCGATCCCATCCATCACCGGCATGCGGATGTCGAGGATTGCAAGGTCCGGGAGAAGCTGACGCACCGCCTCCAACGCGGCCGCTCCGTCACCGACAGAGGCAACCACCTCGTACGCCAGGCTCTCCAGTAGGTTCTGCAGGTCCAGGCGTATGATCGGTTCGTCATCTGCGATGACGATCCGCAAGGGTCCGCTGTCCGATGATGTCCTGGTCACGATACGCGCTCCTCCTGTGGAGCTTTACTGGTCTCGCCCGTAGTGTACAATACGCGTACGGATCGTGTCAAAGAGCCTGCAGCGCTAATGATGTTCCTATCCCCGAATCAGCCCGATTCATCCAATCGACCGGTACGCTCCGCAATCCCGAGCGTCGCCCTCATCGCGTATATGGTGTTCTGGCAAATCGCGCCAAGGATCCGAGAGGAACGCCTCTGGCTCGTTCTATTGTCTACGGTCCTGAGCCTTGCCCTCTCGGTCTGGGTCGCGGCGGCGGTCGCCGCGCGACTTCAGCGCGTGCAAAGCGCTCTGATCCTCACTCTCGGCTGTGCTGCCCTGGTGATCCCGCTCAGGATCATGTTCGCGGCCGGGCGTCTCGTAACCCCGTGGGTCTGGATGATACGCGTTCCCGGATTGAATGAGCTTGTGTTCATGCTCTTTGGCGTGGGCGCAGGCGTACTCCTATCTCGGATTGTACGCTCGTTGAATATGATCCCGCCGATCGCCGTGGTTCTTGCGCTTGTCGATATCTGGACCGTGTTACTGGGCGGCCCGGTTCAGCGGGTTCTCTCGAACCCTACACCGGCCGCAGAAAAGCTGGCGGAAGCGATGACCGTCCGATTGCCCAGCTCGACGGCTGGCGCAGCGCCGATGGCGGTTGCCGGCTTCGCGGACTTCCTCTTTATCGCCTTCTTCGTCTCATCTCTCTGTCGTTATGTAGGGATGAGCGATGGGTACAACCGCACCTTACTCCCGTTGATGCTAACGCTGTGCGCCTATATGCTCGTGGTGATGGTGACTGGCTGGGCGCTGCCTGCACTAGCGCCCATGGCTGTCGTCGTCCTTGCAGTACACCGGAGCGCATTCCATTACAGTAAGGAAGAACGGAACGCGCTCGGTTATGCAGCCGGTTTAATCCTGATCCTAATCGTCCTGGGCTTCGCATTACGTTGAAACAATCCGCGCACGAGCGAGGCTTAGCCCCTCAAGTGCCGCGAAGCGCTCGGACCCGATGGCGCTTCGGTATTTCCCTGTCCAATGGAATCCGTGGCTACCGTGCGCCGCACCACTGCCTGTAGGAGAGGCCATTCCGAAGGCACAGCGCTCCGCCTACCTGCGCTGACCTGCTCCATGAGTTGTGAGGCCCTGCCATGATCGCCGCTATGGTAGTAAACGACAGCGTCGTCTTCGAGCTGATGGATCACCCGTTGATGGGCCTCCGAGGTAATCAGCCGGTCCACCAGTTCCCTCCAAAACGCTTCTTCTCGTTGACGTTGGGTGGAAGGGAGCAGGATAACCCTTGACATCTCAAAGCGGGAATGGTCTTGTCTCGCTTGTGCGATCGCCTCGGAGCCAAGCCCCAGGGACCATACGGGTATGGACTCCAGGTGCGCTTGTGCCGTCCCGGCGTCCGTTGCGAGGAGAGGCGACGATCTCGTAGGCGGTGTTGGCGCTTCAAGATGAGAGTCTGGTTTGATTGGCGCGAATCGGGCAAGCAATCGTCGTGTCCCGAAGGGAATCATCGTCCGAGCGGATTCGTTGATATCGAGATATCGGTAAAGGATTTGCGCGACCTGCGTACCCTGTAGGCGGCATACCGGCCAGATATGGCCGGACGGCGTCGGCTTGGTGAGTAGACGGCGCGCATCGGCAATGCTCATATCCGTATTGTTAATGGAAACGATTCCCCGCGAGGCCGAGAGTAGCACAGTCCAGCTGCTCGTCGTGGTTTCGTCCTGTGAGACGACGCACATGCGATCACCCGCAGGGCGTTCCAGTGTTAGTAGCGCTATTGCCGGAGTTTCCGACTTCGGTTCGGTGCGCCGTGCATCAACAAGGATAGAGTTATCCTCGGAGAGGCTCTCAGGTTGGAGGCCCCGCTGTTGGAGGATGAAGAGCCCTCGGCGAGCGGCCTTTCGGATACGACGATCGGTCGAGAACGACAACCGCTCGAGGTCCTTGAACGCCGCAGGCGAGCCAAGATTGATCAGTGTTGCGATCTCTTCCGGGAGAGCGTTCCCGTCGGAAGGTGGTATAGGATCGTTCATGGCCAACCCGCGTGCGAGTCGAAGCCGGGCCTGGTATTGTTCAAGCGGGTATTGGCTTCGATGGCCGGTGGCGTGCCAGGGGCCGCTGCTGCCGCCCGCTGCCAGAGTTCGCGAGCCGATCTACGATCGCCCTGAAGCTCCATGTTATCTCCCTGTTCGAGATAGCGCTCGGCCTCTTGAGATCGAGCCGAAAGGGCCTGGGCGCCTAAATCCGGACCCTGTGTTGGGGCATCGCGGTTACGCGATGAGTCGGTACCGCCCGAAGGCCCTGTATTCATACGGATGGCTGCGAGGTTCTCCAGAGCGCTTTGATATCGGCTCATATCGGCGGGCGATAGCGATGCAGGGTAGCCGTCGTAGAGTTCGATCACTTCATTGAAATAGCGTTCCGCTTCAGCGGGCTCTCCTTGTTGTGCGGCAATAACGCCGAGCCTCATTCGAACCTCGGCCAGGTTGGAGCGTGCGGTTCTGCCTTCAGCGGTCTCAGCGTTCGTCCGCAGTACCTGAGCATATAGTTGTGCGGCTTGTTGCAGCTGACCCTGGGTGACGAGCATTTCCGCCTCTCGGAGCGTAGATTGCGCCGCAAGAACTCCGACAGATTTCTGGCGTTCTTCGTAGGATCGGACAAACGATAGCGTCGCTCCAAGGATGATCGCTGCGAGCACAAAACCGATCGCAACGGAGCCCAGGAACGTGCGGGATCGCTCGCTCAGCAGCGGACCGGGCGCGCTCCATCCCTGCCGCATGCTGTCGGGGGCCGACGCTGCAGGGCGGCCGGTATTGCCCCAGTCTGCAAACGGTCCGCTGACCGTCCCAGCAGGCATCGAAGTCGCCGGGGTCGGCGGGTTGCTGGCTGGTGTCGGGCCAGCAGGATATCGAGGAGGCAAGGCTGACGTTGCCGCAGTGGGTGTGGCCCCGTGATGCGCCGATGAAACGCCAGGATGTGGCGAGAGATCGGGCCGCAGAGAATGCGGCGGAAATCGGCCTGACGGTTGATGTTGGGTCCGATCGGTTCTGCCGACGGACAGGGAGGCGGCCGCGTCTGAGAGGGCCTTACGCATCTCCTCGGCCGTTTGGAATCGGGCGGACGGTAACTTCGCAAGGCCTCGGGTGAGGACGGATTGGAGCGATTCGGGTATGCCGTGAGCAGGAGCCGGTTGGGCGTTCATGATGGCGTAGGTGATGCTGACTACACTGTCGCCGGTGAAGGGCTTATGCCCGGTCAACATTTCGTACAGGACGATGGCTGTGGAGAAGAGATCGGAGCGCGTATCGATCGTACGCCCTTCGATCTGTTCTGGCGACATATAGCTGGGTGTCCCGAACACCTGGCCATCACCGGTGAGCGAGGCTTCTTCAGTCAACCGTGCGATGCCAAAGTCGGTTAGTTTGATCAGGCCATCGGGCAGGATATAGACATTGTCGGGTTTCACATCCCGATGGATGACCCGATTGGCATGCGCATGGGCGAGTGCGGCCAGCATCTGATAGGCATATCCGAGCACATCCCCCATAGGCAGCGGCCCGGCTGTCTGGAGCCGATCGCGCAGGGTGCCGCCTTCGAGGTACTCCATCGCGATAAAGTACCGGCCGCCGTCCTCGCCGAAGTCGTAGATGGTGACGATGTTCGGATGGGAGAGCTTGCCAGCAGCACGAGCCTCTCGTCCGAAACGCTCAATCCGCTCACGTCGAGCCAGGCCCGTCAGATTGGGCGGAAGCAACAGCTCCTTAATCGCGATTCTGCGGCCCATGGTCTGATCAACCGCCTCATAGACGATATCATTCGACCGGGCGATCTCTCTGATGATCCGGTACTTTCCACCGATGATATCGCTGATCCCATGGGGCGGATGCATGATGGGCCTATGTGGGCTCCATGATCAAGATACTGCTATGGCGTCTCTGCGGCCAGTGCGGGTTATTCAGAGCAGCACGTCGGCCGCCACACTGTAGACATGGATCGCGAGCCGACCCTGCCGTTCCTCTCGTAGTTTCGCCATTGTTTCGGAGATCACCGCAGACACATCATCTGGTACTACGGTGATGATCGTACTATTGTATCCGGGCCATACTGCGGATCCTTCACGACGGCCGTGAATGCCGAAACCCTCCGCCGTCGCGGTGGTACGAGTATAGCCCGGAACGCCAATCTCCAACAGGCTTTCGATCACCCTGTCCTCGACATTCGCCTCGCAGATGATAAAAACCATTCGCATCTCATGACTCCTTCAAGAGATCATCCAGTACCCGTCAACTTCGGCTACGGTGTTGGAGCCGATGCATAAGTCTGCCGATCATCTGTGCGGCATCGTCAAAGTACGTGTACACACACGGGATAACCACAAGCGTTAGGAGGGTCGAGAGTATCAGCCCTCCGATTACGGGAGTAGCCAGCGGGGCTCGGAATTCGGCGCCCCGGCCTAGACCGAGTGCGGTGGGGAGCATGCCGCAGATCATCGCCGATGTGGTCATTAGAATCGGTCTCAAACGGGTCGGACCGGCCTCAAGAATCGCATCGTTACGGCTTCGGCCCCGCGCTCGGAGCGTATTCGTGTAATCGACGAGCAGAATCGCATTCTTGGTTACCAATCCTACGAGCATGATGATCCCGATCATAGCGACGATCGTCAGGGCATGATTCGCTACCATGAGTCCGATCAGCGCTCCCACCATAGCCTGCGGGAGTGAGATCATGATGATCAGCGGATAAAGCAGGTTGTCGAACAGGGCGGCCATGAGCATGTAGACCAGAATAATGGAAAGCGTCAACGCGCCCATCATATACCCGGCTTCTTCGTCCTGTACCCGCGTCTCACCGCCCCATCTCCAGGCTGTCGAGCCGAAATCGAGCTTGCTGTCTTCGATCCTCTTTTCAATATCGAGCCGCAGATTGCCAGGCGCATATCCCGGGAGCGTGTCCGCAGTTACCGAGACCAACCGTTGACGATCCATACGATCGACTTTCGTAGGCCCCTCCGCCAGAAAGACCCGAGCGACCTCACTCAGACGAACGGGTTGAAGAAGGCCCTTGGCGTCGGCAACATGACCGACCACGATCGTCTCGATCTCCGCGGTGGCCTTACGATACTGTTCTCCCAGTTGGACTCGGATCTTGTACTCGTTGCCCCCTTCCCGATACACGGTGCTGTCGTCGCCCTCGAGCGCGGTACGAAGCG
>JAANMX010000219.1_pt1 | contig 76625 bp, 48 predicted proteins | sample 7279681 | NCBI WGS metagenome assembly JAANMX01 (sample SAMN14094542, study PRJNA606508) | bioreactor metagenome | isolation source: A lab-scale SPAN reactor treating ammonium-rich wastewater day 351 | place: Ireland: Galway | collected 2018-01-01
CGTATCCCGAGGATCCCGAGACCGCGCGCGACCTGCTCGCCGGCCAGCTGACCCGCCCGGTCGAGTGGGTCGGGACGGTGGAAAACCTGTACGCGGCCGGCGTCCGCACCCTCGTCGAGGTCGGGCCGGGAGCGCGGCTGACCGGCCTCGTCGCGGCCACCCTTCAGGACAGACCCCACGTCGCCATCGCGCTCGACGCCTCCAACGGTGCGCACGCCGGCCCTTACGACCTGGCGCTCCTCCTCGCCCGACTCGCGGCCCTCGGCCATGCCGTCCGCCTCGGCGACTGGGATCCCCAGGCGGCCGGCCGGGCCAGGCGGCCGGAGGAGGGCGGCTTTACCGTCGCGCTCACCGGGGCCAACCACGTCAAGCCGCGGCCGGCGTCGGCCCCTGCCGCGCCGCCAGCGGCCACCCCGCCCGCACCCGAGCCGCACACTCAACGCAACGGAACCTCGGTTCATCCGATGAATAACGGCACGCCTCCCTCCCTCGCCGCGTCCGCCCACTCCAACGGCAGCCCACCGTCAGTCACGGCTCCTGCCGCAGCGGCGCTTCCGCCCGCGCCGGTCCTGGACGGGAGCGCCGTCGCGCAGGCACTGCAGGTCAGCCGCGAGAGCATGGCGGTCCTGCAGCGCTTGCACGAGCAGACGGCCCAGCTGCACCGCCAGTTCCTCGAAGGCCAGGAGTCGGCCCAGCGGACCCTGCACATGCTGGTCGAGCAGCAGCAACGCCTCCTGCTCGCCTCGCTCGGATTGCCTGCCCCCGGCCCGGCAGCCCTTCTCGTCGCACAGGCGCCCGCCGCGCCGCTCGCCCTGCCCGAGTTGCCCCCGCCCGTCGCGCTGCGCCCTCCGGCCATTTCGGAGGCGCGGCCGACGCCACTGCCAGCCCCGCCGCCAGGGGAGGAAGCGCCCGCCCCTCCGGCCGCGACCAACAACGAGCGCGTGACCGCCGTCCTGATCGAGGTGGTGGCCGAGAAGACGGGGTATCCCGGCGAGATGCTCGAACTCGACATGGCAATGGACGCCGATCTCGGGATCGACTCGATCAAGCGCGTCGAGATCCTGTCGGCCCTGCAGGAGCGCCTGCCCGAGGCGCCCGCCGTCAAGCCGGAACACCTGGGGACACTGATCACGCTCCGCCACATCGCCGCGTTCCTGGCCGGGGGCCGGGATGGCGAACCACCCAGGCCCGTGGACACCACTCCCTCTGCTCTCCCCTCTCCCCCCCCAGAAGGAGAGGGAAGCAAGGCGCAACCGGCCCCCTCTCCGGTTGGGGAATTGCTGGAGCGGAGCATCCTGCACGCAGTGCCCCTGCGTCCCGCGGCGCCCCGTCCTGCACTGGCCCTGCCGCCGGACGCGGAGATCTGGGTTACCGACGATGACCGCGCCTTCGCCGGCGCCGTCGAGCACGAGTTGCGGAAACGCGGCCACCGTACCCGATTGCTGCCGTGCGCCGCGGCGGCCAGTGAGCCCCTGCCCCAGGCACTGCGCGGTCTGGTCCTCATCGCTCCGCCTGTGCCGTCGGACGAGTTCCTCGCGAATGCCCTGCTTGCACTGCGGCACGTCGCTCCCGGGCTGCGTCGGGCCGGCAAGGACGGTGGCGCGCTCCTCGCGACGGTCGCCCGCCTCGATGGCGCGTTCGGGCTGCACGGTTTCGACGAGGGGGTTGACCCGGTCGCGGCGGGGCTGGCCGGGTTCGCCAAGACGGCTGGCCACGAATGGCCGGAGGTTACCTGCCGCGCGTTCGACGTGAGCCGCGACTGGGCCGAACCGGGAGTCGCCGCCGCACTGGTCGAGGAGTTGCTGCACGCCGGCCCCCCCGAGGTCGGGCTGTCGCGGGGCGGCCGGGTGGAGCTGGAACTCACCCGAGAACCGACGCCGACCCCGACCGCCGAGCCACCGCTGTACCCGGGCGACGTGGTGGTGATTTCCGGCGGCGCGCGCGGAGTCACGGCCGAGGCGGCGGTCGCGCTGGCGAGGGCGTTTCGCCCGACCCTTGTGCTGCTCGGCCGCAGTCCCGAGCCGCAGCCCGAGCCCGCGTCGCTGGCCCCCTACCTCACCGAGGCGGACCTGAAACGGGAGCTGGCGGCTCGCTCCCCCGGCGCCTCCCCGAGGGAGATCGGTGAGCAGTGCCGCCAGATCCTCGCCGCGCGCGAGGTGCGGCAGACACGCGCCCGGCTGGAGGCGATTGGGGCCAGCGTTCTTTATCGGAGCGTCGATATCCGCTATTCCGCCAGCCTGGCGCGCGTGCTGGAGCAGGTGCGGCGCGAGGCCGGGCCGATTCGCGTCGTCGTCCACGGGGCCGGCGTGCTGGCGGATGCCCTGATCGCGGACAAGACGGCCGAGCAGTTCGACCGGGTGTACGGCACCAAGGTGAACGGATTGCGGGCACTGCTGGCGGCGACGGCCGGGGACGACCTGCGCGCGCTCGTCCTGTTTTCCTCGACAACGGGGCGGTTCGGCCGGGTCGGGCAGGCCGACTACGCCGCCGCCAACGAGGTTCTCAACAAGCTCGCCCAGCGCGAGGCCCGGCGCCGACCCGGGTGCCGCGTGGTCGCCGTCAACTGGGGACCGTGGGACGGCGGCATGGTGACGCCGGCACTGCGGAAGGTGTTCGAGGCGGAAGGGGTGGGGCTGATCGCGCCTGCGGCCGGCGCCGACTTCCTCGTGCGCGAGCTGAGCGCCCCCCCAGGCGGTCCGGTCGAGGTGGTCGTGGTCGCCGGTGGGCTGCCCGCGGCGCGACAGCCGAGGCCGGCCCCTGGCGCGCAGCTGGCGCCGGCGTTTGAGTGTGTCCTCGACCCGGCGGACCATCCGGTTTTGGCGTCGCACGTCCTCGACGGCCGCCCGGTGCTGCCGGCGGCGCTGACCCTTGAATGGCTGGCGCACGGGGCGCTGCACGAAAACCCCGGGCTGGTGTTCCACGGCTGCGACGATCTGCGCATCCTCCAGGGCGTCATCCTCGCCGACGCCGCCGCGCCACGCCTGCGCGTGGCGGCCGGCAAGGCGGTCAAGCGGGACGGCTTCCTCGTCGCGCCGGCCGAACTGTGCGGGGTCCGGGCGGACGGGCGCGAGGTGACGCACGCGCGGGCCGACATCGTCCTCGCCGCCGGACTGCCGCCGGCTCCCGAGCCGCACCTGACCGCGTCCGCTCGGCCGTACCCGCAGTCGGTGGCCGAGGTATACGGCGACCTGCTGTTCCACGGGCCGGAATTGCAGGGCATCGAGCAGGTTCTCGGGTGTGACGCGAACGGCATCGCGGCGGCGGTACGCACCGCCCCGCCTCCGCCGGCCTGGGTCCGCCACGCGCTCCGGCAGAAGTGGCTCGCCGACCCACTCGTCCTCGATTGTGGATTTCAGCTGCTCATCCTCTGGACCTTCGCGCAGCGCGGCGTGGGTTCGCTCCCGTGCCGGGTCGGCCGCTACCGCCAGTATTGCCGGACCTTCCCGCCGGGTTCGGTCCATGTCGTCGCGCGAGTGACGCACGCCACCGACCTGCACGCGCTCGCCGACCTGGAATTCCTCGACGAGGTCGGCCGCGTTCTTGCCCGCCTGGACAGCTGCGAGTGCGTCCTCGACGCGGCCCTCGCGCGGGCGTTCCGCCGCAACCGCGTCGCCCCGGTCGCCACGTCGTGAGGCCCCAACCGTGACGGCCCCGGAACGCATCGCCATCGTCGGGATGGGCGGCCTGTTCCCGCCCGGCGTCGATCCCGCCGGCCTGTGGGATCTGGTCCGCGTCGGCGCGGACGCGGCGCGCGACGTCCCGCCCGACCGCTGGCTCCTCGACCCGGCCGACGCCCTCGACCCCGCTGCGGGTGCGCCGGACCGCGTGTACTCGCTGCGCGGCTGCTTCCTGGCGAGCGTCCCCCGCGCCGAACCCGTGCCGGGGATCCCGGCCGACGTGCTCGCCCGCCTCGACCCTGTCTTCCACCTCACCCTGCACGCGGGGCGCCTGGCCTGGGCGTCCGCCGTCACGGACACGCTCGACCGGCACCGCGTCGCCGTCATCCTCGGCAACATCGTCCTGCCCACCGACGGGACGTCCCGCCTCGCCCGCGCCATTCTGGGTCGCACACTGGCCGAGCAGTTGCGGGCCGACCCCGCCGCGGAGCGCGCCGAACCGCTCGATCGCTACCCGAGCGGGCTGCCGGCGGGGCTGCTGGCGCAGGCTCTCGGCCTGGGCGGCGGGAGCTACACCCTCGACGCCGCCTGCGCCTCGTCGCTGTATGCGCTCAAGCTCGGGTGCGACGAGCTGCGCGCCGGCCGGGCCGACGCCGTGCTCGCCGGCGGGGTGTCGCGGCCCGACTGCCTGTACACCCAGATGGGGTTCGCGCAGCTGCGGGCGCTCTCGCCGACCGGGCGCTGTGCCCCCTTCGACGCCGGCGCCGACGGGCTCATCGTGGGGGAGGGGGCCGGGGTATTCTTGCTCAAGCGCCTCGGGGATGCGCTGCGCGCCGGCGACACGATCCTGGGCGCGATCACTGGCGTCGGGGTGTCGAACGATGTGGGCGGCAGCCTGCTGGCGCCGGGCGCGGAAGGCCAGCTGCGGGCCATGCATGCGGCCTACCGCCAGGCGGGTTGGGCGCCGCAGGACGTGGATCTGATCGAGTGCCACGCTACCGGCACGCCGGTCGGGGACGCGGTCGAACTCGCCAGCCTGCGGGCGCTGTGGGGGGAGAGCGGGTGGCGCCCCGGCCAGTGCGTGCTCGGTTCCGTCAAGGCCACCGTCGGCCACCTCCTCACCGCGGCGGGGGCGGCCGGCCTGTGCAAGGTGCTCCACGCGCTGCGCCACCACTCCCTGCCGCCCACCACGAACTTCACGGACCCGGCGCCGGGGCTCGGCGCGGGACAATCCCCGTTCCGCGTCCTGCGTCGCGCCGAGCCGTGGGAGGCGAACGGCCGGCCGCGCCGCGCCGCGCTGAGCGGGTTCGGCTTCGGCGGCATCAACGCGCACTTACTCGTTGAAGAGTGGGCCGGAGCCGAGAACCTCTCCCCCCGGTCCTCTCCCCTGCGAGGGGAGGGAGAGAACACGGGCTCAGGTGTCGGGAAGAGCAATCGGGCACCGGAACCCTTCCGCTCCCCCTCCCCACACGGGGGAGAGGGCCGGGGAGAGAGGTTTCCGCCCATCGCCGTCGTCGGCATGGACGCGCACTTCGGACCGTGGCGCTCGCTGGCCGCCTTCCGCCGGCGCGTGCTGGGCGGGTCGGAGGCGGAACCGCAGGCCCCTCCGGGGTGGTGGGGCGTCGAGACGAGCCGATGGTTCCGGGAACGGTGGTCTGGCGAGGCGCCGTTTGCCGGCTACTTCGTCGGCGAGGTGGCCTGCCCGGCGGGCCGCTTCCGCATCCCGCCGCAAGAGTTGCAGGAAGTGCTGCCTCAGCAACTCCTGATGCTCCAGGTGGCCGCCAACGCGCTCGAAGCGGCGGGGTTGCCCGGTGCTGAGGAGAGGCTGCGCACCGGGGTGTTCGTCGGCCTGGGGCTCGACCTGAACACGACTCAGTTCCACCTCCGTTGGTCGATGCTGGAGGAGGCGCGGGGCTGGGCACGGTCTAACGGCGTCGCAGCCGAAGGGCCGGAATTCGAGGCGTGGGCGGCGGGGCTGCGCGACGCGGCGGGACCGCCCCTGACCGCCAACCGGACGATGGGAGCACTGGGCAGCATTGCCGCCAGCCGCATCGCCCGCGAGTTCCATCTCGGCGGCCCCAGCTTCACCGTGGCGGGCGAGGAGGGGTCCGGGCTGCGCGCGCTGGAGGTGGCCGTGCGGGCGCTCCAGCGCGGGGAGATCGACCGGGCACTCGTCGGCGCGGTGGACCTGGCCGGCGACGTTCGGGCGGTGCTGGCGACGCACGAAGGGCGGCCGTTCGCCGCCGATGGCGCCGTCATCGGCGAGGGGGCCGCAGCAGTGGTCCTCAGGCGCCTGGAAGACGCAGAGCGTGACGGCGGCCGCGTCCACGCCGTCATCCGCGGCGTCGGTGTTACTGGCGGCGCGGGGAGTGACATCGAGCTGTCAACCGAAGCGTACCGCGCAGCCCTGACGCGGGCCTACTGGGAAGCGGGTATCGATCCAGCGTCGGTCGGCTACCTGGAAGAGCACGCGAGTGGTTGGCCCGCTGAGGACGAGATGGAGGCGCGAGCCCTGGCCAACTTCTTCCGTCCGCACCTGACGATCGAGTCGTGCGTACTCGGCAGCGCCAAGGGCGACGTGGGACACACCGGGGCGGCGTCGGGGCTGGCGTCGTTCGTCAAGGCTTGCCTGTGCGTTGAGTTCCAGGTGCTACCCCCGCTGCGCGGGGTCGATCGACCGCGTCCGGCATTTGGCGAAGGTTTCCTGTACCTCGGCGCGCCGCAGCACTGGCTCCGCGACCGCGCCAACGGTCCGCGCCGCGCCGGCGTGAGCGCCTGCGGCATCGACGGCACCTGCCTGCACGTCGTGCTGGAGGAATACGCCCCGGTCGCCGCGAAGCCCCCTCATCCCCCCGGCCCCCCTCTCCCACGAGGGGAGAGGGGGGAGATGAGTCCAGGCGCTGGACTCGCATCCAGCCGTTTCACCTCTGCTTCTCCCCCCTCTCCCCTCATGGGAGAGGGGGGCCGGGGGGGTGAGGGGAGAGCGCATTCGCGCACTCGCCCTGGTCCTCTCGACTTCCTCCAACCGCTCGGCCCGCTGTCCGAAGCGCTGTTTGCGGTCGAAGGGCCGGATGTCCCTGCGCTGGCTGACGGACTGGCCCGCCTGGCTGGCCATGCCCGCGACGGCCTTGCTGTCGAGGCGATTGCCCGCGTCTGGCTCGCAGCGCATCCGCCGTCCGGCGCCGGACTCGCGGTCGCCCTGGTAGCTCGCGATGCGGCCGAACTGGGCGCCCTGGCGGAGGCCGCTCGCGGCAGTCTTGCCGGCTCGGCGCTCTCGCCCGGTCAGCGCGACCGCATCTTCCATTCGCCGGCGCCGCTCGGTCCCGCCGGGCTGGTGGCGTTCGTTTTTCCCGGCTCCGGCAACGACTTCGCCAGCATGGGCCGCAACCTCGCCGTCCGCTGGCCGGCCGTCCTTCGCCGGCAGGACGCCGAGAACGAGTGCCTCCGAAGTCAGATCCAGCCGCAACGGTTCTGGAACGACCGCCCCGTTCGCCCACCCGATGCGCGCGAGCGTATCTTCGGCCAGGTCGCTCTGGGTAGTTTCGTCTGCGACCTCCTGGCGAGCCTCGGCGTGCGCCCGCATGCCGCGCTTGGATACAGCCTCGGCGAGTCGGCCGCGCTGTTTGCGCTGCGCGCGTGGACCGGCCGCGACGAGATGCTGCGGCGGATGAACGCCTCGCCCCTCTTCGCGCGCGACCTCACCGGCCCCTGTGACGCCGCCCGGCGCACCTGGAACGTTCCCGAGGGCGAGCCGGTTGACTGGGTCGCGGGGGTGGTGGACCGACCGGCCGAGGTCGTCGATGCGGCCTGTACCGAACTCCCGCGCGTCTACCGGCTGATCCGCAACACCCCGCACGAGTGCATGATCGGCGGCGCCCGCGTCGGCGTGGACGAGCTGGTGCGCCGGCTGGGCTGTCGATTCCTGCCGCTGCACGAGACGAGTACCGTTCACTGCGAGGCCGCGCTGCCCGTCGCCGACGCTTACCGCGCGCTGCACCTGCTGCCGACCTCGGCCCCGGCCGGAGTGCGCTTCTACGCCACCGCCCGCACGGCTGCTTACGAGGTGACGCGCGCGAGCGCCGCGGCGGCGATCCTGGCGCAGGCCGTCGGTCCGGTCGATTTCGCCGCGACGGTGGAGGCGGCTTATCGCGACGGCGTGCGGATCTTTATCGAGGTGGGGCCGGGGGCGTCCTGCAGCCGGATGATCGGGGCCACCCTCGGCGACCGCCCGTACCGCGCTCGGTCGGCATGTGTCGCGGGAGTGGACGAAGTTTCAACCCTGCTGCGGTTGCTCGGGGTGCTGGTGGCGGAGCGGATTCCCGTCGATCTGTCCGCCCTGTACGGGCCGCCGCCGGAGGAGCAACCCCCGACCGCGTCGCGTCTCCTGACACTCCCGGTCGGCGGGGAACCGTTCCGGGTGCCCCCCCCGCCGGCAGCTCGAAGGCACCCGGCCGCCGCGCCGACAAGCCCTCCCGCCGCAATCCCCCAGAGAGAGGCCGCGGTGGCGCTGTCGTCCGTGGTGGCGCTGGCCGCCTCCGGCGAGGTGGCTCGGGGAGAGGCGCACGCAGCCTACCTGCGCTTCGCCTCCGCGGTTCAGGGCAGCATCGCCGAGCAGGCTGCCTTCCAGACGCGGCTGCTGCAAACAGTCCTGGAGCGCTCTTGCGGCACCCTGCCCGCGTCCGCGCCCCAAGGCACACAGCCCCGCGCGGACGAACCGCCCCGCGCGCTCGAGCGCGCCCAGTGCCTGGAATTCGCCGTCGGCTCGGCCGGCCGCGTTCTCGGGCCGCGGTTCGCCCCCGCCGACGCATTCCCCACTCGCGTGCGCCTGCCCGACGAGCCGCTGATGCTCGTCGATCGCATCCTGCACATCGAGGGCGAGCCGCTCTCGCTCTCGCGCGGGCGCATCGTCACCGAGCACGACATTCACCCCGACGCCTGGTATCTCGACGGCGGCCGCATCCCGACGAGCATTGCCGTGGAAGCCGGGCAGGCCGATCTGTTCCTCGCCGGCTTCCTCGGCATCGACTTCCACACCCGCGGGGAGGCGGTCTACCGCCTGCTCGACGCCGTGGTGACGTTCCACCGCGGGCTGCCCGGCCCGGGCGCCACCATCCGCTACGACATCCACATCGACCGCTTCTTCCGACAGGGCGCCACGCACCTGTTCCGCTTCCGCTTCGAGGGGACGGTGAATGGCGAGCCGCTGCTGACGATGACCGACGGGTGCGCGGGGTTCTTCACGGCCGCGGAACTCGCCGCCGGCAAGGGGGTCGTCCGCACCGACCTGGATCGCCGCCCTCGCCCCGGTGTGCAGCCGGACGACTGGCGCGACCCGGTGCCGATGGCCGTCGAGGCGTACACGGCGGAGCAGATCGAGGTGTTGCGTGCCGGTCGGCTGGCGGACGGCTTCGGGGTGGCGTTCGCGGGGCTGCCGCTCGAGCGCGCGCTCACCCTGCCTGGCGGGCGGATGCGGCTCGTGGACCGCGTGCCGCTGCTCGACCCGCGCGGCGGGCGGTTCGGCCTGGGCCTGGTGCGCGGCGAGGCCGACATCGATCCGGCGGCGTGGTTCCTCACCTGCCACTTCGTCGATGATCAGGTGATGCCCGGGACGCTCATGTACGAGGGCTGCCTGCACACGCTGCGCGTCCTGCTCTTGCGCATGGGCTGGGTGGGCGAGGCGGGCGCGGTGGCGTTTGAGCCGGTTCCTGGCGTGGCGAGCCGGCTCGCGTGTCGCGGCCAGGTGACGGCGGCGACGCGCCAGGTCACCTACGAGGTGGAGGTGAAAGAGCGTGGTTATCGGCCCGAACCCTACGTCGTCGTCGATGCGCTGATGTACGCGGACGGCAAGCCGGTGGTCGAGATCACCAGCATGTCGCTGCGCCTGGTGGGCCTGACGCGCGCGGGCGTCGCGGCCGCTTTCCCCGTCACCTCCGACGACCGCCGGCCAGCGCTTTACGATCGCGACCGAATCCTGGCGTTCGCCGTCGGCAAGCCGTCGGAGGCGTTCGGCGCGCCGTATCGCGTCTTCGACGCTGACCGCGTCATCGCCCGCCTTCCTGGTCCGCCGTACCAGTTCCTCGACCGTATCACCGAGGTGACGGCCGCGCCGTGGAAGATGGTCGCGGGGGGCGCGGCCGAGGCCCAGTACGACGTGCCGCCCGACGCCTGGTACTTCGCCGCCGACCGCCAGTCGGTCATGCCGTTCGCGGTGCTGCTCGAAGTGGCCCTGCAGCCGTGCGGCTGGCTGGCGGCGTACCTCGGCTCCGCCCTCACGAGTCCGGTCGATCTGTCGTTCCGCAACCTCGGCGGTAGGGCCGAACTGCTGGAGGACATTCGGCCGGATGCCGGGACGCTCACCACGCGCGTGAAGCTCACCCGCGCCGCCACGTCGGCGGGGATGATCATCCAGGCGTTTGACTTCAGCGTGTCCCGTCGCGGGCGCCCGGTGTATCGCGGGGACACGACCTTCGGCTTCTTCTCGAAGGAAGCCCTGGCCCAGCAGGTCGGCATCCGTGGGGCCGCCGTCCACGAGCCGGACGCCCGCGAAGCCGCCCGAGCACGGACGTTCGTTTACCCCGACTCCGCCCCCTTCCCGGACGACCGCTGGCGGATGATCGACCGCATCGATTGCCTGGTGTCGGATGGCGGGCCGCGCGGGCTCGGCTTCGTGCGCGGGGTCAAGGCCGTCGAGCCGTCGGCGTGGTTCTTCAAGGCCCACTTCTACCAGGATCCGGTCTGTCCCGGGTCGCTCGGGCTGGAATCGCTAATACAGCTGCTGAAGGCGGCGGCCCGGGAGCGCTGGGGGTGTGGTCCCGGGAGTGTGTTCCGCCATCAGCGCGGCGGGGCGCACACATGGACGTACCGCGGGCAGGTGCTGCCCACGAACCGCCTGGTCGCGGTCCAGGCCGCCCTCACCGCGGTCGATGATCGTGCCCTCACCCTGACCGCCGACGGCCTGCTCGCAGTGGACGGGCGTGCGATCTACCAGATGAACGACTTCACCCTCGCGCTGCAGCGGTAGGGCGCAACCCAGGCACCATGAATTACGCGCGCGTCCACCTCGATGCGATCGGCTACGAACTTCCCCCCGTTGTCGTTTCCTCGACCGAACTGGAAGCACGGCTGCGGCCGGTTTACCGCGCGCTGCACCTGCAGGAAGGGCAGCTCGAAGCGCTGACCGGCATCGCCGAGCGGCGCTGGTGGGAGCCGGGCTTTCCGCTCTCACAGGGGGCGATCCGCGCGGCGCGGAAGGCGCTGGCCCAGTCCGACGTGCGGCCGACGGACATCGAGGCCGTCATTTACGCCGCCGTCTGCCGCGAAAACTTCGAGCCGGCCACCGCCTGCCGGGTCGCTGCGGCCCTCGACGTCAGCCCCGACGCGGCCGTCTACGACTTGAGCAACGCCTGCCTCGGCGTGCTCAACGGCGTCGTCGCGATCGCCAACCGCATCGAGCTGGGGCAGATCCGTGCCGGCCTGGTCGTCGCCTGCGAGACAGCGCGCGCGATCAACGACGCGACGATTGCGGAGATGCTCCGGGCGCCGAGCATGGAACTGTTCAGGATGTCGCTTGCGACGCTGACGGGCGGATCCGGTGCGGCGGCCGTGCTGGTGACGGACGGTTCCTTCGGCAGCGCGCGCCGGCGCCTGCGCGGCGGCGTCACCCAGACGGCGCCGCAGCATCACGGCCTGTGCCGCTGGGGCCTGGCCCCTGGGCTGGACGCCGACGGGGTTCGGGAGGTCATGACGACCGACGCGGTGGCGGTGCTGGAGCACGGCGTTGCCCTCGGCCTGCGGACCTGGAGGCGCTTCCTCACGCGGCTTGGCTGGGCCGCGGAGGTGGTCGATAAGGTCATCTGCCATCAGGTCGGCGCTGGCCATCGCGATACCATCCTCAGGACGCTGGGCATCGCGCCTGACCGGGAATTCGCGACCTACGAGTACCTGGGCAACATCGGCACCGTGTCGCTGCCGCTGACCGCCGCGCTTGCGGAGGAGCGCGAGTTTCTGCAACCGGGTGATCGGGTGGGCCTGCTCGGCATCGGCAGCGGCCTGAACTGCCTGATGCTCGGCGTCGAGTGGTGAGGGCGAGGATCTGTGATGAACGTGGACGACGGGCTGTACTCGTTTCGCGGAAGCTACCTCGACCTGGGCGGGATGCGCCTCCACTACCTCGACGAGGGGCGCGGCAACACGGTCGTCATGCTGCACGGCAATCCGACGTGGTCCTTCTACTACCGCGACCTCGTGATCGGCCTGCGCGACACGGCCCGCGTCATCGTGCCGGATCACATCGGCTGCGGGCTGTCCGACAGGCCGGGCGATGACCGTTATGAGTATACGCTGCGTCGGCGCGTGGACGACCTGGACGCCCTGCTCGTCCACCTCGGAGCGACCGAGAACCTGACGCTCGTTCTGCACGACTGGGGCGGGATGATCGGCATGGCCTACGCGACACGCCACCCGGAGCATGTGCGCCGACTCGTGGTACTCAACACGGCCGCCTTCCATCTGCCGGTGTCGAAGCGGTTGCCGTGGTCGCTGTGGGTGTGCCGCAACACCCCCCTGGGGCCGCTGCTGGTGCGCGGTCTGAACGCCTTCAGCCGGGCCGCCGTGCGCTGGTGCAGCGTCCGGCCGCTGGCGCCGGACGTGCGGGCCGGTTACCTCGCCCCGTACAATTCATGGTATAACAGGATCGCGATACTCCGTTTCGTACAGGACATCCCGCTGCGCCCGGGCGACCGCGCGTATGACGAGGTGTCCCGCGTCCAGATGGCGTTGCCGCGGTTTCGCGACCTGCCCGTCCTGGTGTGCTGGGGCGAGCGGGATTTCGTTTTCGATCAGCACTTTCTGCGCGAGTGGCAGCGGTACTTCCCGGAGGCGGAGGTTCACACCTTCCCCGACGCCGGCCACTTCGTGCTGGAGGACAGAGGGCCGGAGGTACTGAGCCTGGTCCGCGCTTTCCTGAACCGGCACCCGCTCGCGCCGGCGAAGGTAACCGAGGCCGCCCGGCTCCGGGAGAATACCGCACCATGAGCACTGTCGCCGCGAACCAGTCCGCCGCCCCACCCGCTCCGGTTGTGAACATCGCCTCCTACCTGCCCGCCCTGGCGCGCGCGCAACCCCTCACGCTGGCCATCGTGCAGCCGACGGGCCGCGATCGCGTGGGGCGGTTTCGCTACCGCCACTTCACCTACCAGGAACTCGACGCGGCGAGCGACGCCCTGGCCCGCGGGCTGGCGGCGGTCGGGATCGGTCGCGGCGTGCGCACGGCTCTCATGGTGCCGCCGGGGCTGGATTTCTTCGCGCTAACGTTCGCACTGTTCAAGGCAGGCGCCGTGGTCGTCCTCATCGACCCGGGGATGGGCGTGCGCAATCTCGGGCGCTGCCTCGCGGAAGTTGCTCCGGAGGCGTTCATTGGCATCCCGAAGGCCCACCTTGCCCGCGTCGTGCTCGGCTGGGCGAAACCGTCGCTGCGCGTGTGCGTCACGGTCGGGCCGCGGCTCGGCTGGGGCGGCGTCACCCTCGACCAGGTCCGCCGCCGCGGGTACTCCGCGCCCGGCATGCCGCACGCACCCACCGGCGCCGACGAGACAGCCGCCATCCTGTTCACGAGCGGGAGCACCGGGGTGGCCAAGGGCGCCGTTTACACGCACGGTATCTTCGCCGCCCAGATCGAGAGCCTGCGCGCTCTCTACGACATCCGGCCCGGCGAGATCGACCTGCCGACTTTCCCGCTCTTTGGGTTGTTCGGTCCGGCGCTCGGCATGACCGCCGTCCTGCCCGAGATGGACCCGACGCGACCGGCCCACGTCGATCCGCGCAAGCTCATCGACGCGGTTACTCACTTCGGGGTGACGAACCTCTTCGGCTCGCCCGCGCTGATTCGGCGCGTCGGCGCGTACGGAGCCGCGCACGGGACGCGCCTGCCGACGCTGCGACGTGTCATCTCCGCCGGCGCCCCCGTGCCCGCCCGCGCGATCGAGCGGTTCGCCGCGCTCCTCACCGACGGCGTCGAGGTCCACACTCCCTACGGCGCGACCGAGGCGCTGCCGGTCTGCTCCGTCGGCAGCCGCACGATCCTGGGCGAAACGCACCGCCAGACGGCGGAGGGGGCGGGCGTGTGCGTCGGCCGGCCGGTGTCGGGCATGACGGTGCGTATCATCCGCATCAGCGACGAGCCGATCCCGACCTGGGACGACGCCCTGGAGATGCCGGGCGGCGAGGTCGGCGAGGTGGTGGTACGCGGGCCAGTGGTGACGCGGTCCTACCACAACCGGCCGGACCTGACGGCGCTGCACAAGATCACCGGCCCGGCGGGCGGGTTCTACCACCGCATGGGCGATCTCGGCTATCTCGACGGGCAGGGCCGGCTGTGGTTCTGCGGCCGCAAGTCGCAGCGGGTCGTTACCCCCGGCGGCACGTTTTACACGATCCCGTGCGAAGGGGTGTTCAACGCGCACCCGGCCGTCGCGCGCACGGCGCTCGTCGGCGTGCGGCGCGGCGGGGTGGTGCAGCCTGTCCTTTGCGTCGAGCGTGACCCGGAGGCGGCCGGCCCCCCGGACGCGCGACTGCGCGAGGAAGTGCTCGCGCTGGGGGCGGCGCGGCCGCATACGAGGGCGATTCAAACCATCCTGTTCCACCCAGCGTTCCCGGTGGACATCCGGCACAACGCCAAGATTTTTCGCGAGAAGCTCGCGACCTGGGCCGAGAGGCGCCTGTCATGAACGCGCTGGTGACGGGCGGCGGCGGTTTCCTGGGGAGCGCGATCGTCCGACTGCTGCGGACGCGCGGGGACCGGGTGAGCAGTTTCTCGCGCTCGCGCCACCCGGAACTCGACCCCCTCGGCGTGCCCCAGCACCAGGGCGACCTTGCCGACCCGGACGCGGTGAGCCGCGCCGCTGCGGGGTGTGACGTTGTGTTTCACGTCGCCGCGAAGGCCGGCGTGTGGGGCCGCTATCGGGACTATCACCGCGCCAACGTCGTCGGCACCGCGAACGTCCTCGCCGCCTGCCGCCGCCACGGGATTCGCCGCCTCGTTTACACCAGTTCTCCGAGCGTCGTGTTCGACGGCCGCGACATGGAAGGCGTGGACGAGTCGGTCCCTTACCCGGCCCACTTCGAGGCGTCCTACTCGCGGACGAAGGCGCTCGCCGAGCAGGCAGTGCGCGCGGCGAACGGCCCCGACCTGGCGACGGTGGCGCTGCGCCCGCACCTGATCTGGGGACCAGGCGATAACCACCTCGTGCCGCGCATCCTCGCTCGCGGGCGTGCCGGCCGACTGCGGAAGGTCGGCAGCGCGACGCAACGAATCGACAGCGTCTACATCGACAACGCCGCCGAGGCCCACCTGCTCGCCGCCGACCGGCTCGCGCCGGGTTCGCCGGTCGCCGGCAAGGTGTATTTCATCGCGAACGGGGAGCCGATGCCGACGTGGGATCTCGTCAATGCGATCCTCGCGGCGGGCGGGGTGCCGCCGGTGACGGGCACGGTCCCCGCGTCCGTCGCCTACGCGGCGGGGTGGCTGCTGGAGACGGTGTACGGCCTGCTGCGGCTGAGAGGAGAACCGCCCATGACGCGCTTCGTGGCGCGGGAACTGGCGACCTCGCACTGGTTCGACCTGACGGCGGCGCGGCGCGATCTGGAGTACGAGCCGAGGGTGAGCATCGCCGAGGGGCTGCGCCGGCTGGCACGATCCCTGGGTGGAAGGTGGGAGGGGGCGGGATCCAGGAGTTAAAGCCCACGGGCCGCCGCCCGTGGGCTTTGAGATGGGGTGGGGCGATGCTCAGGAGCCCGGGATCTCCCACATGTGCAGCGGAGAGAAGTTGCCGCGGTACTCGCCGCCGCGCAGCGGCCGGCCGTTGCCGTTGCTGCTCGAATTCGTCGCGGCGACGACCAGCCGGCTCCCGCCCGGGTGGACGGCGAGCGAGTGACAGTTGGGCATCGCGGTGCTGAGGAAGAACGGCGTGCGCTCGGCCGGGCGGTGGAAGAAGAACTTGCCGGTGCCCGGGTTGCCGCTCGTGACCGCCATCACGAACCCTTGCGCGTGGAACGCGACGTCGTAGACGAACCCGTCGCCCGGCCCGCCGACGTTCAGGGTGTGCCGCAACTGGCCCGCTTCCCAGTCGAACAGCAGGATGGTCGGCGTGCCCTGAACGTTGCCGCCGCTGCTCGGCCGCGTCCCGGCGCACGCCAGCGTTCGGCCGGCCGCGTCGAACGCCAGGCAGCGCACCCCGCCGACGTCCTGCAGCCGCGACAGCATGTGGAGACTGCGCGCGTCGAACTCCCGCATCCGCCGGCCCGTTGCCGTGTCCCACTGGTAGACGTTCCCGCGCAGGTCGCCCGACACCACCGACCGTCCGTCCGGGTGGAAGGCGACGGCGAACACGTCGCTGCCGTGCCCCGTCAGTTCGTGCAGTTTTCGGCCGTCCTCCGCCGACCACAGGCGGACCTTCTGGTCCATTCCGCAGGTCGCGAGCAGTCGGCCATCGGCGCTGACCGCCAGGTCGCGGATCCAGCCGTCGTGCGCGGCCCGGATCACGCGGAGCGGCTCGGCCTGCTGCGCGGCATACGCCCAGCAGCGGATCTCGCCCCACGAGTCGGCGGTGAAGAGGCGCCGCCGGTCGGGGTGGAAGGCGAGCCCCTGAACCCAGCCGTGATGGCCGGCCAGGTGCGGCAGGGCGGTCAACCCCGCGTCGGCGACCTCCCAGCGGCGGACGTGCGCATCATACCCGCCGGCCGCGAGAAAGCGGCCGCACGGACTGAAGCGCACCTTGCACAGCTGGCGGTCCGGGTTGACGGTCCGCACCTGCCGCGGCTGAATCCGATTGGCGGGCGGCGTCTGTTGAGCGGCACTCATGGCTGACTCGGGGTTGAGGGTGCGCTTGTTGGAACCAGTCTGCGGGCCTCTGTCTCTTGTCCCCTCACCCCCCTGCCCCCCTCTCCCACCAGGGGAGAGGGGGGCAGGGGGGTGAGGGGGAACTCCTACCGCACTACGCCAGCAGTTCCCGCACGGCACGGCAGTCCTCGTGGGCGATCGGCAGCGGTTGGCCGCCGTTGTCGTACTCGGTGCGGGCCGGGTTGATGCCCAGGGCGGTGAACCAGGTGTGGAACATGTGGCCGATGTCGTGCTCGTCGCCGTTGACGTAGGTGCCCTCGGCGTTCGTCCGGCCGACCACCACGCCGCGCCGCAGGCCGGTCCCGGCCATCACCAGCGACCACGCCTCCGGCCAGTGATCGCGGCCGACGTGGCCGTTGATCCGCGGCGTGCGGCCGAACTCCGACATCATGATCACCAGCACGTTGTCGAGCATGCGCCGGTCCGCGAGATCCTCGATCATCGCTGCGAACGCCTGATCGACCTTCGGCACCATGTGGTAGTGGCCGTTGAAATTGTCGCCGTGCGTGTCCCACCCGTAGGAGTTCACCTTCACGAACGTGATGCCCGCCTCCAGCAGCCGGCGCGCCAGCAGCATGTGGCGGCCAAACTCGTGCGACCCGTAGCGCTCCACGTCGCGCGGCGGGAGCGTGGCCGAGTCGAACAGGGAGGCGCGGCGCTGCAACTGGGCGGCCATGTCGTAGACGTAGCTGTTCGCCTCCGTCCCGCCGGTCCGCCGGCCGGTCGCGTAGCGCCGGTCGGCGAGGCGGCGCAGCTCGTTGCGCTCCCGGTCCTCGTCGGCGGTGACCGTCACGGGCCGCAGCAGGTTCTCGGGCGGGCGGCCGTCGCCGAGCGCCAGGGCGCCGTAGCGCGGGCCGAGGAAGCCGGCGTCCTGGGTGACGAACCCGCCGCCGTCCGGCTTCACCCACACGTAAGGCGGCAGCCCGCTGTCACCGGGGCCGAGCAGCTTGGCGACGGCCGACCCGAAGTAGGGGTAGGTGACGCCGCGGTTAACCGGGTCGCCGCGCTGGATGCGGGCGACGCCGGCGGAGTGGGAGTTGTCCTGGGTGTGCAGGCTGCGGACGATCGCCAGGTGGCGCATCTGCCGGGCGGTGCGCGGGAGCAGCTCGCTGATGTGGATGCCCGGGACGGCAGTCGGGATGGCCCGGAACGGGCCGCTGAACTGCGTGTCCGGCTTGGGATCCCAGCTCTCCAGCTGGCTCAGTCCGCCGTCGAGCCAGATGAAAAGCACCTGCTTGCGCCGCTGCCGCAGTGCCTGGGCCAGGGCCGGCTGACCCAGCCCCATCATCCCGGCGGTCGCGCCGGCGGCGGCGCCGAGCCACTGACGGCGCGACAGGCGGTGGTCGGCGGGAGTACACAGGTTTCGGTGGTTCATCTCATCCTCCGGGTCGGAGGGCCTGGGTTCGGAGTTCGCGCGACGCCGGCTCAATGGTTGACGCAGAATTCGGTGGACCCGAGGAGCGCCCACGTCAGGTTCCGCAGTGCCGACGCCCGCCGGTCGCGGCGTTCGCCGAGGTAGCGCGCCGCGTCCTGCATCTCGTCCGCGGTGGGCAGCCGGCTCAGCACGCTGAGGTACAGCTCCTCCGCCGCCTTGCGGTCATCCTCGCTTTTCTGCAGGCGGTCGAGGAGGTTGCCGGTCTTCGGAGCGAGCCAGCCGAGCACCGCCTTGTCGTTGAGCAGGAACAGGGCAGCCTTGAGAGTCGGGTTGAACTCGTCCTCCGGCTCACGCGGCTGGTAGGCGAACGCCTTGATGAAGGTGGCCCGCATCTTCTCGACCGTCGCACCCTCCTTCACCGCCTTCTCGCCGGTCGCCTCCAGCATGCTGCGGAGCAGCTGCTCGGCCGACAGCCGCCGTTCGAGAGCAGTGCGGAAGCTCTCGGGCGGAACGGCCTTCACCCCGGCGGGTAGCCTACCGGAGCGCTGGTAGGTCTGCGTCAGGGCCAGCTCGCGGAGCATCCCCTTGATGTCGTACTTGCGGGCGACGAACTCAGTCGCCAGCAGGTCGAGCAGTTCCGGGTGGGACGGCGGGTTGGCGCCGTGGTGCAGGTCGAGCGGGTGGACCAGGCCGCGGCCCATGAGGACGAACCACAGCCGGTTGACAATGTTGCGGTTGAACGCGGAGTTGTCCGGCGTCGGCAGCTTCTCGGCCAGCTTGACCAGGGTGCTGAACTTGAGGACGCCCGACTCCTTCTTCTTCGGGTTCGGCTTCTGCTCGTACTCCTGCCCCCTGGGGAAGGTTGGGATCATGATCTCTTCGAGGCCAGGGATGCGCGGGCCGGTCTTCGTCTTGCCGCCGCCGAAGACGGACGCGAATTCGATCTTCTCGACCGTCGGCTTCTCGGCGACGGACGGCGGTTCACCGGGCCGGCGGGCGACGTTCTTGACGAACGCGAACAGCCCCTGGAAGTCGCGCTGCCTGTAGTCGCGCACGGTCAGGTGGTTGTGGCACTGGGCGCAGCGGAGATCCTTGCCCAGGAAGAGGCGGCCGATGTCGCGCGTCAGGGCCGGGTAATCGACCGGATTCTGGCCGTAGTTCTCCAACCGCCTGGCGAGAAAGAAGAGCGCGCCGGCTGGCGGGTTGGACTGCGGGCCGCCGAGCATCTCGCGGACCATCCGGTCCCACGGCCGATTCTCGGCGAAGCAGGTCCGCAGGTACTTCGTCCACTCCGCGTGGTCGCCGAGCCGCTCCATGAGCATGAGGCCGAACAACTCCTGCATGCGCACCGGGTACTCGGAACTCGCGAGCAGGCGGTCGATGAGCCGGGCGCGTTTGTCCGCGGCGGGGTCGGCCAGGAACTCGCGCACCTCCGCGGCCGAGGGAATCCGTCCGGCGAAATCGAGGGTGGCGCGGCGCAGGAATTCGGCGTCGTCGGCCGGCGCGCTAACCGGCTGCCCCTTCGCCTTCGCCAGGACGAGCGCATCGATGCGCTGGTGCAGCGGTTCGTCGGCTCGGGCGGCAGTCAGGGGAGCAAGCAGAAGGAGGACCGCGAGGGGCGGAAGACTTCGACGCATTGCCGAACTCCAGGCAGGGCAGAAGGCGGGGGGCCATCCTCGTGCCACGATAGGCACGCCGGCGGCGGAAAGCAAGCGCTTTCCGGGCCTGTTTGGCGGGTCCATCAGGTCCGAGCCGCGGTCGCTCATTGCGGAAAGGAGCGAGGGCGGCGAGGAGAAATCCTCGCCGCCCTCGCTCGCGTTGCGCTCGGTTGGCCGCTGCGGCGCTCACGACGCCGCCCGCATGGCGAACCGGAGGTAGTCCCCTTGCTCGCGCAGCTCCTGGCCGAGGTGCAGGAAGCCGCGGATGTGCTTGCAGAACCGCCCTTCCGGCTCGGCCCGGAAGACCGCGTCGGCGCATGTGCAGTGGAGGCGCAACCCCCCGTCCGGCGCGCGTTCAATCGCGATCTGGTAGGGCGTTCGGCCGCCCTCGACCTCCCACGTCATCACACACCCGTTCGCCTCGTAGTCGGGGTTGCGGTAGGTCAGGCGGTACGAGTAGAGCCGCGAGGTGCGCTTGCGGGCCGGCCCGGGCAGCAGAGTGACCACCGCGACCATCGATCCCTCGTTCGGCTCGTCCGGAGAAACAGACGACATCTCCTCACCCTCGCAAGAGGCTCGTTCACATGTCAGTTGAGGTGTATGTATTGTAGTGGCGCGCAGTGTCTGTTTCCCAGGTCAGCAGCGGCACGGGCGGCGCCTCAGCCGGGGTCGCCGAGGGCAGCTTCCAGGGCCTGCCGCGCCCCCCGTGCATCGCCCCGGGCGCACGCCGCGCGGGTCTCCTCGACCCGAGCGCAGAGAACGTCGGTAAACGGGACGGCAGCCCCGGCCGGCGGGGGGGCCGGGACCAGGCGGCCGGCGATGGCTGCGCAAAGGTCCGCCAGGCCAGCCCCGGTCCGGGCCGAAACCCGGACGGCGTTCGTCGCCTGGGCGAGATCCCAGACGGCAGGCAGATCGGTCTTGTTGATCGCGTGCAGCACCGGCACGGCCAGGTCGGCGGGCCAGACGGGCGCGGCGGATGCGTCCACCACCCACAGGCACAGGTCGGCCGCCGCGGCGGCGGCCCGGGCCAGGTCGATGCCCTGCCGCTCCAGCGTTTCCGCCTCGTCGCGCCAGCCGGCCGTGTCCGCCAGTTCGACCGGCCAGCCGTCGAGCGCCACGGTCGTCGTCACCACATCGCGCGTCGTGCCCGGCGTCGGCGCCACCACGCTGCGCTGGTAGCCAGCCAGCGCGTTCACCAGGCTGCTCTTGCCGACGTTCGGCGCCCCGGTGACCACCACCCGCCACGGCCGCGTCAGGTGACGCCCCAGCGAGATCCGGCTCGCCAGCTCATCCAGCAGCTGGCCCGCCTCGCCCACGTCGCCGCGCTCCAGGGCCGAGAGGATCGTCCCGAGTGCCGCGGCAAGCACCCCCTGATGCTGGTCGAGGAGGATGGCGGCGGTCCGCACGGTCGTCGCCCGCGCCAGCGCTGCCAGGGCGCTCGCCCGCACCCCGTCATCAGCCGTCCACCGCTCCAGCTCCTCCCACGAGCAGATCTCGGCCCCCCGGATCGCCAGCGCCTCCATCAAAGCCCGCACCACCTCGCGCCCGCCGTGGCAGTGGATCTCGACCCACCGCCCGCCGCGCCGCGCCGCCACAACGACCTCGTCCCGGCCCCCGGCCGCCTCGTCCCCGAAGCGCCCCGTCCAGAAGCGCCCCGGCTCGGGCTCGTCCGGCAGCGGGCGGCCCGAAACAGGCAGGAACAGATCGCGCACCATGCCCCAGGACCGCGGGCCGCGCACCGCCAGCGCGGCAATGGCGGCGGTGCCCGGTGGGGTCAGACAGGCGAGATAGGTTGCATCGGAACCTGGCGATGGGTTCACGGCTGGGCCTCGGCGCTGTGGCGGAGCCCTTCGAGCGTCATCTCCGGCCAGTACTCGGCCCGCTCGTCGAGGACCGGCCGCAGCAGCGCCGCGTCGCCCCCGGTCAGGAAGACGTGGGCCTCACCGGGGGAGCGCGCGCAGAGCACGTTGATGAGCCGGTTGATCCCGCCAGCGACGGCATAGTAGATGCCGCCCTCGATGGCCTGCGTGGTTGTGACGCCGGGCAGGTCGGGACACGGGCGAGTGGGTTGCACCAGCGGCAGCAGGGCGGTGTAGTCGCGCAGCGCCTGGGCCATCAGTCGCAGTCCGGGGAAGATCGCCCCGCCACGGAACGTCCCCTCCGCATCCACCCAATCGACGGTGACGGCCGAACCGGCATCGACGAGGACCGCCGGCACGCGCCGCCTGGCCCGGTGCCAGACGGCCGCGACCGCGTTCAGCAGCCGGTCGATGCCGACCCGCTCGGGATGTTCCAGGCGGACCTGCAGCGGGATCTGCCCGGGATCGTCCAGCACCCAGACGCGGGCGCCGCGCGCCCGCAACCATTCCGCCAGTGCATCGCGCTGGGCGGGGTGGACGCCCGCGACGGCCCACGTCTGCGGTTCGCGCGGCCCCCATTCGGTGAGTTGCCGCTGCCACGCCTGCGGGTCGTCCACGGGGAGCGAATGGATCCCGGCAACCGCGCCGTTCACGCAGCGGCCCCACTTGATCCGGCTGTTGCCCACGTCCACCACCACATCGGGCGTCATGGGGTCGCCTCCATCGGCCGGGCCGGTTCGGCGGGCGTAGGTTTGCCTGGCAAGGCCGGCGCGGGTAGTTCGTCGTCCCGGTAGGGCGGCGGAAGCGTGGCGAGGAGCGTCGCGACCGCGCCGACCAGACGGGCCAGCCCCTGGCCGGTCACGGCGGAGATCGCCAGCACCTCGCGGCCGAGTTCGCGCTCCAACCGGGCGCGGACCTCCGCGCTGCCGGTCAGCTCGGCCTTGCTGAGGGCAACAATCTCCGGCTCGTGGGCCAGGTTCGCGCTGTACATCTCCAGCTCGCGGCGAACGGTGCGGTAATTCTCCAGCGGGTCGCTACCGTCGGCCGGCAGCGGCTCGACCAGGTGAACCAGGACGCGCGTGCGCTCCACGTGCCGGAGGAACTCGTGCCCCAGGCCGACGCCGCTGTGCGCCCCCTCGATCAGCCCGGGCAGGTCCGCCAGCACGAAGGTGCGCTCGCCGCCGATGCCGACCATGCCGAGGTTCGGGTGCCTGGTCGTGAACGGGTAGTCGGCGATCTCCGGCTGGGCGCGCGACAGGCGGCCAAGCAGGGTGGACTTGCCAGCGTTGGGCAGACCGATCAGGCCGGCGTCGGCGATGATCTTGAGTTCGAGGACGAGCCACCGTTCCTCGCCGGGGATGCCGGGCTGCGTCTCGCGCGGGGCGCGGTTGACGGAGGTGGCGAACGCCTTGTTGCCGCGGCCGCCGCGCCCGCCGTGAGCGACCGTCACCTGCTGGCCGGCCTCCGTCAGGTCGCGGAGGATGTGGCCGCGGTCGCGGTCGCGGACGAGGGTGCCGGGCGGCACGTCGATGTACAGATCGGGGGCCGACCGGCCGTGGCAGTTGGCCGAACCGCCGGGAGCGCCGCGCTCGGCGCGCCAGTGCTTGAGGTGGGCGATCTGGGAAAGGTTGTCAGTCCCCGCGACGGCGCGCACGATGACGCTCCCGCCATCGCCGCCGTCGCCCCCGTCGGGACCGCCGCGTGGGACGTACTTCTCGCGGCGGAAGCTGAGGCAGCCGCGGCCGCCATCGCCGCCCTTCACGTAAATCGTCACGCGATCGACAAACATGAGCTACCCCAATGGGGGTTCGGGTCCGGATACACGAATCAGGACAGCGGGAAGGGGTTGAGGTTCGCTGTCCTGCCGCGAACCGACCCACCCCTTCATTGTACCTGGCAGACCGAGACCCGTCACGCGCCGCGTCGCCCCCTGACCCCTGCCCCTTCCGTCTGGTAGGATGAGCGCCGAAGCAGCGAGCGGACTGCGCCCCATCACACGGATCTGGTTGGAGGATCGTGCATGCGTCGGCTCATCGAGAATGGCATTCTGGTGGCGGTCTGCACCGCCTGGCTGGGAACCGTCGAGACGGCGCGCGGGCAGGAAACGCCCGCGGCCGCCGCCACCCGCAAGAAGCTCAAGCAGAAGATCACCGTCGAGTGGCCCAAGGAGGTGAACCTCAAGGACGCGGTGGCCGACATCCGCGGGGAGTTCGACAATCGCCTCGGCGTCAAGATCGACAACGGCTCGGGCATCTCGAACAACTCCAAGGTGGCCCTCGTCGCCAAGAACCAGCCCCTGGCGAAGATCCTCGACATGCTGTCCGACAAGTACGAGATGGGATATTACGTCGTTTCCGATCCGAAGGACCGGCTCGACGGGTGGATCGTCCTGCGCAAGAGCAAGTGGAAGGAGCGCGGGTACAAGGAGGGCAAGGGGCCGAAGACCGGCGCCTCGCTCCCGCCCGCCCGTCCGTCCCCCGCAGCCGCGCCGCGCCCGGAGGTTGCCGCCCTGCCGGCGCGGTTGTCCCCGGCGCCGGTCGCGATCCTGCGCCCCGGGTGGCACAAGGCGAGAACCCGTGACTGAGCGGGCGCGTGCGTGGGATGAGAGAGGGGCGCGGCTCCTCCCTGGCCTGGCGGTCCGGAGGACCGCGCCCCTTGCCCTTGCGAGACAGCGCATGTTCTGGTTCCGGCGGCGGAAGTTCACCCCCGAGCTGCTCGACCCGTCCCGCGCCGATGCGATGGGGCTGGTGGCGGTCGGCGGCGACCTGCGCCCGGAGTGGCTGCTGCAAGCGTACCGCCGCGGCGTGTTCCCGTGGTACGCCGCGGGCGAGGCGGTCCACTGGTGGTCCCCCGACCCGCGCGCCATTCTGGAGCTGGACGGCTTCCACGTGCCGCGTCGCCTGGCCCGTACCTTGCGTTCGGGGCGCTTCCGGGCGACGGTAAACACGGCGTTCGGGGCGGTGATTCGCGGGTGTGCCGCGGGGCGCGACGAAGGAACGTGGATCACGCCGGAGATAATCGCCGCCTACGAGGGGCTGCATCAGCTCGGCCACGCGCACAGCGTCGAGGCGTGGCACGGGGAGCACCTGGCGGGCGGCGTGTACGGCGTGGTGGCGGGCGGGCTGTTCGCCGCCGAGTCGATGTTCACGCGCATTCGGGACGGGTCGAAGGTCGCGCTGGCGGCGCTGGTGGAGCGGGTGCGCCAGCGCGGGTTTACGCTGGTGGACGTGCAGATGCTGACCGAACACACGGCCCGGCTGGGGGCGATTGAGATTCCCCGCGCCGAATACCTGCGGCGGCTGCGCGCGGCGCTGGGGCTGGATGTGACATTCGCGTAACCAGCCCGCAGCGTCAGCGAGGGACGAGACACTCCCCTCGCTGACGCTGCGGACTCGGACGGCGCCGGGACGTATCAGCTCCCCTCGGGCGCCTCCGCAGCGATCTCGCGATAGCGGCCGATGGCGCGCTGGAACGCCTGCTCCGCGGCCGCCCGCTCGTTGTCGGCGATCGCCCGGTTGCGTGCTCGCCAGAGTTGCTCGATGCAGTCGGCGCACCACTGGGCGCTCTTGCGGCTCGCCCGGATCGGCTTGCCCTCGACGATCACGTTCACCGGATTGGTGTGCAGCTGCGGGAACTGTCGCAGCGCTACCCAGCTGCTGCGCGGGATCGCCACCTCGAACTCGACGTCGTGCGGCCGGTCGTCCGCCGGCACCGCGCGCGTCGCGGCCACCCGCCCGTTGACGATCAGCTCCACCAGCCGCTTGTTGCCGGTCGGAACGGTGCCGCCCTTGGCGGTGCCGAGCGGCGTCTCCTTCGCGAACGTCACCTTCGCCGCGACGCGCACCTTGCCGCCGCGCTCCAGCTTCACTTCCTGTCCGGGCGTCTTGCCGCCGACCTTGAGATCCAGGGCGTGGGCGTAGCCGTCGGAGACGTAGGATCGCCCCTTCGCCAGCCCCTCGCACCAGGCGCTGAAGTCGATCCGGTCGATCTGGCCGAGCTGGACGTAGACGCGGCCCTCGCCGACCCGGCTGCCGCTGATGCACGGGAAGTCCGTCTCGCCGCTCGCCTTGAGCGGAAAGCCGCAGTTCATGATGTGATACCAGCAGTTCCACTCCGGCACGCGCTGCGTGTCCATCGCGCTGATGAAGTCGCACAGCCCCTGCGACACCGTGACGAAGATCTCCTGCGCGCCGATGCCGTTCAACTCCGGCACCGCCAGGTTCGGCAGGTTGCGCACGTCGTTCGCCGCCAGCCGCGCCAGCCCCTTGATCAGCTCCGGCTCGTCGATCGCGCCGTCCTTGTTCAGGTCGAGTTTGGCGAAGTTGTCGGGCAGCAGACCCTTCGCCGCCTCGGTCGGGATGATGCGGCCGTTCCTGTCGGTGTCGAGCTGGGAGAGCAGGCGGCTGGACGCGGCCTGCGGGTTGATCTGCAGCCCGTTCGCCGAGTGGGCGTAACCGCAATAGGCGCCCTGCTTCTTGGCCCACTGCATCAGCGGCGTCGTCCACGTCGGCCAGCCGCGCGTCTTGGTGCCGTCGGAGCCGGGATACGTCTGGTCCTTGAGGTTGAGCAGGCAGACGTGGCCGAGCGCCTGCGATCCGAACCCGCTCACCTCGATGTCGTACTTGAGGATGGTAAACGGCTCGCTCAGCTTGTGCGGCACCGGCTCGAAGAACTGCCGCTGGTACTCGAAGCACGGCCCCCACGTCAGGTTGCACCCGACGTTCAGCCCCTCGCCCTTGACGTGCAGGAACATGTCCTTCGGAAACACCCCTTCGGTCGGGTTGGTGTAGTGAGCGCAGCCGGCCGCATGGATGTGATGATCGCCGCTGTAGAACCCGTACTTCGCCGGCTCGGTCCACCGCTTCAGCTTCACCTCGATCCGCGCTTCCCCCTTGGCGGGGACCGTCACCTGGCGGGTGAGCAGCTGGTACTCGGGGCCGCGCCCGTACTGCATCGTCAGCTCGCCGGGCGGCAGCAGGACGGTGCCGCCGTGTTCGCGGTAAACCTGGTCCTGGAAGAAGAAGTCCGGGGCGAGGCGCTTGGCGCGCGGCGGATAGACGCGACCGAGTTTGTCCTTGAAGGTGAAGCGTCCCACGGTCGGCTTGCCGTCCTGATCGAGGACGGACAGCTTGACCGCCACCGCCGGGCGGACGTCGAAGAGGATCGGCACCTCGCCGCGGAAGCCGAGATCCTGCGTCCCCTGGCCGACGTCGAAGGCGAGCGTCGCCTCCCGCTTGCCGGCCTCGCTGCTGTGGATCAGGCCGATGACGTAATCGACCTTCAGCCCGCTCAGGTTCGGCGTCATCGGCGGCTTGCCGAAGATCTCGACGTCGAGGAAGCGGTTCCTGTCCGCCTTGACGTTCTTGGCGGCGCCGCCGGAGAAGATCGGCCCGGCCTGGGGACTGGTGACGCGCAGCGACCTGGTGACGGTGCTCTCGTTGAGCACCTTGATCAGGATGGGCGTGTAACCGCCCTGCTGCAGGACGGCCTTCGCCGGGCCGCGACGGGCCTTCACGCGCGCCTCCGGGGACATGTCAACGATCACCAGGACGTGCGGGTCGAGCAGCTTCTGGAGCCTGGCGGCGTCGCGGGCACGGGCCGCTTGCCGCAGCGGCTCCGCGACGTCGGCCGGCAGCGGAGTGCCGAGGAACTCCAGCGCTTGCAGGACGCGGTTGACGTTGGCGCCGAGCGGCTGGCCCTCCACGTCAACCGGATCGGGCGTCTGGGCGGACACGACCGCCGCCAGCGCGAGGAGGGCGAGCGGAACGACGGCGCGGCGGAAGCGCCGCGGCACCAGGGTGCGAGACATGGGTGATCTCCCTTGTTTGTGGGCAGGCGAGACGCCTTGGGTATACCCGGCGGGTGGAGTCGTGTCCAGCAAATAGTGCCGCCCGCGGAAACCGCTTGCCCCCCCTCCCTCCGAGCTTACAATCGACGGAGAAGCCGACCCGACCCGCTCGCCCCGCGCCCGAAGCCCGCCGACCCACGGAATCGCCATGTCCTACCATCGCTCTCCCCTGCGGACCGCCTGTGCCGTGGCCGCCCTGCCGCTCCTCCTGCTGCCGCATGCCGTGCCGGCCGGTGAGCCCGCACGCCAGATCGACTTCAACCGCGACGTCCGGCCGATCCTGTCCGATGCCTGCTTCCAGTGTCACGGTCCCGATCAGCGCAACCGCAAGGGCGGCCTTCGACTCGACACCGAGGCCGGCGCCTTCGCCGACCTGGGTGGCTATCGCGCCATCGAGCCCGGCAAGCCGGACAGGAGCGAGGTGGTACGTCGTATCCTCGCGAAAAACGACCGCCAGCGCATGCCGCCCGCCTCGACCGGCCATCGGCTCAGCGCCGCGCAGGTGGACGCGATCCAGCGCTGGGTCGCACAGGGGGCGCAGTGGGAAAAGCACTGGTCCCTCATTCCGCCGCAGCGACCCGCCTTGCCTGCGGTGAAGGACGTTCGCTGGCCGCGCAACCCCATCGACCACTTCGTCCTCGCGCGGCTGGAGAAAGAGGGGCTGCGGCCCGCGCCGGAGGCCGACCGCGTCACCCTCATCCGCCGCGCCACGCTCGACCTGACCGGCCTGCCGCCGACGCCGGCCGAGGTAGACGCTTTCCTCGCCGACACCCGCCCCGGCGCCTACGAGCGCGTGGTCGAGCGCCTGCTGGCGTCGCCGCGCCATGGCGAGCGCCTGGCGATCAAGTGGCTGGAAGCGGCCCGCTACGCCGACACCAACGGCTACCAGACCGACGGCGAGCGCTTCATGTGGCGGTGGCGCGACTGGGTGATCGACGCCTTCAACCAGAACATGCCGTTCGATCGCTTCACGCTCGAGCAACTCGCGGGTGACATGCTGCCGAACCCGACGCTGGAGCAGCGTATTGCGACTGGATTCAACCGCAACCACCGCGGCAACTCCGAGGGCGGCGTCATCCCCGAGGAGTATGCGGTCGAGTACGTCGTGGACCGCGTCGATACGACGACCACGGTCTGGCTCGGGCTGACGATGGGCTGCGCCAAGTGTCACGACCACAAGTACGACCCGGTTACGCAGAAGGAGTTCTACGGCGTCTACGCCTACTTCAACAACGTGCCGGAACGCGGCAAGGCGATCAAGTACGGCAACTCGCCGCCGCTGATCAAGGCGCCGACACGCGCGCAGCAGGCCCACCTCGCCGCGTTGCAGGCGCAGCTGAGGAAGGCGGAGCAGCGCTGCCGGCATCTGGAGCCGCAACGGAAACAGGCCCTGCGCGACTGGCTCGCGACGCGGCCGCACGTTGACGAGCCGTGGTCCGTGAGCGACGGCCTGGTCGCGCACTTCCCACTCGACACGAGCCCCGCCGACCGCCTGCACCCCGACCGCCCGGCGGTCGTCAAGGATGGGCCGCCCGCCCACACGCAGGGGCGCGTCGGCGCCGCCGTACCGTTCGACGGCAAGCGCTATCTCGACGCTGGCGACGTCGGCGATTTCGGCTTCTTCGACCGCTTCTCGGTGGCCGCGTGGATCCGGCCGGACCGGGCCGACGCCGGCACGATCCTGTCGCGCATGGCCGACACGGACCGGGCCGACGGCTACGCCGTCAAGGTCGAGGGCGGCGCCGTTCACGTCCACCTCGTCAAGCGCTGGCTGGACGACGCCATCCGCGTGCAGACCGAGCGCACCCTCACGCCGGGGCGGTGGCACCACGTCCTCGTCACCTACGACGGGTCGCGCGTCGCCGCCGGGGTGCGCGTCTACGTGGACGGCCAGTCCGAGAAACTCAAGGTCCACCTCGACGACCTCAACCAGTCGTTCCAGACGAAGCAGCCGTTTCGCATCGGCGCCGGCGGCGGACCAAGGGGCCGGTTCCGCGGGCCGATCGACGACGTGCGCGTCTTCAGCCGCTGCCTGACGCCCGCGGAGGTCGCGATCGTCGCCACGCCGGACGCGATCGCCGACCTGGTCGCGGCCCCGCGCCGCACGCCCGCCCAGACCGCGAAGCTCAGTGCCTACTTCCTCGACCGCCACGCCCCGGCGCCGGTCCGCGCGGCGCACCGCCGTTGGTGCGACCTCCAGCGCGCCTGCGAGAAGCTCAACGACACCATTCCGACAACGATGGTGATGGAGGAGATGCCGACGCCACGCGCCACCCACGTCCTGATTCGCGGCGAGTACGACAAAAAGGGTCCGAAGGTGTCGCCCGGGCTGCCCGCCAGCCTGCCGCCGCTGCCGTCCGGCGCGCCGAATAATCGCCTGGGGTTCGCGCGGTGGCTGGTCGATCCATCCAACCCGCTGACGGCGCGCGTGACCGTGAATCGATACTGGCAGCTGTATTTCGGCACCGGACTGGTCAAGACGACAGAGGACTTCGGCTCGCAGGGCGAGTGGCCGAGCCACCCGGAGCTGCTCGACTGGTTGGCGACGGAGTTCATGGCCCCCGCACCCCCCGGCCCCCCTCTCCCACCAGGGAAGAGGGGGGAGACGGAGCCAGGCGTCGGACAACCATTCACCCGCTACAACCCTGCTCCCCCCTCTCCCCTCGTGGGAGAGGGGGTCCGGGGGGTGAGGGGGGCGTGGAACGTCAAGGCGATGCACCGGCTGATCGCGACCAGCGCGACCTACCGCCAGTCATCGCGCGTGACGCCGGCCCTGCTGCAGCGCGACCCGGACAACCGTCTGCTGGCGCGCGGGCCGCGCCTGCGGCTGTCGGCGGAGATGATCCGCGATCAGGCACTGGCGATCAGCGGACTCCTCGTGGAGCGCCTCGGCGGGCCGTCGGTCCGGCCTTATCAGCCGCCGGGCCTGTGGAAGGATCTCACGAACGAGGATTACGTCCAGGACTCCGGCGAGAAGCTGTACCGTCGCGGTCTGTACACGTTCTGGAAGCGCACCATCGCGCCGCCAGCGATGCTGACGTTCGACGCCGCCGGCCGCGAGACGTGTTCGGTGCAGCAGACGCGGACGAACACGCCGCTGCAGGCGCTGAACCTGATGAACGACGTGACCTACGTCGAGGCGGCGCGCAGGCTGGCCGAGCGCATCCTGCGCGAGGGCGGCCCGACTGTTGAGAGCCGATTGACGCTGGCGTTCCGGCTGGCGACAGCGCGTGTCCCGCGGCCGGCCGAGCTGGCGGTGCTGCGCGGCGGGTTGGCGGACCACCTGGCCCGCTACCGGGCCGACCGGGCGGCGGCGCTGGCCCTGCTCCGCGCCGGCGAATCCGGCCGCGACGAGCGGCTGGACGTCGCCGAGCTGGCCGCGTACACTGCGGTCGCCAGCCTGATCCTGAACCTGGATGAGACGATTACGAAGGAGTGAGGGGTCGGCTGTCCGAGCCCGAAGCGTCCGTGCGGGTCTTTGTCTCTCCCCGCGCTGACGCTTCGGGCTCGGATGGTCGCGATCAGTTCGGGCTGAAATCGAACTTCTGGACCGCTTCCTTGGCGAGCGGGTTCTGTACGAAGCGCTTGTGGCACTCGCAGCACAGATCGAAGCGGAAGTTCTTGTAAGGCTCGGCGAGGACGGGGCTCGCGTCGTTTGCCTCCAGTTCGCGCAGGGCGGCGCTGAGTTCCTCCATGTGGTCTTCGTCGAGATCCGCCTCGGTGATCTCGGTCGGGTCGTGGGCGGGATACGCTTCGATCTTGACCACGTAGCGGTGGTCCTCGCCGGGGCGGAGTTCCTTGCCGCAGAGGTCGCAGGTTACACGCAGCATGGACGGGTCATCCTCCCAAATTCCGCACCCGGACGGCGATGAGGACATGACTGCCGGGTACGCCGTGCATTCCTGAAACCGAGCAGCGAGCTGGTTTGCGAGCAGGAATGGCCCTCTATCCATCCGTCTCAGTTTTTGGGGTTCGTGTCAAGCTGAATCCCGGAAGAGTCGCGACTTTCCCGCGATCTCGCACACTTCTTGCCCTTCCTCTTTGCGGCGCCACCGGCCCGCCGCCGCGCCTGCGGTGGACCAGTTGCGGCGCGAACGCGGGTAGGCAGACGGCGACGTGCTCGGTCCCATCCGGCCCGGGCGTGCTGTACTGCACCCACGCGGGCGCGTGGGCGATGACCGCCTGGATGCGGGTCGGCGCCGCGATGAGGGTTGGCATGGGAGGGGCCTTTTCCGAAAACGAAGAGAGGACTCGTCCCGTCGCAGGGAGAGTATAGAGCCTCCGCCGACCGGCGGCGCGGCTCGCCTCTGGACAACCCCGTCGCTGCGTGGTCCAATAAGAGCGCTCAGTTGCGAACGAAACAACCAGGGTCGAGACGCGGACCGGAGCCGTAACCGCACCCAGGCGCGTCTCGTCAGTGAACCGCAAAGGAGCAGCAATGGGAGGCGATCTGGTCGTGGCCCTCGGATCGGCCACCGCGAACGGACACACGCTCTTCGGCCAGAACTGTCACCGCCCGTCCCGTGAATGCCAGGTACTCCGCCACCTCCCCGGGCGCACGTTTGCTCCTGGGGAGATGGCGGCGGCCCCGTATGCCGAGGTGCCCCAGGTCCGCCGCACCTGGGCCGTCCTCGGCTGCCAGCCGCAGGGCGCGTGGGGCTGCACCTTCGGCGTCAACGAACATCAGGTGGCCGCCGGGTGTACGGCCTGGCGCAGCCGCCTGGCCCGCGAGCGCCCCGGGCTGGCCGGCCCGGACCTGGTGCGGCTCGGGCTGGAGCGCGCCGCAAGCGCCCGCCAGGCGGTGGACGTGCTCACCGACCTCGTCGGCCGCCACGGCCAGGCGGACGGGGACCACACCTTCCTCGTCGCCGACCCGGCCGAGGCGTTCGCCATCGAGGCGGCCGGCGCGGCGTGGGCCGTCCAGGAGATCGGCCAGGTCCGGGCGGCGAGCGACGTTGGCGTCATCCGTCAGGACTGGGACCGGCTGGCCCCGGGGCTGGCCGACGACGCGATCGGGCGCGGCTGGTGGCCGGCCGACGGGAGCAAGCTCGACTTCGTCGGCACCCTGGGCGGCGATCCGGCCCGCCGCGGCCCGGCCCTGCGCCGGTGGGGCCGGGCGACGCTCCTGCTCGAACAGCAGAACGGCCACATCGACGTCCCCTTCCTCCGCCGGCTGCTCGCCGACCACTTCGACGGCACGCCGCACGAGATCGGCCTCCTCGACCCGGCCCCCGTGACACCCCTGTGTCAGCACGGCGGCCCCCCGGCGCGCCTGACCACGGCCGCCAGCCTCGTCGTTGACCTTTCGGCCGCCCCGGACCATGTCCCGGTCGTCTGGTGCGCCTTTGGTCCGCCGTGCCAGGCGGCCTACTTCCCGGTTTTGCTCGACGGCGACCTGCCGTCCGCCTACACCGTCGGTGGGGTTCTGGTCAACCCCGACAGCCTGTGGTGGCGAGCGTATCAGCTGGCCGACTCGGTCGGGCGCGACGAGCGCCGCCGGGCCGCGGTGCGGGACGCGGTGGAGGAACTGCAGATCCGGTTCGACCGCGACGCCGAGGAGTTCGCCGCCGAGGCGGGGGCGCTGCGGCGGCAGGCGGCCGGCGCGGCGCGGCGCCGCCTGGCGGAGAGCCTCCTGCAAAATCATCTCGAGCGCTTCGAGGAGATGGTGCAGGAACTGCTCGGCGCGAGCCAGCGCACGGCCGTTCTGGCAAGGCCTGACGACCGCTGACGGGGACCGCGGGTCGCGAACAAGGGACAGCGAGGACGTGCCGATCGCAGGATCTTCTGGAGGTGGCCCCGGCGCGCCATGTTCTGGACACACGACCTTTCCGCCGCCCACCTTGCCGCGGCCGCCGCTCCTTGCTCCGTGTTCGCGCTCCTTCTGGTCGGCGGCGTCCTCGCCCGCTTCAAGGACTGGTGGGTCGTCCGCCCGCTCGCCGCGCCGGCGGCGCCCTACGAGGTAACGTGTGCGTGCGGCCAGGTCGCCACCGGCCTCCGCAGGTCCGCGGCCCAGACCGTGCGCTGCGCCCGGTGCGGGGAGGAGTTGTTCATCCTCCCGCTGAGCCGGCTGCCGGAGGTCGCCCGCGGGAAGGCGGTCAGACCCACGCTCACCGCCGGCCCGATGCCCCTCCACCTCCGACCGTGGACCCTGCCCGCCCTGGCCGCGACACTCACCGTGCTGCTTCTATTCGCCGCCTACGTCGTCTTCTTCGCCCCTGCCGGCCCCGGGGGCAACAGGATCCAACCGCCCATCAAGAGCAAGCCGAACCCGGAAGAGTTCACCGCCCGGGTCGCGGCCGGCCGCCGGCACCTCGGCCAGGGCAACTTCCGCCTGGCCCTGGCCGACCTCGAGGCCGCGCTGACGCTGGCGGCGCGCGACCCGCGCGTCGGGTCGCGCGCCCAGCGGCAGGAGGCGGCCCGCCTCCACCGCCAGGCGAACCTGCTCGCCGACCTGCTCCGCGAATCTCTGGAGGAGGTGGTGGAGCACGCCGCCGGCGTGCAGGAGCGCGAGTGGCAGGCGGACTTCCCGCACCGCTACAAGGGCAAGGCGGTCGTCCTTGAGCTGGACGTGCGGCCCGCCCCGGGCGGGCGGATCGAGGCGTATCGCTGCTGTTCGCCGGTCCGGGGGGAGCAGGCGCAGGCGGAACTGGATGACCTGGCGCTCCTGCACCGCCTGCCGCTGGACGGACCGCAGCGCGTCCTGTTCGGAGCCCGGCTGGCGTCCGTCGGCCGGGAGCCGGGCCGGTCCTGGGTGGTGCGGTTCGAGCCGGACAGCGGCGTGCTGCTCACCGCGGCGGAACTGGCGATCCTGGTGCCCGACGCCCCCGAACTCCGCGACCTGCTCCGGCGCCAGGCCGAGTGGGTGTTGCGCGAACCGACCTCACCCGCCCCGTGAAGGCCGGGGAAGGGCCGCCTTCGCCGCAAGAGGTGGGGGGACGGGAAGGGGGTTCGGGCCAAGAAATCCCGGTTTGACCTTTGCATTCGTACCCGTCCTCCGTTTAAGATAGCAGTGCGCCCCGAGCCATCCTTCGTTCTTCACACCCCCCACGTCTGCCACCGCGCGACGGAGGCCCGATCATGGCAGTAAGCACGAGCTTCAAGGCCAAGTGCCCCAGCTGTGCAGCCCTGGTGTTGATCCGCAACCGCGACCTCATCGGCAAAAAGGTCGAATGCCCCAAGTGCAAGGCGCGCTTCGTCGTGGAAGATCCCGTCCAGCAGGACAGGAAGGCCGTTGCCGGGGCCAAGGCCAGGGCCGAGGACGACCTGGACGAACTCGAGGAACTTGAGGAGGTGGACGGTCAGGGCGAGGACGCGGCCCAGGCCAGGCAGGCCATCACGGCGAAGAAGCCGGCCCCGCAACCGGCGCCCAAGTCGCCGCCCTCCAAGACCGCCCCGCCGCGAAAAGACGCCATCGCCGCCGGAACCCCGAAAAAAGGTAAGGCCGCCCCGCCGCCGGAGGAAGATGACGAGGACGACGAGGAGGAGGCGCCGAAGGCCAAGGGGAACGGCAAGGCCGCTCCCGGCAAGGCCAACGGCAAGCCGGCCAACGACAAGACCGCGGCGAAGGCGGCGCCCAGGCGCGTGCGCGACGAGGACGAGGACGAGGACGAGGATGACAGCAAGGGTGCCAAGGCGAAGAAGAAAAAGAAGAAGTCCGGCCAGAACAACAACATGACCAAGATCCTCGCGGGGGTCGCGGTCCTCGTGCTGCTCGTCGGCGGCGTACTGGTCGTGATGATGATGGGCGGGAAGGGCGGGTCTGGCCCCGTGGTGCAGAACGGCGGGGGCGGCCCAGGCGGCGTCGGCGGGGTGGAGGATCCGGAAGGCAAGAAGAACGGGCCGGGCGGCAAGGCTCCCGACGGCGGGGGCGGGATACCGGCCGGCGGCGGGGCCGACGTGGCGCTGACGAACCTGCTCCCGCCGAGTACCGAGGGCGTCTTCCAGCTCAACTTCAAGAATTTCGTCGAGAGTCCGATGGGCGTGGCCGCCTTCCAGACCTCCGGGGCGTTCATCGACAACGAGTTGAGGCAGCGGCTGGGGTTCTCCGTCAAGGCTCTCGACCGCCTGCTGCACGCCGAGAACTACACCGACAACTGGACCTTCACGGTCTTCCACACCCTGGAGCCGATCGACGACCTGGCTCCGCTGAAGAAGGCCCTCAAGCTGGAGCCGGACAAGGCGATCAAGGGACAGGACTACTACCGAATCGCCCGCCACGGCAACTGGCTGGCGGGCCTGAGCCGGCTGTCGCTGGGGGCGCCGTCCCGGATCCGCAACGCCCAGCCCGACGCCCCGGACACCGCCCCCCTCTTCCTGCGCCGGCACGACCGGCAAACGCTGATCGTCGCCCACCTGCAACCGATGAAGCAGTTCCTCCAGGCGGAGGGCAACTTCCCCCGGGCCGCCTCGAAGCCCACGCCGCCGAAGCCCAAACCAGCCCCGCCGATGGGCTCAAACCCGATGGGCGGCATGGACCCGATGGGAACCGACCCGATGGGCAGCAGGGATCCGATGGGCGGCATGGACCCGATGGGCGGCATGGACCCGATGGGCGGGCAGCCGATGGGCGGCGGCCAGCCCCCGCCCCCGCTCGCGGAGCCGTACCTGACCATCAGCGCGCCCCTGCGGGCCATGCTCGCGAAGATGGAGGAGCAGAAAGGGGAGGAGCGTATCCTCTTCCTCTCCGCCGTGGACATGCGCCGCGCCCGGATCAGCAAGGGGCGGGCACAGCAGGCCGGACGGATCGTCTACCAGATTCGGCCGGTGTGGGACGTCGTGCATCTGCTCGACGAGAAGGCCGAGCGCATTCAGGTTCTCGGCACCCGCCTGATGACGAAAGACCAGCTGGTCTATCGCTTCGACAACGCCATGACCTGCGCGGAGGAGAATGACGCCAAGGCTCTCTCCGGCGACCTGCGCGACCTGGCGGCCCAGGACATGGCCCGATTCATCCGCCTGGTGCTCAACCACAAGGTGGAGATCGTCAAGGATATTCCCCCTCCCAAGGTTATCTTCCCGGGCATGGGCGGCCCCGACGGCGGCCCTGGCCCCGGCCCCGGTCCCGGCCCCGGCCCGATGGGTGGGGAGGGGGCGCAGGTTCCCGGCAGTCCGATGGGCGGCCAGCCGATGGTCGGGCCGGATGGCCAGCCGATTCCTCCCCCCGACCCGAACGCCAAGAAGGACGAGGAGCCAAAGAACTCCCGCATCCTCGTGACGCAGGAGAAGGGGCAGGTCACCTACCGCCTCGACCTGATCCTGGACCGGCCGGCTTTCGACCTGCTGACCGCTGGGCTCCAGCTGGTCATGGCCGCACTGCGCGCCGAGATCGAGTCGGCCGACGGACTCGCCCGCCGGCACGATCTGGCTCAGGCCGGCAAGCGACTGGGCGAGGAGGGGCTATCGGAGCGCAAGATCGGGCCGGGCACGTACCCGCCGGGGGCGTTCCCCCGCCCGCCGTCGTCGCGCCGTTCCAGCCGCGACCCGGGCAGCCGGGTCAGCTGGATGGCGGGCCTGCTGCCGTACATGGGGCGGCAGAACCTGTACGGGCAGATCCAGTTCGACCAGTCGTGGAAGGATCCGGGCAACTGGCTCGCGACGCGCACCCTGGTGCCGGAACTCCTCGACCCGACCTATCCGCGCCAGTCGCGCCTGATTGGCTACCCGGGCCTGCCGGTTGAGGCGGCCGGGACGCACTTCGTCGGCCTGGCCGGCATCGGCGGCGATGCGCCGGAACTGGCCGACGATCCGGCGAACCTCGGCAAGCTGGGCGTATTCGGGTACAACCGCAGCGCCTCGCTGAAGGACATCAAGGACGGCCGCGGGCTGGGCAACACGATCCTGATGATCCGCGTCCCGCACAACGGTCCGGCCGGCGTTACCCCGTGGATGGCTGGCGGCGGCAGCACGGTCCGGGCCGTCCCGGAGAAGGACAGCATCGAACCGTTCCTCTCGACGGAGAAGGACGGCACCCGCGGCACCTTCGTCCTGATGGCGGACGGATCGGTGCGCTACCTCAAGAAGGGGATCGCGGACGAGGTCTTCAAGGCGCTGGCAACGTACAAGGGTCCGGGACCGCAGATCGAGATCGACAAGGTGGCTCCCACGGTCGAGGCTCCGCAGAAGGAGGATCTGCCCCTGCTGCCGAAGGGCGACGGCAAGAGGGAGCCGCCGATGGTGGCACCGCCGGCGCCGAAGCAGAAGCAGCCCCCTCCCCAGCCAGCCCCGGTCAGGCCGAACCCGATCAAGCCGAGGCCCGAGCCGATCAACCCCAACCCGGGTGGAGAGGTCGGCGTCCCCCGGTAGCCGCCCTTTCTCGGCGGCGCCGTCGCACCAGCCCGTCGCTGGTGCGACGGCGCCCGCATCACTCTCGATCCCTGTCCGCCAGCATCACGTCCTGCCCGTCGAGCGTGTCCGCGCGCCCGCACCAGCTCCCGTACCAGATCGGCTCCCGCACCCGCAGTCCCGCCCGCCCGAAGGCCGCACGCAGGTCGTCCTCCGCGTACCCGACCGCGTCTTCCGGGTGGTCCGGCCGTATTGTCCAGTAACCCGGCCTCTGATGTCGAAAAACGAGGGTGCTCTGCGGCCCGCCCATCAGCGCACGCGCTTCCGCGTTCAGGATGAAGAACGTCGCCAGGCAGCGCCCGCCCGGCCGCAGCACGCGCCGGGTTTCGGCCAGGTATCGGGCCATCTCGTCCGGCAGCATGTGGGTACACACCGACGTGAGGAACACGAAATCGAACGACGCATCCGCGTAGGGGAAGACGAACTCGGCGGCGCCGCGGCGCCCACGCGGGTTGTAGCCGCCGTTGCGCACGTCGGCGTGGCGGAAGCGGAAGTTCGGGAACGCCGGCGTGAGGGCGCGCCGGCACCACCGGACTGCGTCGGCCACGACGTCGAACCCCTCGTACCGGCCGGCCGGCCCGAGGTATTCGGTCAGCGCCCGCGCGATCCGCCCGCAGCCGCACCCGACCTCCAGCACCGCCTCGTCGGGGCGCAGCCCGGCCAGCGCACGGAAGTGGCGCACGAACCGCTCGCCCACCGCGCCGAAATCCCCCCCGCCAACGAACCGCAGCCAGCGCGGCGGCAGGGCCGGGTCGCGCCCGCGCAGCCGGTCGCGCACCTCCGCCGGCCAGTACCAGAGTCGTCGTGCCCGCAGCAGCCACGGCAACGGCAGCCACCTGCGCACGAGCGTTCGCATCGTCGGCACCTCCTTGCCCCGAACGGCCGGACCCGGACGAAGGGTCTGATGGTAACGGACGGTGCCGAACGGGTCAACCGGGGCGGTGCGCCGTGAAGGGAGCTGGTGTACAAAGCTCACGGGTGGCGTCCCGTGGGCTTGCCAAAACACCTTTGCACACCAGGCCGCTTGTCCCTGAACTGGGGCGAGGTAGGCACTGTGGTGCGGCCCGTGGTCCGCAGGTGCGCGGCTTCGTAATCTGTACAGGATCGGGCGGCGCGGCGCGGAACCGCCGCCGCGCTGCGACACCCGGCGCTTTCAGGGGGAGGGTGACATGGTGACCGGATCCACTGCACCGCCACTCGTCGGCGTCCTGATGGGCAGCAAGTCGGACTGGGAGACGATGCGGCAGGCAACCGACACACTGACCAAACTGCAAATCCCCAACGAGGTCCGGGTGCTGTCGGCCCACCGCACGCCCGACCAGCTGTTCGAGTACGCCGCGATGGCCGAGTCGCGCGGGATCAAGATTCTCATCGCCGGGGCGGGCGGGGCGGCCCACCTGCCGGGGGTCATCGCCGCCAAGACATTGTTGCCGGTACTCGGCGTGCCGATGGAGTCGAAGGCCCTCAAGGGTATGGACTCGCTGCTGTCGATCGTTCAGATGCCGGCCGGTATCCCGGTTGGGACGCTCGCGATCGGCGCGGCCGGCGCCGTCAACGCCGCCCTGTTCGCCGCCGCCATCCTTGCCGTGGGAGACGGGGCGCTCCGCGAGCGCCTCCGCGCCTACCGGGAGGAGCGAGCGCGGGCGGTGCTGGAGACGCGGCTGTAACCGCGCGAGCACAAAGAGGGCACGCCCGCTGGTCAGCGGTTCAGGTGGTAGGCCTTGATCTTCCGATCGAGGGTCGAGCGCTCGATGCCGAGGATGGACGCCGCCTGGCTCTTGTTCCAGTCGGTATGTTCCAGCGTCCGGCGGATGTGTCGCTTCTCGACCTCGTCCATCGACAGCGGCTCGTACACCGGCTCCTCGCTCACCATCGGGGCCGGGCCGCCGGCCTCCGCCGAGGACAGCCACACGTCCTGGGTATCGAGCACCGGTCCGGTCCCCAGGGCGACCGCTCGTTCGACGACGTTGCGCAGCTCGCGCACGTTCCCCGGCCAGTGGTACGTCTCCATCTTCTTCAACGCAGCCGGGGTGAATCCCCTGATCTTCCGCCCCGTCTCGCGCACGAACCGCCTGAGGAAGTGGTCGGCCAGCAGCGGCACGTCGCTCAGCCGCTCGCGCAGCGGCGGAACACGCATCTCCACCACCTGCAGCCGATAGAACAAGTCGCGCCGGAACGTCCCCTCCTGCAAGTTCTTCTCCAGCGGCTGATTGGTCGCCGATACGACGCGCACATCGACCCGGATCGGCGTGTTGCCGCCGACGCGCTCGAACGGGTGGCCCTCCAGCACGCGCAGCAACTTCGCCTGCGTGCCGACGTTCATCTCGCCGATCTCGTCCAGGAAGATCGTTCCGCGGTCGGCCGCCTCGAACTTGCCGACCTTCTTTTCGGTCGCGCCGGTGAAAGCGCCCTTCTCGTGGCCGAACAGCTCGCTCTCCAGCAGCGTCTCAGTCAGGGCGGCGCAGTTGAGGCAGATGAACGGCCCGTCCTTGCGGTTGCTGGAGTAGTGGATCGCCCGGGCCACGAGTTCCTTGCCCGAGCCGCTCTCGCCGCGTATGAGGACCGTCGCGTTCGTGCCGGCGACGCGGCCGATCTGGGCCTCGATCGCCTTCATCGGCGCGCTGCTCCCGACCAGCTCGCTCTCGACCTTGAGCTGGGCGCGGAGCACCTGGTTTTCGGCGCTGAGGGACGCCTGCCGCTGCAGCTGGTGGGTGACGTTGCCGAGTTGCTTGGCGACGGCGACGGCGAACTCGAGATCCTCGGCGTTGAGCGCCTTGTGCGGGTCGGTGCAGTACAGGTGGATCAGGCCGAGAATCTTCTCGCCGAACAGAACCGGGGCGCAGATCAGGCTGGTGGCACCGAGGCTCGTCAGGCTCTCGCGGTTGCGCAGGTAGCGGTCGCGGGCGACGTCCTCGGCGAGGATGGCCTCCTTGCTGGCGAGCACCTCGTTGGTGACGTACTCGCTGACGCGCGTGTACGTCCGGATGCTCGGGTCGCGGTGACGGTGGGCCGCCACTTCCAGCTCGCGCCCTTCCTTGAGGGTAAGGACGGCCCCGACCTCGGCCGAGATACCCTCGAGGAGCCCGTCGAGGACGACCCGGGCCAGGTCCGGGTAGGATCCGGCCGACCCCATGTCGAGGGCCATCCGGTAGAGCAGCGACAGGTCGCGGCTGAGGCTGTGGCGGGCCGTCGCGACGACCTCGGGGACGGCCTGGCCATCGTCCTTGCCGTCCGGCGGGACGGGGGTGAGGAAGCGCGTCTGGCCGAGCCGCTTCTTGATCGAGACGCCGTCATCGGTCTCGTCGCGCGGCGGCAGGTCCGGGAGCTGGGCCATGTCCTCGACGAAGATGAGATGGGTGCGCCCCACGTTCATCTCGTCGCCGGGCGACAGCTCCCATTCCGTGTCGAGCGTCTCGCGGTTGATGCGCGTGCCGTTGAGGCTGTCCAGGTCGCGCAGTCGCCACCGGCCGTCGGCGTGGTAGACCTCGGCGTGTTCGCGGCTGCACAGCTCGTCCTTGAGGACGATGCGGTTGGTCGCGGCGCGGCCCAGGGTGAACCGTTGGCCGGCGATGAGCGGATAGACGTCGCCAAACCCGTCTTCGCGGCGGACGACCAGGTATGCCGTTGCTGGGCCGGCCATATGTACTGTCAGCAGGATGCCGGGCGAAACGGAACGCGTCAGTATACCTTACTGCCCGGCCGCCATTCTGGGCAACCTCGACTGCCGTGCCGGGCGTTGTGCCGAGGCCGAGCCGGAGGCGCAGGCGCGCCGTCCGGCCCCCTCACCGTTGCCTGCTCGCCAGGGGTCAGAACCACTTGATCTGAAAATAACTCTTCAGCGGGTACTCGCGCAGCGGCTTCGTGCGCTTCCACTCGACGTGGCGGTAGGTGCCGAACACGCGGTCCCACAGGTCCAGCGAGATGCCGAAGTTGTGGTGCCACATGTGTCCGTAGTGGTGCAGGTGGTGGACCGGCCGGGACAGCCAGAAACACAGGTCCGGCTGCTCGTGTTGCAGCTGGTGGCTGTACGCGGCCCACGCTGCGTACACGACCGCGCCGGCCACGAACCCGATGCCGGCCTCCAGGCTGTCGAGCAGCCAGTAACAAACGGCAAAGCCGATCGCCTGGACCCAGATGGTCCCGCTGAAGTAGTCCCAGAACTCGCCGAGCCACCCCTGACCCCACCCGTCGCGGTGGTGCTCGGCGTGCTTCTTGCGCAGCAGCCAGGCGTGCATGAGTCGGTGTCCCCAGTACTCGACGAAGCTGCCCACGACGAGGGCAACCAGAAATGCCAGGAGCCCTGCCAGCATGGTTTACCTCCGTTGACGTCTCCCGCCTGCCGGCCCGGCCCGACGAACGTACCTCCTCTCCGCTCGGCCCCGCGGGGCTGCGGCGACACCGCCTGCGCGGGCGCATCGCGGGACCGGGGAATCCTTTCGGGAGCGTCAATCCGATTGGGAGGGGCGGGCCGGGATCCTGCTGCTGTACAGTCACGCGGATCGTACGCCGGTCCCGGCACGTTGTCAAGCGGCTGCAACGGAAGTGGGGCGGGCGCGCTTGCCGGTCGGCAAGCGCGCCCGCCCCATCCCGGTGAAAGGTCCGGACCGACAGAATGCGAACCGACCCGCGGGTTCGACCCGCGGGCCGGTTCCAGGCGCGGCCACCTGCCTGGTCATTCCCGAGTCACCACCGCCGGTCAGTTCCCCGACGGCGGGAGCTTGGAGGTCGGCGGAGCGGCGTCGATCACATGGGCCCGCGGCCGCGATCCGTCGTCCAGCGCCACCGCCTGGGCCGTGTGGCACTTGTACGTGTTGCCCGCCTTGTCGGTTACCACCATCTGGACGAACACCAGCTTGCCGATCTCCTGCGGCACCACCCAGCGATACCGGCCGTCGTTCTTGACGCCCCGGGCGATCGACGTCCACGGCCCCTCGCGGTTGACCGCGTAGAACAGATCGACCGGCTCGGCCGTGAGGTTCTTGTCCCGGGCGTTCCAGGTGATCAGCAGGGCGGCCGCGTCCTGCCCGGCACCGGGCCGTGGGCTGTACAGCTCGGCCACCGGCGGGGTCGAATCGACCTCGATCCACCAGTCCGGCGTGTCGCCGGGGGCCGGCGGTTGTCCGCCGAACCCGCGTCCGTTGCTCACCACCAGGCTGACGCCGTAGACCCCCTCGCCGGGCAGGTCGATCTCGACCGGGCTGCGGTGGTCGGTGTCCTCGCACAGCTTTTGCCAGCTCTGGCCCTGATCGCCGGTGACGTACACCTCGACCTTCCCGACGCCGCTGGCGCCGACCGCCTCCAGCTGGTATTCGAGGGTGACGTGCTTGTGGTTCACCACCTTGCGGGTGACGGGGACGTTACTGCCCACGCCCCGCGGCGGGCGCGGCTGGCCGAAGTGGTCCGGCTGCGGCCGCGACGAGCCCACATTCGCCTCGCCCGCGTTGCCGGGGACGGGCATGTCCGGGGGGCTCGGCACGCGCCGGGGCTGGTTGTCGATCGGCCGGTCGCCGCCGACGGCCGGCAGTTGGGCTGCCGTCGTGACGACCCCATGCCCGGAGTCGAGGCCGCCGGCGCGGACGACCCCCTGAGCCGGCCCCTGCCCGGTCGGCGGCAGCACGCCAGGACTCGGCGCCGGCGCGACCGGCCCGCCCGGCAGGGAGTTCGGAAGCGGACGCGGCGGGCCACCGACGTGCGGCGACATCGCGACGTGGCTGATGTTGATTACCTGCTCGCTGACGTTCCCGGCGCGGTCGGCGGCGAGCGCCTTGACCATGCCGGTATGCATCGCCTGCTGCGGGATGCAGAACGTGTTCGGCCGGCCGGGGACCGGGTCGGCGGCGCGCCACACCTGGTCGGCCGTCTGGTACTCGACGCGCGTCCGGCTCGGATCCGGGTTGGCGTCCTGCACCTCGCACTGGACGTGCTGCCCGTCCGCGGCCGGCGGCAGCGGGCGGACGACGATCTGCGGCTTCTGGCTGTCCTGGACGACGATCACGCCCGGAGCCTCGCGGCTGACGTCCGGCGGCATCTGCCGGCCGGCCCGATCGACCGTGACGACCGTGAACCAGTATTCCCCGTCCTGCGGCGGGCGGAACGGGAAGACCGACGCCGACGGCTGGGCCTTGTCGGCCGGCCGCCACGGCATGGTCGGGTTGTCCTTCACATACAGCTGAATCTCGCGCAGATTCGCGCGGGCACGCTCGTCGATGTGGATCGGCAGGTAGAACACGCTCTTGTTCATGTAGCTCCTGGGCGGCAGCTGCCCCCCCGGCCCCTGGGCCGCGAGGTTGAGGCCGCTCAGGTAGCCGAGTGCGGGCGCGAGCAGCAGGCCCAGGCAGGACAGGGCGGCGAGCGCCCGGGGCCTGGCGAGAAAACCGCTGGCCGTTCGCTTGACGGCGGGCTGACGCATGATTCTCTCCCCCAATCCGATGACAGTGCCCGACTCCCCCGATGAGCCGTGGGCGGTACATACGCGGCAACCGAGTCGTGGCGCCGCCGGGACTGAGCAATCCATGTGAGGACGGGTCAGATAACTTGAGCGAAAAAAAGAATCAAGTCGAATCGGTGGGAGCCTCATGCCCGGGCGCTCCCCGGCCTCTCCGGGCGAGCGTGGGAGGAAATTTGTCCGCAGCCGCGCTCCTTCATGTCGCCTGGTGCGTAAGATAAAGAAGGACCCTTCGGAACATCTGGACGGGTTCCCAGTCGCAGCCCCCCACGGGTATTGCCCAGCAACCCGCACCTGCCGCCCCCATGTCCCGGCCTGGCTCCCGGTCCGCCCGGTGGCCGATGGTGGAGGAAGTTCCGACCGTGCTGGTGCAAGCTCACGAAGGATGGAGGGCAAGGTGCCAGGTTCAAAGCCCACGGGCGGCGTCCCGTGGGCCAGGTCGCGCGCGCCTGGCCCACGGACCGCCGCCCGTGGACTTTGGAAGGCTCCTTGCACCCTACCCCTTCTTGCCCCAACCCTGGTGCGAGCTGGATGAACGGGTTCCGGTTTTTCTTTCTACCCTCGTACCGACCCGGCCAGCCGGCCGAAGTCGGCGGTTCTTTGCACAGGAGGTTTCCACGCGATGAAACAGCGATGGACTGTTGCCCTCGTTTGCCTCGTGGCCGGCGCCACCGCCGGCGGTTACCTGATCAGTCCGGTCCTGCACGGCCAGGATCCGGCGGTCCCCCCGATCCCAAAGGAATTGACGTCGTACCGCGGCATCGTCAAGAAGGTGCTGCCGGCCGTCGTCAGCATCGAGGCGAAGGCGCTGACCGCCGCCAAGGCTCCCACCCCGCGCGCGCCTCGGTTCAACGCGCCCCGCTTTAACGACCCGAACGTGCCCGAGGAATTCCGGCGCTTCTTTGAAGAGTTCGGCAAGGGGCCGCTGGACATGACGCCGGAATCGCCGCGCCGCGCGTTCGGGTCCGGGGTCGTGGTCGATTCCAGCGGTATCGTGCTGACGAACTTCCATGTCGTCAACGGAGCCAGTGAGGTCGTCGTCCAGCTGCAGGACGGCCGCAAGTTCACGTCGTCGGACATCAAGGGGGACCGCAAGACCGATCTGGCGATTGTCCGCCTGAAGGGGGCGAAGGATCTGCCGGCGCTGGAGATGGGCGACAGCGACCAGATGGAAATCGGCGACCGCGTGCTGGCGGTCGGCGCGCCGTTCGGCCTGGCCGGGTCGGTGACGCACGGCATCATCAGCGCCAAGGGACGCAACGGCCTGAACCTGTCGATGTACGAGGACTTCCTGCAGACCGACGCCCCGATCAACCCGGGCAACAGCGGTGGACCGCTCGTCAGCCTGGAGGGCAAGGTGATCGGCATCAACACCGCCATCAAGAGCCGCAGCGGCGGATTCCAGGGGGTCGGCCTGGCCGTGTCGAGCAATCTGGCCCGCACCATCATGAAGTCGCTGATCAAGGACGGCGTCGTTCACCGCGGCTACCTCGGCGTGCAGATCCGCGAGATCGAGCCGGCCGTGGCCGAGCGACTCGGCTTGCCGAAGGGAGTCGGGGTGCTTGTCGGCGAGGTGTTCGCGAACACGCCCGCGGCCAGGGCCGGCCTCAAGGGCGGGGACGCGATCACCACCATCGCCGGCAAGGAGGTCAAGAACGGCCGGAGCCTGCAAACCATCGTGGCCGGTCTTGCCCTCCGCAAGGCGGTTCCGGTGGCGGTCGTTCGCGACGGCAAGACGCAGCAGCTGCAGGTGACGATCGAGGAGCAGCCGGACCAGTTCGGCGTCGCCCAGTCGCCGGCGCCGCGCGGCCAGGGCGAGGAGCAGGAAGCGCTCGGCGTCGATAAGGTCGGTGTCGAGGTAACCGACCTCACCGGCAAGGTCGCCCAGGAGTTGGGTTACAAGGCCAACCTGAAGGGGGCAGTGATCACCCGCGTCGAGCCCGGCAGCGTGGCTGCCACGGCCGGACTGCGCCAGGGCATGCTGATCACCCAGGTGGACCGCCAGGCGGTGACCAGTGCGGCGACGGCGCGCGAGGCGCTCAACCGCGGATCGCTGCAAAAGGGTCTCCTGCTGCAGGTGCGCACCCCGCAGGGCGGCACGAACTTTGTGCTGCTCCAGGCGGCCAACAATCAGTAACCGGGCGCGTCTGGACCCGCAGCACTGGCGAGAGACGGGCTTCCCAGCCGTCCGCCGGCGCTGCGGGTCCGGATCGTTTCCAGCACCACGCGCCGTACCAGCGACAGCTTGTCGTCCCACCGGAACTCTCGCCCGAGCCGTTCTCGGCCCGCCTCGCCGAGCCGGCGCCGCAGGTCCACGTCGCGGGTCAAGCGCCCCAGCGCCGCCGCCAGACCGCTCACGTCGCCGCAGCGAGCGAGCAGACCGTCGCGCTCCGAGCGTACCAGGTCCGCCACGCCGCCCGCCCGGTACGCCAGGTTCGGCAGCCCGTTCGCCCACGCCTCGAGCAGCACCAGTCCAAACGAGTCGGACCGACTCGGCAGCGCGAAGACGTCCAGCCCGGCGAAGAAGTCGCGCTTCTGCGCGTCGGTCAGCACCCCGAGGCGGCGTACCGGGAGCCCGCCGGGCGCAAAGTCCTGCCAGAAGCGGCGGAAGTTCGGCATCTCCGGCCCGGCCAGCACGACCCGAAACCGCTCGCCGCCCTCCCACAGCCGGGCCGCCGCCCTCAGCAGGTCCACCGTGCCCTTCTCCTCGCTATTATTCGCCAGATGTCCGACCACCACGTCCGCCGGCTCTGCTCCCCAGGCGCGACGGGCCGCCGCGCGGTCGCCGCCGGTACATTCCGCCGGAGCAACCCCCAGTCCTTGCAGCACCACGCGCGCCTCCGGCAACCCGAGTCGAACGAGGGCATCGCGCTCGCCCCCGGTCTGGACGAAGACGGCGTCGGCCGCGCGGACAAGGGAGAGCAGGGCTGGCGCGGTGTACGCGCGGCGCGTGCGGTCGCGCGGGTCGTCCGGGTTCCCCAGGTGGAGGAAGGGCGTCAGGAAGAACGGCACACGCAGCCGCCGCGCCAGGCGCAGGCCGCAGGCGATCGGCCAGGTGTACGGGAAGGCGGTCGCGTGGACGGCGTCGAAGCGGGCGACGGACCGGGAGGCGTCGCGCCGCATCCGCCAGCAGATCGGGTTGCACGGCAGCGCCAGCCGCGCAATCGGCGCGACCGGCATCAGCGACAGCGCCTTGAGGATGTACCGGCGGGCGGGGAAGTGGGCAAGCGGGTAGCGCCGTACCGTTACGCCCCCATCGTCCGTGACGCCCGCCGGGAACTGGCGCGCGTGCGGATTCCAGAACGCCTCCAGGTCAAGCGCCGTCGTCGTGAACACGGTGACGCGGTCGCCGCACCCATGCAGGTATGTTCCAAGGCGGGCGAAATACGCCTCGGACCCGCCCAGGGCGGGCGGGTAGCGCTGAACGAAGTGTGCCAGCTGGATGGACATCCATGCCCCCTTTTCGCGACAAGGTGACAAGGTGGCCGAAGCAAGCCCAGCTGGCGGCTCGGCCCACGGGCTTACTGCGGTCACCTTGTCACGGCACGGCGGCGATTCAGCGCTTGGATTGCGCGCCGCGCGCCGGTAGGATGTAGGCGGAGGTGGCGCTGCCCGTGCAGCTGTGCCCTGGGCACTGGCCGCATACCCCGAGTGGCGAGGCCGACCATGCGTGCCCAGCTCATTCCCCTGGACGGCGGCGAGACGATCGAGGTCCAGAAGGATCTCACCCTCGTTGGCCGCAAGGAAGAGTGCGACCTCCGCCTGGATCACAAGAGCGTCTCGAAACTGCACTGCATCCTCGTCAAGACCGACGGCCTGCTGCTCCTTCGCGACCTCGGCAGCACGAACGGGACGCGCGTCAACGGCCAGCGCATCCGCCGCGCCGCCCTGCTTCCCAACGACCAGATAATGATTGCCAGCTTCAAGTTCCGCGTCCACTTCGGCCCCGACCCCGCGCCGGTTCTGCCGGACGAGCACACCCAGCACCTCGATGCCAGAGACGTCGCCAACGCGGTGAATAAACACGCGGCGGCCTGCGACGACAGTTCCCTCGAACTGCCCGCCATGCCGGTGCAGGCGAACGTCCTGCCCGACGTCTATCCGGAGGATCCGAAGGGGCGGTGAACCCCTCCCCTGCGTGTGAGGCGTGAGGAGGGGGAGTGGGGAGAAAGAGAGGGAGCCAAAGCCCACGGGTAACGTCCCGTTACCCGTGGGCTTTGGCTCCAACTCCTCACTTCCCCTTGCCCGCCCCGTCGAGGGGGCGCAGCTTCACGTTGCGGTACATCACGACGGCGCCGTGGTCCTGGAACCCGATGTGGCCCTCGCGCTTGAAGTCCTTCAGGGCCACCTTGAACTTGTTTCTGGTGCCGTCGGGGTTCTTGCCCGCCTCGGTCCAGCGGTCGAGGTTCATCTCGGCGATCGTCTCGCCGTTCATCTCGACCTTGAGCAGCGGACCCTTCGCCGTGATCACCATCCGGTTCCACTCCCCCTTCTTCGCCGGGTTGCTCTTCGGAGCGACCAGGTCGTAGAACGCTCCAAGGCTGTGCTTGCCCGGCTTCGCCGAGGGGTTATCGACCTGGACCTCGATGCCGGTCTGCACCGGGCTGTTGATCTTGTCCGTGCGGATGAACACGCCGCTGTTGCCGGTGGTCTTGAACTCCAGATCGAGGACGAAATCTCCGTACCGGCCCTTCGTCCAGATGTCGCCGGCCCCCTTGCGGCGGACCATTGCGCCGTCCTCGATGACCCAGCCGGCGCCCGGCGCCTTGCCCGAGCCGTTCTGCCAGCCTTCCAGACTCTTGCCGTCGAACAGCACCTTCCATCCGCCCTTGTCGCCGGCCTCGACCAGTCCGAGACTGGCGGCACACAGGCAGGCGGCACCCAGGAACACGAATCGCTGTGCTCGCATAAGAGTTCCCCCCAAACCGGCCGCACGGCTCGCGCGGACCCGGCCCCCGGAGTCGATGCGGTCATCCTGAGGTTGTACGCCGGCCGGCGGTCTGCGAACAGCGCGGCCCGCGCCGGGGCACAAGGAGGAGGTTGTGCAAGGGGCTCTTCAAAGCCCACGGGCTGCGTCCCGTGGGGTAAGTCTCCAGCGCTTCACCCACGGGACGCCACCCGTGGGCTTTCCAGAACACCTTGTCCCTGCGCCAGGGAAGGGCGAGCGGCGCAGACGCTTGACAGACCCCGCGCCTCGTTCTAGCCTGATGAGTTAGCGGCGCCGCGGCGAATTCGACCCACCGCCCGGCCGCTTCATCCCGGGAGACGGGTTCGAGTCCGGGGCTCCCGAGACGTCGCCCGCCGTGATCGACGCCCGACCCGCCTCCCCCATCCGCGCCGGCCGAGCATGCACCGCGAGATCTCTCACGTTGACGCCACCCTCGCTCCCGAGAGCAACGTCTCTCTCTACGCGCTCACCGGCCTGATGGCGGTCCTGATCGGTCTGGATCTGTTCCTGCCGGTGCAGGTGTTCGGCTACCGCCTCGCCATGCTCGCCGCCATCCTCGGCGGGGCGCGCATCCTGTTCACCTCGCTGGAGAGCCTGTTCGAGGGCCGCCTCGGCGCCGACCTGGCGCTGGCCATTGCCTGCGTCGCCGCCATCGTCCTCGGCGAGCCGCTGGTCGCCGCCGAGGTCGTCTTCATCGGCCTGCTCGGCGAGTGCCTGGAGGGGTTCACCTTCGCGCGGACGCAGCGGGCGATCCGCCAGCTCGTCGAGGTGTTCCCGCGCCGCTGCTGGCTGCTGCGCGATGGGCAGGAGGTGCGCGTCCTCACGAGCGAGCTGAAGGTCGGCGACCGGGTCGTGGTCAAACCGGGGGCACGCATCCCGGTTGACGGCGTCGTGGTCGAGGGGCGGTCGGCGGTGGACGCCAGCGCGCTGACCGGCGAGAGCCTGCCGGTGGACCGCGGGCCGGGCGACGAGGTGCTGGCGGGGTCGCTCAACCAGGCGGGCGCGCTGACGATCGACGCGGTGCGCGTTGCCGAGCACACCGTCGCCGGCCGCGTCCTGGAACTGACCGCCCGCGCGCTGAAGGACAAGGGCCAGGTCGAGCGCACCGCCGACCGGCTGGCGCGGTACTTCCTCCCGGTGGTGCTGGGCCTGGCGGCGCTCACGTTCCTGGTCGGTTTCGCCGGCTACAGTCAGGGCTGGCTGCGCCCGCCGCCGGAGTCGCCGAACCTCGGCCCGCTGGAACTCGCCGGCCTGCCCGCCCTGGCGGTGCTGGTGGTCGCGTGCCCGTGCGCCCTGATCCTCGCCACGCCCGCCGCCGTCATCGCCGCCCTGGGCCGGCTCGCAGGGACGGGAGTGCTCATCAAGGGCGGGTCGGCGCTGGAGCGACTGGCTGCGGTCGAGGCGTGCGCGTTCGACAAGACGGGCACGCTGACCGAGGGGCGCCTGCAGCTGGGCGACGTGCTGCCGCTGGGCGACGCCTCCCCCGACGAGGTGCTGCGCGCCGCCGCAACCGCCGAGCAGCGCAGCGAACACCCGCTCGCGCGGCTTATCCTGCACGAGGCGCAGGCGCGCCACCTCCCGCTCGACGTGGCAGAGGATTTTCTGGCGCATCCCGGGGCCGGCGTCACGGTGGTGGCGCGCGAACGGACGCCGGAGCCGGTCAGCGCGGGCATCGCCGAACCCGGCACCGCCCCCCACCCGCTGCCACACGGACCGGGGCGCCGGATCGTCGTCGGGACGCGCCGCCTGCTGGAGGAGCAGGGCATCCCGGTGCCGGCCGAGGCCGTCGCCCTGCTGGAGCGCCTTGACGCCTCCGGCCAGACGGCCCTGCTGGTGGCGCGCGACGGCGTACTTCTCGGCGCGGTCGGGGCGCGCGACACGGTCCGGCCGGAAGCGGCCGAGATCGTCGCGGAGCTGCGCCGCCTTGGAATCGCCGACATCACGCTGCTCACGGGCGACCGCACGCCGGCAGCCCGCGTCGTTGCCGAGGCGGTCGGCATTACTGACGTTCACGCCGAGTTGCTGCCGGAGCAGAAGGCGGAACTCCTCGCCCGTCTGCGCGCACCCGCCGATGCAGCGCCCCGGAAGGTGGCGATGGTCGGGGACGGCATCAACGACGCGCCGGCCCTGGCGGGGGCGGATGTCGGCCTCGCGGTCGGGGCCGCCGCCGACGTCGCGGCCGAGGCGGGCGACGTGGTCCTGATGGGGGCGCCGCTCCGGCCGCTGCCGCTACTGCTGAAGCTGTCGCGCGAAACCGTCCGCATCATCCGCCAGAACATCCTGTTCTTCGCGTTCGGCGTCAACGCGGTTGGCATCGTCGCGACCGCCTGGGTTCTGCCGCTGCTAGCCCAGTCCGAGGCGGCCTACAAGCAGTCGCCGATCGTTGCCGTCATCTACCACCAGCTCGGTTCGCTGGCGGTGCTGCTCAACTCGATGCGTCTGCTCTGGTTTGAGCGGCCTCAGTCGAGTCCGTCGGTGGCGCGGCTGCGCCGCACCTTCCGCGACATCGATTCGTGGATGGAGCGCTACCTCAACTTCGACGAGTTCCTGCACTGGATAAGCCATCGGTGGCGGCCGATTCTCGCGGGCCTGCTGGTGCTGCTCGTCGCCGGTTATGCCCTGAGCGGCTACACCCGGATCGGTCCGGACGAGCGCGGGGTGGTGCTGCGCTTTGGGCGCCCGGTGGGGAATCTGGAACCGGGGCTTCACTACTGCATGCCGTGGCCGGTGGAGCGGGTTGTGCGCGTACAGCCCGAACGCATCCGCACCGTCGAGGTCGGCTTCCGCACCGCCGCCGGGGCCGCCCCCACCGCGCAGCCGCTCGGCTGGGCGAGCGCCCACGGCGGGGACGTGAAGCGCATGCCGGATGAATCGGTCATGATCACCGGCGACGGCAACCTGGTCGAGGTGCAGGCGACGGTCCGGTATCGCATCACCGATCCGCACGTCTACCTGTTCCAGGTGCGCGACGCGGACGAGGTGGTGCGGGCCGGAACAGAGTCGGTGCTGCGCCGGCTGATCGCTGGCCGGCCGTTCCTGGATCTGCTCACGACGAAGCGCCAGCAGTTCCAGAAGGAGGTGCTGCGGGATCTCGGCGAGCGCTGCGGAGCCTACGGGCTCGGCATCGTGCTGGACGGGTTCGCGCTGCACGACCTGCACCCGCCGGCGGAGGTAGTGAGCGCCTACCACGAGGTCGCCCGCGCCATGGAGGAGCGCGACAAGATGGTCAACGACGCCCAGGCCGCCGCGCTCAGCATGGAGCGCAAGGCGGAGGCGGACGCGACGGAGGTCGTTGCGAAGGCGCGGGCGGCGCGAACCGAGACGGTCAAGCAGGCCGAGGCAGACCAGACGCGGTTCCTGGCGTGGAGCCGGGCGCGGCGGCAGCTGCCGTTCGAGAAGCAGTGGCCGCTCGTCCTCGACGCCGTGGACGGACTGCTCGAGGGCAAGGCGCCCGACGAGGTGTGTGCCGCCTACGAGCGCCGGCAGGCGGAGACGCTGGCCGCCCAGGGCAGCCTGATCGAGTTCCGGCTCTACTGGGAGGCGCTCGGTCGGGCGCTGACCGGGCGCGACATGGTACTGGTCGATGCGGACCGCGTGCCGGGGCGGCGCCACCTGTTCCTGTTCGACCTCGATCAGTTCCGTATCCCGCTGCCGGTGGTGCTGCCGCCGGACCGCGGCATGCCGGACCGCGGCCCGCTGCGCCAGGAAGGACACGGCGAGGGGCCGTGAAGTGATTCGGCCGCGGGCGGCTTCGCGAGATGCCCCCGCGCATGCCGCGAAGCCGCCCGCGGCCGCAAGAGAGGGTTGCAGTCATGCGCATCTTCCTGGGCTTTCTCGGTCTGGTCCTGCTCGCGGTCCTCGTGCGCATGTCGGTCTTCACCGTCGATCCGACGGCGTTCGCCTACGTGACCCAGTTCGGCGCCCCCGTCGAAACCTACGACGGGGGCGCCCGCGCGAGCGAGGCGGGCCTGCACTTCCGCTGGCCGTGGCCGATCCAGTCGGTCCAGAGCCTCGACCGCCGGTTGCAGTACTTCGACCTGCCGGCGACCGAGCTGCTCACCCACGACGCCCAGGGCAAGACCATCGATCAGACGCTCACCGTCGAGGCGTTCGTCTGCTGGCGCATCGTCGGCAAGGACCAGGACGCGACGGCGGTCGATCGGTTTGTGCGCCGTATCGGCACCCCGGAACGCGCGCAGGCGATCCTCGGCCAGCGGGTCAACAGCCAGCTCGGCGCCCTCGTCGGCCAGCTGCCGATGAGCGACCTCGTCAACATCGAGACGCTGCCGACGGGCGAGCACAAGGTCGATGCCACGATGGAGCGTCTGCGGAAGCAGCTGCTGGACGGGCTGCAAACCCAGACACGGCAGGAGTACGGCGTCGAGCTGGTGGACGTGCGGCTGCGGCGCTTCAACCACCCGAGCGGGGTTCGGCAAAAGATCTTCGACCGCATCGCCAGCGAGCGCAATCGCAAGGCGGAATACTACCGCAGCGAGGGGCTGAAACTCGCGCAGAACATCCGCAGCACGGCGGAGGAGAAGCAGCGCGAGCTGCTGGCGAAGGCCCGCGCCGAGGAGCGCATCCTCAAGGGCCAGGCCGAGACCGAGGCCGACCTGATTCGCAACCGCGCCCACAGTCAGGATCCCGAGTTCTACGTCTTCCTCAAGAAGCTCGAAAAGATGCAGAGCATTCTCGGCGAGAACAAGACGGTCCTGCTCCTCTCGACGCACCGCCCCATCTTCGACCTGCTGTTCCAGCCGCCGGGGCCGAGCGGTTCGCCGACGCCGGGCCGCATCACCGGGCTGCCGTTGCCGCCCGGCGCCGAGAACAGCAACGCCAAGGGCGCGCCGAAGGGAGGGCAGTGAGGTGCGCTACCTCCTTGGCCTGCTGGTGCTGGCGCTCGGCGCGTGGCTGCTCACCGGGGTGACGCAGGTGCAGCCGGGCGAGGTGGCGGTGGTGCGCCGCTTCGGCCGCGTGCTGGATGACCGCCCGCGACCGGGGCTGTACATCGGCTTCCCGTGGGGCATCGACCGCGTGGACCGGGTGGCGGTGGACCGCGTGCGCCGCGTCACACTCGGCTACGCCGGGGATAGCGAATCGAGTGACATCACCCCGGCCGGCCAGCTCCTCACCGGCGACCACAACCTCGTCAACATCCAGGCCGTCATCGACTACCGCGTGAACGAGGATGAGGTGGTCGCGTTCCTTATCCACGCCGACCAGGTGGACGGGCTGATCGCCCGCGCCGCGGAAACGGTGCTCGCCGAGTGGGTGGCGGGCCGGACCGTGGATGACGTGCTGTTGCGCGGCAAGGGCGAGCTGCCGCGCTGGCTGGTGGCGCAGACCCAGCAGCGCTTGCAGGACTACCACCTCGGGGTCACGATCCAGGACGCCGGCATCACGCACCTGAATCCGCCGCGCGAGGTCATCGCCGCCTTCGAGCGCGTGGCCGAGGAACAGAAGGTGATCGAAACGAAGGTGTACGACGCCCAGCAGGAGGCGGAGCGGCGCTGGCGCGAGGCGCAGGCGGAGCAGTTCCGCCTGGAGCGGCTGACGGCGGCGTACGTCCACGAGCAGCGCGTGATGGCGGAGGCCGAGGCGAAGAACTTCGCGCGCCGCCTCGAACAGTACCGGCGGCTGCGCCAGGCGAACCCGAACTACCTCGGCGCCCTGTGGTGGGACGAAATGGGCCGGCTGTACGCCCGGATGCGCGAGACGGGCCGCATCGACCTGCTCGACAACCGCCTCGGGCCGGACGGGCTGGACATCACGCAGGTGCCAACCCTTCCCAGGAAAAAATAAGAGCGTTTCGCGCAAAGACGCAAAGGAGGTCTTCCTTTGCGCTCTTTGCGTCTTTGCGCGAAACGCTCTTCCGTCACGCCTACTTCTGCTCCGTCAACCGGATACGCGGGAACAGTGGTTTGACGTTGCCCTTCTCGTCCAGCTCGGCGAGGACGCGCAGGTCTTCCGTCTGCCCCGGATGCACCCAGACGTCCTCGCAGCGCACCTCCTCCCACGGCTGCTTGAAGTTGAAGCTGCGGTAGATCGTCTCCGCCGAGCGCGGCAGGAACGGCTTGAGCAGGATCGCCGCGCAGCGCAGCTGTTCGACCATGTCGTACAGCACCCGGGCGGTCGCGGTGCGGTCCGTCTTGACCAGCTTCCACGGCTCCTTCTTCTCCGCGTACTGGTTCGCCGGGTCGAGGATCTGCTGCCAGATCTTCTGCAGTGCCTGGTTGTACTCGCACGCCTCGAGGTGCGCCTCGACCTGCTGCACCGTCTTCTCGGTGTCCACGTCCGTGTAGATCTCGCCCGGCTCGATGTCTGCCGTCCCCTCCAGGTGCCCGCCGTAGTTCTGCGTGATGAGTTTCACCGCGCGGCTGTACAGATTGCCGAGATTGTTCGCCAGGTCCGCGTTGTACACCTCGGCGAAGCGGTGCCAGCTGAACTCGCCGTCCCCGGGGAACGGGCACTCGCGCAGGAAGTAGTAGCGGAATGCCTCGGCGCTGAACTTCGTGATGATCTCCATCGGCTCGACGACGTTGCCGAGCGACTTACTGATCTTCTCGGCAATGCCGGTCCCGTCGTTCTTGATGTAGACAAAGCCATGTCCAAACACCTGACGTGGGATGTCGAGTTCCGCCGCCATCAGCATCGCCGGCCACAGGGCGCAGTGGAAGCGCGTGATGTCCTTGCCGATGAAGTGCATGTCGGCCGGCCACCACTGCGCGAACCGCTCGTCGTCGGAGCCGTAGCCGATCGCCGTGATGTAGTTCAGCAGGGCATCGAACCAGACGTAGATCGTGAACGCCTCGTCGAAGGGGACACGGATGCCCCAGTCCTGCCCGAGGCGCGTGATGTTGACGTCGCGCAGCTCGCCCTCGACGAGGCTGACGATCTCGTTTCGACGACTTTCCGGCTGGATGAAGTCGGGATTATTCTCGTAAAACTCCAGCAGCTTCTCCCGGAACTTCGACAGCGCGAAGAAGTAGCAGGGCTCGCTGCGCCGCACCGGCGCTACCTTGTGGTCGGGGCAGACCCCGCCGGCTTCCTTCACCTCCTTGTCGGTCTTGAACGACTCGCACCCCTCGCAGTACCAGCCCTCGTAGGCGCCCTTGTAGATGCAGCCGTTGTCGAACACCTTCTGGATGAACTTCCGGCAGCCGGCGTGGTGGCGCGGGTCGCTGGTCTGGATGAAGTCGTCGAAGCTGATGTCGAGGGCGCGCCAGACGTCCTGGAACTGGCGGGCCATGTCGTCGCAGTACGCCTTCGGGTCGCGCCCCAGCTCGGCCGCGCGTCGCGCCACCTTGACCGTGTTCTCGTCGTTGCCCATGAGGAAGTGGACCTGATACCCCTCCATGCGGCGATACCGGGCCTGGACGTCGGCCCCGATCTTCTCGAACGCGGTGCCGATGTGCGGGCGGCTGTTGGGGTAGTCGATCGCGGTCGTCAGGTAGAAGCGCGGTCGGTCGGTCATGGTTCCTCTCCTCTCTCGGCGGGCGCGGGCGCGACGGCACGGCGAGGACGGCGAGTCCTCTCAGTATCAGGATAAGACGGCTGGAGAGAAAAGGCGCCGGCGATCTTCACCCGATCGCGCCGGCGATCCAGTAGATCAGGCCGAGCACCAGCGCTGCAGTCTGGGAGCCGAGAAGGGCTCCGAAGATTCGGATGAACCCGGTTTGTCCGGCCTGCCCGGGCAGCTCGAGCGCCAGCGGGAACCGGACCGCCGTCCAGATGCACGCCCCCATGACGCCCAGCGCCGCGATAAAACCGACGTAAATGCCCGCACCCCCCGCCCGGAGGTGAGCCAGCATCGCCATGAACGCGAACGTCCCGAACGCACCCGCGATGACCATGCTCAGCGGGAGGTACTTGCGGGTCAGGAAGTTCAGCCCGACGGCGTTGGCGAGCACCAGGGCCATCAGGAGGATCAGCCGGCCGTCGCCAAAGTGAGTGCCCGACATGCCGGGGACTGGTTCCACCCCCGGGATCCACCGGAGAAACGTGGACAGGACGAGGAGCATCAGGAAGAATGTCCCGGCGCCGATCCCGATCATGGTCAGCAATTCCTGGATGTCGCGCGGCGGGGCGGGCGGCTGCTGGGGGTATCCAGGCGGGGCATACGCCGGCGCCTGCCCCGCGTCCGGTGCGGGGGGCGGTGGGTAGGACGCTGGCGGGGGAGGAGAGGTCGGCGCGGCGGGCGGCGCGCCACCTGCCGCGAACGTCACCACCGTCTTGCACTGGGGGCAGGGCGCCTGCGCGCCCGCGTACTCATCACCCACGGCGAGCACCTGGCCACACCCCGGACACGTCGCTTGAATCGGCATCGGTTGACTCTCATTTGTGTCTTTCCCCCTCCCCCCTCGTGGGGGGAGGGGGGAAAGAAGCAGACAGCTTTGACCGGACCGCGTCTCAGGACAGGATGGCTAGCAGCAGGTACAGGAATCCCAGACCGGCGCCGGCGCCGACCGCGATCAGCAGCGCGCCGTTCCGCTTCAGGAACGGCGCCACGCGCTGGGAGTCCGGCAGCGTCAGCTCCAGCGGCCGGAAGAATGCCAGGGTGGCGAATGCACCGGCCACCCCGAACGCTGCCACCAGGCCGATCCACACCCCTGCACGGGCGTTGCTCCCATATTCCACCACCGCTCCCAGCATGAAGAAGACGGTGAATACGCCGAAGCCCGCGGCGCCGACGGCGATTCGCGGGAGGAGATCCTTCCACAGGTACGTCAGTCCGGCCGCGACACCGACCAGCACGCACAGGGCGAGCAACACGCCCGCGTCCATGATCCTGACGCCGCTTCCGAGGACGCCACTCGACCCCACGATCCGCTTCGGACCCCACGACAGGAACGCCGCTACGATTAGCAGGAACAGGAAGAACAGCCCGACCGGCAGGCAGATCAGCTGCACCAACTCCGGCACGCTCATCGGCGGTCCGGCGGGGGCCGGCTGATAGCCTTCCGGCGCCGGCGGATACCCTCCGGGCACAGGTTGGTAAGCCTCTGCCGCCGGAGCCCCAGGCGCGGGCGGGACGTAAGGGGGCGGGGGCGGCGGTTGCTGGTACGAGGCAGGCGGCGGGGGCGCGGAGGGCTGGGCGGAAGACGGCGGAGCGGCGCCAGGGGTGAAGGTCACAGGCGAGCCGCACATCGGACATGGCGCCTGCTGGCCCGCGTACTGGTCCGGCACCTGCAGCGTCTGGCCGCAGGCGGAGTTGGGGCAACGCGCGAAAATCGGCATCGCTATTCTCTCTGGGGAGGGCGCTGCAACCCGGGGCAAGGGACGCAGCGTATCGTAGTCTCCGAGCGTGCGGTAAACAAGAGGCTGGCCAGGCTGTGGCCGGCGAATACGGGCAGGATAGGGGGACCGTGCCAATTAAAACGAGCGGGTGCGCCGGCGTGAAGACCGGCGTGCCCGCCCGTTGCGTGTCACCGACCGGCCCGGGTCAGGATCCCTTCTTCCCGTCCGCCTTCGGGGCGCCGTCCGCCTTCGGGGCGCCGTCCATCGGCATCGGCTCGCCCTTGCCCTCCGGCGCCGGTTCCTTCTCGATCGGCGGCGGCTCCTGCAACACCGGCGTCGGCATTGGCATCCTGTCCACCTTGCCGTACTGCTGCCAGTCGAGAAACAGCAGCACCGACGCCACGAGCAACGCCAGCAGCGACACTGCCAGCATCCCCGTCCAGGCGTCGTTCGTCGGCACGGAAGTCGTTTTGCCTTCTTCCAGATCGGTCCCGGCCATGTGCTCGGTCTCCTCGCTCAGGGGCGCAGCGTGCTGGCCACCTCGTCCCCTTCCTGGATCGGGTTCTGTCCGACCGTCCGGATCATCCGACCGACCGCCTGATTGTGGTGGGTCTCGACGATCCGCAGCCGCCCGAGGTATTCCGCCCGCGGGCGCAGCCGGTACACCTCCAGCGTGTTGTCTTCCTTCACCCCTACATCGCTGCCGATCGTCACCGTCACCAGCCCGGAATCCTTCGGGTGGATCCGCTGGATTGTCCCCTTGACGTAGGCGGCCGGCGGGTTCTGATAGTTCGGGCTGTTGATGGCGACGGTCGTCCCGGCAGTCTTGCCCCCGTCCTTGTCGGCGTACCGGAGTTCCATCTCCTGGAGGCGCTTGAGCAGGTTCTGGGTGCGAGCCAGCGCGCCGTTGGCGATGTCGGTCTGTGTCTTGGCTTCGAGTCGGTACTTGTTCGCCTCCGCCTGGGCGACCAGGATCTGCGACTCGCGGTCCTTGATCGTGCCGGTCAGGTGGGCCACCTCCGCCTGCAGTCGCTTCGCCTCCTCCTTCAGCTTCTCGGCGGCGAGGCTCGCCTTGTCGGCCAGCTTGCGCTGGTCGTCGAGTTGCCGCGTCAGGTCCGCGAAGCCCTGCTTCTGCGAACTCTCGCGAGACTGGGCGCCGATCATGAAGTTGTCGAGATCAGCCTGCGCCTGCTTCTTCTCCTTGAGGAGCTGCGCGGCCGTGTTCTGGAACGCCTGCGCGTTCGCCCGGGCGACCTCGGCGATGTTCTTGCGATGCTGCGCCTCGTCCCGCCAGTTGGTGCGTGTGGCGAAATCGACGGCGAGAAACGCACCCGTCGCCAGCGCAAACAACAGATTGAGCAGGACGAGGATCTTGCCAACCGTATTCATGGTCGCCCCCTGATCCGAAGCGTTCCCCGCGCCCGAACAGACCCCTCGCGCCGGCCGCGGCAACCCGCTGTCCCGGGACGAACCGGACTGGTCGCCCCGCCCCTGGACAGCGTGCCGGCGGCGCCGGCACGAGCCCCCGGCCCGTTCCCTGGGAACCGCCACCGGAAAGCGCGAACTGCGTCGATCAATCGTCCGAGACGTGAGGGTGAGGTATATGCCAACCGGCTCGCTCCCTGTCAACCGCAGTTCAGGGTTGAAAGAGCGACGACGGTTCGACCCCCAGCTCCCGCAGTCTCTTCTCCAGATCCGCGCGGCGGTTGCGGAACAGGTCCGCGTTGCGCAGATTCTCCACCCACACCGGCTGCAGGTACGCCAGCTCGTCGCGCAGCTTGCGCTGCAGCTCCGTCTCCAGCTCCTGCAACTGATAGTACCCCGGCTCCACCATCTTGCCGTCGTCCGCGCGCGTGCCGTTCAGCTTGATTGTGTACGTCTTCTTGTCGTCGGTCAGTCTATCGATCTCGGCCGTCAGATCCTGGACCTCCTTGGCCTTCGCCTCCAGCTCGCTCAGGTAGGTAGGGTACGGTCTGTCGGCCTTCACCGGCACACCCAGGACGGGCTTTCCCCACGGCCAGTTCTTCTCCAGCGCGACGCGGCCGTCCTTATTGTACTGCACCTCCTTGATATCGATGCTCTTCGCCTCCTTGGCGAGCGGCTTTTCCAGAAGGTCCAGCTTCTCGTTGTAGAACAGATGGTTGGCGCCGAGCGCCGGCTGCACCCGGACGAGCGCCGCCTGGGCCTCCTTGGCGCGGGCGAGGGCGTCGTACTTCGCCAGGGCGAACCGGCCGTAGGAGGCGATCCGCTCGTCGATGCGGGCCGCGATACGCTCGTTGCCGCCCTTCGGCTCACCGCCGTAGGCTTTGCGCGCCTCCTTCCAGCCCCAATCGACCGGGTTGAGGATCAGCAGCAGCGCCCACGTCAGGAAGATGACGCTGAAGGCCAGATTGACCAGGACCAGGCCCTTGCCCAGGCTGTTCATGTTCATCGCTTGCGCCTCCCCGTCCGGGCCAGCTCGATGGCGCGGATGCGCCGCTCCATGATTTGATTACGCAGATCGGCGTCTGCCAGCTCGATCTGGGCGCGGAGAACCTCGTCCTGCAATCGATACACGTCGTTCGCCAGCTTGAGCGTCTCCTGCCGTGCGGCCAGCAGCTTGCCCAGCGTGGCGGTCGCGTGGTCCTTGCGCTCCGTCAACTGCCGTTCCAGCTCGGTCTTCTGTTCTGCCAGCTCGGCGATGCGGTCCTCGCGCTCCTTCAGGCGGTTCGCCAGATCGACGATGCGCTGAACCAGCCGGTGGTGGCGGCCGACGAACCCCTGCTCGCGACCGTCCACGAGCCGCAGCACCTCGCGGTCGAACTCGGCCTGGCCGAGCTTGAACGCCATGCCGTCCTTCGTCTCGGGGATGACCACCCCCTGCTTGGTGAGGAGCACCTTGACCTGTTCGAGCACCTGCTGCTCGGCCGGCTTCTTCGGATCGTTGGTGCGGAACTGGCCGAGCTGAGCGGTGAAGTGCTGCTCGGCCGCGTCCTGGAACTTCTTCTCGTCGGGCAGCTTGGCGCCCTGCCGCTTGAGCAGCGCGGTCAGCTCCTTGGCGAACAGGGCCGGGTCGTGGACCCGGTATTCGAGCGGGTACAGGTACTGCCCCCGGTCGCGCTCGATCGCGTCGAGCATGTGCTTCTCGAAGCGGGCGAGGACCAGGGCCAGCGTGTCGGCGGCCACGGTGTACTCGCGGATGCCGGAGACGACCTCGGCCCGACTGGGCGGGTAGAGCGGCTGGGCGGCGCCCTGGTCGTCCGGCGGTGCCTGCAGTCGGCTCAGAACGAACAGCATGAACCCGCTGCTGCGCCGCTTCTCGATCCCGTCACGCGGGCGTCCCGCCAGATCCTTGTCGGCGGCCAACTCGTCGAACCGCTTCGCCAGCAGCCCGCGCAGGTCGTCCAGCTTGACGACGTACCGATCCTTCGTGAGGGCTCCCTTGCCGTCCTTGATGGCGACGAGGTGGTGCAGGAGGTTCTTCTTGGCGTCGGTCGGCAGGGCGTACAGTTCCCGGTCCCACGGCCGGAACTCCTCGACGGCAAGGAGGACGTCGGCCAGGGTGCGGCGCTGGTAGGCGTCCTGGAGGAGTTTGCCGATCTCGCCCCCCGGCGTTGCCTTGATCGCCGCGTCCAGCCGGTCGATTTGCTGGGTCGTATGAGCGAGCGGGAAGAGGTACGCCTGGAGCAGATCCTGCCGGCTCTTGACCTTCTGCTTGTCCGCGTTGGCCGCAGCCGCCTCGAGGGCCGCCGGGAACGCCTCCTTCACCCGGAGGATCTCCTCCTCCAGGGTGCGCGTCGGGGTGCCGCCGTGCTCCTTGAACACGTCCTCGAGGGTGACGTCGGTGAGATCCTGCGGGCGGATCTTCTGCGGGTCGTACTCCGCGGCCTGAAACTTCTCGGCGACACCCTTGCCGCCGCGGTCCTGGTACGCCTTCTTCAGCCACTCGGGGTCGAGGGTCTTGCGCGGGAACAGATCGTTGGCGATGCTGGTGCCCGCCTTCTCTTCCTTGATCGGGAGGCCCTGATGTGCCAGGTCATACCGGAACGAGGCGTACACCCAGCGCTGGCGGGCGGCCAGGTCCATGATGAGGAGGAAGCCGAAGAGCAGGATGGCGACGACGTTCAGGAAGCAGAGAACGACTGTCAGAAGGGTGGCGCGGGGTCGCGGTCCAGGCTCCTCTTCCTCCTCCTCCTCGGTGGTCGCGGCAGGCGGGGTCTCGTCATCGTCCGCGACAACGGCCGCAGCCCCCAAGATCTCATCATCCGCGTCGGCAATCACGGCACCATCATCCGCGTCCGCGTCGGCGGCCAGGGCGTCATCCGCCGCGACCGCGCCGGCATCGTCCTCGTCCGCCGCAACCGCCTCCTCGGCCACCTCCTCCACCTCGGCGGCGTCGCCGTCAGCCGCGTCGGCGTCCGCGAAGGTGAAATCCTTCGCGGGGGCATCTTCTTCGGCGTCGGCGAACGCGAAGTCCAGATCGTCCGCGGGGGCTTCGGCCTCGGCGTCGGCGATCAGGTCATCGTCGTCCGGCAGGTCGTCGTCTTTTTTTCGGGCCATGAACTGTCACCGGGTTGCGACGGTCAGGAGGTGTGTCCCGCGCGGCTGCTCGCCTGGGAGGTGTGGGCGGAGTAGCTGGAAATCACTCGCCCCGCGAGAAGCCGTCCGCCAGGGCCGATGGGTCCGGCCCACAGGTTTTCATTGTGGCGGATCGGGCGAGCGATTCCAAGAGGATTACGTCGCGAAATCCGGGAGGCGGGGCAATCGGGGCGGGGGTTGCCGGGTTTATCCGATCTGTCAGTCACACGGCGCCGGCTTGCAATACCCGTCGCTGGCACTCCGGGCTGGAAGGCGCGGCGCGGTCGCGGTGTGTGCGGTTCCGGCCGGCAACACGTGCCGCTTCCGCACATACGGAGCCAGACCGCGAACTCTCAACCAACGGTGGCGTGTGCCTGCGAGCCGTCGGCGACGGGCAGATCCCTCTCGGCGATCCGGACCCGAAACAGGGTGCCGCCGACGCGGATCTCGTCGCCGTCGTCGAGTATCCGCTCCGGAATCGTCAACTCCGTGTCGTCACCCGCTGGCGAGGACTGAGCCCGCTTGCCGACGATCTCACCGTTGACGTAAGTGCCGTTCTTGCTTCCGAGATCGCGCACCCGCACGAACGGCGGGTCCACAACGATGGCGCAGTGGTGGCGCGACACGTCCAGGTGGCCCGGGTTGTTCGGTAGCTGCACGACGCAGTCGGAGGAGCGGCCGATCGTGCAGACGGTGTGGTCGCGGAATGCGTACTCCTTTCCCTCGAACCACCCCCGGGCCACCTTCAGGACCACCTCGGAGAACATGACGACCTCCCTTGTCAAATTAAAGATAAACAGGTCGATTTATTGTCAGAGCAATCCTCGTGCCATCCGGGGAAAGAGGGTGACAAATGACTGAAAAGCTGGACTTGCCGGGGACGGAAAGGTGCGAACGTCACGGTGTTTGGGCGAGAATGGCCGCGATCGTGTGCGTTTCCGCACAGCGCCCCGCTTCCCCCGCCGTCCGTTCTCACAACAGAGAGAGAAAGTTAGCTATTTTCTCGATATTTGGATATTGACATCTTCTTTTGGCCTGACTAAGCTGTCGCTGTCCCGCGTTTGACGGCGTGCCCGCACGATAACCCCACCCCACCTGTCCCACCCGCAAGGAGACGACCTCCGTGCCCGCCACCGCGACCATCCGGCACATCGATGAGCCGCGCCTGGAGAAGGATCTCGGCTACCGTTTCGGCTATGTCGCCGAGTTCATGGGCTTCGGCTCGGAGGACGTGGAGACGATCCACGCGCTGGCCCCGCACCTGGCCCCGCACGTCCCCGCTCTGGTCGATGCCGTCTACGTGAAGTTGTTCAGCTACGACGCGACCAAGCGCCACTTCGTCCCGCGGCAGTTCGGGTATGAAGGCGCCGTCCCGCAGGATCTCGACGCCCTCGACCTCGACCACGACCAGATCCGGTATCGCAAGTCGCACCTGGGCGCGTACCTGAAGCGCCTGGTGACGGCGGACTACGACGCGAAACTGGTCGGTTATCTGGACTTCGTCGGAAAGATGCACACCCCGCGAGCCGGCAGCAAGGAAATCAACGTGCCGCTGGTGCAGATGAACGCGCTGATGGGGTTCGTCGCCGATGCGCTGGTCGGGACGATCCTCGGGCTGGATCTCGACAACGGGTTGAAGGCGAAGGCGGTGCGAGCCTTCAACAAGCTGCTGTGGCTGCAGAACGACCTGATCGTGCGCCATTACGCGGTCTGAGCGCGGCGCCCCCGGTCTGCTTGACCCGCCCTGCATCCCCCCCATGCACCTCCGGCGACAAGGCTGGAAGCGCGCCGCCTCGAGTCACCGGCGTCTTTCAGGGGCGGGCAGCAGACCGGGGCCGCCGCGCCAGGTCCGACGGCCCCGAGATTTAACCCTGGTTTGACTTACCCCACCTTCGAGGACAGGTGGGCCGGCAGTCCGTCGCGGAAGGCGAACGGCGGCAGGTAGCGATCGAACACCGCCGCCACGACGCGCGCCAGCAACCGGCCCAGCGGCTCAGTCAGCCGGACCGCATCGGCGTCCGCCGTTACGACGCCCTGGTCTACCAGCTCCCGCAGCCGCCCCAGCTCGGCGGCGAAGTAATCTTCAAACGCGATCCCGAATTGTGTCTCCAGCGCGTGCCGGTCGATGGCGCCGTGGCCGTACAGCTGCTGCATCAGTTCGCGGCGCAGGCGGTCGTCGGCGCCGAGGGTCAGCCCGCGCTCGGTGGCGAAGTCCTGGGTGACCGCCTCCTGCCAGACGACGCTCGCCTTGACGTTCTGCGCGAAGGCGTCCTCCAGCTGGGTGATCGCCGACGGGCCGAGGCCGACAACGTCGAGTTGCTTCCCGGTCGTCATTCCCTGAAACGTGCGGTGCAGCGACCCCTCCCGCAGCGCCCGCGCCAGCGCCTCGTCCGGGCGGGCGAAGTGATCCAGGCCGATGAATGCGTACCCCGCCTCCAGGAAGGTGTTGATGGCAAGGACGTTCAACTCCAGCGGCAGGTCGCCGGCAGGAAGGTCCGTGTGCTTGAAGACGTTCTGCCAGCGAAAGATCTCCGGGATCACCGCCAGCCGGTAGAACGCGATCCGGTCCGGCTTCAGGGCAAGCGTCTGCGCCAGCGACGCAGCGAGCGACTCGACCGTCTGAAACGGCAGGCCGTAGATCAGGTCGAAGTTCATCGACTCGAACCCGAGCGTGCGGCACCACCCGACCAGCCGCTCGACCACCTCGTAGGGCTGCACCCGGTTCACCGCTCGCTGGACCGCCGGGGCGAAGTCCTGGACCCCCAGGCTCACCCGATTGAACCCCAGCCCGCGCAGCGTCCGCAGGTGCTCGTGCGTGGTGATGCGCGGGTCCACCTCGACGGCAATCTCCGCCCCGGCGGCGATCGCGAAGCGGCCGCTCAGGATGGCCCAGAGGCGTTCGAGCTGGCCTGGCGAGAGGAAGGTAGGCGAGCCGCCGCCGAGATGGACCTGCTGGACCTCCCCCGGCCCGACGACGGCAGCGAACCGATCCGCCTCGATTTCCAGCGCCCGCAGGAAGGACTCGCCGGGATCGTGGGCACGACGGCGGTCCGGCGGGACGATTTCCTTGGTACACGCGCAGTAGTAGCAGAGCCGCTCGCAGTACGGGATGTGAACGTAGAGAGACAGCGGGCGGCGCGCCGCGGCCGACCGGCCCAGGGCGGCGCGCAACGCGGCCGGTCCGTGGTCCGTCTGCCACACCGGGGCCGTCGGGTAGGAGGTGTGGCGCGGCAGCGCCAGCCCGGCGTAGCGGCGATAAACGGCTCGCTGCGGTTCGGTCAGGATGTATGGCATCATGCGGGAGTTCCGAAACGAATCGAGGGTTCCGTCGCGCCGGCGGCCGCTGGCGGCGCTGGAGGTCGGCGATCGTCTCGATCTGGTGCTCGAGTTCGCGCCTGGATCCCCTCCACGATGCATTGTAGCAGCCGCCGCCGGCGCATCACCCCGACCCGTTGCCGGGTTTGCTTGGCGGCTCGGCCAGGATCCCGCAGCCGCGCCCTGGAGGCAATTCCCGTGCCGCGGGCGTGGCGCAATGCCGGCGGACCTTTGCGGATTCGCGGGCGACGCACAGCCGGACGTGTGCGGATTCGGTCCAGTCACTGATCGGGTTCGGCACAGCGATCGTGCCTGCCGTCGTTGGACGCAGGTGCGTTTCGGCGTCTCCGACCCCGCGCCGCGGCCGTCATTGCACGTTCTCTTGCGAAATGGGCGGGGTTGACGGGGCTGCGGCCCGCGGAATCGGTATGTCGAGGCCGTTGGCATGTGAAGTGCTTCTGCCCCCCGGCCGAACAAAATCTCGTTGCGGAGCACCCAAACTCAACCGACCGCGTACACAAGGGAGGTCAGGCCATGATTCCTGAAACCGAACTGCAGGAGTACCGCGACGAGATTCGGCAGCAGGTCTGCACGCGCTGCGTCGAGCGCCCGTCGGGCGGTCCGCCGTGCGTCCCCCTGGGCAAGAACTGCGGCGTCGAGCTGCATCTGCCGGAACTCATCGAGTCGATCCGCCAGGTCCACAGTCCGCTGCTGGAGCCGTACCTGTCCTGCAACCGCCGGCAGGTCTGCACCCACTGCGCGTTCCTGCACGACAGCATCTGTCCGTGCCCGATGGAGTACCTCGGGGCACTGATCGTCGAGGCGGTCGAAGGCGTGGACCAGCGCCGCCGCGAACAGGGCAGGGATCGGCCCTCGGCCGGCGCGGCGCCGGCGTGTGAGGGGGATGGGATACAGGCCATCGTCCGGGCATACGAGGCCGGGGCGGGCACCTGGACCGGGTGTGACTGGGCGACGACGTTCGGTAAGTCCAGTCTCGACCTGAACGGCCTGACGGCGGCGGCCGCTGCGACGATGGCAGCCCAGACAAGCCAGGGCGAGACGGCAGCCGACTGGAACGCGGCGGCGGAATGGTTGCGGCAGGTGGAGCGGATCGCCGCCCAGGCCGAAGGGGAGGCGACGGCCGCGGTCCACGCCGCTCACGCCGGCAAGTGGCGCGAGGCCCTCGAACACGCCGAGCGCGCCTGGGCGCTGGAGTTCTCGACGGGGCGGCCGATCTGGCACAGCTATCCGGTCGCCTGGCAGCACTTCCGCCGCATCGTCGAGGCCGCGTACCTGGCCCATCGAACCCACGGTGAGCCAATGCCGCTGCAGCTGACCTAGGTCTTCATCGTCAGCACTGCATGCCGTTGTCAGCGGGAACAGGCACCGTGCCCATCTCCGCCGACAACGGCATTGGCATTTCCCAATTCGCGGTCCGGTAACTGCTGTCGGAGCATCAGCCCGCCTGGGACTTTGAGACAAAACCCCTCCCCCGTTCCCATTCCGTTGCAGGGAGGGGAGCGGCGATTTGTCTCAAAGTCCTTACCGCACCTCGATGCGGTTGGCGAGGATGGGCCGATCCGTCACTTCCATCGCGGCGTGCTGGGCGAGTTGCTTGGCGTGATAGGTGGCGGTCCACCCCTGGAGGATGACCCCTTCGGGACGAAGCAACACCCGCAGGTTCCGGACGCGATTCCCGAGACGTCGCTGGATCAGCGACTCCAGATGTTCTTCCTGGGGAGAGATCGGCTCCGCGATCGCAGGTGAACTCATAGACTTTCTGCCCTTCCACCAGACGCAACAACCCCCGACACGCCGGCATACTCCACCGGAGTTCGGAAAGTCGCAGGTTCAATACGGGACACCGAAAAGCGGATGGCGAAGGGGCAGGGAAGTTGTGAGACCCTCCCCGCGTCGTGCAGTGTCTTCCCGCTCCGGTCGTGGGGGGGAAGACAACCTCGCCGTCCGTGGTTTGGGTCCCTGGAATGGAGGCCATTCGAGGGAGAGCGCCTCCGGCGCATTGATCACGATAAACCTACCCGCGAGCGCCAGGTGGTGTCAACTGCAAAACGGGCATCGCGCGCGAATCCGCGAATCGCCCTGCCGCCCCGCCCTGTCCTGACGGCCCGGTCTTCACGCACGTCGCCGGTGTCTGGGCGAAGAAGATCAGGGGCCAACTTCGGACCTGCGGTGTAGCTCGGGGTAGAGGATTTGAATACGCTGGTCCAGGGCACTGGGCTGGCGGCGTCCGGCGAGACAGGTCGCCACAGGGACTACCACGTCAGCCGGCGAGCTATCCTTCCGCAACGTTCCAGACAACGGGTTGGAGACCACAATGCGGGCCGTCGTTCTAATGATCCTGGTCAGCCTGGCGACCGTGCCGCCAGGGGCGGGCACACAGCCGGCGCCCAAACCTCTCCGGGTGCTGTGCTGGAACATCCACCACGCCGAGGGCACCGACGGCAAGCTCGACCTGTCTCGCGTTGCCCGCGTCATCAAGGCCGCCCAGCCGGACCTCGTCTTCCTGCAAGAGGTGGATCGGAACACCACCCGCACCGGGAAGGTCGATCAGACCGCCGAACTGGCCAGATTAACCGGCCTGCACGGCACGTTCGCCCGGGCCATTGATTTCCAGGGCGGGGAGTACGGGCTGGCCCTGCTCACGCGCTTTCCGCCCCAGCGGGTCAAGACACACCCCCTGCCCGGCAAGGAGAAGCAGGAGGCCCGCATCGTCATGGCGGCGACCGTGCCCCCGGGCGACGGCTGGCCCGCGCTTACGGTGCTGAACACCCACCTGCAGCACGACGATGGCGAGACGCGCGCCCGCCAGGCGGCCCGGATCGCGGACCTCTACGGCAAGGCCGACGGCGTACACCTCCTCGCGGGCGACCTGAACGCCGTGCCCGGCAGTCCGCCGATCCAGGCGCTGGCAAAGGCGTGGTCCTTCGCGACCGAGCCCGGGGGCAAGGGGCTGCTGACCATCCCCGCAGCCAGACCCCGCCAGCAGATCGACTACATCCTTTTCCGGCCGGCGGGGGCATTCCGGGTGGTGGAGGCGAAGGTACTCGTGGAGCCGGTTGCGTCAGACCACCGGCCCGTGCTGGCCGTCCTCCAGTCTGTCGGCCGGTAAGCAGCCGTTTCACAACCCCGTAGGAGGGGGCTCCGGAGCCCCCTCCTACGATTTTGAAACGGCCGGTGAGTTGCCTCGAGTGCAACGAGCGGCCGCCGCCGGCCCGCCGGTCCCTCCCACGCTCGCGCTCGACACCATCACCATGCCCGGCTCACGGTCCCGGGCCGTCCCTGTAAAGGGCGCGCGCGATGTTGTATTCCTGAAGCTTCAACGTCACGGAGCGCCGCGACAGGCCGCAAATCTCCGCACACCGGCCGATGCGACCGTGACTCCGCCGCAGTGCGCGCCGGAGGAACTGCTGTTCAAAATTCGCGACCAGTTCGCGCAACATCTCGGGCAGCGGGCGGCGAAGGTCGATCTGGAACCGGAACGTGCCGGTCGGACGCTCCAGTAGTTCCGGCGGCAGGTCGGCGCGGCCGATCGGACCCCGGGTTCCGGTCACGCACACGCGCTGGACGACGTTCTCCAGTTCGCGCACGTTTCCCGGCCAGTGGTGATCGGCCAGGACGTCGAGGGCGTCGGCGGTGAAGGTCCGCGGCGGACCGCCCGGGGGCGCGTATCGGGCCGCGAAGTGGGCCGCCAGCAGGGGAATGTCCTCCGGGCGTTCACGCAGCGGAGGCACCTCGAGCCGAATCACGTTCAGCCGGTAGTACAGATCCTCCCGGAACTTCCCCTCCCGGACCAGCTGCACCAGCGGGCGGTTCGACGAGGCCAGGATGCGGACATCGACCTCGACTGTCTCGGTCCCGCCGATACGCTCGAACCGGCGTTCCTGGAGGACGCGCAGCAGTTTCCCCTGCACGGCGGGGGGCACGTCGCCCACCTCGTCAAGGAACAGCGTCCCCCCGTCGGCCTGCTCCAGGCGGCCGCGGCGCTGGCCGATGGCCCCGGTGAAGGCGCCCTTCTCGTGGCCGAACAGCTCGCTCTCCAGCAGCGTCTGCGGGACCGCGAGGCAGTTGACGACCACCAGCGGCCGGGTGCGCCGGTCGGAGGCGGCGTGGATCGCCTGGGCCACCTGCTCCTTGCCGGTGCCGGTCTCGCCCTCGAGCAGGACGGTCACGCCGGAACGCGCGACCCGGTCGGCGAGGTCGAAGACGGCGATCATGGCGGGGCTTTTGCCGAGCAGATTCGGGCCGGCCGGCCGCCAGGTCGGGCCAACCGGCGGCGGCGGATCTTCCAGGATTCGGTGGACGGCCAGGCGAAGCTGCCGCGGCTCCACCGGCATGGGCAGGACGTCGCACGCCCCGAGGCGCATCGCCTGAACCGCCAGGGATATGTCCTCCGGCGGGGCCAGGCCGATCAGCGGCAGGCGCAGGCCGCGCCGCCGCAGGTCATCCAGGAGCCGCGCCCCACCGTGCCCGGGGCTCAGGTCCACGAGCAAAGCCCGGTACGACTGGCGGGTGAGGGCCTCCAGCGCGCTGCGGCGCGTGCGGAAGGCGTCGATGGCCACTCCTGCCGTGCGGGCCAGCTGGGCGACCACGCGGCCACGGGCGGCCCACCTTCCCCCGACGAGGAGCAGGCAGCGTGCGAGCGGGGTTTGGGAAGCGTTACGGGTCCGGTCATCGAAGTTGCTCATCGCGATCTCTCGGCAGCGGGTTTCCGCTCGCCCCGGAAGGGCGCCCCGGTTGAGCTGTACGACCCTTGCCTCGCGCGGTTCCGCGTCTGGTTGAAACGGTATCGAACACGTCAAGGAGATGAAACGAAAGACCCCGCGCAGGGCAGTCGCCTGCCGGCCTGAAGCAGAGGACAATGCAGTTATACCGTAGCGGAGATGGGTCAGGCAACGGGACCGGAAGGGGGCGCCCCGAGGGGACGGCACTGACCGTGTTGTTGCTGGTGGCGTTCTCGCGCTGGCGCGTGGAGCGCTGTTTTGAGGACGGCAAGGGAGAAGTGGGGCTGGACCACTACGAAGGGAGGCGTTACCTGGGACTGCAACGGCACCTGGTCTTGCGTGCGCTGAGTTACCTGCTCTTGCAGCGGATGCGACGGCAGTTCAGGGGGAAAAAACCCGCGTTGACGGCGTGCCAGGGTCCGGCTCATGGTCGAGACGGCGATCCGCACCCCGGTCAGCCGCTCCAGGGGCATCGCCGGCCGGCAGACGCGCAACCTCCGCATCGCCTGGACCCAGGGGATCAGGCGGCAGGCCGCGGCTCACGGTTCGCACACGACCCGGAAACCGACGTCATAAACTCTCTGGTAAGGCCAGTAACTCTGCCGGCTGGCCGAGCGGGCGCGGTGCGGCCGCTCGGACCAGGAGCCACCGCGGACCACCCGGCGACCCGCGGCCGCCGAGTCGTTCCGGCCGTCGTCCGCGTAGGGGTACGGGGCTTCCAGCGACCGCGTCCACTCGGCGACGTTGCCGTGCAGGTCGTGCAGTCCCCAGGCGTTGGCCCGGTACGAGCCGACCGGAGCCGATACGCGGGCGCCGTCGTTGACGTGCCCATCCGCCGGCCGCCAGGGAGGGATGGCGCCGACCGGCAGTCCCCAGCCAAACAGGTCCACCTTGCGCAGCGCGGCGTCCGCCAGGTTGGCCCAGCGGGAGAAGTCGTCGCCCGGCCGGCCGTAAGCCAGCGGCGAGTCCGTGCCGGCGCGGCAGGCGTACTCCCACTGAGCCTCCGTCGGCAGGGTAAAGCGCTTTCCAGTTCGCCGTGACAGCCACGCGCAGAACTGCACCGCCTGCCGCCAGGAGATCCGCACGGCAGGCTGCCGCGGGCCGTTGACCGGGTAGCCGCGTTCCTCCTCGCTGAACTGCAGAAAATCGCCGTCCTCCAGCCCGCTGTCGTGCCGCGCCTCGAAGCGGCGGAACTGCTCGTTGGTGATCTCGAAGCGGCCGATCCAGAACGGTTTCTTGATCTGCACCGGATGCGGCGGACCTTCGTCGGGGTGGCCGGCCGTGTCGCCCATGACGAAGCGGCCTGCCGGAATCAGCACCAGTTCCAGCCGGACGCCGTCGCCCAGGTCGAGCGTCCGCCGGTGTTCGCCGAGGGCTTTCTGCCGCCGCGCCGCCTCCTGGGCATCGAACGGCCAGTTCGGGCAGTGGACGGGGACCATCGGGGGTTTCGCCGCTGCGGCCCCCCCTCCCTGCCCTCCCCCCACGGGTGAGGGAGGGTTGGGGTGGGGGGGCCGCCCGGGCGCCTTCAGGATCGCCTCGGGATCCTCGTCGCGGCCGGCGTAGCGGCGCAGCAGTTCGCGGCGGCGCTCGCGCTGGCGGGCGACGTGGCTCTCGCCGACGATTTCGCCCCAGGTGCCGTGAGCGGGCGTGTTCAGGTCAATCCAGGTGACGAGGCGATCCCAGGCTTCCGCGTCGAGGCGGACGCCGTGATGGCCGCGGCGGAGCAACTGCACCAGCTGGGTGGTGTCGGCGTGGAACTCCATCGGCGTCAGCAGGTGCATGTCGCTCTCGATGCCCGGGGCGCGAACGAAGCGGCGCAGCGCCAGATAGGCGGGCGGGAAGCGTGCCGTCCGGTTGTAGTGGGGACTGGCGGCCGCAACGTTGACGTCTGGCCCGTCGCGCAGGTCGAGCAGCGGCTTACCGCCGGGGCCAGGTTGGTTGCCGTGACAGCCGACGCAGTGGCGGTCGAGGACCGGCTGGACCTCGCGCCGGAACGAGAAGCCGCGCACCGGGCCGTACCAGGGCTTGACCTCGGCCGGCGGCTTGCCCAGCGCTGCCGCGTGCCGGCTGCCCGGACTGGCCTGGTGCCGGTCGTGGCAACCAACGCACGAGACCTGCTCGCCGGGCATGCCCGTCAGCCAGCTGCGCATCAGCTGCAGCGCCTTGCCCTCGCCGTCCAGCGGTTGCACGGAGATCGGCGTATTGGCCGGGATGCGGAAGTGGGCCGAGCCGTCGGCTTCCACCGGCACGGTGCCCAGGACGCGCTTGATATCCCAGGGGCCGTCGAGACCGACCCGGTGGACCTGACCGCCGACGCCGCGGTAGGCGAAGTGGTAGGTGAACAGCCGCAGCTGCTTGACCGTGCCGCGCGGGATGCCCGCCAGTCCCGGGCCGTCGTAGATGTCAAGCAGGTGGACCGTGGCGTCTTTCCGCTCCGGCTGTACGCGGTTGCCGATCACCGGCGGCCGCGGCCGCTTGCGCAGGGGGATCGGCTCCAGCAGCGCCTGCCCCTCCGTCTCCTTGAGGAGGACGAGGTTATCAAAGACGTCGATGAGGTAGATGCCCCAGCGCGCCTGCGGGCTCGGTTTGGCCGCGACGAGGAAATACTTGTCGCTGAGCGGCCAGGGGTGCAGGAACTTCGGCCAGCTCTTGCCGACCAGCTCATCGCGGATCACCGCCTCGACCTTCTGGCCGCGGCCGGGCAGGCGCTGCACGGCGCCGTCGGCCTCGAACGCCCCGCGCGCGCGGTCGAAGAGCACCAGCTCGCCCATTCGCGGTACGTCGTGGTGGCCGCCGACGATGGCCACGAACTTCGTCGGGTGGTTCGGCACGGGCCGGGCGTAGAACAGGGCGTTGGGCCAGTACGAGTTGCTGCCGTAGTAGGCGCGCTGCTCGGTGCCGTCGGGGTTCATGTGGAAGAGGATGCGCGAGACGAAGTGCGGCAAATCGGAGTATTCCCAGCGTAGATAGAGCACTTTACCATCATTGAGCACGGTCGGACACCAGTTGTGGTCCTGGTCGAAGGTGAGCCGGCGGACGGTGCCGGTGGCGACGTCGTGACGGAAGAGGTTGGCGACGTGCGAGGAGCCCGTCACGCACGGCACGCCGGTGCAAGGCGCGGTCGAGGTGAACAGCAGATTGTCGTCGGGCAGGTAACAGGCGTTGTAGCTGTCCACGTCGGCGTCGGGGATGAGGGGCAGCTCGCGCAGGCCGGTCCCGTCGGTCCGCAGCTCGGCCACCTGCCAGCGGCCGTTCTGGCCCGGCATCGAGAACAGAAGCTTGCTGGCGTCCCAGTGCAGGTCCAGGTCGCCGACGAACCGGCCGTCCGCGGGTCGAAAGAGCGTGGTCCACTTCCCCTCGGGGCGGACGGGGGACAGGACGGCGATTTCACTGTTGTAGCCGGTCTTCGGCAGGTCCGCGTTGCCCTGCCAGTTGCGGGGCAGACCCAGGTTCTTTGCACTCCGCTTGACGACCAGGAGCCGATCGAAGCCCAGCAGCGGGTTGGCCAGCAGCGCCTCGCGGCGCAGCTGCTCGAAGGCGCGGCGCTGCTGGCCTGCGGCCTGCGACCGCTCGAGCGCGTCCAGCTGCCGCAGGTAGACAGATCCACCAGTATAACGATCTCCAAAGGTGTTTATCAGATCGGTGATGGCCAGCCGCAGCGATTGCCACTCGTGCGCCGGGATCGCCGGTTCGGGTGGCGCAGCGCGCAGCGCGCCCACCGGATCGGCCAGCGTCAGCGCGGCCAGAGCGAGGAGACGGGCCGCTCCCCGGAGGAGACGGCCGCTTCGAGCGTCCACCGAATTCATGACGAAAGCCCTCACCGAGCGGGTGGCTTCTTCGGTTCACTGGCGGACAGTGCAGGGGGGCAGCGGTCGCGGAGGTAGGCGGCGATGTTGGCGGCTTCCTCAGCCTGCCAGCGTTGCCGCTTGCGCAGGAAGTGCTCGTAGCGGGCCAGGTTCGCCCCATCCAGACCCTCGCGATAGTCGCCGCAGTAGGGCACCAGCAGGTCGATCCAGGTGACGAGTCGATCCATCTCCTCCGCCGCGAGCTTCACCCCGTGGTGCCCGTCCTCGAGGATGCGGATCAATTTGCTCTTCGCCGCTCCGGCGTGGTAGGGCGGCAGCACCGGCGGTTCCGACTGGACGTTGACCCAGTTGGTGAACTTGCGGTCGGCCAGCGCTCGGTAAGCATCGCTCCACTTGCGCAGAGCCTGTGGGTCGAGTCGCTGCGTGCCCTTGAGGCTGAAGGCCGGCAGAACGTCCGGCCCCGCGCTGCCCGCCTGCTTGCCCGGGCCGGCCTCGACGTGGTGGCAGCGGATGCAGTGGCGATCCAGAACGGGCTGCACCTCGCGGACGAAGCTGAAGCCGCGCGGCGGACCGTACCACGGCGTCAGCTCCTGGGGACCGGCCCGCGCCGCCAGGCTCGGCCGGCGAGTGGGCGCGGTCGTGTTCTGCTGGTCGTGACAGCCGACACAGGACTGCACCTCGCCCGGCTGGAGCGTCGCCCAGCTGCGCATGGTCTGGATCGCGTGCCCCTTGCTGTCCAGCGCCTGGAAGTACAGCGGCGTCCGGGCCGGCACGGTGAAGCTGGCCGAGCCGTCCGCCTGGACCGGGACCGTCCCGAGCACTACCTTGACGTCCCAGCTGCCCTGCAAGGAGATCGGCGTACTGACCAGCGCCCCGCCGGCCGGTCCGTGGTTGCTGTTGCGGCCGACGCCGGCGGCGCGGTAGTCCAGCGCCACCACCCGCAGCCGACGGACGGTGCCGCGCGGCACGCCCTGCAGCCCGTCGCCCGCGTAGACGTCGTGCAGGTAGAACGTCCCGGTCTGCTGGCGGTAATCGACCTGGCTGGCGCGGGCCGGCGGCACGGGTCGCGCCGCCAGCGGCACCGGCTGGTTGCAGGAAATCTTCGCGTCGCAGGCCAGCAACTCGCGCTCGCCGCTCGCCGTGATGAAGTAGAGGGCGAAGTGCCGCGCTCCCTCAGCCTTCCCCTTCTCTCCCTTGGGGGAGAGCGATGAGGGAGCGGGTCGGCAGGTGACGAGGAACGCGCTCTCGCTCAGCGGGTAGGGATACTGGAACTGGTCGCCGTTCTGGCCGTAGCGGTCGATGCGCACCGCCTCGGTCTTGCGAACCGGGGCGATGAGCTGCACGCCGCTGTTCTCCTGCCGTCCGCGGCTCGGATCGACCAGGCCCAGCCAACCCTGCTGCCTGGTGTGATGGCCGCTGAGTATCGCCACGTACTTGCCGGTCCCGGGGATGTGCCGGGCGTGCAGCAGCGCCGTCGGGAACCAGGAACTGTTGCCGTACAGCTCGCGCTGGGCCGTGCCGTCGGGGTTCATCTGGAACAGCCCCTGCACGAAGATCTGGCCGCGGTCGTTGTACTCCCAGCGCGTGTAGCTGACGCGGCCGTCGCCGGTGACGGTCGGATAGTTGGTGTGGACCTGGTCATAACTGAGCCGGCGCAGATAGCGGCCGTCGCCGGCGCAGGTGAACAGGTTGCTGACCTCCGTCCACCAGCACGGCACCGTCTGCACGCAGCGCGTCGAGTTGAAGACCAGATCGCCGCTGGGAAGGTAGGCGCCCTCGTAGTCGGCGAAGCCCGCGCCGAAGGTGAGCTGGCGGACCTTCCGGGTGGCCACGTCCAGCTCGTAGAGGTGGTAATCGTCGGTGTGCGACTTCTTCCAGGAGAACAGCACCCGCTTGCCGTCGTAGGAGACATCGGGGTCGCGGAGCACGCCGTCCCGGTCGTCGATCAGGGTGCGGACGGTGCCGAACAGGCCGTCCAGTTC
>JAANMX010000221.1_pt1 | contig 76438 bp, 51 predicted proteins | sample 7279681 | NCBI WGS metagenome assembly JAANMX01 (sample SAMN14094542, study PRJNA606508) | bioreactor metagenome | isolation source: A lab-scale SPAN reactor treating ammonium-rich wastewater day 351 | place: Ireland: Galway | collected 2018-01-01
CACGAAGGCGCGGTGGCCGCGGTGGCGTGGAGTCCCGACGCGCGCGTCGTCGCGACCGGCGGATGGGACGAGACGGTCCGCCTGTGGGACGCGGAGACGGGTGCCGGGCTCGGCGTGCTCGCGGAGCACCGGGGCAACGTGAACGCGGTCGCGATCTCGCCCGCGGGCCTCGCGCTGGCGTCGGCCGGCGCCGACGCGAAGGTCCGCCTGTGGGACCCGCGCGAGCGGAAGCTGCTGCGCGCGCTCGACGGCCACGACGGCGAGGTCACGGCGCTCGTCTTCTCGAACGACGGCCGGCACCTGTTCTCCGCCAGCCGCGATCGCACCGTCCGCGTCTGGACCCTCGCGAGCGGCCAGTGCGTGCGCGTGCTGACGCATCCCGCCGCGGTGCAGTCCCTCGCGCTGGTCCCGCTCCAGCAGCGGCTGCTCACGGGCGGAGCCGACCGCCAACTCCACGTCTGGCGCCTCGACTGGGAGCTCGCGCGGCCCGAGCCGCGGCTCCGGCTCAAGCCCCAGACGGTGCGGGTGGAGCCTCCACGCGAGGCTGGTCTTCAGGGCTCGGCTGCGGTCGCGAGCACCGTCACCCCCACGCCAGCGCCCGCCGCCACTCCGCCGCGCCCTGCGGTCCCGCGCCGCGCCACGCCTTCGGCTCCGGCCCCTGCCGCCGAGTGGGCCGACGTGCGCAAGGGCGCGCCGCGCACGCTGCTGCGCGCGCCGACGGCCCCGAAGCGCTGGCCGTGGCGTCGCATCGCGCTCGGCGCGGTGGTCTCCGTCGCGCTCCTGGTGAGCGCCCTCGTCTGGCTCGGCCCGTCGCGCGAACTGCGCTTCGTGGATCGCGTCCTTCGGGCCGCGACCGCCCCGGTCGACCTGGTCGAACTCGGCGCGTTCGCCCGGGAGTGCGACGCCGAGTACGCCGTGGTGCTCGAGCGCGCGCAGTCCGTCCACGCCTCGGCCCTCGACCTCGCCTGCCTCGTGCCCCACGCCGCGCCCGGCACGGTCGCCGACTACCTCGCGGGCGTGACGCTGCTGGGCGAAGACGGCCGCGACACCGAGCGCCTGCGGCGCAACGCGCTCTCCCTGCTCGTCGGGTTCGGCGCGGAGGGCGTGGACGGCGCCTGCGAGGCGCTCTCGGACGAACGCGCCGACGTGCGCGCGCTGGCCGCGCTGGCGCTCGCGCTCCAGGACGCGGCTCCCGCACGCGAGTGCCTGACCCGCCACGCGCGCAGCGGTCCGCCCGAGGCCCGCGCCGCCGCGATCGAGGCGCTGCCGCGGCTCTTCGGCCGCGACGACCTCGGGCCCGAGCCCGCCTTCGCCCTGGTCGGCGACCTGCTCCGCGACCGCGAACCGGCGGTGCGTGCCGCGGCCTGCTCGCTGCTGCCGCTGTTCGACGTCCACCACGCGCGTCCGCTCGCCGAGGCCGCCCGCGAGGACGCCGACGCGGCGGTCCGCGCCGCGGCCGAGACGGCCCTGCGCCGCATCGAGGCGGCCCGCATCGAGGAGGAGCGGGACGGCCTGCGCTGACGGCTCGCGGCGTCATCGCGCGCTGTCGGGCTCGAAGATCGACTCGATCGGGCGCGAGAACGCGCGGGCGAGCGCGAACGCCAGGGGCAGGCTCGGGTCGTAGCGGCCGTTCTCGATGGCGTTGATCGTCTGCCGCGACACCCCGACCCGGCGCGCGAGGTCGGCCTGCGACCAGCCGCGCTCCGAGCGCAGCGCGGGCAGCACGTTCTTCATCGCTGGTAGCGGATCGACGTCGCGAACCAGGCGGCCAGCCAGGTGCCCAGCAGGGCGCTTGCCACTCCCGGCCCGGTGAGCGGCGGCAGCCGGTCGGCGGCCAGCGCGTGCGCGATCAGGGCCACCAGCACGACGGCGTAACTCCACGAGAGCGACTCGAGCTGGATGCGTCTCTCGAGCTCGTCTCCCGCGCGCATCGAGCGCACGAGGAACCAGGCGGCCGCCAGGACCAGGGCGAGGTCCCGCACCGCCATCACGACGCGGTCGCGCAGGAGGTACGGCGAAGGCAGCGGCTCGTAGAACGGCAGGGCCAGCGCCGCCAGGCCGAGCAGCCAGGGGTACTCGCGGCGCCGCACGATGCGGTGGACCGCGAAGCCCGAGACGGCCAGGCACAGCAGGCCGCCCAGCACGTGGCGCAGCGAACGGGCGTCGGTGTAGGCCGGGAACGCCTGCCGGGTCAGCGACAGGCCGACGAGCAGGAACGCGGCGGCGACGACGAAGGCGACGAGCCCTGCGCGGGACGCGCGCTCGGTGGGCCAGGGCGTGATCATGGGCCCTCTCCTCGACCATTCAAGCTAGGCCGCGGGTGCCGCCGTGTCAAGCACGCTTTACATGGCTCACAATTGAAGGCGGAGGCAAACTCGCCATGAGCCCTGAAGATCTCGCCGTCCTGCGCAGCCTGCTGACCGAGCGGCGCCAGCTCGTGATCGCAGTGCTGATCGACGGCGAGCCCGCGATCGGCCTGCTGCCATTCGTCGTCACGCCGGACTGGTCGGCGCTGTTGGTGCGCGCCTCGGGCCTCGCCCGCCACACGAAGGGCCTGCTCGAGGGCGCGCCGTTCGACGCCCTGATCGCCCGCAACGACGACCCCGAGCAGGACGCGTTGCAGCTCGTCCGCACCACGCTGCGCGGGCGCGTGCGGGTGCTCGACCGCGAGGCGCCCGAGACGCAGGATCTCATCGCGCGCTACGTCGCCGCCTTCCCCAGCGCCGAGATGACGCTCGACCTCGGCGACTTCAACACCTACCGGCTGGAGATCGAGGCGGGCCGCCTCAACACCGGCTTCGGCGGCGCGATCAACCTCTCGCGCTCTTCGCTGGAGCAACTGCGCGCCGCCTCGTAGCCCGGCGCTAACATCGGCGCACCGGAGGCCCCCGATGCGCCGACTCGTCGCCCTGATCCCCGCCGCCGTGGTCCTTCTCGCCGCCCCTGGGGCTCAGGCCTCGGAGCCGCCACCCGACGAGGCGGCGCTCCGCGCGATGACCGCGCGCTTCGCCCCGGTCGAGCTCGGGGCCGACCTGTCGCGGCTGCCCGAGGGCGAACGCCGCGCCCTCGGACGGCTGATCGAGGCCTCGCGCGTGCTCGACGCGCTCTACCTGCGCCAGGCGTGGGCGGGCAACGAGGCGCTGCTGCTGGAGCTGGTCGCCGACAGCTCGCCGCTCGGCCAGGCGCGCCTCCACGCGTTCCTCGTCAACCGCGGGCCGTGGTCGCAGCTCGACGAGCAGGCGCCGTTCCTGCCCGGCGTGCCGCCGCGGCCGGCCAGCGCCAACTTCTATCCCGCCGGCTCCACGAAGGCCGAGGTCGAGGCCTGGCTCCAGTCGCTGCCCGCGGCGGAACGCGACGCAGCCACCGGCTTCTTCACCACGATCCGGCGCGGGCCGGGCGGTCGCTTCGTCGCCGTGCCGTACAGCCTCGAGTACCAGGGCGAGCTGGCGCGGGCGGGCGAGCTGCTGCGCGAGGCCGCGGCCGCCACCGCGCAGCCCACGCTGCGCGCGTATCTCGAGAAGCGCGCCGACGCCTTCCTGAGCAACGACTACTACGCGAGCGACGTCGCGTGGATGGAGCTCGACGCCTCGATCGAGCCGACGATCGGCCCCTACGAGACCTACGACGACGGCTGGTTTGGCTACAAGGCCGCGTTCGAGTCGTTCGTCGGCCTGCGCGACGACGTCGAGACCGCGAAGCTCGCGCGCTTCTCGTCGGAGTTGCAGTGGCTCGAGGACCGGCTGCCGATCGAGCCTCGGTACCGCAACCCGAAGCTCGGCGCGCTGGCGCCGATCCGCGTGATCGACCTCGTGTTCTCCGCCGGCCAGGCCAACGCCGGCGTGCAGACGGCCGCCTTCAACCTCCCCAACGACGACCGCGTGGTGGCCGAGAAGGGATCCAAGCGGGTGATGCTCAAGAACACGCAGCGCGCCAAGTTCGAGCAGGTGCTGCTGCCGATCTCGCGCATCGCGCTCGTGGCGTCGGACCAGGCGGACGTCGACTTCGACGCCTTCTTCACCCACATCCTGATGCACGAGCTCCTGCACGGCCTGGGGCCCGGCAACATCGAGGTGGCGGGGCGCAAGACCACGGTGCGGCTCGAGCTGAAGGACACCTACGGTGCGATCGAGGAGGCCAAGGCCGACATCGCCGGGTTGTGGGCGCTGCAGCAGCTCGTCGACAAGGGGGCGCTCGACGGCCGCTTCGCGCGCACGATGTACACGACCTTCCTGGCCTCGGCCTTCCGCTCGATCCGCTTCGGGATCGACGAGGCCCACGGCAAGGGCCAGATCCTCCAGCTCAACCACCTGCTCGACCAGGGCGCGGCCGTGGTGGCGGCCGACGGCACCTTCGCGGTGGTGCCGGCGAAGATCCGGGCCGCGGTGACGTCGCTGCCGCGGAGATCCTGACCCTGCAGGCCGAAGGCAGCCACGCGAAGGCGAAGGCGCTGCTCGACCGGCTGGCGGTCGTGCGGCCCGAGGTGCAGCGCGTGCTCGACCGGCTGAAGGACGTGCCGGTCGACATCGAGCCGCGCTTCACGGCGGCCGAGGCCCTGGCCCGTCGCTGAGCCGGAACCCCGGGGCCCCGTCCTTCGTAGTCAAGAGCGTGAACCCATCCGACTCGGGGCCCGACCTGCGCGACCGCTTCGACGGATTCGCCGCCCGGGTCGGCGAAAGGCTGCGCAAGCCCGCCTCCGGCAGCGCGGCGCTCCAGGAGGACTACTGGGCCACGGTGCGCGAGCTCTTCACCCGCGACGTGACCTCGGGCGGCTTCGACCAGCTCGTCCGCCACGACGCCGGCGAGACGCTGCGCTTCTTCCTGCGCGACGTCGAGCTGGCCCCGCTGTTGGCCCTGCCGTGGTACCGCCGCTACCCGCAGATCGCGTTCAAGGTGTTCCTGGCGATGGCCTATCGCCTCAGCCCCGTGCGCCGGGTGCTGTTCGCGGTCGGCCTGCCGCTGCTGGCGCTCGGCTGGCTGCGCTACGCGGCCGAGGTGATGCTCGACTTCGCGGGCCGTCCCGTGCGCGGCGCGAGCTGGGAGCACGCGCTGCTGCTGGGCGGCAGCCTGGCAGCGGTGCTGCTGCTGCTCGAGCTGCGCGACAAGCTCTCGCTCAAGGGCGACCTCGAGGTCGCGCGCCAGATCCAGTTCGGGCTGCTGCCGTTCGAGCCCGCCCGCGTCGGCGGCCTCTCGCTGCACGCCGCGATGCGCCCGGCCAACACCGTCGGCGGCGACTACTTCGACCGCATCGAGCTGCCCGAGGGCCGGCTGGCGATCGTGCTCGGCGACGTCGCCGGCAAGGGCATGCCCGCCGCGCTGCTGATGGCGCTGCTCCAGGGCAGCCTGCGCACGCTGCTCAACGCCGGCTTCCGCGGCGCCGCGCTCGTCGACAAGCTCAACGCCCACCTCCACGCCAGCATCCCGTCGAACCGGCTGGTCACGCTCTTCTACGCGGAGGTCGACCCGCAGAGCGGAGCGCTACGCTACGTCAACGCGGGCCACAACCCGCCGCTGCTCGTCCGCGCCGACGGCAGCGTGGCGCGCCTCGACGCGACCGGCATCGCGCTCGGCATCCTGTCGCAGACTCCCTACGAGGAGCCCGAGGCCCACCTCGCCGCCGGCGACCGGCTGCTGCTCTACACGGACGGCGTCACCGAGGCGGCCAACCTCCAGGACGACGAGTACGGCGACGCCCGCCTCGAGTCCTTCCTGAAGACGCGCCGTGACACCCCGGCAGAAGCCCTGCTCGCGGCCCTGCGCGACGACGTGCTCGCCTTCTGCGGCCCGGTCCGCCCCCGCGACGACATGACCATGCTGCTCGTCGAACGCCAGGCCTGACCCCGGCGCATCAGCCGGCGACGGAGACCACGCGGCCGGTGGCCAGCAGGCCGAGGCTGGCGGTGACCGGCTCGCCCGTGAGGGCGCGGAGGGCGCGCGCGTAGAGGGCCAGCTGGGCGCCGTGAGCCTGCAGGGCGGCGTCCTCGTCGGAGTGGCGCGCGGTCTTGAAGTCGACCACCTTCCAGGCGCCGTCGCGGCGCCACGCGAGGTCGATGCGCCCCGTGACGAGCCGGCCGTCGAGCGGCACCGTGAACGGCACCTCGCGGTAGACGCGATCGGCCGTGGCGAGGTCCGCGAGCTCGGGCAGCTCGCGGGCCCGCTCCGCGAGCCTCGCCGCGGTGCCGAGCGCCGGGTCGTCGGGCGCAAAGCCGTACTCGGCGGCCAGCGAACGCGCGGCCGTGTGGAGGTCGCCCCCGACGGCAAGGGCCACGAGCGCGTGCGTCAGCCGTCCGAGGTCCCCGCCCGCCGAGGCCACGACGAGCGGCGCCTCGTCGTCGACGAGTTCGGCGCCGCGCTCGTCGACCGTCTCCCCGCGCGGCGCGGGCGCGGGCGGCGTCGGGGTCGCGTCCGTCGCCGCCACGACCGGCCGGCGCGGACGCCGTGCGCGCTGGCGCCGCTCGCGCCGAGCGCGCTCCCAGGCCTCCTCGGCCAGCAATCCCGCCCAGGCCTCGACCTCGCTGCCCTCGAGGACGGCCCCTCGCGATCTCGCGCGCGCGGAGGACCCGGCTTCCCCGAGCGCCCGCGTGTCGAACCACGTCACCTGCGCCTTGCCCGCGGTGCCGTCGGCGCGGAGCGTCCCGCTCCGCCTCCCCCACGCCGGCTCCTCGCCCGGCACGACGAAGCCGGCGAGCGCGGCGTCGAGCCAGTTCTTCTCCTCGCGGCGGCCCGCGAAGCAGGGCAGCACGAGGTGGTCGCGGGCTCGGGTCAGCGCGACGTAGAGCAGGCGCCGCTCCTGTGCGGCCTCCTCCTGCAGTTCCGCCGCGCGGGCCTCCTCCCAGCCCGCGGGCTCCAGGCCTGCGACCTTGAACCAGGTCTCGCCGGTCGCGTGGCGCACGACCGCGTCGACGCGCGTGCTCTGCTGGTACAGCAGGTCGGCGACGATCACGATCGGGTACTCGAGCCCCTTGGCGCGGTGGACGGTGATCACCTCGACCTGGTCGCCTGCCTCCTGCCCGACCGGCGAGTCGCCCTCCTCGCGGCCGCCTTCGCCCTGCTCCTCGAGGAAGCGCACCACCGCGCGCAACGTCGCCGGCCCGGCGGCCTCGTACGCCCGCGCCACGTCGAGGATCTTCCACAGGTTGGCGACGGCCTGCGCGCCGTCGGGCCGCAGCCGGAACGCGGCCAGCGCCCGCGTGCGCTCGAAAAGCCGCGCGATCACCACGCTCGGCGGCTGCACGCGCCGCAGGCGGTGCAGGGCCTTCAGCAGGCCCAGCGCCGGTCCCACGCGCTCGGCCCGCGGCGCGCCTTCCGCCAGTGGAGCCAGCGGATGGAGGCGCCCCTCGCCCGACGCGTAGCGGAACAGGTCGTCGTCCGAGAGCGCGAAGAACGGCGAGCGCAGCGCCGCGAACACCGCCAGGCGGTCGGCGGGGTTGTCGATCGCGCGCAGCGTGGCGACCAGCGCGGCCACCTCCTCGCGGGCGTAGTACTCCTTGCCGCCCACGAGCCGATAGGCGATGCCGCGGGCCTGGAACGCCTCCTCGAACGCGCCCACGAAGTCGGGGCTCATCCGCCGCACCAGCAGGCCGACGTCGCCGGGGCGCGCGGGCCGCACCGCGTCGTCGCGGTCGCGCAGGCTCCACGGCCGCACACGCGTGATCTCGTCCACGAAGCCCGCGATCGCCGCCGCCAGCCGCGGCCGCAACTCGCCGACCTTCGGCCGGTCGCCCAGGTCGTCGACCTGGACCGGCAGGGCGACCGTTCGCGCGCCGTCGCGGGCGACCTCGGTGCGGAAGGCCGTCAGCGGGAGCGGCTCGGGATCGCCCGGCTGCGCGAAGACGTCCGTGAAGCGCTCGTTGACGAAGGAGACGATCGACGGCACCGTGCGGAAGTTGGCTCGGAGCGCGAGCGTCTTGCCGCCACAGGCCTCGATGCAGCGCCGGGCCCGCTCGTACACGGCGATGTCCGCGCGACGGAAGCGGTAGATGCTCTGCTTCGGGTCGCCGACCACGAACAGCTTGCCCGGCGCGAGCCGCACGTCCTCCCAGCGTGCGGCGGGTGGCGCCGACGGGTCCTCGGCGAGGAAGAACGCGATCTGCGCCTGCAGCGGGTCGGTGTCCTGGAACTCGTCGATCAGCAGGAAGTCGAATCGGCGCTGGAAGTAGCGGCGCACCGGCAGCGAGTGCAGGAGCACGTCGCGCGTGCGCAGCAGCAGGTCGGTGAAGTCGGCGACGCCGTGCTCGCGGCGGGCCTCGTCGTAGGCGGCGAGGAACCCGCGCAGCGCGTCGCGCAGCTCCCAGGCGAGGTCGGCCTTCGAATCGACGCACCACGCCGCGTGCGCCTCCTTCACGGCCTTCAGCTCGGCCTTGGCGTCGGCGCAGGCGCTCTTCGGCGACCAGTTCCCCTGGCTGCCCAGGTGGTAGGTGACGCGCAGCCCGCGCAGCCACGCCTCGAGACCCGCTCCGCTGGACCGACGCGCCCGCTCGTGGAACGCCTCGAGCTTGACGATCGACTGGAAGGCCACGTCCGCGGGGTTCCGGCAGGACTCCTTCAGGGGCCGCAGCGTCTCGATCGCCTGGCCGATGCGATCGCGCATTCCCTCGACCGAGAACGGCTGCCGTGGCTGCGGCTGCGCCGCCAGGTCCCGCTCGGCGACCATCCGCCGCGCCGTCGTGCGCACGCCGATCAGCTCGACGCCGAGGGCCAGGGCGCGGACGAATGCCGGATCTCCCGCGGCCATCCGCGCGTCGAGCCAGCGCTCCCAGGTGTCGTCGAGCAGCCGCTCCCCGGCGATCTCGGCCGCGACCTCGAACTGCGGGTCGAGCCCCGCCTCGAACGGCCGCTCCTTGAGCAGGCCGGTCGCGAAGGAGTGGATGGTCGAGATCGGCGCCCGCTCCAGGTCGGCGCCGGCCGCCGCCAGCCGCGCCCGCTCGGCGTCGTCCCCGGACGCCGCCAGCGCCTCGTCGATGCCCTCGCGCAGCCGGGTCTTGAGCTCGGCCGCGGCCTTCTCCGTGAAGGTGATGGCGACGATGCGCTCGATCGGCGCGCGACCGGCCCGCAGCAGCGCGAGGATGCGGCCCACCAGCACCGTGGTCTTGCCGGTGCCGGCACCCGCCTCGAGCAGGAAGGTCGTGTCGAAGTCCGAGCGGATACAGTCGCGGACGTCCTGGTCGGAGGGACGCCGCGTCACGGAATCTCTCGCAGCTTCAGGAACTCGGCCGTGCGCGGGTCCCCGGCCTTGCGCTCGGCCCTCGCCTCGCGCCCTTCCCCGCACAGCCGCTGGAAGTCGCAGAAGGTGCAGTCGTCGGCCACGGCCGGGAACACGCCGGCCGCGGCCTGCCTGTCGAGCATCGAGAGGATGAAGCGCAGCGTGTCCTCGTTCCCCGGCGATGCCTCCAGCCCCTTGCGCTTGTATTCGCCCTTCGCCGTCGCGTAGTAGTAGACGGCCTCGGCCACCTCGTGCCGCGGAACCAGCGCCCGCGCGGCCTCGTTGTAGACGGCGAGCTGCAGCTCGCGTCCGCCTTTCCACTGGTCCTCGCGGCGCCAGACGTGCTTGCCGGTCTTGTAGTCGACCACGCGCACCCGGCGCCCCTTCGTGGACACGTCGATGCGGTCGATGCGCCCCGCGAAGCTCACCGCTTGGCCGTCGCCCAGCGGGATCGACACGCCCTCGAACTCGCGCTCGAACTCGCGCGGCACCCAGTCCCCCGCCACGAGGCTCTCGGCCTCGTCGCGCAGCATCCGCTCGAGGTCGGCGCACAACCGCACGCGCTCCGGCTCCAGCAGCGCGGGGTGACGCACGCCGTTCTCCGCGGCGTGGCGCGCGAGCGCCTCGTCCACGAGCTTCGCGATGCGCGGCGCGGCGCGCGGCACGTCTTCTTCCCGCGGCGGCAGCCCGCCTGCGACCGCCAGTTCCGCGAACAGCGCCTGCGCGACCTCGTGGTAGAGGGAGCCGTAGTCGACGGCCTGCATGCGGTACTCGCGGGCCGGCTCCTGCCAGCGCTTCAGCCGCAGCCCCACGGCGAGGAAGTGCCGATACGGACACTTGGCGAAGGTCTCGGCGCGCGAGACGGAGGTCTGCTGCCCCGCCAGCCGCAACCGCGCCAGCTCGTCCGCGGTCGGCGCGTCGAGCGCCCCGTCCCACACCGTCCAGCGCGGGCTCCACCGCGCTTCCGCCTGCTCGAAGGCCCGCGACAGCAACCCCGATTCGCCCGCGAGGTGGCGGGCCGCCGCCCGTTGCCCGCTCGCCACCAGCGCGAGATCGCGCTCGACCCGGTCGAGCGCCGCCTCGGCGGCCAACGGGTGGGGCCGGCCGAGTTCGGTGTGTCCTGCCTGCGCCAGGCCCACGAGCTGGGCGGCGGTCAGCCGCCGGCCGAGCGCGCACTCGGCGGCGTGGAGGAGGAAAGACGAGGGGATGCGCTCGCGCCCGGAGGCCGAGTCGAAGCGCGGGTACGAGAGCACCAGCCGCTCCCCCGCGCAGCGCACGGCGTCGCGGAAGAGCACGCGCTCCGCCTCCGCGGCGTCGCGGGTGGTCGCCAGGTCGGGCGACAGGCGTTCGCGCTCGTCGTCGAGCAGCAGCGGGTCCGGGCGCGCGACCTGCGGGAACGCGCGCTCGACGAGGCCCGGCACGAACACCGCGCGGAACCGCATGCCGCGCGCGGAGGCGATCGAGCCGACGAACACGCGGCCGTCGCCCAGCTCGCCCTCGCGGTAGAACTGGCTGGCCAGCACGTCCTGCACGCGGGCGAGGAACGCGCCGCGCGCGACCGGCGGCGCGTGGTCGGCGAGCGGGCCCAGCACCCGCACGAGGCGCTCGCGGGTCAGCGCGCCGTCCTGGATCCACTGGTCGAGCAGCTCGAGCACCGTGGCCAGCAGCGCGCTCCACGAGCCCTGCGCCGGCAGCCGCGCGAGGTCTGCGTCGAGCCGCTCGACCAGCCGCACGAGGCTGTCGTAGAGAAGCGGGTCGCGGTCCTCGCGCCACTCGCGCTCGAGGCGATCGGCCCGCGCCTGGGCGAGCCGCTTGCGCCAGTTGTCGAGGCCGCCCACGATGCCCGCCTCAGCTGACAGGCGGTCCCAGCGCGAGGGACTGACCTCGGCCCCGGGCCCGAGCAGGGCGTCGAATCGGAGCCGGGCGCTGGTCACGAACTCCATCACGCGGCCGCGATCGAGGTCGGTGTCGATCAGCCCCAGCAGCAGCGACAGGCCGCGCGCGGCCGGGTCGAGCCGGGCTCCGCCCTCGAGGAACCAGGCGTCGATGCCCGCCCGCTCCAGCGCCGCCGCCAGGGCCGGGCGGTAGGCCTCGGGCGAACGCAGCAGCACGGCAACCTCGTCGTACGAGACGCCGTCGACCGCCAGCGCCTGGATCGCGCGCGCGATCTCGACGGCCTCGAGCGACTCCCCCGCCGCCGCGAGGATCGTCACGCTGGCGTCCAGCTCGTGCGACGGCGTCGGCTCGGACCCCGGCGCGGAGGCGAACAGGCCCGCCTGAACGCGCGCAAGCGCACACGAGGAGTCGCCGCCGTCCGCTGCGGAAGGCCCGCCGAGTGCCAGCACCCGTGCCCGTCGCGCGGCCGCGCGCGGCACGCCCGCGGCCGGCAGGTCGAGGCCGACGCACGCGAACGGCTGGTGACGGGCGATCGCCTCGACGAACGCGCGCTCCGCGGCGGAGAGGTCGGCCAGCGCGCAGAACACGACGCCCCCGAGTGAAGGCAAGGGCAGCACCGCAGCGGCAGTCGCGAAGAGCGCCGGCCGATCGACGAGCCGGGCGTCGGCGAGCGCCGCGGTCTGCGCCCGCGCCAGCCGCGCGAGCAACCGCAACCGCCCGGGATCGGCGACATCGGGCTCTGCGGAAAGCGCCTCCAGCGCATCCGGGCCGATCCCCGCGCCACCCAGATCGCCGAGCGTCGCGAGCACGGCCGTGGCGAAGCCGGCCGTGTCCGCCGCGGCGCGCAGGTAGTCCGGCGTCTGCCCGCCCGCCAGCGCTTCCGGCATCGCCGCCATGAGCACGGCGCGGTCGGCGTTCTCCGGCACCCGGGTCCGCCCTTCCGCGAGCAGCCCGGGCATCGCCAGCCGCCACGCCAGCTCGGCCGCCACGACCCAGTCGATCCCGAAGTGCCCGCGCTCGGCGAACACCTCCCGCGACAGCCAGGTTCCCAGCAGCGGACTGGGCACCACGACGGTCACCGGCAGCAGCGGGTCGTCCCCCCGCAGCCGCGCGACGGCCGCCTCGACAAGCCGCGGGAGGTCGTTCATCGGAGGGAGACCCGGCACGAGAGGCACTCTACCAGTTGGGCAGTGCCTTTCACTTCAACCCGGGCAGGTCCTTGAAACGCTTGTTCTTGATCTTGAAGTTCTTCTCTTTCGCGCCCTCGCCGATGACGGTGACGAAGAACTCGTCGAGCCCCGGCGCGTCCATCAGTGTCCGCACTTCGTCGAGATCGAAGGTGGCCAGCATCCCGGTGTACTGGAGCTGGGCGCCGCCGACCGTCTGCACGCCTTCGGCGAACGGCTCCAGCGAGAGCGGCTGCAGGACGCGGCGGCGGGCCTCGTCTCGCACGACGACGTGCTCGACGGAGGACGTCTGCGCCTGGTTGCGGAAGTCGGTCGCCTTGTCCGGATAGACGACGATGCGCAGGACCGGCCGCAGCATGTCGTCCGTGACGTCGTCGGGCCCGAAGGGCTTGTAGACCTTGGCGGCGTCGCTGGCCTCCTGCTCCACCCAGGTGAGCGGCGTGTACATGGCGAGCCGGAACCCGGTGCCGGCTGTCGCGTTGTTCGAGTTGCCGAGCGCAGCCATCGCGTTCATGAACCCGCGCCCGGCGTCGCTGATCGACAACGCGGTCGACCGCCCCTTCGACTTCTTCCCCGCCTCGATCGCGGCCCGCATCTGCGCCTCGCTGTAGGACACGCGACGCACGGCCGGCACGACACCCTGGTCCGGCGAGACGGCCACCGGCTGCGGGCGATCGGCGGCCTGTTCGTCCGCCACCGCGGGTGTCGCCACGGGCTCCGCCGCAGGCGGCTCCTGCCCCCACGCGACCAGCGACCCGAGTCCCAGCACCAGCCCCAGCGCGACCTTCTTCATGCACTCCTCCCGGGGCGACGCCCCAAACGCCGCCACGGTAGAAGTGGAACCCTGCCATCCGGTGTCAGCCCCCCGGCGCGCTGCCATGGCCCGAGTGCAGACTCACGCCCCGGGCCCGTCGAGGCCACGGGCGGCTCGCCTTCACCGAGGCGCAGCGTGGTTTGCGGCGATCCCGCCACGACGGTCGCCTGACTGAGGACCAGGAGCGAGAGGCCCGCCGCGCCCTGGCTCGCCTGCGTTCGCGGTGCACCGTGGTGGCCATCACCGATGAAGTCCTCGCGGGCGCCGGTCGACCGTTCCCCGCGGAGCCCGTCTGGACCCTGGATGCCCTTCACCTGGCGACGATCGCGCTGGTGGCCGACGCACCGGAGTTCGTCACCGTCGTGACCCGTGACGCGCGCGCGCGACAACGCGGCCGCCCTGGGCCACGCGGTCGAATAGCGGGCTGAGGCTCGCAGTCAGCCGCGGAACACGTGGGTGGCGTGCCAGTCGAGATACTCGCGGCCGGGTGCCAGGTCCGGGCGCCGAGGCGGCCGCAGCGGCTGGCCGTGGAGGCGGTAGTACTCGCGCCCGTTCTCGAACTCCTCGCGGATCCTCCGGCTGACCTCGAGCTTCCGCTCCGGCGTGACCGTCAGGTAACCGCGGTCGAAGAGGGTGTGGAGGTCGCTGCGCAGCAGGAGGCCGTTGCGGGGATCGTGCGGGCCCGCCTCGGCGTAGGGGCGGATGTGCGCGGCCTCCAGGACCGGCAGCGTCCGCTCGCCCGTGGCGGCGCAGCGCCGGTCGTAGATGTCCGTGACCACGACGCGGAACGAGCCCTGCCCGAGCCTCGGATAGACGAGCGTGGGCTTGCCGTACGCCTCGGCCACGAGCTGCGGCGCCGCCGGATCGGCGACGAGTTCCGGCACCGTCGCCGCCCCGGCGGCTGCCACGACACGCTCCCAGATCCAGCGACCGTCGCCGTCGAGAGTCCCATAGCCCTTGCCCTGGACGATGTTCGCGCTCCAGCTCGCGGGCATCGGGATCCAGTCACTCTCCGCGAGGAAGAACGGCTGCTGGAGCAGGGTGCACCCGATCACGTAGTCCTCGCGCGGGTCCGCGAGCTGTCTCCGGTACCGTCCGACGCGCTGGCGCATCTCGGCCAGCGAGCCGGCACCGTTTTTTTCGCGGAAGGTCTCCCACGCCATGCTCACGGGAAGCGGGCTCCAGCACGCGAAGAACCCGCCGCCGACGATGACGTTGTGCGGGTAGTGCAGCTTGAACAGGAAGGGCTGTCCGGGCGCGAGAACCTTGAACTCGCGCCCCCCGCTCGGCTGCCAGAAGTTCACCTCGTCGATGTCCGGGCGGGACGAGAGGAACCGGAACCAGTCCCCGTCCGTGACGCCGACGTAGAGCTTCATCCGCCCGCGTCCGGCGGTTCGGGCTTTCGAAGCGTGGCCGCGCATGCTTCGATGTCGCGACGGAGCGGCGGGAGGTGAACCGCGATGACCTCCCAGACGATGTCCAGCGACACGCCGAAGTAGTCGTGCACCACTCGATCCCGGAGCCCCGCGATGTCGCTCCACGGAACGTGAGAGCTTGCCGATCGCAGGGGTGCCGAGACCTTCTTCGCTGCCTCGCCAATGACTTGCAGGTTCCTCAACACGGCGTCCTGGACCATAGGTTCGGCGCGGAACACAGCTTCACCACCGCGGGTGTACAGCTCGATGCGGTCGATGGCCAGCAGGATGTGCTCGAGATACAGACCGTCGTCCTTCAAAGCGGAATCGCCTCGCCGAGAATGCGGTCGCGGAGGAACGGGCTGAGCCCGTCCTCGGTGAGGACGTCCACCCGCCGGCCCACGAGGGACTCGGCCTCGCGGCAGAACGCCATGAAGTCGGTGAAACCGTGGCCTGGCCGCAGCCGGACCAGCAGGTCGAGGTCGCTCTCCGGGGTTGCCTCGCCGCGCGCGAACGAGCCGAACACGCGGACGGCTTCCATTCCGCGCCGCGCGGCAAGGCCGCGAAGGTTCTCGACGGTGCCAGGCTCGAGGCCGACGGCCTTCATACCGAGATCGTAGCGCAGGGCATCACTCGGGCAGTCTCAGCCCCGAGATTGGGCTGGCAGCAGAGAGGTGGCTGCGCAGCAGCAAGCCGCCGCCGGACGCGGAGTTCACCTGAAGAAGGACGGGAACGCGGCGCGAAAGGCCTGCTTGCGCGCCTTCGCGTCCTCGAGGTCCGGTCGCCAGGCCGGGTGCTTGGCAGTCGCTCCGACGTGGGCGTCCCAGCCTCCTCGGGAGCCGAGGAACACCTTCGTGCAACCCGGTATCGGGCACGGGAACGCGCCTCCGGGAGTGTGGGCCGCTCGCGAAGGCCGCTGGACGGGTGGCCCCCCTGCCCGGGCCAGGAAGTGCGTCTCGGGTTGATCCAGGCGGACGCTTCCCGCGCCGAGGATTCCCCCCTCGGCGATGCGGTCTTCGAACGCGGGATCGACGAGCGGCGTCCCTTCCAACACGCAGCGGAGCAGGCCGAGCGCCGTCACGCAAGCGTCGAACGCATCCTCGGACGCCTCGGCCCACTGCAGGTCGTCGATTCGGACTTCGGCGCGAGTCACCCAGGACGAGCCTGCGCACAACAGGCCCAGGAACGCGGCCCGCGCCCCGGGAACGCCCTTCGAAACCGAGACGGGTGCACGCCGGTCGGCCGGCAGGTCGCTCGCGGCCAGCGCATAGCCCAGCCGGGGGTAGATCTCACCGATGACGACGGGCGCTCTCGCCGCGACCTCCTCCAGCGCGCCGTCGAAGGGCCAGACCGCCACCCTGGAAGCGGGCTCGCGCAGCGACCTCCAGAGGTCGATCGCCGAACTGCCCACGGAGCCCGCGATCCCGCCCCGATGAAGACCGGGTTGGCCCGGGCCGCGAGGTCGATGCGACGCATGGCGTCGATGCCCAGGCTCGCCATCCGCTGCCCGATGGCCTTGCGGCTTCCGGCCCCGGCCGGGACGACGACGAAGGGCCGCCCGGGCGACCACTGATCCGCGCCGGTGACCGGCTCCAGGGTCGTCGGTTCGATCTGCTGCAGCCAGGCTCGGAAAGTCGGCTGGCCAGTCGCGCGCAGGAACGATGCCGGGAGCCCGAACGGGGCATCGAAGCCGACCAGGGCCGCACCGTCGTGTCCGGACTCGAGGTCGCCTGTGGCGGCCACCACCGAGTCCAGCGTCCAGCCCCCGACCGGAGGCGGCAGCCGCCAGACCCGCCGCCCCTGAGGGGACGCCGCGTAAACCTCGCGTTTGCCCCGGTTCTTCGACCAGTCCGCGCAGACGATGACGCGCCAGTCGGTGCCCTTCACGGAATCCCGACCAAGTCCTCGTCCCGGAGGCCAGGGTTGAGCCTCACTGGCCCGCCCCCAGACCGTCTAGCGTGCCGAGCCTAGAGAGCTCGCGCAGCAGTTTCCGGCCAGCATTATCCAGGTCGCCCGCCAGGTCGAAGGCTGCGCAGTGGACTGTCTTCTTGCCCACCAGGGTCGGAGCCGGCTTCGTCGGTCGGATGGGAAAGATCAGGACCGCCTCTGAACAGTGCAGGGATTCTGCATAGGCCACCGCCTGGTGAACATCAGATCCCCCAGGGCTGTCGACAACCTTGTACTTCGTGTCGAGGACGCACGTCACTCGTCCGTCTGGAGCGCGCAGGACCAGGTCAATGTTGAAGTGGAGACCGCCGTCGGCGCGCACGTCGACTCGTTCCTGCGCGTTGAGCTGCCAGCCCGCCGGAAGGTGCGCGGCGAGCCAGCGGTGGACGAAGCGCTCGAAGAGCTGCGGCATGTCCACCAGGAACGGAATCGAGCGATGGCTGCCCGCCTCGTGGGCCGGGCCCGTGTGGCTCAGGAAGAAGCGGCACAGCGCGAGCAGCGGCTTGTAGTCCTGATTGAGCCGGTTGTAGGCGCGGCCGACGCACGCCGCCGCCGGGAAAGGCCGGGGCAGCGCCACCGAGGCCATCGCGTGCGCGGCTTCCCTCACCTCCTGGCGGGCCTTCCGGCACAGGTCCGTGCCCAGGATGCGGCTCAGAGTCCAGACGAGGATCTGGTTCTCCTCGATGTCGCGCGTGTGCTCCTGGAACTCGCAGGGCAGCCGCGTCTGCCACGGAGCCCGCGCCCAATGCGCGACGTCGAGCGCGCCACGCAGGTGAGAGAGTCGGTCCGCCTCGGTCACGTACGTCGCGTACAGCCCCTGGCGGAAGCGGCGCAGAACGCGGCGCGCGAGCAGCCCGGCCAGGTAGTCGAACAACTCGTCGAGCGATCCGCCCTCGATCGTGCCCGGGAACTCGTGGATGTCCACGTCGTAGGCCGTCGAGATCATCCGGAACAGGTTGCCCACGGGAGTCTTGGGCGTGACGTGGAGTTCGAGACCGTGGCGCAGCGGGAACGTGCCCACGCAGTTCTCGGGCTTCAGCAGCCACCTGCCGCCCGTGCGCGCCGAGGGGAAATCGAGCGACAGGCGGTCGCGAAATCGCTCCGCGATGCCGAGACCGTCTTCGTCAGCCAGGTCTTGGCGCGGGAGGTCGAGCTGTCCCCACTCCCGGACCTCCAGCCGGCGCAAGTCCATCAGCGACCGAGAACCCGCTTCGACACCTCGTGCCACCGGAACCGCTTCAAGGCCGATTCGCTCTCGCCGAAGAAGTGCTCCTCGAGGTACGGCTCCACCTCCATCTCCCACACGTCCTGGATCTCCTCGGCCAGGTTCTCGCGGAGGAAGAAGCTCACGCCCAGCTCGTAGTGGGCGTTGTTGATCGCCTTGTTGACGTCGGCCAGCACGTCCTTCAGCCCCGCGGCATCGAAGCCCGTGGCGCGCTGCTCGTGGAACCGGGTGAGCAGGTCCAGGTCGGGGCGCACGTGCAGGAAGGCGAACCGGCGGCGCAGCGCGTGATCCACGAGAGCGATCGAGCGGTCCGCGGTGTTCATCGTGGCGATCACCCGCACCTGCTCCGGGATGCGCAGTTCTCCCCCGCCCGCGAGGGGGATGGTGCGGTCCCGGTACTCGAGCAGGTACATCAGCTCCCCAAACACGCGCGAGAGGTTGGCGCGGTTGATCTCGTCGACGATCAGCACGGAGGCGCCCGAACGCTCGGCGGCCCGCCGGCAGAAGTCGAGGAAGAGCCCCGGCTTCAGGACGAAGCGGGCGGACGTCCCCGCGGACTGGTCCGGCCGGATGCCCTGAATGAAGTCCTCGTAGGAGTACGCCGGGTGGAACTGAACGAACTCCCGCACGCCATCGGCCCTCCCCTGCCCGAGCACGTGCCGCGCCAGCCGTTCAGCGACGAAGGTCTTCCCAGTCCCGGGAGGCCCGTAGAACACCACCTGCTTCTTCCGCTCCAGCGCCCGCACCCAGCGGTTGAGGACCTCCAGATCGAGACCCGTTTCGCTGCTCCAGGTGGCCAGGGAGTAGTCCGGGTGGCGCTCCATCAGCACCGGAACCGGTTCCGGCGGCGGCTCCCACTTGTCGGCTTGCAGGATCTCTTCGAACTCTTCCTCATCGAGTTCGATCAGCGTCTTGCGCCAGCCGCCCTTCTCGACCTTGCGCGGGGCCAGGTCGTCCCAGCGCACGGCGATCCGGTGCGGCAGCCCGTCGCCGGGGACGAAGGTGTAGCCGCCGATCACCGTCCCGATCCCGAGCACCTCTGTGGTGCCCCGGTTGGCGACGACCCGGTCGCCGACCCGCAGGTTCAGGAACCGCCAGGCTTGACGCAGGCCGTTGCGGGTCTCCTTCGGATTGGCCCGGACGATGGCCCGCGACCGCTTGTCGAACTCGGCCTGGCTGATCCCCGTCATGTCGCCCAGTTCGGGCCACCCGATGGCGACGAACCCGCCGGCACGCCACTGGTCCCAGGCGGTCCCCCCGCGGCCCGGCGCGATCTTCCAGTACCTCGCATCGGTGTCGCCGGTGTCACCGCTGAGGCGACCGGACGCAACGAGCCAGTGCGCGAGCATGTCGAACCGATCGCCGGGTGACAGCGCGGACAAGGCAGGACGGTCGAGTATGGCGCGGAGGTCCTGAACGGCTTCCAGCATCGCCGCGTTGGTGTCTGGATAGTCGAGCAGGCGCGTCGTGTACCGCTCCCCTGTCAGATAGTTCAGGAGCTTCTTCGACTTCACGTTGACGAGGCAAAACGTACTCGGGCTCAGGGCGTTCAGCAGCGGCGAGACCATCCCCGCCTGCAGACCCTTCGCGGGAGCTTGTTCGAGTTCGACACAGGCGGCGGCGAGGTCGTCGGGGTCCTTGAGGCACCGTTCGTAGAAGCGCAAGAGAGCCTCGACGACGGCGGGCCAGTCGGAGGGCTTGACCCACTTCGCACCCTCGAAGAGCGTCTTGGCGTCTTTCGTGATCGCGGGCGCCGTGTGAGTCCAGCTTCCCCGTTCCTCGTTGCCCTTGCTCCGCACGTGCGGCAGCAAGAGGCCCAGTGCCCATTCTGGCTCCGCGAGCGCGCGCGAGCGGCCCGCCTGCAGGGCGGCGAAGTTCGCGACGGCCGCCTCGCGCTGGGAGGCGTAGCTCAGCACGTGATGCTGTCCCTCACGGCCTGCCACGTACTCGTTCAGGAATGCCTCGATCCACTCTTCGACGCTTGGGCGAGGCCCCGGATGGGGCCGCGGGTCCCCAGTGAAGTACTCGGGCTGCGGGAGCGCCTCGCCGAGCGCCTTTCCCAGGTACTCCACCACGCCGGGCGAATGGCTCGAGGTCCACGGTGCCCGCTCCGAGTGCTCGCAACTGGCGCGGATTGCGTCCTCGTGGGACGAGCGCAAACTGGCCCACCGTTCGAGGAGATCGGCCGCGGTCGTGCTGTAGAACGTGAGGCCCGGAACCCGCCTGTAGGGAAACGGGGGCTCCGCGGCGACCGCCACGAGGCTGTCGCGCACGCCGGCGTCCAAGGACGCCTCAAGCACCGCCACAGCGGCCCTCTTCCGGGAGAAGTGGAGAACCTGTACGCCGCCAACGTTCAACGCCACATGCGACAGCCCGTGCAGCGTGATGTTCCACGAGCGCGGCGAGGCGGCGTTGGCGCACCGGACACTCTCCACAAATGCGCTCTCGGCCTGCTTCCGTTGCGTCGTGTCAGGGAACAGGCTCTCGAACGCCTCCTGGGCGCGTTTGGGGTTGCTCCGGTTGGCGTCGCGATTCACTACCGTTCACCTCATCTAGCTGATTCAGCTGGGCGGGCCCAGTGGTCTCCGTTGTTGACGGACACGAACGCGAACCTCCCTCTCACCTGGCCTCGGGCATCAGGTGGCGTACTTGCGCTCTCGGTTCACGAAAGCCGGGAGCGTCCCTTCGAGTACGTCAACGGTTGGCGCCTTGATTTGTGAGTTCTCGATGGCTCCTGCCGTATAGACGACTCGATTCGTGACGCCGTCCTTCTGCGCCCACACAATCTGCTCGGCGTCGCACACAACGGCCAGGTTCGGGTTGTGCGTCACGACAACCACCTGCCGGCGGGCCTTCGCTGCCTTCATGGCCGGAACGAGCAAGCTGAAGACAGTCTGGTTGTCGAGGTTCTCCTCAGGTTGGTCGATCAGGAGGGGACGCTCATCCTTGTCGACAAGGAGGTAGAAGACGAGCAAGAGCGCTCCCTTCTCACCGGGCGACAACTCCTTGAGGTCACGGCCGCCCAAGACGAGCTTGTACTGGGGCTGCAGGTACTCCAAGCCAAAGATGTAGTCATAGAGCCTCGCGAGATTCTTGGTCTTCAGAATCTGGCTGTCGGGTGCCACTGGCGTGGGTGTACCGGAACGATAGTCGTGGTGCAGCATGGCCACGACCTTCTCCGTGAACTGCTCAACGCCGGTGGGCGAGCCTAGGTCGTGGCCCGCAACGAGGCCACGGAGGGTCCCAAGGGCCTGATCCTTGCCGAAGAAGGACCCCCCCACACGATGGTCAAGAAACTCCACGAAGCCGGCGTCAAAGCCCGCCGCCTCCACTCCGACATCGAACGCAATACGGAGCGTACCAGCCACGATGGGGTCCTCTGCGATGAACTCCTGCACCGCACGATGGAGAGATCGGTACACGTCAAGCACCTTCGTAATCTCGCCATGAACGTCCCGCAGCAGGCCACGTCGCTCGTTCCGAAGCTTCTCCAGAACAGCAGGCAATGTAGCGAACTCATCCAACTGTGCCTGGAGATGTCGAATCGAACCGGGCGACGCCTCATCACCCTCGATTCGCCGCCCTTCCTCTTCCCATCGCTGGACCTCCTCCAGGTAGGACTGGTAGAGAGCCTGCGGCTCATCCAGGCGTGCGCGGATCCCCCGAATTGCGTGGCGGATCGCGTCGAGTCGATTCGCAAGGCTGTCTTCACTCTGGGGGTCTAGTGCCTTGCGCAGTTCGGCTTCGGAAGCTGCCAGTTCAGCTTCCTTGCTCGCGACAGCGGAGCTGTCGACCTCGCAGCGCACTACCTCGTCGAACGTCAGCCCGACAGCTGACAGGTCGACACTCCAGGCCTGGCGCTGTGCCTCCAGATACGAACGCAGAGACCCGACGCGCTCCAGAAGGCGTTGGGCCCTCGCTCTGAGCTGGACCACTCTCTCGAGTTCCTTCTCAGCCTGGAACCGCTCACCAGAAAGCGTTTCTTCCTGTCGTTGACGATCGCTCAGTGCCTCAACAAGCGGGGCCATCCCATCAGCCACTGCGCTCGGCGCCGGCACGGTTGCTGGTCGAACGGCCTGATGGGCGTCCCACGCTGCTCTGCGCGCATCCAAGGCTGCCCGCAGCTGCTGTTGCCGCTCGGCCTGGGCTCGCCGCTCGGCGTCAGCAATCGAGTCATTGAGGGTGCCGAGAGCTCCTCGAATGACGCCGAGCCTCGCTTTGGCTTGCTCCGAGTGGAAGTCAAGTAGCGCACTAAGGCTTGTGCAGCCCAGTCGTTCCGCCGCCGGAATGTGCGAAAAGATGACGTTCTCCAACTCCACCCGGAAGTCGTCGTAGGCGGCGGGGTCGTCTGGATTGCAGATCTTCTCGAACAGCCCCTGGGGGATGTACTGAACGCGTTCCACCGTGCCTGCGCCCGGCACGTCGATCAGGCTCACCCCGAAGCGTTCACCGCTGGCCCATCCCAGCTCTGCGCGAAAGTGCCGACCGAGTGGCTGCGGGGCGCTATTGAACCGCCGAGGCGTGAGGAAGGCAGCGTCTGACATCCTCCGAGAACCGCCGGCAAGGGCTAGAACGTCGAGAAGCGCGCTCTTGCCGCTGCCCTTGTTGCCGATCACCGCGACAAGGCCATGATTGAGGGGGAGGCTCACCCCATCGAACCAGGGGCCCACGCCCGAAGGCGTCCCGACCTTCCGCAGTTCAATCGAATCGAGGTACATCGTGCTGCGGTTCTTGACGCGGCTGACAGCCGGAGGAACGCCGCCCCCGAGGAACACACGAGAGTCGTACTCCAACCGGGCCTGCCGCAGCCCGGCGAAGGTCGTATCAGCGCAGATCCAGGTGAAGCACTTGCCGATGCGGTCTTTCGTCCCGGCCGTTGAGAAGTCATGCGCATCGGAGCAGTCGAGGACCCGTGCATTGACGCCGTCTGCCACGAGGCTCTGCCTTCCGACCAAGGCGGCCTCTCCGGTCTCGGCCGAGGTAAAGAGGAAGTCGGCACTGTTGATCAGGTCCTTCTTTACACCAATCGATTGGCCATTCCATTTGATGCTCTCCCACTCGGTCTTCCCGACTGCCTGTAGGCATTGCCCTTTGAAGTAGGGCGAACTCAGGGCGTCGCGCACAACGTCGAGACTAAGACAGAGCGAGTTGAAGCCCTCCTCCGCCGGAGACCCGAAGCGGGCTCTTTCCTCTAGGGGCACTGACTCGATGATCGCGGCGCCCAGATCCCGCAGGCTCGCAAGGGTCGGCACGCCGCTCCAGGTCACGGCGTTGTGCTGAGAATCGAGGCGGAAGCCAGCCGTCAACCGACTCAGGAACTGGGCCTGGATCAGATCCGGGTCGAGTTCATCGGAGAAGATCACGTGCCAGTTCAGCCGGCTCAGCTTGCTGTTGGTTCCGCCGAACTTGTCGATGCGCAGTTCCACGACCGGCAAGATCAACTCGATGTTCGGAAGCTCGCCATTTCGGTGGGCCTCCCGGACTCGCCTGTAGCCGTCGATGAATATGTAGTCGTTAATGCCGAGGACCTTGAAGTCGCTGGGCAGCGCCCTCAAGTCGCTGAGGAACCTGTCCCACGTTTCGTCGGTGTCAGCTCCGTACTGCTGCGAGACGATCGACGTCGGCGTGTGAACGTGGAGGTCCCACTTTTTCCAGAGGGCTCCGCGCGGGTCTCTCATCGTCGTCTCTCCGTGTGAGAACCGTACAGGGTGCGATAGCAGTTGAGGACGGCGTCCTTGGTGCGGTAGTGGCCGTATTGCTTTTCGTCGTTTTGGCGGACGATCGGGAAGGTGTCGAGGATGTAGGCCGCGTCGTCCTCCTCGATGCCGTAGAGGTGGAAGAAGGCGGCGTCGAGTTCGCAGCGGAGGGTGAAGCGGCGCTCCGGGTCCCAGACGAACGGGGGGCCTTCGTAGCCGAGGTCGCGGGCGAACGGCTGGAGGTCCCAAGCCGTGTAGGCAAGTTCGAGCACTCTCGGGCGGAGCCACTCACCCAGGGTCATCGCTGGGGCCCACGGTGCTGGCGCTGAGTACGTCCCCGGCAGGACAACCGGGAATTGCTTGAGGAGGAAGTAAGTCAGGTGCGTTCCGCCGATCTTCTGGCGGGCCACATAGTCGAGAACGAACGAGTTCAGGTTCGCGAGCAGTCCGGCCTGTGCAGCAGCGGGCGCACTGGTGCATGCGATCGGAGCGGTATGTCCGACAGCAACTCGTGGCACCACGGAGGAGATGACCGTGCGCGAATCCGTGCTCCGACAGATGTCGCGCCAACACAATAGCCACCTGCGGACGCCGCGATTCTCCAGCCGCTGATCGACCTCCGCTTCCGGCAACCAGTAGCGCGGCTGTGGAGAATACTGGGGGTCCTCCAGCCGAGAAGCGGGGATACTCGGCAGCGAAGCAGTCTCGTCGCCCAGCGCTTGGTCCGCGTAGTCGCCGAAGCGGTGGTCGAAGTGGTGGACCATCTTCGCTTCGTAGAGGGGCAGCATGCGCTGGTATGCCGGACCGTCGCCTTTCGCGAAGACGTTGCCGTTGAGGCACCAGCCTTCGCGTCGGAGGTCCGGGGCCGCGCGGAAGAGGCCGGAGTCGCTCGTCATGTTGAAAAGGCCTTGGCGGAACTCGATTCCCCAGAGATTCCCCGCATCGCCCTTCGATTCCTCGATCAGGACCGGGACTCGTCGGTAGATTGCCTTCGTGATCTCCGCGTCGCGGCGGGAGCGGAAGATCGGGCACGTCCGAGTGTTCGGGTTGAGGAGCGCGATGTCCGCCGCTGACAGCTCGAATCGGCGCTCGGGGTCGTGAAGTTGCTCCATGTGCCTCGTGAAGAACTGATAGGCAGCTACCGGTAGCGACGCGCGAGCAACCGTGAGAAGGCAGAACTTGAAGGCGTGGTGGACGGCCCGGAACAGGAAGGCCTCGTTCTCGAAACCCGTGACGCTCACGAGATTCTCGGTGCCAACGAGGTCTGCAAAGAAGAGCTTCGTGGTGTCGTCCGCGACGATCCCCAGGGGAACAATGAACCCCGCCCGGCCTCTCGGCCCGAGCAGGCTGCGATTCAGCTCTGAGAAGACGGCATACGTGTTCAGCTTGCCGCGACCACACAGGGGGTACCGGCCACTCCCGCGTAGGAGCTGGTTCTCCCCGGCTGCCGTTCTGAGTTCCCGCTGGAAAACCGACCACAGGCCGGGATCCCTCAGGCGAAGGCCCTCGATCAGCCTCTTCCGCTGCGCGCCCGCGGCACTCGCGATCTCTGGACTTCGACCAGCGAAGAACTCCAACTCTGAGACTTGCTGCTGCTCCCAGGGCGGGTTGCCCAGGACCACATCGAAGCCGCCCTTCCAGCCTGGCGTGGGCGGGGCCTCCTCGGTCGGGTCGGGGGCGCTCCCCTGCTCCGGCTGGAACACCGTCGGGAAGGCCAGGTGCCAGTGGAGGAATGCGTAGTCCGCCGCGATGCGCTCGACCTCCGCCTTCGTCGGGGCCGGAAGCGCCTCCGGGTCGCGGAGCAAGTTGCGGAACAAGCGGTCCGTCGGGGCGTAGGGTTCCGGCTTCCCCGCCTTCGAGTCGTGCTTGGGCCACACGAAGGCCGCGCACCAGGTGTCGGCGGCGAGGCGGGCGTGGCGGTACTCCAGCGAGGCCACGATCTCGCTCCAAGCGCGCTCCTTGGCCTGCACCGCGGTCGCGTCGGCGTCCGGGGCCTGCTCCAGGTTATCGAGCCGACGGGCCACCGTGCGCAGGCCCGCGAACTCGTCGAACGTCGCGAACAGGCTGGTCTGGCTGGCGCCGTCGGTCTCGCGCTCGGTGCGCTCGGTCTTGTTGCGCTTCTTCAGCTCGCTCGCGCGCTTGCGATCGTCGCCTTCGATCGGCTCGAAGGCCGCGTCCGGGATGCCGGCGCGCAGCAGCGCGGGCGTCGCGCCGAGCAGGCTGTTGCCGCACTGGATGTGGTGCTCGAGGAACGAGAGCGGCTTGCCGGGCTCCAGCGCCTCCAGCCAGAGGTTGACCTTGCACAGCTCGACCGCCATCGGGTTGATGTCGACGCCGTAGAGGCAGCGGCCGACGACGTCGCGCAGGGCGCCGCGGACGGCCTCCGGTGACGGCTCCTCGTCCCCCGTGCGGACCGCGGCCAGGCGGTTGGCGATGCGGTGGGCCGCCGCGATCAGGAAGTGGCCGCTGCCGCAGGCGGGGTCGCAGACCTTGAGGTCCAGGATCGCGCGCTCAGCGTCCTTCGCCTTCGCCGCCTCGGCGAGGACGGGGTCGAGCGCCGAGTCGAGCAGACACTCGATCAGGCTGGTGGGCGTGTAGTAGCTGCCGGTGGTCTTGCGCTCGTGGCCGGCGGCGACCTTCAGCTCGAAGTGCGAGGCGCCCGCGTCCAGCTCGGGGTGCAGCTCCAGCAGCGACTCGTAGACGCTGCCCAGCTCCTCCGCGCCGAGGTTTCGGTAGTCGATCGCGCGGCGGATGCCGGCATTCACGGTGAACGCGAGCGAGCGGACGGCCTCGAGCAGCGCGGCGTTGGGCAGCTCGGCCGCGTCGAGATCGGGCGTGGCGCGGTCGCTCCAGAGGAATGAGCCGAGGGCCGGCAGGCCCAGCTCCGGGCAGCCCTGGGGCGAGCTGAGCCTGGCGAAGACCAGGCGCAGCGCCTGCCAGAGGTCGGGGTGCGGCGTGCCGCGGCGGCGCTCGGCGAGCGTGCGCAGGCGCGAGACCGAGTAGTGCGCCAGGTAGCGGCGGCGCTGCGGCGAGCCGGGCGGCGCCGTCAGCAGCAGGTCGCGGTCCTCGGCGACGAACAGGAAGATCAGGCGGTAGACGACGCGCAGGAGCTGGCGGTAGTAGTCCTGGCGGTCGAGCGCGCCCGTGCGCAGCTTCTCCAGCAGCGGCTGGTTCGCGGGCGGCTGGAGGAAGCCGGAGCCGAGGGCGACGATCGCGCGCTCGACGCCCTGGCGCAGGTCTTCGAGGGCGCGGGTGCCCTGCTCGCGCGCGGTGTCGGCCCACTTCTCGAGCCAGCACTGCTCGGCGCGCGGGGCCTCGACGCGGGACTGGTGACACAGCAGCCAGAGCAGCGCGAAGTCCGAGTAGACCTGGCCGTCCATCATCCCGGCGAGGTCGAACTCGACGTAGGCCTGGCGGGTGAGGCTCTTGTTGTCGCGCAGGATGCGCAGGCGCAGGCCGTTGGACAGGAAGCCCCAGAGGTGGCCGTCGTGGCGGTTGAGGAACTCCTGGACGAGGCCGTGGGGGCTCCGTCGCGCGGCGCCCATGACGCCCTTCGTCACTCTATCCAGGTCGACGTTGCGGCCGAGGAGGTGGATCGGGGTGTTGAGCCAGGCGTGCGAGATCGGGTAGTGCTGGTCCTCGATGTCGAAGCCCCGGCCCGCGGGCAGGCGGCCGTAGCCGAGCTCCTGGAACAGCGGCAGCAGCCACTTCTCGCGGGTGAGGCCGGTGGCAGGGTCGGACTCGGGCAGCGCCTGGGGGCCGGTGGCCGCCTGGAACGCGGACCAGTAGCCGAGCAGGCGGTTCCAGCTCCGCGTGATCGCCTCGGAGAGCTTCTCGCGCGGCGGCAGGTGGTAGGACTCGGGGGCGAGGCCGGGGATCTTGGCGTCGCCCTCGGCGAGGCGCTTGAGGAAGTCCGGCGGCAACAGCGCGCCCTCGGACCGGATCGTGGAGAAGAAGTCGCGGCGGGCCATTTACGCCGCGCTCCTTCGCGAGATGTCCCGAAGAGCGGGGGCGGCATTCATTCCCGGGCGCTCCGGGGGGTGGCTCGTCGTAGCATGCGATTTGTGACCGAGGACTGGACGGTGCTGTGTCACGGTCGCGGACCTCGCGCGGAAGGGCGACTCGTACGATGAGCGGCATGGCGACCGAAGAACTCTGGCAGACGCTGCTCCGGTTCAACCGGGAGATCATCGGACCGGAGATCGAGACTCGCGTTCGCAGCCTCACCGATCACCGCTTCGACGATATCGATCGGCACTTCGACGACGTCTACCGTCGATTCGATCGGCTCGAGACCGAGTACCAGATGCTGAAGGTCGGCCTGAAGCGCGTCGAGGACAAGCTGGACGCGATCGAGGGTCGGCTGGGCGAAGTCGAGGGGCGGGTGAGAGGCGTCGAAGTCGAACTCGCGGCCCTGCGGGCCGAACGGACCGAGATCCTCGGACGAATGGCCGAGGTCGAAGGCCGCATCCGCGCCATTGGCCCGCGAAGGCGGTAGGGCGTGGCCGACGACCTCTGGGAGACGCTGCTGCGGTTCCATTCTGAGTTGCTGGAACCGCGATTTCAGGCGCTCGAAGGCGCCATGGCAAGCACCGAGGCCTGGCAACGTCGCGTCGACGCGCACTTCGCCGAGATTCACCGGCGGTTCGATCGGCTGGAGCAGATCGGGCGCTTGCATCGTCAGGAGCCCGCCGGCAGGTAGACGTAGACGCCGAGCACGTCCAGCGGGAGCTTCGGCTCCACCCTCGTCTTGCCTCTCCCCTTCACCGCTTCGCGGACGCGCTCGTGGGCTTCGCGGATGCGCTCCGCCTCGGCGTGCGCCAGGCGCTCCAGCTCCGAGCGCAGGGCTGGCAGGTCCTCCAGCGCCTTTTCCGCGAAGTGGCGGCCCGCCTCCGGCGCGACGTTGGCCGCGGGGGCCGCGAGCAGCAGTTGTTCCGCCTGATGACGGGTCAGCCACTCGGCCGCCGCGCCCGCCCCCCGCCATGCAGCGAGGTGGCAGTCCTCGGCCAGCAGCGCGCGCTCGTCCGCGCCCCGGCCGGTCACGATGTGGAAGCGCAGGCGCAGCAGGGCCAGCGTCGTCCGCGTCTCCACGTCGCGGGTGCGGATCACGCCCGCGCGGCGGGCCAGCGCCTTCGGCGCCAGCAGCGGGTCGAGGGCCGTGTCGAGCACGTGGCCCGCGAGGCCCTCGACCAGCGGATGCGTGCGGTGCAGGTGCACCTCGTCCGCGCCGACCGGCAGCGCGAAGCGGGCCCGCAGTTCCTCGTCCTCCCCGCGCTTCAGGGCATCCCGCACCGCTGCCGGGACCTCCTTCAGCTTGAAGACGGCCGGGGCCTGGCCGCTGACGGTGGCGCCGTAGCCTTGCAGCGCCTCGCGCAGGAAGCGTTCGACGTCGGCGCCGGAGCCGATCGCGTCCCGGACCGCGGCCAGTTCCGCGCCCACGGCCTCGGGGCGGATGCCGTGCTGCGCGAACAGCGTGCGCGACACCTTCTCCCGATCGGCGGCCGCCTGCCACTGCGTGTGCAGGTCCTCCTTCTCGGGCTGGACGAGGTCGAGCGCGAGCTGCTCGGTCCGGCCGCGCATCAGCGTGGCGTGCAGGATCGCGGCCATGAACTTGTCGTTGTCGACCGGGACCGGCACCGAGATCCCGAGCGAGCCGCGGATCGCGCGGTGCTTCTTCAGCAGCACGTCGAGGACCACGCCGTCGATCCCGTTGTCGGTGCCGTAGTACGTGAGGACGCGGACCTGCTTGCGCTTCTGGCCGTAGCGGTCGACGCGGCCCTCGCGCTGCTCGTGGCGGGTGGGGTTCCACGCCAGGTCGTAGTGCAGCACCGCGTCGAAGTGGTCCTGGAGGTTGATGCCCTCGCTGAGGCAGTCGGTGGCGACCAGCACCCGCTGGGCCATCGCGCCCAGCGCGGCGACGCGCGCTTCGCGATCGGGCGGGGGCAGCAGCCCGGTGACGGCTTCCACCGCGACCTTCTTCGGCAGCGCCTCGCGCAGGTGAGTCGCCAGGTACTCGGCGGTCGGGATGAAGCGGCAGAAGACGATCGGGTTGAAGCCCTCCTTGATCAGCTCCTTGAGCAGCTTCACGGCGCGCTGGAGCTTGAGATCCTTCTCCCCCTTCAGATCCTCGGCCACGGCCGCCATCTCGCGCAGGCGGCGGCGCAGCGCCGCGGACTCGTCCAGTTCCCCGGGCTCGCTGCCGGGGGCGACGTCGCCGCCCTCTTCCGAGGCTTCGTCGTCGATCGCGTCGAGCACCGTGCGGCAGCCGATGTCGTCGACCTCGCGCTCGGTCTCCGCTTCGGCGCTGGCGGCCCGCGCCGTCAGCGTCGCCACCGCCGCGGCCGGGCTGGAGGCGAGCGAGCGCAACAGCGCCAGCGCCGACCACCAGCGGATGCGCTGGTGGCGCGGCCCGCCCTCCTCGTCCTGCACCATCTCGCGGGCGAAGGCCAGCGCGCGGTCGAAGAGCTGGCGGTACTCGGGGTGGAGCTTGTAGGTGGGATCGTCGGCCGGGGACTCGCGTTCGGGGAACGGCGTGTCCTCCTTCAGGTAGTGCTCGATGTCCGCGCGGCGACGCTGGACGAGGTGCGCGGCGAGCCGCTCGCGGTGAGCCCGGTTGGCCTCGCCCGCGAGGTCCTCGGACAGATGCGCGAGCTCCGGGTTCAGCAGGCCGAGCAGGGAGCGGAAGGCCTCGTCCTTGCCGCTGTGGGGCGTGGCGGTGACCAGCAGCAGGTGGCGGGCGTCGTCCTTGACCAGCCCCTTCAGAAGCTGGTGGCGCTGGTGGCGGCCCGCGCCGGCATCGGGCGTGGAGGCGCAGGTGTGCGCCTCGTCGACGATCACGAAGTCGGGGCACGCGCGCAGGAAGTCCTCGCGACGGCGGTCGGACTTGATGTAGTCGGTGGACACGATCACGAACGGGTAGACCTCGAACAGCGACTGGTTCGCGGCGCAGCCCCGCTCCAGACGGCGGGCGGTGCTGGCGAGCACGGTCTCGAACTCGAGGTTGAACTTGTCGCGGAACTCGCGCTGCCACTGCTCGGCCAGGTGCGGCGGGCACAGCACGGCGATGCGCTGGATCTCGCCGCGGTCGAGCAGCTCCCGCGCGATCAGACAGGCCTCGACGGTCTTGCCGATGCCGACATCGTCGGCGATCAGCAGCCGGACGGGGTCGAGCTTGAGCGCCATCAAAAGCGGCACGAGCTGGTACGGCCGCGGCTCGCACGCGATCCGCGCGACCGAGCGGAACGGGCCGGCGCTGTGCCGGAACCCGAGCCGCACGGCGTCGCGCAGCAGCCGCCCGGAGACGTGGTCCCCGACGTGCTCGACGCTCGGCGGCGCGAGGGTCGCCGGCTCGACGGCCTCCAGCCCGAGGTGCAGCCCCGCGACCTCGTCGTCGGTCCCCCCGAGCGGCCGGCACACGAGGAAATCGGGCTCCGACTCGGGCAGCACGACCCACTCCCGCCCCCGCGCCCGCACGAGCGACCCGACCGCGAACGCTGTCACCAGTGGCCGGCCTTTCGGCTGCGGACGCGGGCGATCGACTCCCGAATCGCGTTCTCGATCCGCTTGCCCCGGCGCTTGAAGGCGAGTTCCTCGACCATCGCGTCCACCAACTCGTCGTCGGTGCGGAGCTTGCCGTCGGAGGTCACCCAGCTCACGAGTGCGTCGATGTCCCGAGTCGGGTACTCGTCGATGGCCTGGCGGCGTGCGATCGCAGGACGAGGCGGCCTCGCGGGTGACGCCGGGGAACCCGCTGACTGTACGGGCTCGCGCGGCGCCGCGAAGACGACCGCAGCGGGCGCTCCCCCGCCGTCGCCGTCGGCACTGCGCACGGCCTCCTCGAACGCAGCGACGGCTCGCTCGACCTCTTCGGCCTTGCGCAGGAACCAGTCCGTCGACCAGATCCGGTGGAAGCGCCAGCCGAGCGCTTCGAGATGCTGCTGCCGGAGACGGTCGCGATCGCGGGCCGTGGCCCCCGAGTGATAGCTGGCGCCGTCGCATTCGATCGCCAGCACGAACTGCCCAGGGTTCCGGGGATGGGCGGCAGCGAGGTCGATGCGGTATCGCGACACGCCCCACTGGGGGCGCAGCGACAGGCCGCGCCGGGACAGGGCCTCGTGGACGTCTTCCTCGAACGGGTTCGAAGCCACCGGTACTGCGCTGTCGCCACCGAGGCGGCGCCCGCCGCTTGCGGCGTACTCCAGGTACGCACGAAGCAGCTCGACGCCCCGGGCGGAGCTGCGTCCCGGCTCCATGTCAAGATGCGAGAAGGACGAAACCAGAACGAGGCTCCGCCGCGCCCGGGTCACGGCGACGTTGAGGCGGCGCTCCCCGCCCTTGTTCAGGAGCGGGCCGAATCGATACGGCAGCCGTCCGCTGCGGTCCTTGCCGTAGCCGATGGAGAGGATGATCGCGTCGCGTTCGTCGCCCTGCACGCGCTCGAGGTTCTTGACGAAGACCCGCTCTTGCCGCGAGGGGTCGAAGAACTCCTGGATCTCGGGGCGCGCCTGGAGTGCCTTGTACAGGGCAGCGTCGATGCGGTCCGCGTGCTTGATCCCCATCGCAATCACGCCGAGGGTCTCGGACGGGCGCTGAACGGCATGTTCGAGGATCAGCTCGACCACGCGCTCGACTTCCGCGGAGACCGAGTCCTCCTGTCCGTCAGCGCCGGGGGCGCCCTCCACCAGCACGTGCGACAGGACAGCCGAGGCCCCAGAGGGCCCGGGGAACGTGACGAGGCGGTCGTCGTAGATGTGGCGGTTCGAGAAGGCGATCAGGGCCTCGTCGCGGCTCCTGTAGTGCCAGTCGAGGGTCCAGGGCTGGCAGAAGCCGGCCATCAGGTCGAGCAGGCTCTCGAAGCCCTCGCCGCCCCTGGCCTCGGCCTCCTCGGCCAGTTCGTCCTCTGATGCCGCGAAGAACGCCGTGGGGGGCAACTGGTGCTTGTCCCCGGCCACAACCGACTGCTTCGCGCGGTAGAGCGACACGGCGGCGTCCTCCGCGAGGACCTGGCTGGCCTCGTCGAACAGGACCACGTCGAACAGGCCCTCGCGTGCGGGCAGCAACTGGCTCACGGAGAGCGGACTCGCCATCCAGCACGGCCGCAGTCTCAGGAGCACGTCGCCGGCCTCCCGGACCAGCTTGCGAAGCGGCATGTGCCGGGAGCGCTTCTCGCTCTCGCGCCGCACCACGGTCTCCTGGGAGGGATTCGCGTTCATCGCGGCGACGGCCTGCTTGGCGTGGGCGCGGCGGACGCGCTGGTGCGCGAGGGCGACCCTCTTCTGGTCCAACGCCCGGAACTCCGCGACGACCTCGTCATGCGCACGCCCCTTGAAGGCTCCCAGTTCGGGAGACTCGAGATACGCCCGCTCGAGACAGGACTCGAGCCAGCCGAAACGCAGGCTCTCGGCCCACAGGGCCGGAGCGCGCTCCGACTGGCCGAGCTCTCGCAGCAGAGGCCCGATTCCGAGCGCCTTCAACTCGCTCTCGATCCCGCGCAAGCGCGGCAGGGCCAGCGCCGAGACTCGATCGGCGTCCAGCGACCGCAACACTTCCTCGAGGCCGTCGAACGACGGATCGGCCACCCGAACTCCCGGCACCCGCTTCGAGAGCGCGGAGAGATCCGACACGAGGCTGTCCAGCAGTTCCCTGCACCTGGAGACCGCTACGGCCGGCGCCGGGACCTGTCCCCCGAGCGCCCTCCATTCGGCGAGGACGCGCGCGGCCTCCCGCGCGTCCGAGAGAGCCGCCCGAGCCGCGACCTTCTCGCGGCAGAGTTCCTTCATGCGCCTGCGGGCCGCCCGGAAGCCGCCGTCGGCCAGGAAGCCCAGGGCCGCTCCCATGAATCGTTCGGCCCGCGCGAGGCTGCGCGCCACGGCTGCGACGTCCTCCGACCAGAGCTCCATCGCATACCGGTGAGCCAGCGCGTTGACGGCCTCGACGGCCTCGACACCACGCGTCGCCTCGACCAGCCCTCGAGGATTGCGCAGGCCCACGGCGGTGGTCAGGCTGCGCAGTTCGTCCTGAAGGCCAGGCAGCGTGTCGTGGAGCAATCGCGCGACCAGCGTCAGGGCTTGCTGGACGTCTTCGGCGCTCGCGAGCTCCGCTGTAGCCCAGCGAGAGCGGCCCCGCCTGAGAAAGAGGTCGGGCGAGGCCGAGGCCTCGCGAAGCAGATCCTCCGCCGCCTGCGCCGCGGGCTGGGTGAGCTTCTCGAGATCGGGGCCACGCCAGCGGGTCGCAACCTCGGTGCCCGCGGGGAGCCGCAGCCGGCGGCCCTGGAGCTCGAACACGCTCGCCCCCGAGGGCATCCGCGGCGAATGGAGCTTCCGGAGGTGGTCCACCAGGCGCGCCCGCCGCTCCGCGTAGCGGGAGTGGATGCCGTCGACGGCGGGCACGGGTGCCTCGCGGATCAGCGTCAGGCTCTCGGCGACCTGGGCCATCACCTCGCGCCGCGAGACGTCGGCACCGTGCAGGTCCAGCACAAGGTGGCCGAGCTCCGAGCGCTTCATGCGCTCGAGCACGACTTCGAGCGCCGCCCGCTTCTCGGCCACGAACAGGACGCGCTTGCCGCGTGCGGCCAGCTCGGCGATGAGGTTGGCGATCGTCTGGCTCTTGCCCGTCCCCGGGGGGCCCTGGATCACCCCGTGCTGACCGGCGAGCACGTTCGCGATCACCGCCTGCTGGCTCGAGTCGGCGTCGAGGATCAGGAACTCCTGGTCGGGGGGAACCTCGTCCAGCGCGCGCGGGTCGATCGACACGCGAGCCGCCCGGATCGACTGGATCGCTTCACCGTCGCCGGCCAGGGCCGCGATCAGGTCGTGCTCCGGGAGCGCGTCCTTCAACTCCTGGAGGTCGTTGACGATCGCCATCTTCTGGAAGGCGAAGTTGCTCAGGACGGAGCGTGGCGCGATCGAGAAGCCCTGGACGTCGCGGGCGGCCCGCCGCACCACCTCGAACGCGGGCTCGAGATCGAACGTCTCGCCCTCGTCGTCGCCCTGGACGGCCCGGATCACGTCGTCGAGGTTCAGGTCCACACCCTGCTGCGACTTCAGGGCGAACGCAAGAACCTGGTTCACCAGCACGTCGCCGGCCCTCTGCAGGGCGACGTGCTGGCGTTCGATACCCTTCGTCGACGCGCGCAGCGGCACGAGCAGGACGGGCGACTCCGTCGGGCGGCCGCCGTCCTGTTGTGGCCAGGACGCGATGCCCATGCCCAGGAAGAGCGTGTCCAGGCCGCGCTCCTCGAGGTTGACCAGGGCGCGCTTCTGGATCTCGGTGACGTTGGCCGTGAGGCGAGCGACGTCTTCCGCGGGAAGAAGACGCCGAACCTGGACGCTCGCGCCGCGCAGCAAGGCAGCAAGTTCTGAGGGGTCGGCCTCCGTCAGCTCCAGCGTGCCCCGTTTCAAGTTGCGGAAGAACAGCAGGTTGTTGCGACGCGAGAGGTCGATGAGCTTCTTCTTCCACACCTCCCGCGTGCGGTCCACGAGGCCCGCGCGCTCGGCTGCGACCAGGGGCCGCTGCTCGGGGACCGTCGTCACGCCTCGCTACCCGCGCCGAAGACGCTCGGGTACCGCCCGATCAACACCGGCCAGTCGGCGTCGTGGCGGAAGCGCAGGACCACGTAGCCCAGGTCCTCCAGGGCTGCCTGCTGCTGGCGGTCGCGCTCGGCGCGCTGCGGGTAGTCGTGGGGCGGGCCGTCGACGTATATGGCCACCGAGGCACCCCGGTAGAGAAAGTCGGGGCGGGTGCCTGCCTTCTCGACGAGGACCGCGGCTTCGTCGGGGAGGGTGTGGCCGCCGTCGCGCAGGTGCCGCAGCCAGCGCCGCTCGAGCTCGGAGGCCGCGAGGCGCGAGAGCCGGTCGAAGTGCTCGTCGCGCGATGCCGCGCCGGGAGACGCCGCCACGGCGGCGGCGGCCAGCGCTCGCAAGGTGCCCTCGACCCGGAAACGGTCGAGGAGCTTGTGGTCGGGCTGGTTGGTGTAGCTCATCAGACAGTCGTAGCAGGCGGCCTCGCACGGCTCCTTGGCGTTGGGCGCGTGGCCCAGGTCGGTCCCGGGCTCGAGACCGAAGTGGCAGATCTCGAGCGCGCGGCGGGCCACGCGGCCCAGGGCCTCGGGGTCCTCGACGAGCTGGCGCAGCACGCCCGCGCCGCCTTCGGCGGACTCGTACAGCAACAGCGCTCGGCGGTCGTCCGGGCGGGGCAGCGGCTCGGCCGCCAGCTCCGACTCCTCGAGCTGGAACTCGACCGCGATCGCGTGCTTGAGCGCGGCCTGCAGCGACGCCATGAGCCTCGGGTCCAGCGGCTCGGGGAGCTGCACGAGGAGGGCGTTCTTGCGGTCCTCCACGAACGGGATGACGCGCTGGGTGCGGTGGCTGACGTTGTCCGGCGGGTCGTCCTCGTCCACGACCTTCGGGTCCTTGACCCAGTAACCCCGTTCGACGTCGAGCACGAAGCCGCGCTCGGCTTCGTCCTTGCGGCGCTTCCAGCCGAGGTTGATGCGCCAGATCGTCGCCGCGTGGCCGTAGACGAGGCGGAGGATCACGCCCTCAGGGCCGGACACCTCCGCGGACTGGGTCGCGACGCGGCCTCCCGCCTGGCCGAAGCGGAGCGCGCTCTCGATCTGGTAGCCTTGGCGCTGGCGCTCCTCCTCGTCGGAGTTGATGCGGTCGCGGCGCACGGTCGTCACGTTCTGGAGCCGGAAGAGCTGGTTCAGCGACGGGGGCAGGGCTGCTCCGCAGCTCTCGCACAGGTCGGGGTTGCCGTCGGCGAGCGGGTGGACGTAGCTGCACGCCGAGCACAGCTTGGCGGAACTGGTCAGCGCGGAACGTCCCGTGGCCGGATCGACCGCGTCGGTCACCGGGAGGATCACGCGGTTGATCACGTAGCGCGAACCCTCGTGGTAGAGGAAGTTCCGGGGGCCGAACTCGCTGATCGCGAGGAAGCGCGGCCGGGCGAGGAACTCGTCGGCACCGACGGCGAGCTTGCGGCCGGGGATGAAGGCCGACAGCGGCAGCCGCGGGAAGCTGTAGCCGGGCAGGAAGCCCTCGCTCGCGAAGTAGCGATAGCTGTAGAAGTCCGACTGCGCGATCGCCGCGCCGGTGGCCGTCAGGAGTTCGAGCTGCGCCTCCGCCTCGCGCCGCAGCTTCTTCGCTTCGTCGCGATCGCGCGGCCCGCGCGAAGCGTCGAGGATGATCGCGTTCTGGGCCTCGACCTGCCCGCGCGCCGAGCGGTACAAGCTGCGCCAGCGGTCGCAGGCCGCCTGGAAGCTGCGCGGCAGGGTGCGGAAGGCGTCCTCGAGCCAGCTCGGCCCCCACCAGTTCGAGCGCTCGAGCTCGGCGCGAACGGTCTCCAGCATCCGCTCGGCGCGGGCTTTCGCGCGCTCCCGGTCCCGCTCGTTCTCCAGCGCATCCTGGACGTGAGGCTGCAACGCGAGGGTCGGCGCTTCGCCGCTGACGTCGAGCAGGTCCTTCAGCGAGCGGCCCAGGCTGAGGTGGCTCTGCGACAGCCAGACCGAGTGCACGTGGGCGCGGACCAGGTCCTCGTTGCCGACGTCCAGTCGCGGCGGCGTCACCTGGCCCGAGACCATCCGCTGCGGACGTCGGAAGAAGTACTGGTCGTGCGGGCTGCCGGCCGAGCAGTACGTGATCACCAGCGCGGGCTGGCCGCTGCGGCCGGCGCGCCCGCTGCGCTGCGCGTAGTTCGCGGGGGACGGTGGCACGTTGCGGAGGTTGACGACGTTGAGGCTCGCGATGTCGACGCCGAGCTCCATCGTCGGCGAGCAGTAGAGGACCGGCAGCCTGGCCTCGCGGAAGCGGCGCTCGCGCTCCTCCCGCGCTTCGTAGGGGACCTGCGCGGTGTGCTCCCGCGCCTCCAGCCCCTGCCCGTCCGCGGCGACGTTGCGGTAGAAGTCGAGGAAGAAGCGGTTCGGACGGCTGCCCTCCGCGGGCGGGTTGGGCACGCGGATCGGGTCGTGCGGCACCGCCGTACCGTCTCCCGCCACCCACCGCATCGCCGAGGCCGGGACCTGGTAGCCGGCCGGCTCCCCCGCCCTTTCGGGCTCCCGGACCACCTGGACGAGACCGGCGACTCGGAGCGCCGCCAGCAGGTCCTGGATCAGCGTGTCCGCGTCGGTGAGCTTGAGCGGCTCCTTCCACTGAGGCAGGGTCCCGGGCCGGCGCAGGTACTGCCCGAGCCGGCCGCGCGGCGAGAGGTAGACGAAGCCGCGATCGTCGCCGTCGCCACGCGACCCGGGCACCGCGACGTTGGCCGACACCAGCCGCTCCTGCTCGTCCAGCGCCCACGGCGAGCGCAGGCGCTGGCTGGAGACCTGCTTGAGCTGCTCCTGCACGAGCGGGTCGAGGGCGTCGACCTTGACGGCCAGCTCGCGCCGCAGGAAGTCGAGCATCACCCGGCAGACCGCCTCGCGCTGCTCGGGCTTGGCCGTGACGAGGGCCGGGTGGCGGTCCTGCCACGACTCGACGTCGGCGGCCAGCTCGGACAGGGACTCGTACTCGATCCGCAGCAGGCCCGTCTGCTCGAGGTTCGGAGACGTGATGCGCCAGCCGCGGCGCAGATCCAGATACAGGCGGTAGGCGATCACGTCGCGCAGCGCCTTCTGGGTCTGGGTCAGGGCGGCGAACTTCACTGCCGGGTCGGTGGCATAGAGGTCCAGCGGCAGGGCGAGGGCGTCGAACACGCGCTGCGCCAGGACCTCGTGGCTGAGCCCGGCGGGACCGGCCGCCAGCGCGGCGCGATGAAGCGCCGAGCGCAGGAGGCCGACCTCGACGAAGTCGTTGAAGTGGCCGGCCTGGAGCGAGGCGTCCTGGCGGTTGTCGGTGAACGACAGCAGCTTGCGGGCCTCGGGCTGGAGGTCGCCGGCGCGGCGCAGGTGGCGCACCGCCGACAGGCTGAGGATCGTCGTCGCCGTGCTGCGGCCCTCGGAGCCGAGGGTGCCGAGCTTGGAGAAGTCGGACCGCGCTCGCCCGCCGTAGGCCACCTTGCAGCGCAGGCAGAAGCGGAAGGGCACGGGAATCCAGTGGGCGTCGACTCCGCTGGAGCCGACCGCGCCGTCCGGGCTCACTCGGAGCGGACGCGGCACGGCCTCGCGCAAGTGGTACTTGACCCGGGGCGGATCGCCGGCCTCGAGCCAGTCGTCGGGCAAGGCCTCCGGCGCGAACGCCCACGGAGCGTCGGTGCTGACGTAGAGGTAGCCGGCGTCCCCTTCCGCCTCGACCGATTTCGAATCGAACGGGCGCGGCTCCAGCCGCTCCCCCCCCTGCGTCGCCAGGAGCTGGACCGAGTAGTACTCCTGGCCGCACTCGCGGCAGAAGGTGACCGGGTAGAGCAGCTTCGCGCGCTGGCTCTCGGGGGCGTAGCGCTGCGGGTGGAGGGTGATCTGGCGCAGGGCCTCCGGCTCGAGGGTGGCCCAGGCGGTGTCTCCACGGCTGATGAACTGGTGCAGCCGGAAGGCGAAGAACGGGAAGCCCGTCTCCGGGTTGCGGACCTCGTAGCCGGCGAGGAGCTGGCGCTGGATGTGTTCGGCGCAGAGGTCTTCGGCCACGTCGGACAGCGACGCGAGTTCGCGCGCCGCCCCCTCGGGCCCGCCGATCATCCGCGGCTGGGCCCGCACGAGGCGGCCGGTTCCGGGCTCGCTGGCGAGGCCGAACGTGCTCTCGATCCAGGCCGAGAGCGGATCGCCGCGCAGTTCCTCGTACCGGCTCGGCGGCGGCGCCCCGTGATCGCCCAGGCGGCGATGCAAGGCCGCGCGGAAGGCCGGCGCGGCGAAATCGGATTCCGGGGTCACGCGACGCAACGTCTCCCCGATCACGCCCTCCGGCTCGACCGGGGCGCCGAAGATCAGGCTGGCGACGCGCGCGACCTCGCGCTGCTGGTCCTCGACCGTGCCGCCCGTCGCCATCGTGGCCGACGTGCCGACGTGCTGGAGGTGCGCCGATTCGCAGGCCTCGCGCGCCCGCCGCACCAGGAGCGCGACGTCGGCGCCCTGGCGCCCGCGGTACGTGTGGAGCTCGTCGAGGACGAGGAAGCGCAGCCCCTTCGCCGCTGCCACCAGCTCGCGCTCGTCGGTGCGGGTGAGGATCAGCTCCAGCATCACGTAGTTCGTGAGCAGGATGTCAGGCGGGTCGGCGATGATCGCGCGCTTCTCCTCGTCGCTCTCCTGGCCGGTGTAGCGCCGGAAGCTGACCGGGCCCTTGCCGTCCGGGTAGCCGAACGAGAGGAACTTCGTGAGCTCGCCGTGCTGCGAGTTGGCGAGGGCGTTCATCGGGTAGACGACGATGGCCTTGATCCCCCGGCGCTTCTCCCCGCGCAGAACTGCGTCGACGATCGGCACGATGTAGCTGAGGCTCTTGCCCGAGCCGGTACCGGTCGTGAGGACGTAGTTCCGTCCCGCACGCGCCGCCTGGACCGCGTCCACCTGGTGCCGGTGCAGGCGCAGGGGACGCCCCGGATCGTCCTTCTCGGACTTGACCCGGAACACGCGAGAGCACTCCGGGTGGAGCAGGCCCGACGACACGAGGTCGTCGATCCAGCCGCCTTCGGCGAAGGCGGGGTTGAGGCCGATGCGGGCCTCCGGCCACAGCAGGCCGGCCTTGAGCTCGTCGTCGACGGCCTGGCGCAGGCGCGCGTCGCGGATCGAGATGAAGGAGCGCACGTAGGCCCCGTAGTCGTCGATGACCCGCCTGCGCAGCTCGAAGACGTTCATGGGGCCGGACCCTCAGTTGGAGGTCCGGATACTAACCGAACGAGTTGGCCGCTCGCGCCCCTGACACGCGTGTCAGGGGTGGTGCGCGGTCAGCGCTTGGCGGGGCGGGCGGTCAGGAAGTCGGCGGCGAGGTGGGCCAGGGCGCGGGCGCCCGTGGGCAGCGCCGCTTCGTCGAGGAAGAAGCGGGGCGAGTGGTTGCTGGCGGCCGTCTCGACCTGGTCCTTCGGGGTGACGCCGACGATCACGAACAGGCCGGGGACCGCGTTCGCGTAGAACGAGAAGTCCTCCGCGCCGGTCACCTTGGGCAGTTCGACCACCGGGGCCACGCGCTGCAGGGTCGGCAGCATGCGCTGGGTCAGCTCGGCCTGGTTGGCGGTCACCGGGTAGCCGCGCTCGATGCGCACGTCGACCTTCGCGCCGTGGGCCTCGGCGACGTTTTCGGCGATCCGGCGCAGGCGCGCGTGGATGTCGTCGCGCATCGCCTCGTCGAAGGTGCGGATGGTGCCGACCAGCCGCGCGCGGTCGGGGATGATGTTGTTGCGCACGCCGGCCTCGAACTGGCCGACGGTGACGACCGCGGGCTCCTTCGTGATGTTCTGGGTGCGGGAGACGATGGTCTGGATCGCGCCCACCATCTCGGCGCCGATCGTGATCGGGTCGATGCCCGCCCACGGCGCCGAGCCGTGGGCCTGGCGGCCGTGGACCACGATCTCGAAGCGGTCGGCCGAGGCGAGCAGCGGGCCGCTGCGGTAGCCGATCACGCCGGTCGGCACCCGCGCGAAGTAGTGCAGGCCGAACACGGCGTCGGGCTTCGGGTCGGCGAACAGCCCTTCCTTCAGCATCAGTTCGGCGCCGGCGGGCTGCTCCTCGATCGGCACGCTCTCTTCCGCCGGCTGGAACACGAGCAGCACCTTGCCGGGGAGCTGCGCCTTCACGGCGACCAGCGCCTCGGCCGCGGCGAGCAGGGTCGCCACGTGGCCGTCGTGGCCGCAGGCGTGCATCACGCCGACGGTCTTGCCCTCCCAGCTCGCCGTCGCCTTGCTGGCGAACGGGAGGTCGACCTCCTCGGTGACCGGCAACGCGTCCATGTCCGCGCGCAGCGCGACCACCGGCCCGGGCTTGCCGCCCTCGATCAGCGCCACCACGCCGGTGCGGGCGATGCCCGTGCGCGGCTGCAGGCCCATCGCGCGCAGCCGCTCGGCCACGAACTTCGCCGTCTCCACCTCGCGGTTGCCGAGTTCCGGGTTGGCGTGAAGGTGGCGCCGCCACTCGATCAGCTTCGGCTGCACGGCCTGCAGACGGGCGTCGATCTCGCGGGACAGCGCCGCGGCAGGCGCCTGCGCGGCGGCCGAGCCGGCGAGGACGGAGGCGAAGAAGCACGACGCGGCGACGGCGAACGAGCGGCGGGAAGACAAGGGCGGGTTTCCTTTCCGGGCGTGAAGCGCGAGGCGGGGAGAGCGGGGCGGCCTCAGTCGTCGAGGCTCTTGTCCTCGTTCTCCTTGTACATGTACTTCACGTTGTCCTTCATCAGCAGGATGTTGGGGGCATCCGTGCGGTGGACCTTCAGCGCCAGCCGGTCGTACCACTCGATCACGCCGCGCAGCTCCTCGCCGTCCTTGAGGACGATGACCATGCGCGTCTTGTTGTCCATCTGCTTCTTGTAATAGAAGGCCTCGGCGCTGGTCTGGTCGGGAGGCACCTGCTTGCGCGGGCGGAAGGCCTTCGGCGGCTGGTAGTCCTTGAGGTCGGAGAGATCGGGACGGATCAGCTTGCGGTTCATGTCGTTTGTCTCGACTCCTCGTCGGCGGGGCAGGCCCCCCGGGGCGGACTGGAGAGGGGCCGTCGCGAGGCGCGAGGCGGTCCGGTCTCCTGTGAAGGTTCGGATTGACTCTAGGTATCACGAAGCCGCCGCCTCGCGCAAGGGCGGGAGCGGCGTCGTCAGCGGGGCGGGACCGCGGCCAGCAGGGCGTCGAGGGTCAGCGGGACGTTGGCGTTGGCGTCGAGGGCCTGCAGCGCGACCGCCGCGCGCTCGGCGATCTCGACGGCGCGGACGCCGAGCGGACCGGCCGCGACCGCCGCCAGGGGTTCGGCGTGACGCGGACTGCGCAGCGCCTCGGCCGGCGCCCCCGCGCGCGCCGCGGCGACGTCTCGCATCAGCGACCGAAGCGCGAGCGCCGCGGTGCGCTCCCTGCCCGTCAACAGCCCGCGCAGCGCGAGCGCCTCGCGCGCCGGCGCGCCCTGGGCCAGCCACGCGACCAGCGCCTCCTCCAGTTCGAGGAAGCCCTCGCGCAGCAGGTCCAGCGCGCGCCCGGGGCTGCCCTCGCTGAGCGCGGCGCAGCGGGCCAGCCGCTCGGGGTCGCCTTCCGCTCCCGCCAGCGCCGCCGCGACGTCTTCGGCGGCCAGTGGCCCGAAGGCGATCTCGGGACACCGCGAGCGCACCGTCGGCAGCAGCGCCTCGGGCTGGTGGGTGACGAGGATCGCCCAGCTCGTCGAGCGCGGCTCCTCGAACACCTTGAGCAGCGCGTTCTGCGATGCGGCGTTCATGCCGTGGGCGTCGACCAGGATCGCGACCCGGCGCCGCGCCTCGAACGGCGCCTCCTGCAGGAAGGTGCTCGCTTCCCGCAACTGGTCGACCTTCAGCACCGCGCGGCGCGCCGAGGCGGCGGCGCCGTCCTCGCCTTTCTTGCGCGACGGGTAGACCACGAGCACGTCCGGCGTGGGTCGGACGTTCTCCTCGAACTCGGGCGCCGTGCCGCGCTCGATCGCCTGTCGCTTCTCCAGCTCCTGCCGGCGCTCGACCGCGGCTTCCACCGTGAACGGCGCGTCGGCGAGGTGGCGGCAGGAACGACAGCGGCCGCAGGGCCGCTCCGCCGCGGACGCGGCTTCGCACTGCAGCGCCTGGGCGAGAGCGCGCGCCACCAGCCGCTTGCCGACGCCGTCGGGACCGACGAACAGCAGCGACTGCGGCACGCGGTCGCGCTCGAGCAGGCGCTCGAGCACGTCCTTGACGCGGGCGTGGCCGCGGACGTCCGGGGCGAGGCTCATCGCGGCCACTCCCCCGCTGCCGCGGCGACCCGCTGCGCGACCTCGTCCTCGCCGCCCCGCGCGTCCACGACCCGCCAGCGCGCGGGGTCGGCGGCGGCCATCGCGTGGTAGCCCGCGCGCACCCGCTCGTGGAACGCGACGTCTTCCGCCTCCAGGCGGTCGGGGCCGCCGGCGCGCGAGCGGGCCCGCGCCAGTCCCGCCTCCACGGGGAGGTCGAGCAGGAGGATCAGGTCGGGCCGCAGCCCGCCGGTCGCGAAGGCGGCGATGCGGTGGAGCGCCTCGAGGTCGAGGCCGCGGCCGTACCCCTGGTACGCGAGGCTCGACTCGACGTAGCGGTCGCAGACCACGACCCGCCCCTCGGCCAGCGCCGGCCGCAGCCGCTCGCTCACGTGCTGGGCGCGGTCGGCGAAGAACAGCAGCGACTCGGCGGCGGCAGCGACCGGGTGCGGGTGCTTCGTCAGCAGCAGCTCGCGCACGCCGCGCCCGAGCTCGGTCCCGCCCGGCTCGCGCGTCAGCAGCGCGCGCGCGCCGAAGCGCGCGGCGAAGCGCGCCGCCTGCGTGCTCTTCCCGCTGCCCTCGATTCCTTCGAACGTGCAGAACGGCATGGTCGGCGGATTCTACGCGGCGCACCGCCCCGGGCGCGCCGCCTTGCGCCCGCGGCCGGCGGGCTGCTAGCGTCCCGGCCCATGAAGCGTCTGGGGCTCGAGGGGCGTCGGGTGCTGGTCACCGGGGGCTCGCGCGGGATCGGCCGGGCCACCGTCCGCATGCTCGGCGAGGCCGGGGCGAAGATCGCCGTGCACTACGCGCGCGAGGCCGAGGCGGCGCAGGCCGCGGTCGACGAAGCCGTGGCGGCAGGCGGTGCGGCGGAGGCCTTCGGCGCCGACCTGCAGCGGCCGGAGGCGTGCGCGGCGCTCGTCGAGCAGGTGCTGCAGCGCTTCGGCGGCCTCGACGGCCTGGTCGTCAATCACGGCGTGTGGGAGCCGGCGCCGATCGAGCGCCTGGACGCCGCGACCTGGGAGCGCACGCTGGACCTGAACCTGGGCGCGGCCTTCGCGATCGCGGCGCCCGTCGCCCGCCACATGCGCGAGCGTGGCAGCGGCGCCATCGTCCTGGTCGCCTCGACCGCCGGGCAGCGTGGCGAGGCCGGCTATGCGCCCTACGCGGCGTCGAAGGCCGGGCTGATCGCGCTCACCAAGTCGCTCGCCTCGGAACTGGCCCCGGCAGTGCGCGTCAACGCCGTGGCGCCCGGCTGGGTGATGACCGACATGAGCCGCGACGCGCTGCTCGGGCCCGACGGCCCGGCCGCCCTGCGCAAGATCCCGATGGGCCGCGCCGGCGAGGCGGCAGAACTCGCCGGGCCGATCGCGTTCCTGCTCTCGGACCTCGCCTCGTACCTTTACGGCGAGGTGCTGTGCGCCAACGGCGGCGCGGTGATGGCCTCGGGCTAGTGGACGCTGGCCACGCCGCGGGTGGCCGCGGCCTGGCGCCCGTAGCGCTCGACCGTGCGCTCGAGCGTGCCGTGGATCAGCGTGGCCGGCTGCGAGCGGTCGCCGACCAGCACCAGCACCTCGCGGGTGGGGGCCGACAGCACCGCCACCGCGAAGTTGTCGCGGCTCGAGATCTCCACCGCCAGCAGCTCGTCGCCGCCGGCCTCGATCACGTCGCGCAGGTACGAGAGGAACGACGGCAGCTTCTCGGCGAGCAGGGCCGTCGGGATCGCCTGGTTGCCGCGCACGCGGCGGGCGACGGTCGCGCCGGTGTAGAGGTCGACGAACGCCGCGTAGATCGCCGACGGCAGCTCGGCCTGGACGCGGTCCAGCGTGCGCGCGCGCAGCGCCGCCTCTTCGTCGGCGATCTGCTCCGCCGGCATCGCGTCGGGCCGGTCCAGCCCCTTGCTGCCGCCCGCTTCGCCCGGCATCTCGCTGCGCGAGCGCCACGCCTCGCGCGAGAACTCGGAGACGAAGGCGGTCGCGGGCGTGCCCCGCCGCAGCGCCGCCTCGAGCCGCTCGCGGGCCTCGCCCTTCTCGAGCGTCGCACCGCCGGAGGTCTCCCAGTAGGTGTTCGACAGGCGGCCGGCGACGATCAGCAGCAGCGCCGTGCCCGGCTCGGTCTGGATCTCGACGATGCCCGTGTGCAGCTCGGTCTCGAGCTGGGTCAGCAGTTCCTGCAGGTCCTCGACCGCCACCAAGGGGTCGGCCAGCTTGCGCCGGTTGGAGATGCCGCGCAGCAGGTGAGCAGCGTCCATGGGCAGTTCGTAGACACTGACGCTGCCCTCCAGGTTGGCGATCTGGGAGCGCAGCTTGGCGAACGCCTGGGCGCCGTGGAAGGCGAGATTGCCCTCGCGGTAGATCACGTTCACTTCGTTGCCGAAGTAGTACAGGATCATGCCCGCGCCGCCGGAGAGCTTGACTTCCGCGAACCCGGTCAGCCCTGAGCGCTGGCACGACTGGAGCAAATCGTCCAGGCTCACGCGGCCCGGGCGGAGCTCGAAGGAGTGGAGGAATTTTCGGCCGGCGAACATGGGGTTGCCCCGGAGGGAGCAAGATCGATGCCGCATGTTAGGCACGTCGCGGCGGTGACGTCAACGTGAACGCCCGGGTGTTGGTGACGGGCGCCGGCGGTCTGCTGGGCGGGGCGCTGTGCCGGGAACTCGCCGCGCTCGGCCTCCCCGTCACCGCCGGCATCCGGTCGGCGCCGGCCCCGGCCGGCTTCCCGCCCGTCGCCTGCGACCTCGAGCGACCCGAGACAGCGAGCCCCGCCCTCGCCGCCTCCCGCGCCGAGGTGGTGATCCACTGCGCGGCCCTCGCCGACGCCGACGCCTGCGAGCGCGATCCTGGGCGAGCGCGATCCCTGAACGTCGAGGCGACCGAGGCGCTGGCCGAGGCCTGCGCGCGGGCCGGCGCCCGACTCGCCTTCGTGTCCACGGATCTGGTCTTCGGCGCCGAGTCCGATCCCCAACCCCGAAGCGAGGACTTCCCCGCGCGGCCGCTCTCCGCCTACGGGCGCACCAAGCTGGCCGCCGAAGGGATCGCGCTGCGCGTGCCGGGCAACGCCGTGTTCCGGGTCGCGCTGGTCACCGGCCGCGGGCACGGCCCTCGCGGTTCGGCCACGGAAGCCGTGGCCTGGGCGCTCGGCGCCGGACGCCCGCTGCGCCTGTTCGACGACCAGTACCGCACGCCGGTCGACCCGCGGTCGCTGGCGCGGCTGTTCGCGTCGTGGGCCGCCGGCGCCCACGACGGCCTGTTCCACGCCGGGGGGCCGGAGCGGGTCAGCCGGCTCGAACTCGGGCGACGGGTGGCGACGACGCTGGGCCTGCCCGCCGAGCGCATCGCGGCGGCGGGCCAGGACGACGTGCCCGCCCTCGCCGCGCGGCCGAAGCAGGCGGCGATGGACTCGGGGCGCGCGCGGCGCCTGTTCGGCTGGGAGCCGGAGCCGCTGCTGGCGGCGATTCGCGCCGGCCGGTCGTCTACGGCGTCGGGAGCTTGAAGACGAGCGGCAGGCGACAGAGCATCAGCTCGTCGTTGTCCTGGATCGGCGTCAGCACGCCGTTTCCGAGCTTGGTGCCGTTGAGGAAGGTGCCGTTCATGGTGCCGATCTCCTCGGCGACGTAGAACTGGCCGTCCTTGAAGAGCACCCGCGCGTGGCGCCGCGAGATGTTCCGGCTCTGGTCTTCGCCCGTGAGGTCGACCTCCGGGCTGGTGCCGGTCACCGAGTCGAAGCGGCCGATCAGCGCCTCCGGCTTGAACACCGGGAACACGTTGCCGCTGGCGGGCGAAACGAAGTAGCACAGCGCCTGCGCGTTGAGCGTGCCGGCCGTGGCGCGCTCGGCGGGCCGAACCTCGTCGGGCAGCACCAGGTCGCCGCCGCGGGCCGCCATCTGCTCGATCTGCTTGTTGGTCTCGCGCAGCCGGATCGAGTACTTCCGCAGCATGCGGATCGCGATCTCGGGGTTCTCCTTGATCATGTCCCCGAAGACCTCGGAGCTGATCACGATCAGGTCGCCCTCTTCGATCACCTCGGCGGTGGCCGAGCGCGGCAGCCGCTCGAGGATCGACATCTCGCCGAAGAAGTCGCCCTTCTCCAGCACGGCGAGCGTCACCTCGGAGCCGTCCTTGACCCGCTTCTTGATCGCGACGCGGGCGGTGCGGACGATGTACATCGCATCGCCTTCGTCGCCCTCGCGGAAGAGCACCTCGCCTGCCGGGAAGCGGGTCGTGAAGCGGTCGAAGGGGTTGGCGGCCATGGGGCTAAAACGCGGCGGAGTCTAGCAGATCGGCCACGGCCGGGGGAGGCCGCACGGCCTGTGCGCGGTGGGTGTCGAGCAGGTCCTGCAGCCGGGCTCCGCCCCACGCCAGGTGCGCCGCCAGCCACAGCGCCGCCAGCGCCCGGCGCCAGCCGCGGTCGGCGAAAGCCGCGAGCCCGACGCCCGCCAGCACCGCCACCAGCGTCTCCCCGAACAGCACCTCCTTGAGGTCCTTGAACAGGCCGCCGCCGAAGGCGCGCAGCGCCAGCAGCAGCACCAGCGCCAGCCCCCAGGCGGCCAGCACCCGACGCACGGGCGGCCGGGCGCGGCGCAGGGCGAAGGCGCCCACGACGGCGGCGACCGTCGCGAACGGGCCGTAGAACGCCGCCGCCCGGGTCAGCGCGGCATGGGGCGGAGGCGGCGACTCCCCCAGCGTGCCGGAGGCGCCGCCGGCCAGCTTGGCCGGCACGATCTCCGTGACGAAGGTGGCGACGAACGGCGCGTAGAGCGCCCCGACGGTGATCAGGGCGGCGGCGGCCCCGGTCAGCAGCCAGCGCCGCGCGCGGCCGCGGTCGCAGGCCGCGAGCGCCGCGAAGAACGCGCTCATGTTGAAGAGCGACGAGATGTAGAGCAGGCAGGAAGCGAGTGCCCAGCGAAACGGGGCCAGCGGCGGCGCGGCGCCGAGCCCGGTCCGCAGCGCGGCCAGGATCGCCCCGACGTCGAGCAGGTGCCCGACCACCGTGGGCCACATGGCGAGCAGCAGCCGCGAGTGCATCGGCGCCATCGCCGCCGTGAAGGCCGCGGCGAGCGCTCCGGCCAGCGGCCCGGCCGCCCGCGCCGCCAGCGCGAAGGCGAGCGGCACCTGCGCCGCTCCCGCCAGCAGCGAAACCAGCCGCAGCGCGTCCTCGATGCGGTCCGCGTCGCGCGGCGAGTCGCCCTGCGGCAGCCACGAGAAGGGCACGAAGAACAGCGGCGAGTACGGGAACGCGTAGGCCTTGCCGGCCACGTAGCGGGGATAGGCCGTGTTGATGGTGCGCTGGGCCACCAGCCCGCGCTCGAGCACGCCACCCTCGCTGCTGCTGAGGACGTAGACGTAGCGGCGGTGGTTCATCACGTCCGGGTAGTAGTAGCCCGGGTGGAAGGCGGCCGCCGCCTTGACCGCCAGCGACACCGCGAAGATCGCGGCGACCAGCCCGCCGCGCGGGTGACGCCGGAGGGTGAAGGCGCACAGCGCCGTCGCGGCGACCAGCGCGACGCCCGCCTTGGTCGCCACGTGGGCAGCGGCGAGCGGGTCCGCCCTCGCGAGCAGCAGCGCACCGCAACCGATCGCGGCCGCGGCCGCCGCCGCCGCCAGCCGGCCCGCGCCCCCGAGCAGCAGCGAGGCGAAGAGCAGCGGCGGCAGAGCGATCAGCAGCGCCCGCGGCCAGCCGGTCACGGCGATGCGCCCCCCCTCGCCCACGACGAAAGCGAGCCAGTCGAAGCGGAGGCCGAGCCCGCGCGGCTCGCGGGTGTCGATCTCGAAGGCCGCCCGCGCCGGCAGCGCCCGCGCGTGGCCGACGTCGATCCGGTCGACCCGGTCCGGGCCGGCGGTCGCCGTGTAGCGGCCGACGGGCAGCCCGCCGACCTCGACCGTCACCGGCGCCGGGTCGGCGACGATGCGGGCGGCGCTCCACGCGAGCCGGACGTCGCCCGACAGCTCCAGCGGCAGCTCGATGCGGGCGGACCGGCGGCTCCAGCGGGTCGTGCGCTGGCTGTCGGGCTCGATCTCGTAGAACGGCGCGAAGCCGCTGACCCAGGCGCCGTCGTTGGGTCCCAGGTTGAGCACGGCCGCGCGCGGCCCGCTCGCGCCGCGGCCGGCCGCCCACCCGAGCCCGCCGAGGGCGCCGACCAGGACCGCCGTGACGAGCCACGGCCGGGCCCGGCTCATGCGCCGCGGCCGGCCTCGAGCTCGATGGCGGCGGGCACGCCCTGGAGGATCGCGCGCTTGCTCACCTCGCGGTGGAGCGTCGAGAGGAAGGCGTCGAAGCGGTGCGCGATCTGCTGCAGCCCGGTCAGGCTCGCGCACTTGAGGATCTCGATGAAGAACAGCTCGAAGCCCGACCAGTCGCGGTACATCAGGTGCTTCATCTGGTGGTCGTAGAACCAGGAGATCTCCTCGCGCATGCGGGCGGCGGAGGCATCGTCCTTCCCGGCCTGGAACTCGCGCAGCGCGCGGATCACCCGCGCCAGTCCGTCGCGCAGGGCCTGCGACTGCTCGAGCTTCGCCTTGAAGTCGTCGAAGATGGCGCGCCCGTCGACGGCCGGGTCGAAGGCCTGGGCGAGCTGCACGATCGACTGCTGGAACGCGTCGCGCAGGATGCCGTGGCTGTTCTCCACCCGCGCGCGCACGGCCTCCGACTGCCGCGCCGCGGAGAGGTCGACCAGCTCGGTGTTGATCACCTTCTTGAGTTCCAGCGGCAGGCAGTACACGAGCGAGTCGCAGAGCTGGACGAACGGGCGCTCCGCGTCCATCGCCTTCAGCACCTTGCGCTCGAGGTAGGCGGTCAGCAGCCGGGCCTCGGACGTGATCAGCGCGAAGATCAGGATCGAGTTGCGCAGCTCCTCGTCGGACAGCCGCTGCGGGTCGGCGTAGTCGAGGTAGTGCAGCAGCCGGAACAGCTCGAGGAACACCTTGGCCGCGTGGCGCCGCTCGGCGGGCGACTCGATGCCGCGGATCACGGCGGCGACGCTCTGGTTGCTGATGCGGTCGTGGACCGGCTTGAACTTCTTGTCGATCAGCAGCGCCAGCAGGTGGCTGCGGCGGATCTCCCGGTACAGCCCCTTGCCCACCGCCGAGAACGCCGTGTACGGGATGCGCGCCAGCTTGGAGAGCTCGGCCAGCAGGACGTGGATGTCCTCGAACGACTCGCGCAGCAGCGCCAGCTCGGCCTCGGGCGTCGACTGCCGCAGCAGCTTCTCGATGTAGGGGTCGACCACCTCGTCCTTCTTGAGGTAGCCGTCGAGGAACTTGCCGAAGCGCTCCTGGTCGACCTGCTCCTGGGTCAGGATCGCGGTGCAGAGCTGCATCACCCGCAGCAGCACGTTGTCGACGAGCCGCAGCTCCTCGGACCAGTTGCGCAGCGCGAGCTGGGTCTGCTCCTTCTCCGACAGCGGCTGGTTCTTGATGCGGAAGAAGCGCTCGAAGGCGCGCAGCCACATCTCCAGCTCGAAGAGCTCCTTCGTGCGGCCGGACTCCTCGACCTGCTCCATCCACTGGCGCATCTGGCCGCGGAGGAACTCGGAGCCGGAGCGGACGTCGCGCTCCGGCCGGGGCCCGGGCAGGGCGGTGACGACCGGAGGGGGGCCTTCGCTCATCGCGCCACAGATTATAGGTGTTTGCCCGCCTCGGGCCCCGGGCCTTAGACTTGACGGCTTGATGGAGATCTACGCCCCGTGAACCTCGGAACGCTCTGGGAGCGCTACCTCGCGCTGTCCACGACCCTGCAGATCCTGATCCCGCTCTTCTTCTTCGTGGTCGGCGGCGAGCTGCTGCTCGGCAAGGTCTTCCCGAAGTCGGCCGCCTACCGGGCCTGGAAGGGTTTCTTCGAGAAGCTCGGCCACGTCTGGTCGGTCGTGCTGCTGTCGATCATCTACTTCGTGGCCGTCGGGCCGGTGGCGCTGGGCCTCAAGCTCGCGGGCAAGGACGTGCTCGACCTCGCGCTGGAGCCGGAGGCCTCGTTCTGGCGCAAGCACGAGAAGAACCCGCTCGACCCGGTGCGCGCGGCGCGCCACCAGTTCTAGGACTCCATGTACATCCTCGGCCTGTCCTGCTTCTACCACGACTCTGCCGCCGCCCTGCTCAAGGACGGCGAGATCGTGGCCGCCGCCCAGGAGGAGCGCTTCACCCGCAAGCGCCACGACTCCGACTTCCCCGCCCGCGCGGTCCGCTACGTGCTGAAGGAGGCGGGCATCGGGCCCGAGCAGCTCGACGCGGTCGGCTTCTACGACAAGCCGCTGCTGAAGTTCGAGCGCATGCTCGAGACCTACCTGGCCACCTTCCCGAAGTCGTTCGCCTCCTTCCGCACGGCGATGCCCGTGTGGATGAAGGAGAAGCTCTGGGTGCCGTCGATGATCCGGCGCGAGCTGCGGCCCTACAAGGGGCCGATCCTGTTCGCCGAGCACCACATGAGCCACGCGGCCTCGGCGTTCCTGGTGTCGCCCTTCGAGGAGGCCGCGATCCTGACCGTCGACGGCGTCGGCGAGTGGGCGACGTCCTCGTTCGGCGTCGGCCGCGGCAGCGACATCGAGATGTTCAAGGAGATCCGCTTCCCGCACAGCCTGGGTCTCCTCTACAGCGCCTTCACCTACTACCTCGGCTTCAAGGTCAACTCGGCCGAGTACAAGGTGATGGGCCTGGCGCCCTACGGCAAGCCGGTGCACTTCGACCGGGTCATGAACGAGATGCTCCACCTGCAGGAGGACGGCTCGTTCAAGCTCGACATGAAGTACTTCGACTACGGCCACGGGCTGCGCATGACCTCCGAGGCCTTCCACGACTTCTTCGGCGGGCCGCCGCGCAAGCCGGAGTCGTGGATGAGCGAGCGCGAGTTCGACATCGCCGCCACCGTGCAGAAGGTCTGCGAGGAGGTGGTGCTGACGATGGTCCGCCACATCCACAAGGAGACGGGGCTGACCGACCTGTGCATGGCGGGCGGCGTGGCCCTCAACTGCGTGGCCAACGGCCGGATCGTCAAGGAGACCCCGATCAAGCGGCTCTTCGTGCAGCCGGCTGCCGGCGACGCCGGCGGCGCGGTCGGCGTCGCCCACTGGCTCTACAACACGCTCGACAAGAAGCCGCGCGGGAAGGCCTGGCAGCACGCCTACCTCGGCCCCGAGTTCAGCCGCGACGAGATCAAGGCCGACCTCGACGCCGCCGGCGCGGTCTACGAGGAGTACCCCCAGCCCGAGCTGCTCCGGAAGACCGCCGAGCTGATCTCGCAGAGCCAGGTCGTCGGCTGGTTCCAGGGCCGGATGGAGTTCGGGCCCCGCGCCCTGGGCGGCCGCAGCATCCTGGCCGACCCGCGCGACGTCAACATGCGCGACACCCTCAACATGAAGATCAAGTTCCGCGAGGGCTTCCGCCCGTTCGCCCCGTCGGTGATGGCCGACAAGGCGTCCGAGTGGTTCGACCTCGACTGCGAGAGCCCCTTCATGCTGCTGGTGGCGCCGGTGCGCGAGGGCAAGCGCTTCATCCCCTCGGTCACCCACGTCGACCACTCGGCCCGCCTGCAGACGGTGAGCGAGGAGCAGAACCCGGCGTACTACGGCCTGATGCGCGAGTTCGAGAAGATCACCGGCGTGCCGCTGGTGATCAACACCTCGTTCAACGTGCGTGGCGAACCGATCGTGTGCACCCCGCGCGACGCGTGGCTGTGCTTCATGCGCACCAACATGGACGCGCTGGCGATCGGGCCGTTCCTTCTGAAGAAACCGGCTCAGCCGCCCTTCCGCGAGGACGTGGACTGGCGCAGCCTTTACGCGTTGGACTAGGAGCAGGGGCGAAGATGGCGTTCGAGGAAAGCAGGGAAAAGCTCGGCATCCTGGCCGAGCTGTGGGCCTTCATGAAGGTCCGCAAGAAGTGGTGGCTCGGCCCCATCATCCTGATGATCGTGCTGCTGGGCCTGCTGGTGGTCTTCACCCAGGGCACCGCGGTCGCCCCGTTCATCTACACGCTGTTTTGAAAAGGGCGGCGTCCATGGCTCCTGAAATGCCGCCAGGTCACAGACGCCGTGTGGGTGCGACCGCCGGATCGCCCCGACCCTATGAGTGCCTCGACCTGAGATGGCGCAGGAGCGCCCGGTCCTCGTCGGTGAGGCCAATGACCACCGAGGCCGCGGCGTAACCGGCGAGAAGGACCAGCCCCGCGGCCAGCTCGCCGGCCAACAATCGGACCGGGATGGCTGCGGCTGCCGCCGCCGCGAACGCCGCCGCCGGTCGCCACATCGCCGCCAAAGGCACTGCCAGCGCGAAGCGCGAAAGCTCGGCGAGCCGCAGCGACGCCAGCAGGGTCATGGCGGCGAGGCTGCCGAGTGCGGCGCCCAGCGGCCCGAGGCGCGGGATCAGCAGAAACGACACGAGCACCATGACGGCCACCGCCGAGGCGGAATTGACGAGGTTCCAGGAGGGCCGCCGCACGAGCAGCACCGCCTCGCCGAGCCCCGCCCAGCTCGCGATGCCGTGGGCCAGCACGAGCACCGGCAACCAGGCCGCTCCGCTCGTGAAATCGCGTCCAAACAGGCGCAGGACCACGGTCGGGGCCAGTGCCAGAACGCCCACTACCGGCAGCAGCACCGCCGCCATCCAGCGCGCGCCCCGGGCCAATGTCTCGCCCGTCAGCTCGGCATGAGCCGACGTATCGGCGGCCACGCCCGCGATGAAAGCGGGCTCCAGCGCCTGGCGCACCTTGCGGGGCACGCCGGCCACCTCGGCCGCCGCCGCATAGACGCCGAGCGTCGCCGCCGTCAGGCCGGGGACACGGCCCACGAACCAGCCCAGCATCAGTACGTCGAGGCGGTTGAGCAGCAGGTTCAGCAGGGCGTAGGCGCCGACCAGCGCCGAATAGCGGACGAGGTGGCGCTCGGGATCCGGCATCGATCGGGCTAGCACCGCCGCCACGGGAGCCGGAGCCCTAACACGGCCGGCGTGGCCCAGCCCTCGGCGCGCGAGCCAGAAGGCCGCCACACCCCCGGCCGTGAAGCCGCAGGTGGCCGCGAGGACCGGGGCGTAGGTTCCGATGCCCGCTGCGACCAGGGCGAGCAGGCTCGCGATCGCGACCCCGTTCTCGGCCAGCCCTCCGGAGAGGATGTCGTGTCGCATGAATCCCAGACCGCGCGAGAGGCCGTTGCATATCCGGTACAGGGCGACACCCGGCAAGGCGAGAAGCATGATCTGCATGGCGCGCACCAGGTCCGGCGGCTGCATCAGCCGCGGCCCGAGCCAGCCGATGAAAGCTGTCGCCACCACGCACACGGCAAAGGTCAGGCCGAGCCCGATGCGCAAGGCATCGTGAAGAAGCCGCCGCACACCCGCCACATCGCCTCGCGCCCGGTGAGCGGCAGCCAGCGAAACCGTGGTCTGTTCGAGGCCCAGGATGCCGAACTTGCTGAGTATGTCGGCGGTGCCCCAGGCCACGGCGTAGGTGCCCAGCGCCTCGCGGCCGAGGAGGCGGGCGACGAAGAACGGGAAGAGAGCCCCCAGCGCAGCGACCGCGGTGGCCGCTGAGGTCGCCAGGGTGCCGAGCAGGAGGTCGGCCCCGGAACGCAGCGAGCGCCCGTCGTGCCCGGCGATCAGACGGCCGCCGCAGCGGGGACGCGGTGCCTCCGGCGGGCGGCGAGCCAATCCAGCGTGCCCGGCATCAGCACCACGCCCGTGAACCAGCAGCAGACGAGGCCCAAGACGGCCAGCAGGCCGATCGAGCGCAGGCCCGCGTGGTGCGCGAACACCATGCCAAGGTAGCCCATCACGGTTGTCCCGGCCGAGGCAGACAGGGCGCCGGCCAGCTCCCGCTGGACGCCTCGGGTGTCGAGGCCCGTTTCGATCCAGCGGCGGAAGTAGTGCACGCCGTTGTCCACCGCGTTTCCGATGAGGTTGGGCAGCACGACGATGTTGAAGAAATTCAGCTTCCATCCCAGGGCCACCATCCCCCCCAGGGTGAGGAGCAGGCCGGCGGCCAGCGGCATCACGACCCATGCCGTCTCCCCTGCGGACCGGCGATCGAAGAACACCAGCGCCACGATGCCCGCGAAGGTCAGGCCGACGAGCCAAGGCCCCTCGCTCGTCACGATCCAGAGGATCTCGGCCAGCACCGGCTTGTCGCCAGTCGGACCGTCTACGCCATCGGGCATGACGAGGTCGTAGAGGCGCCGGGTGAACGTCATGGCCACCCGGCCATCCTTGCTCCTCCCCGCCGCGGTGTCGACGCTCACGATCCAGCCGCCGGAGTCGTCGCGGGTCGCGAGGCGCCGGCGCAGCGTGTCCGGCAGCCCAGCGAGGGCAGGCGGTTCCTCCGGCGGCACGAACTCGCGGATGTCGCGGATCCAGCGCTGCTGCGTCTGGTCCTTCACGCGACCCGTCCAAGGGGCGCGGAGCCGGTCTTGGATATCGGCCAGAAGCTCGCGGCGCACGGTCAGCTCCCCCGCTTCGGGCACCACGTCGCGCACGCTGAGGATGGTGCCCATCACAGGATCGGCGCCTTCGGCGGCCTTCGCCCGCCGGAGGCGGTCCAGCGCCGCGTCGAGGGCGGGCAGGTCACGCGCGGCATAGACCGCGGCGGGGGCGGAGACGCCGCTGAAGACCGCCCGGTGCTTCTCCTTGACCAGGGCAGCGGCCGGCACCTCGGCCTGTAGATTGGCAAAGTCGTAGTCGAAGGAAAGGCGGCTGCCCGCCGCCGCCCCGCCCGCCAGCACGGCCAGCACCACGGCGGCCGTCACCCAGCGCGGGGGGAGTAACGCAGGCCCCTTCTCGTCCAGCAGGCGGGGCCGGACGAGGCCGGAGCGGGTGCCGAGCACCAGGGCGGGGGGCAGCACCACGAACATCGAGAGGAAGATGGCCAGGATCGAGGTCGCGCTGATGATGCCGAACTCAGAGAATCCGCGGAACGCCGAGAACATGAGCACGGCCATGCCGAGGGTGGTGGCGAAGCCGGAGGTCAGGATCGATCGTCCGGTGGAGCGGAACGTCTCGAAGAGCGCATCCTCCAGGGGCCGCTCGCGCAGCTCGTGCTGGAAGCGCTTCACGAGGTGGATCGAGAACTCCACACCCATCCCGAACAGAACCATGAGCAGGAACGAGGTGATCGTGTTGAGGTCTCCGACCATCGTGGGCACGAGCCCGTAGGACCAGAGCAGGCCCACGAGGAGTGGCAGCAGCACCACGGGCAGCACGCGCGGGCCGCGGAACGCCAGGACCAGGGTGAGCAGGATGCCCGCGGTGCTGATCGTCCCCGAGCGGTTCAGGTCCTCGCGGATCTGGGTGTAGATTTCGACCTTGTTGCGCAGCGAGCCGCTGACCCCGGCCCACACCCCGTGGCGGCGGCCGACCTCCGCCGCGATGCCTTCGATGCGCGCGCAGAGGTCGCGGGTTGCACCGAGCGAGGTGATGCCGAGCCGCGGGCGCACGAGCATGCCCACGATGCGCCCATCCTCGCTCTGGTACAGCTCCGGCAGGTCGAGGTAGCGCTTCACTTCGCGCTCCAGATCCTCGTCCCTCCCCTTGCGGTCCGCCGGCGCCTCCTCCTCGTCCTCCAGGCTCTCCACGAACGGGTTGACCTCCCGCTCCAGCCGGTCGATGCGCTCCTGGACTTCGCGCAGGCGGTCCGACGAGACGAGCAGGTACTTGTAGCGCCGGATGAATTCGACCGCGTTGCGGGTCTCGACCGACCCCACGGCGGGCACGGCGGAGATGCGTGCGGCGGCGGCGTCGAGGGCCCGCACCAGTACCGGATGGTCCGGTCCCTCGAACAGGACACTGAAGTAGCCTCCGTCGCCGCCCACCACGGACTCCAGCCCATGGCTGCGGCGGACGGCGAGGCTGTCCTCCGGCAGCAGGCGCTTCAGGTCGGTGTCCAGGCGGATGCGCCGCGCTTCGCTCGCGGCGGGCACGCAGAGCGCCGCGCACGCGCCGAGCAGCAGCCACGGGCGGCTGAGCGAGGTCCGACACAGGCGCCGGACCACGCGTTCGAAGAGGCTCATGGCGCGGTCGCGGGGCGGCGGCGGTCGGGCCACAGCACGATGGCGGCCGCCGCCACGTGAACGAGCGCGGTCACCCCTTCCCAGAATGGCAGCAGGCGATAGGCGGCGGCGGGCGCCCCCAGCGCGACACCGGCCGCCATGATCCAGGCGTAGACGTTACGGCGGCCGCCGAACGCCCGCACCACGCGCATGGCGGGGCTGAGGTCGTCGATCATCCGCCCGAGCCTCCTCTTCACCATGAGTTTGGTGAGACCGTCCACGCCCTCGGCCAGATACAGCGCCATGAGCACGACGAAGGCGCCCGGGATGAGGCCCGAGCGGTGGAAGTGCCACGCCAGCGCGGCCCACCACGACAGCTCGAAGAAGAAGTCGGACCAGTGCTCCAACTCGCCGACCGCGGAGGTTTCGAGCTTCACGCGGGCCTGCTTGCCGTCGAGGCCGTCGAGCACGCCCACGGCCAACGCCACCCCAATGCCGGCCGTCAGCCGGCCGGTGGCGAACAGGAACGTGGCCACCCATGCCGTGAGCGCGGAGACGACCGTGAGCTGGTTGGGCGTGATCCCCGTCCGACAAAGAAGAGAGACCAGGAACGTCTCGATGGGCGCGTGGACCATGGCGGGGAGGTCGAGCACGCCCTTCTGGGCCGAGTTCAGCACGGTGCGTTCGGCCCGCCGGCGGATCTCGTCGGACGTGGGGGCCAGGAACCAGACCGGCCGCACTTTCCGCCGCATCGGCGGAACATAGTCGGGCTGCATGGCCACGTCGAGGACGTCGAGGCGGCCTTCGTCCACCGCGAGAGACGGCGCGTCCAGCGTGGGGGCGGCAGCCCGGTTCAAGACGAGCGGTCCGCAGAGTGCGCCGCGCCAAGTGCCGGGCGCGGCCGAGTCCACGAGTGCGACAGGCGTGGTGGCCTGCAGCATGACCTCGAGCAGGCGCCGGTCCCATGTGCCCGCCACCGGCACGACCAGCGCCAACTCGTCGGCGTCCAGCAGCGCTTCCACCTCCGCGGCGGACGGCGCCGCCGTCCCCGCGCGCACCCGCGCTTCCACGGCCATCGTCTGGCGGGGCCACGGCACGCGCGCCGCGTCCTCGCGCACGGCCTCGGCGGAAGACAGCACGAGCGCCTGGGGGCACCCGGCCTGCGCCAGCGAGCGCAGAGTGCGCTCCAGAACGGTGAGGCCGCAAACGCGGACGGAGCAGGCCAGCGGATCGGCGAAGACCAGCGCGCGCATGGATTACTCGTCCTCCTCGGCCGCGTCCTTCTCCAGGGCCTCCGCTCGCTTGCGGATTCGCTCCAGGAGCGCGAGCCAGCCATTCTTCTCCACGATACGGGTGAACTGTGAGCGGTAGTTGCGGGCGGTCGACACCCCGTCGATCGCGTAGTCCGAGATTCGCCAGCCGTTCGCTGTCCTCACGAAGGAATACGCCACGTCGGTCGTGGCGTCCCTGGAGGTGACGGTCGTCTCCACGAGGGCGGTCTCGCCTTTTTGGTCCTCGCGTGTGTAATCCACCTTCTCCACCCGGTAGATGTTCACGCGGCGGATCAGGCTAGCCCGCACCAGCCGCTCGAATGCCTGCGCGAATTGCGTGCGCTCCGCCTCCGGCCGCCTCTCCCAGTCGGCCAGCGCCGCCTTCGACATCGCCGTGAAGTCGAACGCCTCGGCCAGCGCCTGCCCCAGTCGCTGGCGTTCCGCCGGGGGCATCTCGCGCGGGTTGCTTGCGAGGATGGAGTCGACCCGGGCCTGGCGCTCCTTCAGGGTGTCCACCGGAGCTGCGGCCGTGGCGGGGACGGCGCATGCCGCGAAGACCGCGGCGAGGACGACACGGCGGACCGTCATGGGTTCTCTCCCTCCGGCAGCGGATCTTCGCCCCGCGCCAGCCGCCAGCCGATCACGGCCAGCGACAGGTCGTGTACCGCCTGGAAGTGGGCGCTGCGCGCCTGGACGTAGGCGATGTAGGCCTCGACCACGTCCTTGGTTGAGGCGGTGCCCAGGCCGTGGTTCTCCTCCGCGACGCGAAGCCAACTCGCGGTTGTGGAGAGCGCGCGGCGCGAGGTTTCGTGGACGGCGGCGGATTCGCGCACCCGCGCGTGGAGCAGCGTAACGTCGAAGCGCAGGCGTTCGCGCAGGGCGTCCGCGCGGGCGCGGGCGGCGTCGGCCTCCGCCTGTTCGCGGGCGATGCGCGCGCCCGCCTGCTTGAAGCTGAGGTCCCAGCGGAAGCCGAAGGCCGCGCTCAGGCTGCGGACGTTGAACGGGTCGTAGACGAACGGGTTGCCCTGCCGGGCGCGTCCGGGCGCCTCGCCGTACTCGAGCCGGCCCTCGATCCCGAGTGCTGGCCGCCGCTCGCGACGCGCGGCCTGCACCAGGAACGCCCGGGCCTCGGCCGCCTGTTCCGCCTCGCGCAGCTCGGCGTTGGCGGCCAGCGCCTGCTCGACTCCGTGCGCGAGATCGACGTCGTCGAGCCCGAGCGGCAGAAGGTCCTCCGCCGCCGGCCGCGCGTCGCGGGAGACCAACCCGCGTAGCCCGGCACCCGCCTCGGCGCGACCGCGGCGCGCAGCCTCCGTCAACCGGTCGAGATGGAAACGGGCGTTGCGAGCTCGGAAGAGGTCGAGCGGGTCGGCGTCGTCCGATGGCTCCTCGAGCTCGCGGGTCAGCTCGTCGAGGTGCCCGCGCACGTCGTTCAGCATCTTCTGGTTCGCCTCTGCCAGCAGCCATCCGTAGTAGGCGTGCGCCGCGAGAAGCCGGCCCTGGTCGCGGCGCGACTCGAGGCGGGCATCGCGGGAGGCCACGCCGGCCATGGCGGCGCGCTCGGCGGCACCGAGGGCGCCGAAGATGTCGACCGGCATGCCGAACTCGAGCCGGCCGCGCCAGAACGGCCCGAGGTCGTCCAGGTCGCGCGGGCCATCGGGGGAGTCGAACACCGTCCCGCGTGCACCCGGCACCACGCCGAAGGCCCCGGTCATGGTGAGGCGCGGGGTGCGGCGCGTCCAGTAGGCGAGCGAGCGCTGCGCGTGCGCGGAAGCCAACTCGGCCTGAGCGATCCGCACCTCGGGATAGCCGGCGGCCACGCGGTCCATCAGTTCGCGCAGCGTGACGCGCTCTTCCTGCGCGCCGGCGGGAGTTCCGGCCAAGGCGGCGGCGAGCGCCACCGCCACGCCGCAACGCCCACCCATGTTAAGTTTGACACGCTGCATCTGCCTGCCCCGAGCGGCCCGTACCATCACCATGCGCTGCTTGCTTGCCCTCCCCGTCACCCTCGCGACCGGCCTGCTCGCCGGGCCGCCCCCAGGAGTGCGCGTCGACATGGGGAAGGGCTGGCTCCGCCGCGACTGGCGCGAGTGCCAGGACGCCACGCGGATCGAGACAGCGGACGGCGTGGTCACGTTCCGTACGAACCGTTCGGCGGCCTTGTGGTGGCAGGTCCCGACTCTCGAGGGGCCAGCCCGCATCGGCGCCACCGAGTCCTGGGTGCTGCGCTGCTCGCGTCCTCCCCTGTCCTTCAGCCGGTCGCTGCTCAAGGAACTCCCGATCGAGAAACTGATCCCTCTGCAGCGCCTGCCCCGTCTGACGTGGCGCTGGTCGGTGGAGAATCCAGTGGACGACTCCCGGCTTGCCGGGCCCGGAGGGCGCATCCGGCGCGAGGGCGACGACTTCGCGGCCAAACTCGGCATCCTGATCCGCGAGCGGGACACGGACGACGTTCGCGAGGTCGCGTACGTGTGGACGCGCAGCATCGCCGTGGGGACGGTACTCTACCAGCAGAGCACGATCGTACCGCCGTTCTGGAAGGAGCGCTTCCACCGCATCGTGGCGCAGTCCGGGCCCGTTGCGCCAGGCCGTTTCGTCGACGAGAACTATGACCTGCGCGCCGACTTCCGCAGGCTGTACGGCACCGAGCCTGGCTACGTGGTCCGGCTCTACCTGATGAGCGACGCCGACGCTACGGGCGGGACCGCGGTGGCCCGTTTCGCCGACGTGGTCTTCGCTCCCTGATTGGCCGCCGCAGTCGGCGCCGAGGCCGATCAACGCCACCACCCCGATCCTGGGGTGGAGCGGCAGAAGGTGGCAAGAGCTCTCAGGCCTGAATGGGGCGTGAGGCCGGAGAGCTTTCCGGGCTCCCCGTAGTGCGCGCCGCGGAAGCCGGCCCACTTGGATGGCTTCCCGGCGGCCGCCGTCGCGGTCAAAGGGCCGGCTCCAACTCCCGCGCCAGCGAGGCCCGCAGCTTTGCCTCGGCCGCCTGCAGGTCGGTTTGCGTGTCGACGTCCTGCCACCACGCGCCGTCGATGTCCACAGCCGCGGCCTGCCTCTGCCGGGCCAGCCGCGCGACGCCATGCACCAGCGAGCAATCGCCGCGTTCGCGGCGTTCTTCTTCCAGCGCATCGAACAGCAGGGGCCCGGTCACGAAGACGCCCGTGTCCACGGCGTCGAATGGCTGCAGGCCCTTGCCGATGGCGGTGATCCGAGACGAGGCGTCCACCCTTGCCCTCACGGCGTCGTCGAGGTCGATGTCGGGGTCGCGGCGGTGGTCTACGGCCAAGGTGAGCGCGGCCCCGGTCGGCGCATGGGCCGCAAGGCGCGGCAGCAGCGAGTACCCGTAGAGGTGGTCCCCCATGGAAAGAAAGAACGGCCGGTCTCCCACGATGTGGCGCGCAGCCAGTACGGAGACACCGTTCATGCCCGACCACGACCCGTTGTGCGCGAAGCGGAGCCGCAGGCCGTTCAGGCGGGACTCGCGCTCGAGCGTTCCCTGCACGGCCTCGGCTCCATAGCCCGTCACGACCACGGCCTCGCGGACGCCCTGCGAGCCCAGGCTGGCCAGGGTGCGCACGATGAGCGGGATGCCCAGGACGAGAGTGAGAGGCTTGGGCGTGCCTGGCGAGCCATGCGCGGAACGGAGACGCGTGCCGGCCCCGGCGGCGAGCACCACGGCGCACGAGGGTCCGGCCGACTGGGGTTGGTGCTTCCTCATCATCGATGTTCCTTCAGGGGCGCTTCCGCTTCTTGAACTTCAGGCTCCCGGGGCGGGGCGGGGCCATCTCCACGAGCGGTCCGTTGACTCGGCGGGCCATTGCGGGAGGAAAGGGGCCAGCCTCAGGCCGGGGAACGACGTGAGGACCGGGGACCATAAAGTAGCGCGCGATCCCGCGCGGGAACGCGAGTCGCAAATACGACGTCCCAGAAGCCGCTGGTCAGGCCGAACGCCACCTCCGAGCCCCGCGGACTGTGGTGGTAGATGTGGTGCCGGCCGATGTACCGCCAGTAGCGGCCCCGCAGCCGATAGATATGAAGGTAGTGGACGGAGTGGTGAACCCATTCCTCGACCACGTAGCACTGCATGACCGCGGCCCAGAAGAGGGGCGCTGTCTCGAGAGGGGCCAGGAAGCTCAGGGCCGCGAACGCCGTCATGTAGAGCCAGGTGTCGCGGATGGTTCCGTTGATGTGGTTGCCGTCCCACGTCCGCTCGTGGTGCTCCGCGTGCAAGCTGTCGAACTTCACATGCATCCAGTGCTGGACGGGTCCCGGTCCGTCCGGGAAGCGCCCGTGGAGGACGTATCGGTGCGCCAGGTACTCGATCAGCGTCCACGAGACCGTGCCAGCGATGATGCTCGCGATCGGCACCGCTACGACGCTGGCCTGGGCGAAAGCGAGCCACCCGACCGTGAGCGCGTAGGCCGAATACACGATGGTTGCGGGATAGAAGCGGCGCCGTGCCCGGCGAGCTTCGGCGGCGAGGTCGATCCTCTGGTCCGCGAAGCGGATCAGAGGCATTCCGACCTTGGACTTCAGCATGGCTTCCTCGCTGACGGCATGTCAGATCAACCAATACGATCCGTTTCTTGGCCCGGCTCCCCAGCGGCGTGGCCGGACCGGTCGCTCGTAGTACTCGCGGCGGCTCACTCGCTGGTGACCGCGGCGTTCACCGCCTTCGTACCCAGGCGGCGGCGCAGGCGGGCAAGGAGGCCGGCCTGCGACCAGTCATCGAAGATGCTGTAGGCTACTGGCACGCCGATCAGCGTGAGCAGCAGGGCCAGGGTCTGGCCGCCGATGATGACCGTGCCGATCGCGCGGTTCGTCCCAGCGCCGGTGCCGCTCGAAAAGACCAAGGGGATCATGCCCGCGACGAACGCCAGGGTCGTCATCAAGATCGGACGCAGGCGGTCACGGTTCGCGTGACGGATTGCCTCGGCCCGCGGGACGCCCCTGGCCCGGAGGTCGTTCGTGTGGTCGACCTGCAGGATGCCGTTCTTCTTGACGATCCCGAACAGGACCAGGATCCCGAGGGACGAGAAGATGTTGATCGATTGGTCGAGAGCCACGATGGTGAGGAGAGCGAAGGGGACGGTCATCGGCAGCGCCAGGAGGATCGTGACTGGGTGCAGCCAGCTCTCGAACTGCGCCGCGAGGACGAGGTACATGAAGATGATCGAGAGCAGGAACGCGAGCAGGAAGTTCTGCGCCGCTCTCCCCTGCTCGCGGGAACGCCCCGTCAGCCCGTAGGAGAACCCGGGTGGCATGCCGAGGCCCTGGGCGGCGCTCATGAGCTTGTCGATGGCGGTCTGCGACGAGTACCCGGGTAGCATGTTGCAGGTGATCAGGACCTGGCGGCGCCGAGCGAGGCGGTTGATGAGCGACGGCCCGGTGCCCTCGTCCATGCGCACCACGTCCCGGAGCGCCACGCTGCGCCCGGAGTCCGACCGCACCTCACCCTGTGCGATCCCCGCGGCGTCCTTCCGGTACCGCTCCTCGGCCCGCACGTGGACCTCGTACTGCTCCCCGCCCTCGTAGTAGTCGGAGACCTTGAGGCCCCCCACCAAGACGTTGAGTGTGGCGGAGACATCGTCCACGCGCACGCCGAGGTCAGCCGCCTTCGCCCGATCGATGCGCACGCCCAACTCGGGCTTCCCCACCACCAGGTTCGTGTCGACGTCCACGACGCCCGGGACCGCCCTCAGCTCGTCGAGGAGATGGCGGGAGTACTCCTCCAGGCGCCCGAGGTCTGGCCCGCCGACCCAGAACTGGATCTCGGCGTTGCTTCCCACCCGGAAGGGTGCCACGGGGCTCACCTGTACGCGCAGGTCGAGCCGGGCGTAATGGGGAAGCACCTGGTCCCGGACCTGCTCCATGATCTCGAACTGGTCCCGGCTCCGCTCCCCGACCGGGGCGAGCTTCACGTAGATGGAGCCCAGATTCTGCGTCCGCTGCTGGTCGTCGCCGATCGTCAGCAGCGTCGCCTCCACTCCCGCGAGCCCGCGGACCCGCGACGCGATCGACTCGACGATCGCGCGGGTCGTTTGGAGGCTCGAACCCTCGGGGGCGCGCACGGTGACGTCGAACTGCGACTCGTCGTCACTGGGCAGGAAGTTCTTGTTGGCCGCCCCGGCCAGCGGGAGCGTGGTGGCAAAGACCGCGACCATCACAGCCACGACGGTCTTGCGGTGGGCCAGGGCCCAGTCGAGGAGCCTGAGATAGGCCCTTTCCAGCACGGGATAGAACCCGGTCTCCCGCGACTTCTCCTCGCCGGCCACGTCGGCCTCCCGCAGCGACCGCGACGCGAGCATCGGCGTCAGGCTGAAAGCCACGACGAGCGAGACGGCGATGGAGAAGGCCATGGTCACCCCGAAGGAGTTCATGAAGCGACCCACCATGCCGCTCATGAAGGCCACCGGGAGGAACACCGCGATCAGCGACAGGCTCATGGCGACGACGGCGAGGCCGATCTCACGGGTCCCCTCCACGGCGGCCTGGGCGGGGGTGTGCCCCTTCTCCTCCATGTGCCGGAAGATCACCTCGAGGACGATGACCGCGTCGTCGATGACGATGCCCACGGCCAGGGTGAGGGCCAGGAGGGTGATGATGTTCAGGGTGAAGCCCATGTACTCCATCGTCGCGAACGTCGCGATGAGGGAACTCGGGATCGCGATGGCCGCGATCAGCGTCGGGCGCAGCTTGCGCAGGAAGACGAAGACGATGCCGGCGGCGAAGATGGAGCCCAGGATCAGGTGCTCCTGCACGGCGTGGACGGCATTCACGATGTAATCGGACTGGTCGCGGGCCAGGTCCATCCGCCATCCCTTCGGGAGCTGGGGCCGGAGGATCTCCACCTGCTCCTTCACGCGCCGGACGATCTCGATGGTGTTCGTGCCGGACTGCTTGCGGACCTGCAGAATCACCGCATCCTTGCCGTCCACGCTTGCCACGGTGTCCGGCTCCTCCATCCCGTCCACGACCTGGGCCACGTCGCCGATCCGGACCGCGTACCCGTTCCTCATGCCCACCGGTATGAGGGCGAACTCGCCCGGACTCTCGACGCGGCCGTGAGTCCGCAGCGTCAGGTCGCGGGCCCCCTGCTCCACCTTCCCGCCCGGGAGTTGGACGTTCTGGGTCTGAAGCGCTCGCACCACATCCGACGAGGTGAGGCCCAGGCCGGCGAGCTTCGCGCTGTCGAGCACGACGTTGATCTGGCGCGGTCGCCCGCCGATCACCCGCACCTGGCCGACTCCGAACACCGACTCGATCTGCCGCCTCAGCGTCTTGTCGCCGAACTCGGTGATCTCGCGGATCGGAGCGGGCCCCGACAGGACCACGGAGATCACCGGCGAGGCATCGGGGTCGATCTTCTCGATCACCGGCGGGTCGGCATCCCGAGGCAGATCGCCCAGGACCGCGTTGACCCGGTCGCGGACCTCCTGGGCCGCGACGTCGCCGTCCTTCTCGAGCAGGAAGCTCACCGTGACCACCGAGATGCCCTCGGCGGACACCGAGATCAACTGGTCGATGCCACTGATCGTGTTGACGGCCTCCTCCACCTTGTCGGTGACCTCGGTCTCCATCTCCTCGGGCGCCGCCCCGACGAGGCGCGTCGTGATCGTGACGAAGGGGAAGTCGATGTTGGGGAATCGGTCGACGCCGAGCTGAACGTAGGAGAACAGGCCCAGCACGACGAGGGAGAGGACCAGGACCGACGCGAAGACCGGCCGGCGGACGCAGAGCTCAGCGAGCTTGTGCACGGTCTTCCCCATTCCCAGCGGTCGTCGTGGGCGCCGCCGCCGGGGGCGGAGCCATGTCCAACTCGACACGCGCGAAGAGCCCAGGGGCCAGGCGCCCGTCTCGGTTCCCGAACTCTGCCTCGACGCCGAACGTGCGACTGGCCGTGTCCACGGCCCGCACCACGACGGCGACGCGGCCTTCGAAGGTGCGGCCGGGATACGGGTCCACCGCCGCTCTCACGGGCTGTCCGGGCCGGACCTGCCCGAGGTAGCGTTCGGGGACGCGGAAGCGGAGCTTGAGGGGCTCGGTCTGCACCACCACGAAGGCGACGGTGTTGTCGCCGAGGCGCTCGCCGACGTCCACGCGCCGCTCCATGACGACGCCGTCGACAGGTGAAACGAGCACGGCATCGGAAAGGCGTTGCCGCGTCAAGGCGAGGGAAGCCTGGGCGGCTGCGCTGGCCGCTTGGGCCTGATCGTGGGCCGCGTTCGATCGGTCGAACACCGACTGGGGCACGGACCCCTTCGCGACGAGGTCCTTCTTGCGCTCGAAGTCCCGACGCGCTTCATCTTCGGCTGCGCGGGCGCGGCTCGCCTCGGCCTCGGCCCGCTCCGCCTCGAGCCGAAGGTAGTCGCTCTCCAGCTCGAGCAGGGCGTCGCCCCTCGCCACGCGAGCGCCCTCGTCGACAAGGATGCGCCCGACCCGTCCCGTGAGCTTCGCCGAGAGTTCGGAGCGGGCCGGCGAGACGAACTCCCCGGTCGCGGCGAGAGCGCCCGCACGCTCCTCCTCCGCCGCAGCCGCAGCGAGGGACGGGGACGGCTTTTCGGCGAGCCTCGCGACATCGGCGGGAAGCGGCAGAGCCTCCGATCGATTCGGCTTCGCCGGCCCCGCCTGCCCGTCGGATCCGCAGGCGGCAAGGGCGAGGGCGAGGGCAGCGAACAGCAGACGGGTACTCTGAAGCTTCACGGAAGGACCTCCTTGGCCACGGCAGCTTTCAGGGAGCCGGCGGCGTGCCGCACCCTCAGCGCGGCGAGCTTTCGTCTGAGACGGTCGGTGACCACCGCGCGGCGGGCGTCGGAGAGGCCGGTCTCGGCCGCCTCGACGTCGAGGGACGTGGCCTCCTGTGCCTGGTAGAGCTCGAACACCTGATCGTACTGCGCCTGGACGGCGGCGAGTTGCTCGTTGGCGAGCGCAAGGGCCGTGCTGGCCGCCTGGAGGTCGAGAAGCGCTGCACTGACATCCTCCCGGGCCCGGCGGCCGGCTTCCTCCAAGTCGAGTTCTGCCTGTCGCCGTCGCTGCCGCGCGATCGCGACCCGGGCACCCACCTCACCGCCCTGGAACACCGGAACCGTGACTCTGAGGGCCGCGTACGCGTACTCGTCCTTCGGGAAGGTCGTCTTCTGCCTCACGTAGCCGGCGTCGGCCGTCACCACCGGGAAGTAGGCCCCCTGCTGCTTCTGCACCTCCAGCTCGGCGATCCGGAGGGCGCTGCGGGCTTGGCGGACATCGGCGCGCCCCTCGATAGCCTGGGCGACGAGATCCGCTTCCGAGGCCAACGGCGGGAGGGTGTCCTCCGGCTCGCGGACTTCGATCTCGCCCTCGACTCCGAGCTCGACGCGGAGTTCGCCGGCCGCCCGGTCCCGCGCCTGGCGGAAGGTCACGCGACGCCGCTCGGCCGCCTTGACCGCCGCCTCGGCCTGGAGCACCTCGACCCGCGTCGATTCGCCGGCTTCGAAGAAGTCCGCGGCCTGCTTCCGGCGCTTCTCCGCCAGCTCGACGCTGCGCCGCTCCACCTCCATGAGCGCGTCGCCGAACACGATGTCGAGGTAGTGGGAGGCGACGCTGAGGAGCACGTCGTCCTCCGACGCACGGAGCCCCTGGCGCGCGCTCTCGATGCCCTCCTTCGCCTGGTCGTAGGCTCGCTTCTCGCGCAGGCCGGCGAACACTGGCTGGAACAGCGTCGCGCGCAGGCTCCAATCGTTCCGCGGGAGGATCGTGCGGCTGTCCTCGTCCGAGCCGAAAGTGACCTCGTCGCTGTTCCGGACCGCGCTCGCGCCGACCGACAACCGCGGCAACACCAGGGAGAACATCGCCTTCTTCTGGGCATCGGCCGCCGCCACCTCCGCCCGCGCCCGGCCCACCACGAGGCTCTCCTCGAGGGCGCGCGCCCAGGCGTCCTCGAGGGTCAGAGTGACGGGGCCTACCACGGGCGCCTCCTGGGCGACGCACGGCACGGAGCACAGGAGCACGACGGCGATCGCGGCCCTCAACGGACGGGCCCCTTGGCCGAGATCCCCTCGATCAGCGTCCTCACGATCCATTCCACTTCGCTCTCCACCGAAGGCGGCGCCTCTTCGGAGAGGCGCCGCAAGATGATCGCGTTCATGCCTTCGGCCACGAACAAAGCCAGCCGGACCGGATCGAGCGGCGACAGCGCCCCCAACCGGCGCGCCTCCCCGAAGAAGGCCGCGAGCCGCCCGAGATGGACCTCGTACTGCTCCTGGTGCCGCCGGCGCGCGCGGGACGGCGACGCCATCTCCCCCTGGGTGACGGCGACGTAGAGACGGAAGAACTCGCGGTGGGCGTCGAAGAACGTGAGCTTGGCTTCGATCAGAGCCCGGAACTGGTCCTCGAAGGGACGAGCGCTCTCCAGAGTCGCTTCCAACGTCTCCAGCAGCTTGGAGAGTGCGACGTCTGCGCTGCGCTGCAGCAGCGCGTCCCGACTCCCGAAGTAGAGGTAGATCGTCCCCTTGGCGACCCCGGCCTCGTCGGCGATTTCCTGCATGGTCGCCCCGGCCAAGCCTCGTCGGGAGATCACGCGGAAAGCGGCCTCCTGGATGGTCTGGACCCGGAAACCCTCGACCAGCTCCTCTTTGGACAGGCTCGGCATTCGATGGGACTCCCTCGTCAGTGCGCTGACCACGGCGTCATTGTAGCACGTGGCACGTCTCATTGATACGCGCTGCGGGCGGTGAGCAGTGCCTCCCCGACCTGGGCGCTGCCGGCGGGGGACGGCACGGGGGAGCGGCATGTCAGCCTCGCCGAAGCGGGTCGAGCCGCCACGGGTGCAGTTCGTCGATGTGTGTCGCGCGAGGTCCTCGGTCCGCGCAGGCGTATGCGAGACGTCTCCCAGCGATCGCGCTCGCGGAACGACCGCAGCGCGGCCGGATTCCTTGGCCGGCAGCCCACGAAGCCCCTTTTCGCGGCCGGTCGCGCCCCTGCCCCCAGCGTCAGGCCTCGCGCTCCACGCGCGAGCCCCTGTCACGGGCGCGGCGATTCCGGCCGGCGCGCGTACGCCACCAGGGCGGCGAGGCCCAGCAGAACGAGAGTGAACACCGCCATGCCAACCTCGGCGGTCGCCCGGAACAGATGCGTGTAGGTCGCTCCCGCCATCACCACCACGAGTGCACAGCCGCCCCAGAACGCGACGCGCGGGATCAGAAGGAGGACCGCCGAGGTCACTTCGACGGCACCGACGACGAGCCGTAGCCAGTCCGGCCACCCCCAATGGGCGAAGCCCTGCACATGCGTTTCCGCACCCGCGAGCTTCGAGCCACCCGCCATCAGAAACAACGCGCTGAGCAGGCCCGAGAGCACCCAGAGCGCGATCGTCTTTCCCTTGCTCTTCTCCGCCATGGCTTCACCTCCAGGTTGGGATCATCAGCGCCAGCGCACGAACGCCGCCACGAGGAGCGACTTCGCGTGGACCCTCCGCGCCTGCCGGCGCACCTGCGCGAGTGCGGCGCGGCGGCGATGGCAAGTGGCCCGGCGCCGAGATCGCGCTGAGCGGCGCGACGCGAGCGCCACAGAGGTCATCTCGCGGGCCTGGAGCACGCCCCGGCACCCGCCCAAACGGGGAACCGTTGAGACGGAGGGTTCCCCGACCTCCTCTCGCGGATCGATGCGCGATGGAGACCCGGCGGACACGGCCGGAGGCCGGCCGAAACACCAGTCGGTACTCGGCAAGGCACCGGTGGTTCTCCACGTCATCAGTTCGAACCCACGACGGTCGGCCCGCCCTTCCTAGAGACCTGTGCTCGTCGCGGAAGGAGAAGCGTTGCACGCGATTGGGCCGAGGCTCCGGTGCCTCACGCTTTTGTCCCCTCGGCGCTGTCTTGCTCTTCACGGCCTGCCTCGATGTCGGGGCGATCTCGTCTCCGACGAGGATGCGTCCCGCTTCGTAGATGGCGCCTCGGCCGCCTCCTCTGACCAACTGCGGCCCTGCGCAGGCCCGTCGGGCCGCTTGCTCCGCTTGCGTGCCGTCGGCGAGCCCGGCTTCGGTCGGACCCGCGGAGGCAGCGAACTGGCTGCTTCGTCCAGGAGCTGCCCGTTCACCGAGATGAACGCGTGCTGACCCTCTCGGCGCACGAGCAGGACCTCGGCGTCGGCAAGGATCTTGAGGTGATGCGAGACGGTCGGCTGGGTGAGATCGAACCGCTCGCCGACCTGACCGCAGGACAGCTCGCCCGCCCGAGCGATCTCCTGAACCATCCGGAACCGGCTCTTGTCCCCCAGCGCCTTGAGTACTCGCACGAGCTTCTGGTCGTCCACACTCCCCCGATCCGAAATTGACGTATAGAAATACTTCTATTTATCGGACACTGTCAAGTCCTTCATGAAGCTGGCCCAGACGAAGCGCGAAGCATCGCCTCCGCGCCGCCGGAGGCTTCGCGCGCCCTGGCTCGCTCGACCCGCCCGGCTCCGCCTCTGCGCCGGTTCCCGTTCGTCGGCCCGCAGCTTCGTTCCCGGGCGCCTGCCCGCGGTCCCCCTCCCGCAGTTGCGGTTCCTTTCACTCGTGATGCCTATTTGCGAGGGGACTTCCACCTGCAAGGGGATGCGCTTGCCGGCGCGAAAGAAGAACGGCGCCCGCTCCCTTTCAGAAGCGGGCGCCGTCGGAGTCTGCGGTGTTCCCCCGGCTAGAACGTGAACCGCACCTCGCCGACGATGTTGCGCATGATGTAATCGCCGAAGTTGTGCTGCTGGATTTCCTGGTTCAGCAGGTTCGTGCCCTTGATCGAGGTCACGATCTTGCCCTCGTTCCACTTCAGGCCGACGCTCGCGTTCACCATCGTGTAGGCGTCCGTGGGGCCGTTGTACGTCGGCCCCAGCACGTCCGTCCAGAACGCCTCCGACGCGTAGTTGACGCTGGCGTTGACCAGCCAGCGCGAGCTGTTGTAGTTGGCACCCACGTTGAAGCGGTGCTTCGGGGCCAGCGATACCTCGGCGTAGGGATAGGTGTTGGGGTCGTCCGGTTCGGGGTCGTCCTGCCAGGAGTAGTTCGCATAGGCGCTGAACTCGCGGCTGAAGGCGTGGTCGATCGATGCCTCGAAGCCGACGTTGCGCACCGCGCCCAGGTTCAGATAGGTGATCTCGGCCGGCAGGCAAACGCCGCGTGAGGCCAGCACTTCGATCACGCCCAGCGCGACCGCGGGGGGCAGCGGCGCCAGCGCGGCCGTCCAGCCCGGAGGCGGGTTTTGAGCCGTGTAGCGGGCGCGGCAGGTGTCGGTCACGAAGTTGATGTTGTCGTCCGTGTCGTTGATGTAGGCGGCCAGGCCGACCGTCGTGCGGCCGTTGAAGGTGCCCGTGTAGCCGATCTCGTAGGCAGTCAACGCCTCTTCCTTGAGCTCGTGGCCGCTCGGCTCGTTGATCTGGGGCAGCTCGCTCCCGGCCGACCGCGTTGTCACAGGGTACACGCGGCTGCCGAAGATCGGATTGATCAGGCCCAGCGGCAGCACGCCGGTGATCGTCACGACATCGAGGTAGTTGTTGATCGCCGAAGGCGAACGGAACGCTTTGTTGTAGGACACCCGGAAGGAGTGCGACTGGCTCGGCTTGAACATCGCGGTGACGCGCGGGGAGAACACGGGGTCCTCGATATTGCCGAACTTGTCGACGCGCAGGCCCGCCGCGAGGCGGAACTTGTCGACGAAGAACTCCTCCTGGAAGTAGGCGCCGAGTTCGGTGCGGTCCTCGGCGGCCGGGGCGATCGTCAGGTCGAAGGTGTTGCGCCGAACGTTGCCGCCGTAGGTCAACACGTGGCGACCGCCGACCAGGTTGCTGTTGCCGAGCTCGAAGTCGTAGGTGCCGGTCTTGAAGCCCAGGATCAGCGGCCTGCCAGTCTTGGCGTCGATCGAGAGCAGGTTGGGCGCCTCTCCGTCGAAGTAGTTGGCGAAGCCCGCGGTCTTGAACGCCCCCTTCTTGTAGCCAGCCCGGCCGTAGACCATGTAGGAGCCCTGCTCGAGGTCGAACGGACCGATGCCGGAGTGGACGAGGCCCTCGGTTCCGACGTACCCACCCGAGAACCCCAGCGTCCCGCCGTTGCCGGTCTCGCGGTCGATCCGCAGGTCCACCTTGGGCTGGGCGGTGCCTTTGTTCTCGAAATTCGGGTAGGGCGCGCCCCCGGTCTGGAACGTCGGGTCCAGCGGGTGGGTGCCCGCCGGCACCGTGCCGGTCGGCCGCGAGTACGGGTCGGAATCGAAGTACGAGGCGTTCAGCCGGTACGACAGCTTGTCGTTCAGGGCGCCCGAGTAGCCGAACTGGGCGCCGTAGTTGGTCCCGGCGTCTTCGCTCACGCCGCTGCCGACCTCGCGATCGAACAGGCCGCCGGAGAGGGCGAGGTAGCCGCCGGGGTTCTCGCGCGGGCTCTTGGTGATGATGTTGACGACGCCGGTCAGTGCGTTCGCGCCCCAGACCGCCGACGCCGGGCCGCGCACGACCTCGATCTGCTTGATGTCGGCCGGGTTGTTCGGCACCAGCTCCCACAGGATCAGGCCGAAGAAGTCGAGGTAGATCGAGCGGCCGTCGAGCAGCGCGAGCTGGCTGCTGGACAGCGTCGAGGTGCCCTGGCGGGCGGTGATGTTGATGTCGCGGGCCGAGGTCTGGATGATGTTGACGCCGGGCACCGAGCGCAGCAGGTCGCCCATGTTCTGGGCCGGCGACGCCAGGATCTGCTCGGAGCTGACGACGCTCAGCGTGGCCGGCGCGTCGACCAGCGCCGATTCGCTCTTGGACGCCGAGACGACGACTTCTTCGCCGCGCAGCGCGATGCCCAGCCCGAAGCTGAGATTCACCCCGGAGGTGGCGCTCACGGTCACGGCCTGGGTCTGCGCCTTGAAGCCCATCAGGTCGGCGGTCACCCTGTAGTTGCCAGCCGCCAGGCCGGTGATCGTGAAGCGACCGTCCGCGCCGGTGGTCGCCATGTGGGCGCCACCCGGCCCGCTGGCATTCACGGTCGCGCCGGGCAGGGCCGCGCCCGTCTCGTCGTTGACGACGCCCGTGATGCTGGCCGGCTCCGGCTCCGCGAACGCGGGCAGGCCGAGGACCAGCATCAGGGCGATCGCGAAGAAGTGTCGCTTCATGCTCTGACGTCCTCCTGTGGAGAACTCTCTTCTATCGCCAGGCCAAACGAATCCGGGCCGGGCGGCGTCCTGGTTTCCGCCGCCGGCCGAAAGGTCGAGTGCTTGTGGTTCTCGGGAAGTCCCGAATGACGTGGCGGTAGTCTCCCCAAATGCCCCCGGCGCTTCAAGGGGGGAGGGGCCGACTATTTCGCCCAGGCTGACGCGGCGCGTCAGGCCGTGCAGCGCGGCGCGTCAGGCGCGCGCGCGGGCCGCGAGGGCCTCCAGCAGGCGGCCGTGGATGCCGCCGAAGCCGCCGTTCGAGAGCACGGCCACCGCGTCGCCGGGTCGCGCCTCGCGGGCGATCGCCTCGACGATGGACGGCACCTCGGCGATGAAGCGGGCGCGCGCGCCGCGGGTGCTGGCGGCATCGACCAGCTCTCGCTCCGAGAGCCGCTGGGCCTCCGGGACCTTGCCCGGCAGGTGCACGGCGGCCAGGATCACCTCGTCGGCGCGGGTGAAGGCGTCGGCGAACGCGGCCAGGAACGTGCGCGTGCGCGACGTGTAGGAGCGCGGCTCGAAGACGCACCAGAGGCGCCCGCGGACCAGCGGGCGCAGCGCGTCGAGCGTCGCGCGCACCGCGGTCGGGTGGTGGGCGAAGTCGTCGTACACCGCGACGCCGTCCGCCTCGCCGCGGCGCTCCTGGCGGCGCTTGACGCCGCGGAACTCGCGCAGCGCGTCACGGCACGCCTCCGGCTCGACGCCGACCTCCGCCGCGGCACACAGCGCCGCGAGCGCGTTGCGGACGTTGTGCTCGCCCGGGATGCCGAGCTCGTACTCCCCCCGATCCGCGCCCCCGACGCGCAGCCGGAAGCGCAGCCCGCGCTCCCCTGCCCCGGCCACGTCGCCGCGCCAGTCGGCGTCCTGGCCCAGCGCGAAGGTCGCGGTACGCGAGAACGCGCGCGGCAGCAGCTCGCGCACGGCCTCGCTCTCGATGCCGGCGACCACCAGCCCGCGCCGCGGCACGACGCAGAGCAGCCGGAAGAACGCGTTCTTCACCGCCGCCAGGTCCGGGTAGATGTCGGCGTGGTCGTACTCGACGTTGCCGACGATCGCGACGTCGGGCTGGTAGTGGACGAACTTGGGCCGCTTGTCGAAGAAGGCCGTGTCGTACTCGTCGCCCTCGATCACGAACTCGGGCCCGCTGCCGAGGCGAGCGGAGATGCCGTAGTCGGCCGGCACGCCGCCGATCAGGAAGGAAGGCGCGCACCCCGCGCGGTCGAGCAGGTAGGCGAGCAGGCTGGTGGTCGTCGTCTTGCCGTGGGTGCCGGCGACGACCAGCGAGCGGCGCTCGCGCAGGAACAGCTCGGAGAGCAGCGCCGGCAGGCTGGTCATCCGACGCTTGGCGTCGAGGACGGCCTCGACCTCGGGGTTGCCCCGAGACAGCGCGTTGCCGACCACCACCAGCTCGGCGCCTTCGGGCACGTTCTCCGCGGCGTACGGCGAGCGGATCGGGATGCCGAGCGCCTCGAGCTGAGTCGACATCGGCGGGTAGACGTCCTGGTCGGAGCCCGTGAGCTCGTGGCCCTGGGCCTTCAGCAAGGCGGCCAGCGACGCCATCGCCGTGCCGCAGATGCCGCTGATGTGGATCTTCACCGGCGCCCCCGCCTCGGCGACCCGAGGTTCGGCCCCAGTTCCAGGCGCGCCGAGTCGGTGCGCGCGTCGAGTCGGGCGCGGACGCCCAGCGGCAGCGCCACGTGGGGTACGCCCTCGGCCACGTGACCCGCGCGCAGGCCGAGCGCCACCGGCACGCCGAGCGGGGCCAGGGCCTCGCGCAGCACGTCCTCGATCGTGTAGCCGGCGTCGGGCCTCGGGAGACAGCCCTCGAGGCAGCCGAACACGATGCCGCGCACGTCGCGCAGCGCGCCCGAGGCCCGGAGCTGCCAGAGCAGGCGGTCGATCTTGTAGGGCGGCTCGTTGACGTCCTCGAGCAGCAGCACCGTCCCCTCGGGGTCCCGCGGCAGCGCCCAGCGGGTCCCGGCGACCGCCGCCAGCAGCGACAGGCAGCCCCCGCGCAGCCGGCCGCGCGCGCGGCCCGGGATCAGGGTCCGCAACTCGCCGGGCTCCGTGGCGTACGGCGCGCCATCCCCGAACAACGCGTGCCGCAGGCTCGGCAGGTCGGCGTCGCCCCGGGCCAGTTCCACGGCCACCATCGGCCCGTGGACGCTGGGCACGCCGGCACGCTGCCAGAGCGCGTGCAGCACGGTCGCATCGGAGTAGCCGATCAGCGGCTTGGCGTGGCGGCGTACGAACGAGACGCCGATCCGCTCCAGGACCTGGGAGGCGCCGGAGCCGCCGCGGGCGCACCACAGCGCCTTCACCTCCGGGTCGGCGAGCAGGGCGGCGAGATCCTCGGCGCGCGCCGCCGTGTTCCCGGCCAGGAACAGGTGGCGGTCGCCGGCATGGGGAGCGAGCTTCGGCTCGAGGCCCAGCGCGCGCACCGCGGCGAGGCCGCGCGCCAGGCGGTCCGGATCCACCGGTCCGCCGGGGGCGCAGACGCCGACCACGTCGCCGGGGCGCAGCAGGCGGGCGCGGCTGCGCGCGCTCACGCGGACAGTCCGCCGCGCGCGGCGATCTCTTCGGCGAGCGGCTGGAAGCCGCCGGCGACGCGTCGCGCCGCCCGCGGGTCGGGGTCGGCGTGCGGCAGCCCGAAGCGCTCCTTCAGCCTGCGCACGCGGGCAGCGGCGTCCTCGTGGGCCTTCCAGGCGATCCGCTTCGACTCCACCGCGCGCACCAGCCCCTCGATCGCTGCAGCCTGGGCGTCGTGCTCCTTGCACACCGGCAGCAGGTCGCAGCCGGCCTCCGCCGCCAGCACTGCCGAGTCGGCGAACGACCAGCGCTGCGCCAGTGCCTTCATCTCGAGGTCGTCCGACACGATCACGCCGTCGAAGCCCAGCTCGCCGCGGAGCAGTTCGCCCACGATCCGCGGCGAGAGCGTCGCCGGCAGC
>JAANMX010000224.1_pt1 | contig 76026 bp, 61 predicted proteins | sample 7279681 | NCBI WGS metagenome assembly JAANMX01 (sample SAMN14094542, study PRJNA606508) | bioreactor metagenome | isolation source: A lab-scale SPAN reactor treating ammonium-rich wastewater day 351 | place: Ireland: Galway | collected 2018-01-01
GGTGGAGTAGCTAGGTGCATGGCCCAGAGGCTAGTGTGGTCGGGCAAGCCGTTGAACAAGTCCAAAGGAAGTGCTTCAAAAGCCTATGTCCGCGAGCACATCTTCACACTGGCGCACGCCAATCGGCGATCCTGGGCCAAGAGGGTTGGTTGCAATGTTTCGGTGTGTGCCAGCGGGGCCGCTAGGTAGGTGCAGTAGACAGAGGAAGAGTGCCGATGAGATAGCCCCCTGATTCCCCATCCCCGTCCTATCGCTTATGACTAGGGAAGGTCTGCATAACCTCCGGCGTTGCCCTGCAGATGTGAGACAGTAATGATATGAAACAGATGAGCCTGGGCGCAGCGGGATTCGAGCGCAAGACCAAACGAACCCGTAAACGCGAGTTCCTAGATGAGATGGACCTAGTGGTGCCATGGGCCGAGTTGTCTGTCGTGGTTCAACTCCAAAATATGTGCATTTTTTGGAATATTGGCCAGTGACACCATGAAATCAGCAACGATTTCTGGTGTCATATATTGACCATATTTATTTTTAATCGTTGCCATATCAATACCAATTTCAATGCCAATTACGCAACAGGCGCTCCAAATATCTTGCCCGGGTTGAGGATGCCCTGCGGATCGAGCGCGGTCTTGATGGCCCGCATCATGGCAATGGCGCCGTCGCCGCATTCTTCGCGCAAAAAATCTTGTTTGTGGATGCCTATGCCGTGCTCGCCGGTGCAGGTGCCGTCCATGGCGATGGCGCGGCTGACCAGGCGGTGGTTGAGCTGCTCAGCACGGTCGCGCTCGGCTGCGTCGTCGGGGTCGATCAGGTAGCCAAAGTGAAAGTTGCCGTCGCCCACGTGGCCCACCAAGAAGAAGGGGATGGCGCTGTCTTGTGCGTCCTGCACCGACTCCAGCAGCGCATCGGCCAGGCGCGAGATGGGCACGCAGGCATCGGTGGTGATGCAGCGGCTGCCCGGGCGGCTTTGCACCCCGGCAAAGTAGGCGTTGTGCCGGGCGGTGAACAAGCGGGTGCGCTCTTCAGGCGTTTCGGCCCATTCAAAGTCTTGCGCCCGGTGCTCGGCGGCAATGGCCTGCACTTGCTCGACCTGTTCCTGCACGCCCGCTGGGGAGCCGTGAAATTCCATCAGCAGCATGGGCGCTTCGCGCAAGCTTAGTTGGCTGTAACGATTGACCATGCCCACGGTGGCGGCATCCAGCAGCTCAACCCGCGCAATGGGCACGCCCAGTTGGATGGTTTCAATCACGGTGTGTACGGCATCGGCGATGCTGGCAAAGGTGCAGGTGGCGGCGCGCACGGCCTCGGGCAGGGGGTGCAGGCGCAGAGTGATTTCGGTGAAGATGCCCAGCGTGCCTTCGCTGCCGACCAGCAGGCGCGTGAGGTCGTAGCCGGCGGCGCTTTTCTTGGCGCGGTTGCCCGTGCGGATGAGGTCGCCGCTGGCGGTGACGGCCTGCAGCGCCAGCACGTTCTCGCGCATGGTGCCGTAGCGCACGGCGTTGGTGCCGCTGGCGCGGGTGGCGGTCATGCCGCCGATGGTGGCATCCGCGCCGGGGTCGATGGGGAAGAACAGGCCCAGGTCTTTGATGGCTTCATTGAGCGCTTTGCGCCGAATGCCTGGCTGCACGGTGACCGTCATGTCCTCGGCATGCACCTGCAGTACTTGGTTCATGCGGCTCACATCCAGGCTGATGCCGCCGTGTACGGCCAGCAAATGCCCTTCCAGTGAGGTGCCCGCGCCGTAGGCAATGATGGGCACGCCATGCTGGGCGCACAGGCGCACGGCATCCTGCACGTCCTGGGTGCTTTCGGCAAAGACCACTGCTATGGGCGGCGGTGCGGTGATGGATCCTTCATCGCTGCCATGCTGCTCGCACAGGGCCGCTGCGGTGGAGCATTGCTGGCCAAAACGCTGGCGCAGGGTGGGAAGAAAATCGGGAGACATGCGGGGTTCCTTTTTAAAAATAATAGCTGTTAGCGCTTTAAATAAAGCAAATTCTTAATGGTTGATTGAAAATTCGTTATTAATCAAGCGGGATGTGCTCCAAATATGTGCTTCACATGCAGCACATGAATTCCACATCCCAGCCGTGCTGCTCGGCCTGCTGGGCCAAGCGGTGCAGGCTGGGCCAGGGCAGGGCGGCTTGTAAATGCACGGGCACGGCGATGCTGCGCAGGCCAATCCAGTCTTGGGCCACGGGCTGCAAGGCCGCCATGAGTGCCGTGGCCGCCGCGCCATCGCTGGCCTGGGCCCACAGGGTGACATCTTCCACCTGGGGCAAGGCGGCCAGCCGGGCGTAGCGGCTGCGCAGGTGGTGGGCGGCCATGCCGTGCGCCCCGGCCAGCAGCAGCACGGGCTGGGGCTGCTGGCTTTTGTGCGCGGCCAGCCAGTCGATTTGCGCGGCCTGGCCAATGCCGTGCCACAGCCCCAGGCGCGAGCACGCCTCCAGCCCGCGCGCATCGGCCACCCCGGGCAGCAGGGCCAGGGGGCCGCGCCAGCCCAGGCGGCGCAAGCGTGTGGCGCTGGCCGTATCGGGGGCGATAAAGCCTTCGGCCGCCTGCAGCTGGGCAAATTGTGTGGCGATGCGGTCAGCCCCCGCCCCTTGCCCTGCTGGCTCCTGCGGTGCCACGGCCCCCCACAGTCGGGCGGTTGGCAAGGTGGCCGCCAAGCTGGCCAAGGCGGTGGTTACAAAATCATCGGGGGCAGGGGTGGGCATCATTACAAGTTCTCTCAACGTGCGTGCGATTCTGACACTGGGGCACGTGATATAAACCTTGTCTTATTTGTTACAGGCCAGCGACCCCGCTGGCCTAGTGATTTTGAATTGCATGAAGCGCGGTTTCTACACCATCATGGCGGCGCAGTTTTTCAGCTCGCTGGCCGACAATGCCTTGTTCGTTACCGCGATCGCACTTCTGCGCAGTGCGGGGGCGCACGAGTGGCAGCAAGCGGCTTTGGTGCCCATGTTTGCCCTGTTTTACGTGGTGCTGGCCCCTTTTGTCGGGGCGTTTGCCGATGCCATGCCCAAAGGGCGGGTCATGCTGATCAGCAACACCATCAAGGTGCTGGGCTGCCTGCTGATGCTGTGGGGGGCGCATCCGCTGTTGGCTTACTCCATCGTGGGCCTGGGGGCGGCGGCGTATTCCCCGGCCAAGTACGGCATCCTGACCGAGTTGCTGCCTTCCTCTCAACTGGTGCGGGCCAATGGCTGGATTGAGGGGCTGACGATCAGCTCCATCATCCTGGGGGTGTTGCTGGGTGGCCAATTGGTCGGCCCGGTGGTTGCGCCCCTGCTCATGGGGCTGCACCTGCCCGGTGTGGACAGTGCCCCCCAGGCCGCCATTGCCGTGCTGGTGCTGGTGTATGCCCTGGCCGCTTTGTTCAACCTGGGCATTCCGCGCACCAGCGCCCGCTTGGTTCCGTTTTGGCAAAGCAGCCACCACGCCAGCAGCCCCTGCGCCGACCAAGACGGCGGCCGCCGCAGTGCGGGGGTGTGGGGCTTGCTCCAAGATTTTTGGCGCTGCAACGCCAGCCTGTGGGGCGACAAGCTGGGGCAAATCTCGCTGTCGGCCACCACCTTGTTTTGGGGCGTATCGGGCAATCTGCGCTACATCGTGCTGGCCTGGGCCGCCGTGGCGCTGGGGTATGACACGACCCAGGCCTCTGCCCTGGTGGGCGTGGTGGCCCTGGGCACCGCGGCCGGAGCCATTTTGGCGGCCATGCGCATGCGTTTGCAGTACGCCACCCGCACCATTCCGCTGGGCATTGGCATGGGGTTGTTGGTGCTGGCGATGAACTTCATCAACGAGCTGTGGCTGGCGGTGCCGTTTTTGATTTTGTTGGGGGGGCTGGGCGGCTATTTGGTCGTGCCCATGAATGCCTTGCTGCAGCACCGTGGCCATTGCCTGATGGGCGCGGGCCGATCGATTGCGGTGCAAAACTTTAACGAGCAAATCGCCATTCTGGCGCTGGGGGCGCTGTACAGCCTGGCCTCGTGGGGGGGGCTGACGGCCTACGGGGCGATTACCGCCTGTGGCCTGCTGGTGGCCATCAGCATGTGGCTGATTGGGCGCTGGTATGTCTTTAACTGCCGCAACCACGGCGGCGAGATGCGCAAGCTGCTGACCATTGCCCGCAGCGATAAAAGCGAATAAGTAGCAGCGAATAAATATAAAAATTCATAGCTATCAGCGCTTATTTAATAAGGCGTTAAGCCGTATTTTTTTAAAATATGCGTTCTATCCGTACTCAAACTTGGCGGGTCATTGCCGCTTGGCTGTTGTTTTTTACCCCCGCTTTGCTGCCGGGCCTGTCTGCCTCGGCCCTGGGCCATTTGCTGTTGGCAGCCTGGTGCTTTTCGCCGCTGCTGTTGGTGCGCCCGCTGCTGCCGCTGGTGCTGGGGGGGCTGGCGCTCTTGGGCTGCGCCAACATTGTGCATGCCAGTTTTTTTGGCGCTTTGGTGGATGAGTTTTTCTTGGCCACCTTGCTGCGCACCACGCCGACAGAGTCCATAGAGTTTGTGCCCACGGTGCCCGGCCGGGCCTGGGCCACGCTGGCCCTGTGGCTGCTGGCCTGTGCCTGGGCCGGGCGCACGCTGTGGCGCACCCTGCCAGCGCTGCGCGGCACCTCCTTGCTACTGCGCAGGGTGTGGCAGGGGGCCGGGCTGTTTTGGGCGTTGGTGCTGGTGTATGCGCTGATTCAGCAGCTCAATGCCAATACCTTTATGCGCAAGGCCAAGAGCCTGTATCCCCTGCATGTGGTGCGGGCCGCCATGCGCCAGCAAGAGATTGCGGCCGGGCTGTTTTTGCCGCCCCTGCTGCCCAGCAGCGCCCCCAATGCCAGCAGCCAAGTCGATACCATCGTGGTGGTATTGGGCGAAAGCGCTACCGCCCACCGCTGGTCGTTGCTGGGTTACCAGGGGGCCCCCACCAATGCCCCGCTGGCCAGCGTGCCTGGCATCGCCGCCACCACCGTGCTGGCCCAGGGGTGGAATACGGCGGCCGCGCTGCCCTACATGCTGACGGGCATGTCGGCCCTGGACAGTACCGCCCGCCGCGCACCATCGTTTCTCGATCTGGCCCAGCACGCTGGCTATAAAACCTTTGCGTTCAGCAATTCGCGTTTTTTCAGCTTGCACGAAGACTTTTTCAGCTACGCCTTGCGCCGTGCCAGTGCGGTGTATCAAAAAGTGGGCAATGGCGATTTGGATGAGGTGCTAACGCGCAGCCTGCGCACGGCCTTGGCCGATCCGGCCCCACGCAAGCTGATCGTGCTGCACACCTATGGCAGCCACCCACAGCTGCAAGAGCGCACACCGTCCAGCTACCGCGCCGTGGCCGATGCCTACGACAACAACACCCACTACAGCAGCCATTTGCTGGCGCAGTGGATTGGGCTGTTGGAGCAGGCCAGCAGCCCCCACCGCAGCGCCTTGCTGCTGTACACCAGTGACCACGGCGTGCTGCTGCCGCCCTGTGCCGATGATTACCGCCACGGGGCCGGCTTGAGCAGCCTGGAGGTGCCCATGCTGGTCTGGGCCAACCCGGTGACCCATGCCCAGCATGCGCCGGTGTTGCCGATCTTTGCCCAAGCCCCCCAGGCCGGCGGGCCGGGCCAAGCCCCCGAACACTCCAACGCCCTGTTGGCCGAAACGGCGATGCGGGCGGTGGGGTATGGTGCCTTGTTGGAGCAAGCGGACTGGCCCGGCAGCGCCCAGCCTGGCTTTAATGGCATTGCGTGGGCAACGCTGCGCCAGCGCAATGCCTGCACGCTGCAATAAAAAAGCTAGGGCTGCTCCCCGGCCCAGAGCTTTTCCAGCCGCCGCCCTTCATCGTCAAAGCGCAGCATGGTGCGCTGGCGGTTGAGTTCATTGGTCTCGATGGACTGTTTTTGTGCCGCTACGGCCATTTGGGCGGCTTTCACGGCCCTTTGGGCTTCTGGTGTGGGCTTGCTGCCCTGCGCGGCCAAATCTTTTTGTGCTTGCAGGTACAGCTCATCCAAGCTGGCCAGCCGTGCCCGGGCCATGGCCTGCACTTCGTCGAGTTGCTGCGCTTGCTGCAGGCGCGCGGCCTCATGGGCATTGCGATCGGGGTAGCGCAGCAAGAGGGCCTGGTTTAAGCGCCGTTGCTCGGCGATGCGCTCGCGCTCGCGCTGTTGGTGCTCGCGCTCGCGGGCGGCTTGCTCGCGCTCGCTTTTGGTTAAAACAGGGGGGTGCGGCTTGCGCTCTACGCCGCTGGGGCCCAGCACGCGCTGCTCCCGGTCGAGGCATTCCGGGATGGGGCGATCGGATACCAGGCGGCGGCCCCGATCATCCACGCAGGAGTACACCGCAGAACTTTGCGCCCACCCGCTGGCGCACACCAGCACCAGCCCTGCGGCGACCCCCCCTGAAAAATAATGACGCATATCCTGGTTCCGCCTGTGTCCCCTGCGCTGTGGAGCCCTTGGTGTCGTTGTGGTGTATTCGCTGGCGCGCTTACCCGGCGACCCCGTACCGCTGGCGGTACGCGGTGACGCGCTGGTAGTGCTCGGCCATGGTGGCTTCGCCATCGGCTTGTTGGCCCAAGTAGGCCAGTAAATCGGCCAGTGTAGCAATAGCGCAAACCTGCAGCCCCAGTTGCTGGCGCACGTATTGCACGGCGCTGTGCGCAACGTCCTGGCCGTTTTCGGTGGCCATTTCCTGGCGGTCCAAGGCAATGGCCACCGCATGCGGGGTGGCCCCGGCGGCCTGGATGAGGGCAATCGATTCGCGCGCTGCGGTGCCGGCGCTCATCACGTCGTCGATGATGAGTACGCGGCCCTGCAGCGGGGCACCAACCAGGGTGCCGCCTTCGCCGTGGTCTTTGGCTTCTTTGCGGTTGTAGGCAAAGGGCACGTTTTTGCCCATGCGGGCCAGTTCCACGGCCACCGTGGCGGCCAGCGGAATGCCTTTGTAGGCGGGGCCAAACACCATGTCAAACTCGATGCCGCTGGCCACAATGGCCTGTGCATAAAATTGGGCCAGGCGGGCCAGCTTGGCACCGTCATCAAACAGACCGGCGTTAAAAAAGTAGGGACTCATGCGCCCGGCTTTGGTTTTGAATTCACCAAAGCGCAACACGCCCGCTTCCACCGCAAAGGCCACAAACGCTTGGGCCAAACCTGCAGCATCTACTGGCTGCGTGACTTCTTGATTCGACATGACAACTACTTCTTCCCTGTTTCAACTGACCAGCCTGAATTTGAACGGCATCCGCTCTGCAACCACCAAGGGGCTGGAGGCCTGGCTGGCCACCATGCGGCCCGATTGTATTTGTGTGCAAGAGTTAAAAGCCCAGCCAGCCGACATTGCCGGGCGCTTTGAGGCCTTGGCGCAGCTGCCGGGCTGGTTTCATTGCGCTGAAAAAAAGGGCTATTCCGGCGTGGGCATTTACAGCCGCTATGCGCCCAGTGACGTGATTGTTGGCTTTGGCAACCCCGAGTTTGATGCCGAGGGCCGCTACATCGAAGCGCGGTTTGACACGCCGCAGCGCAAGCTTTCCATCATTAGCAGCTACTTTCCCAGTGGCTCTTCGGGGGAAGAGCGGCAGGCGGCCAAGTTTCGCTTTCTGGATGCCATGCATGCCCACCTGATGGCGCTGAAAGGGGAGCGGGACTTTATTTTGTGCGGCGACATCAATATCGCGCACACGCAAAAAGACATTAAAAACTGGCGCAGCAACCAAAAAAACAGCGGTTTTACCCCCGAAGAGCGCGCCTGGATGGACCAGCTGCTCAGCGACGATCCGGCCCGTGGCGGCTTGCGCGATGTGTACCGCCAGCTCGAGCCGGAGGCCACCGACGCGGGCTACACCTGGTGGAGCAACCGGGGCCAGGCCTATGCCAACAACGTGGGCTGGCGCATTGATTACCACCTGGCCACCCCGGCGCTGGCCGCTTTGGCGCGCAGCAGCAGCATCTACAAGGGGGAAAAGTTCTCAGACCATGCGCCGCTGACCGTGGGCTACGACTGGACGTTTTAATAGATGAGCTGTTTACGCACGCAGATCAACGGTTTCATGCATAAAAATGCATGAAACCTTGATTTAATCAGCGCAAACAGCTTTTAAAACCAGAGCGATTGCTGTCCATTACCCCAGGTTGGGGGCCAGGCGGCGGCGCAGTTCTTCCACGTCCATGCCGCGGCGCTGGGCCATGTCTTGCACTTGATCGTCACCAATCGTGCCCACGCTGAAGTAGCTGGCCTGCGGGTGGGCCAGGTAAAAGCCGCTGACGCTGGAGGCCGGGTGCATGGCCAGGCTCTCGGTCAGATGCATGCCGATTTCGTCGGTGCGCAGGGCTTTGAACAGGTCGATCTTGGGCGTGTGGTCGGGGCAGGCCGGGTAGCCGGGGGCGGGGCGGATGCCTTGGTATTGCTCTTTGATGAGGGCCTCGTTGTCCAGGGCTTCATCGGCGGCATAGCCCCACAAATCTTTGCGCACGCGCTGGTGCAGGCATTCGGCAAAGGCTTCGGCCAAGCGGTCGGCCAGGCTTTTGAACATGATGCTGCTGTAGTCGTCCAGCGCGTCGAGAAATTCTTTTTCTTTTTTCTCGCTGCCAATCCCGGCGGTGACGGCAAACAGGCCGGCGTAGTCGGCAATGCCGCTGTCCTTGGGGGCGACAAAGTCGGCCAGGCAGCGGCTGGGGCGCAACTGGCCTTCGGCATCCACCTGTTTTTCGGTTTGCTGGCGCAGGCCGTACCAGGTCATCAGCACCTGGCTGCGGCTTTCGTCGGTGTAGAACTCGATGTCGTCGCCCACGCGGTTGGCCGGGTACAGGCCCAGCACACCGTTGGCTTGCAGCCAGCGGCCTTCGACGATTTTTTTCAGCATGGCCTGCCCGTCGGCCAAGACTTTGCGCGCTTCTGTGCCGACGATTTCATCGTCCAGGATGGCGGGGTAGGGGCCGGCCAAATCCCAGGTCTGAAAGAAGGGGCCCCAGTCGATGTACTGGGCGATTTCGGCCAGGTCGAAGTTTTTGAACACGCGCCGCCCCAGGGCGCGGGGGGCCACGGGGGGCGGGTTGGCAAAGTCCAGCTGCGGCAGATTGGCGCGGGCCTTGGCCAGGGGCCACAGGGGTTGCTTTTTGCGCTTGGCGTGCAGTTGGCGCACGTGTTCGTAATCGGCGGCCACTTCGGCCAAGTAGGCGGCGCGGTTCTCGCCCAGCAGGTTTTGCGCCACGCCCACGCTGCGCGAGGCATCGGGCACGTAGATGACCGGGCCGTTGTACTGCGGGGCGATTTTCACGGCAGTGTGCACGCGCGAGCAGGTGGCCCCGCCGATCAGTAGCGGGGTCTGGCGGCTGCGGAAGTACTCGTCCTTGTCCATTTCGCCGGCCACGTACTGCATTTCTTCCAGGCTGGGGGTGATCAGGCCCGACAGGCCCACCATGTCAGCGTTTACCTCTTTGGCCTTGGCCAGGATTTCGTGGCAGGGCACCATCACGCCCATGTTGATAACGTCAAAATTGTTGCACTGCAGCACCACGGTGACGATGTTTTTGCCAATGTCGTGTACGTCGCCCTTGACGGTGGCAATCACGATCTTGCCCTTGCTGGAGACATCGATGCCCGCCGCCTCTTGCTGGCGCTTTTCTTCCTCGATGTAGGGAATGAGGTGGGCCACGGCCTGCTTCATCACGCGCGCGCTTTTCACCACCTGGGGCAAAAACATTTTGCCCGCGCCAAACAGGTCGCCGACGATGTTCATGCCGTCCATCAGCGGCCCTTCGATGACGTGCAGCGGGCGGCCGCCTTGTTGCACCACGAGTTGCTGGTAGGCCTCTTCGGTGTCTTCGGTGATGAAGTCGGTGATGCCGTGTACCAGCGCGTGCGACAGGCGCTCGCCCACGGTTTTGGGGTTGTCGGGCGTGCCGCGCCATTCGAGTTTTTTGCTTTCGTCCTTGGCCGCGCCTTTGGCGGCTTCGGCAATTTCCAAGAGGCGTTCGGCGGCATCGTCGCGGCGGTTTAAGACCACGTCTTCCACGCGCTCGCGCAGCTCGGGGTCCAGGTCGTCGTACACCCCGACCATGCCGGCATTGACGATGCCCATGTCCATCCCGGCCTGGATGGCGTGGTACAGAAAGACGGTGTGAATCGCTTCGCGCACCGGTTCGTTGCCCCGAAAGCTAAAGCTCACGTTGGAGACCCCGCCGCTGATTTTGGCCCCCGGCAGGTTGGCCTTGATCCAGCGCACGGCGTTGATGAAATCGACGGCGTAGTTGGCGTGCTCTTCGATGCCGGTGGCAATGGCGAAGATGTTGGGGTCGAAGATGATGTCTTCGGGCGGGAAACCCACCTCATCGACCAAGATGCGGTAGGCGCGTTCGCAGATTTCGATCTTGCGCTCAAAGGTGTCGGCCTGGCCTTTTTCGTCAAAGGCCATGACCACGGCGGCCGCGCCGTAGCGTTTGATGAGCCGTGCCTCGTGCTTGAATTTGTCCACCCCCTCTTTCATCGAGATGGAATTGACAATGCCCTTGCCCTGCAGGCAGCGCAGGCCCGCTTCGATCACTTCCCACTTGGAGCTATCGACCATCACCGGCACTTTGGCGATGTCCGGCTCCGAGCCGATCAGGTTCAAAAAGCGCACCATGGCGGCCTTGCTGTCGAGCATGGCCTCGTCCATGTTCACGTCGATCACCTGGGCCCCGTTTTCCACCTGCTGGCGCGCCACGGACAGGGCTTCTTCGTACTGCTCGTTCAGAATCATCCGCGCGAAGGCTTTGGAGCCGGTGACGTTGGTGCGCTCGCCCACGTTCACAAACAAAGAGTTCTCACCGATAAACACCGGCTCCAGGCCCGAGAGCTTCATGGGGGGAATGGTCTGAACAGGGGTCACGGTGGACATAGCACTCACTTCATCGAATAAAAGGCAAACAGGGCCGCGATTTTACCTTTGTAAATAGATAGCTTTAACCGCTTGAAAACAGTGTGTTTAAAGCAGTTTTATGCCGAAATTCAAGGCAGAGGAAGCGCAAGGTGCTGGTCAAAGAATAGCAAGGTGCGGTCTTTGGCCTGGATGGCGCTGTCGTGGTCGTAGCTGGCGCGCAGGTCGCAGTTAAAGCCGTGCTCGGCCTCATAGATATGCGTTTGCACGGGCGGCTGGTGGGCCGCTTGGGATTGTGTGGCGTGGGCAAAGGCCAGCACTTCTTGCAGGGGGATGATGGTGTCGCGCCGGCCAAAGTGCGCTTGCACCGGGCAGCGGGGGCGGCGCGTGCGTTCGCGCTGGCTGGTCATGCCGCCACCGTAGTAGGTGACGGCCGCTGACAGTTCGGGCACCTGGGCAGCGGCCCGCCACGTGACCAGGCCGCCCCAGCAAAAGCCGACCATGCCCACTTTGCACGGGGCCTGGGCCAAGGCCCATTGGGCGCTGGCTTGCACCTGTTGCAAGATGGCATCGGGCATGGCTTCGGCCTGGGCTTTGTACCGGCGGCCTTGGGCCACGTCGGCCTCGCTGTAGCCCAGGTCCAGGCGCGGGGTGAAGCGGGCGAATAAATCAGGCGCGATGGCCAAAAATCCCCGGGTGGCCATGCGGTCGGTGACGGCCCGGATGTGGCTGTTTACGCCAAAAATTTCTTGCCCCACGATGACCGCGCCACGCAAAGCGCCCGGAGGGTGGGCGGCCCAGGCCGAAAAGGGGGTGCCATCGGCGGCCTGCAGGTCAATCCACTGTCCCATCGCGTGTCTCCTGGGCTCTTTTTTTTTAGTGGCAACCGCAGCCTGTGCTGGCCGCTGCTGGGGTGGGTGCAGCCGCCACGGGCTGGGCATGGATGTCAAACCCGGTGCTTTGCAGGTGGTAGACCAAGGCGGCATCCATGGTTTTGGCGTGGTAGCTGAACCAGTGGGCCAAGTCGGGAATCATCGCCCGGATGGCGGCCAGATCGCCTTGCGCCCCTTTGGCCGCGCCGTCGCGCAGGATGTCCAGCACCGCTTGGTGTTGGTGAAAGTGGCAGTTGTCCGGGGCAAAACCGGTGGCCAGCATCCAGCGGTTTTCTATGGCGAAGTGCTCCTCGGTGTGGCTGACGATGGTGTGCCACAGCGCCAGCAAGGCGGCATCGTCGGCGCTTTCGGCGTGGGCGAGTAAATCGACAAATTCACGGTGGACGGTGTCCAGCTCTGGCAAGTCCAGCTGCAGTTTGTCGTCCCATTGCAAGGTGGCCATAAAGGGGTCTCTCTCTGGAGAAAGTGGATGAAAAAACAAGCTTAACGGGCGGTGGCCGTTGTTTGCAGCCATTGGGTCAGTTGCTGGCCCACGGCATCGGTGGCCTGGCTCAGGGCGGCCGCACCGCCGGCCGCATTGGCGCTGGGGGCGGGGATGGTGGCGGTAAACAGCTGTTGGCCCAGCAGCACTTCACCGGCCGCTTGGTAGCCCATCAAGGTGGCCCGCAGGCGAATGTTGGCGTTGCTGTGCGCGGGCTGGTCAAACACCTGCTCAAACTGCTCCAGCGCCAGCAGCAGCACGGGGGGCGCTTGCCCGGCCACGCTGGGTGGGATGCGCCCGCCTTCGGCGCTGAGCACCACCCGCTGGCCTTGGCTGAGCCATTGGCGCAGGCGCTCTTGCACCAGCAGCTCGGGCGGCAGGCTCCAGTGGGCTTGGCTATAAGCGTGCCGGTGGTGGGGTTGGGCGTAGGCCAGGCGGTAGTGCATGGCGGTGGTGCTGCCCTCGGCTTGCCAGGGGGCCTGGATATCGGCCAGTACCACGGCAGGGGGGAGCGCGGCGGGTATTTCGGCCCAGGTGGCCAGGCCCAAATCAAAGCGTTCGGGCTCTTGCGGCGGGGTGGGCAGGCTTTGGCAGGCGGTGAGCAAAACCGTCAAAACCAGGGGGGATAGGCGCAGCAGCATGGCAATCTCGCAAGGTTAAGGGGTGGCGGGCGCTGGGGGGGCAAAACCGGGCTCGCCCGGGCCGGGGCGCACGGTACCGTTGCCGTAGATCAGGGACTGCGGGTTGGCATCAATATTGGCCATGGTGTGGCCCATTTGGCGCGAGGCCAGGCCCAAATCGCTGCTGGCGCGTTGGATGCCCGGCAGGGTGTAGCGCTCAAAGCGCTGGGCCGATTGCACCAGCGATTGGCTGCCGGTTTGCAGGTGCTGCAGCACCCCATCGGGGGCTTGCAGCCGGTCGGCCAGTTGGCCAAATTTTTCTCCGGTGCTGGCCAAGGTGCGGATGCCGCTGCGGCTGTCTTGCACCAAGGCGGGCAGCTCTTGCAAGATCGGATCGACGCGCTCGCCCAGCCGTTGCAGCGTGCGGTTGGTGTGGTTGAGGTTGTCCAGCAGCAGGCTAAAGCGCTCTTGGTTGGCATCGCCCAGCAGGCGATTGATGCGTTCGGCGGCTTCGTCGGCACGGCTCAAAATCATCATGCCCTGGTCGGCCAGCACGTTCAGCGGTGACGACTTCATGGGCAGGCGCGGCAGTCCGCTGGGGCCGATGGGCTGGATGGGCGTGGGGCCGGGCTCGTCGTCCAGCTGCACATGGGCAATGCCGGTGACCCCTTGGTAGCCCAGTTGGGCGTAGGTGTAGCCGGGCTGGACGGGGGCTTGGCTATCCACCGCGATGCGAATGAGCAGGTGGCCATTGCGCTCGTGGTCAAAGCCAATGTGGGTGACTTTGCCCACGGCCACGCCCTTGTAGCGCACGGTGGCCTGGGGCTGCAGGCCGCTGATGGCGTCGGTGGTGGACAGCTCGTAGCTGGTGTACTGGCGCTGGTCACGCGTGAGCCACAGGGCCAGGCCAACCAGCATGCTGGCCAGCACCAGCATGAAGATGCCGGCGGCCATGGCGTGGGATTTGTTTTCCATGGGGCAGTTGCTCCTTTGTTAGGCGGATGCCGGGGCGGCAATGGGGGTGGCGCTGGGCGCTGGGGCCATGGCCCGGCGGCCCCGCTCGCCCTGGAAGAAAGTGGTGGTAAAGGGGTGGTCAAACTGCGCCACTTCCTGCGCCGTGCCGCTGACCAGCACGCGCTTTTCGGCCAGCACGGCCACGCGGCTGGACAGGGCAAACAGGGTGTCCAGATCGTGGGTGACCATGACCACGGTCAGGCCCAAGTCGGCCTGTAGTTGGCGCAGCAGTGCGCAAAATTCGTCCGAGCTGGTGGGGTCCAGGCCGGCGGTGGGTTCATCCAGCAGCAGCAGTGGCGGGTCCATGATCAGCGCCCGCGCCAGCGCCACGCGCTTGATCATGCCGCCGGACAGATCGGCCGGGTTGCGGCTGGCGTGCTCGGGCTTGAGGCCCACCATTTGCAGCTTGATCATGGCCGCCTGGCGCACCACAGCATCGGGCAGGCCGCCTTGCTCGCGCAGGGCAAAGGCGATGTTGTCCAGGACGCTGAACGCCGAGTACAGCGCCCCGTGCTGAAACAACATGCCCACGCGGGCCGAGGCCCCGGCGCGGCACAACTCGGCGGCGGGGCGGCCCAAGGTGGTGACCCGGCCTTTGCCCGGTTGCAGCAGCCCCAAAATTTGCCGCAGCAACACGGTTTTGCCGGTGCCCGAGCCGCCAACGATGGACAGCATTTCGCCCCGGTGTACCTGCAGGTTTAAATCTTGGTGGACGGCAAAGGCCTGCTCGCCTTGGCCAAAAATGCTCCACAGCTGGTCGATGTCGATCATCACGTCGGACGGGCTGGTCATGGTTAGAACCCCACATCCTTGAAGGCCACGGCAAAAATCGCATCGACGATGATCACCATGGTGATCGAGCTGACCACCGAGGCGGTCGTGCCCGCCCCCAGGCTTTGCGTGTTGGGCTGCACGCGCAGGCCCCAGTGGCAGCCGATCAGCGCAATCCACACCCCAAACACCATGGCCTTGGTGCTGGCCAGCCACAGGTTGCTGACCTCTACGGCGCTGGGCAGGGCTTGCCAGAAGTAGGCCGGGGAGATGCCCATGGTCAGGTCGGCCGCCACAATGCCGCCAAGCAAGGTCGCCAGCGTGGTCCACAAACTAACCAGGGGCATGGCCAGTGCCAGGGCCATGGCCCGGGGCAGCACCAAGCGGTAGCCGTGCGAAATACCCATGACTTGCATGGCATCCAATTCTTCGGTGACGCGCATCACGCCAATTTGCGCTGTGATGGCCGAGCCCGAGCGCCCAGCCACCAAGATGGCGGCCAGCAGGGGCCCAAGTTCCCGAATCAGCGAGATGCCCAAAATATTCACGATAAAGGCTTCGGCCCCAAACTGGCGCAGCTGCAGCGCCATCAAATAGGCCAGCACCACGCCAATCAAAAAACCAACCAAGGCGGTAATCGGCAGGGCCGTGGCCCCCATGTTGAACAGATGGCCTGAAAAATCACGCCACGGCCCCTTGTGGGGGGCCCGCAACAGGCGCAGGGCATCCAGCCACAAGCCCCCGATCAACAGCAAGATGTCGCGGCCATGGCCCAAGGCGGCCAGCACCAAGGTGCCCAAATGCTCAATCGAACGGCCAAAGTAATACGGGCGCTGCGCCGGGGGGGTGGCGCTGGCAAAGCGGGCCACGCGCTCGAGCATGGCGCGTTGGCTGGGGTGGGTGTGCAATTGCGGGGGCCACTGGCCCTGCCAGTGCTGCCACAGCAACTGGGCCCCGAGGTGGTCCAGCCAGGCCAGCTGCGTCAAATCCCACACGGCCGCCGTGCCATGCCCGGCCAGCTGGCGCTGCAGGCGTTGCCATTGACCGCGCTGGCCCAATTCGGCGGCCCCCCAGCGGCCCAGCAGCACAATGTGCTGGACTGCGGCGTGTGTTTGGGGCTCAAGGCGGGGGGTGGGGTCGGTCATCAGGGGGGTGGTTTTAGCACAAATTGTTGCGGGGCTGACCTGGCTGTTGGCTGGCTGGCGATCTGGGGCATCGTTACTGACGATTGCACCCTAGGGAAAACTCTGTCTTATAGAAGACTTGTCTGCGGTTACATTGGCGGCACTTCTAGCGCTGCGAGACAACAGCGCGTGGAGGGCCCGAGGAGACAACTCGATCCATAACTAGAAATTTTTATCCAAGCGCCCGTCATGAGGTGTAGATTTTTTCCATAGCGCCGGTTTATCCGGCGCTTTTCTTTTTGGTGCGTTATGGAGTGGATAGTTATTACCCTGGCCTCGGCCCTGGCGGGCATGGTCGATGCCATCGTGGGCGGCGGCGGGCTGATTTTGCTGCCGGCGTTGTTTGCGGTTTTTCCAGGGGCGGCACCAGCGACGTTGTTTGGCACGAATAAAAGTGCCGCCATTTGGGGCACGGCGATGGCCTCGTGGCAGTACAGCCGCCGCGTTGCGGTGCGCTGGTCGGCGCTGTGGCCGGGCATTGCGGCAGCCTTTGCCGGGGCCTTTGCCGGGGCCTGGAGCGTGACGCTGATTGACCCGAGCTTTCTGCGCAAGTTGCTGCCGCTGATTTTGCTGGTTTTGCTGGTCTATACCCTGGCCAAAAAAGAGCTGGGGCGCACCCATGCGCCGCTGTTTCAGGGCCGCCAAGAGCAGTGGCGCACGGCGGCCATTGGGGCGGTGATTGGGTTTTACGATGGCTTTTTTGGGCCGGGTACGGGCAGCTTTTTTGTTTTTCTGTTTGTGCGCACCTTGGGGTATGACTTTCTCAATGCCTCGGTGAGTGCCAAGTTGCTCAATTTATCGACCAATATTGCCGCCCTGCTGCTGTTTGCTGCCAAGGGCCATATTTGGTGGCACTTTGCCGTGCCCTTGGCGCTGGCCAATGTGCTGGGCAGTGTGCTGGGCAGTTGGCTGGCCCTGCGCCATGGCACGGGGTTTGTGCGGGTGATCTTTATTGTGGTGGTCGGTGGCCTGATTGTGAAAACGGGGATGGATGCCATTTAAATAGCTAGTACCGCTTGTATATAGTCGTTTTATTTAAGTTTTATATAAAAAAATGTCATTTAATAAGCGGTATAAGCTATTGTTTATGATGATTTGAACCACTGGTATGACTGCTATTGCCACTTTTCGCTACGCCGGGGTGCTGGCCTTGCTGGGCGTGACCTTGGTGTGGGGGACGACCTTTCCGGCCATGAAATTGCTGGCCAACGATGTGCCGGCGTTGCACATTTTGGCCCTGCGTTTTGGCTTGGCCAGCGTGGTGTTGCTGCCGCTGTTTGTGCGGCTGCGGGGGGCGGAGTGGCGCTGGGGGCTGGTGCTGGGGCTGCTTAATTTCATCGCCTTTTGGTTGCAGACCGAGGGCTTGGCGCTGATCAGCAGCAACCGCAATGCGTTTATTACTGGCTTGAATGTGTTGATCGTGCCGCTGCTGGCCTGGGTGGTGTTGCGCCGCCCGATGGGCTGGGCGATTGCGTTGGCCTGTGCCTTGGCGCTGGGCGGTTTGCAGCTGATGTTTTTTGAGGACAGCGCCTGGAGCTGGGGCGATACGCTGACCCTGTCCAGCGCCGTGTTTTTTGCCTTGTTTATTTTGACGCTGGAGCTGTGCGCCCTGCGCAACCGCCAGCAGCCGCTGCGCGCCACGCGGTTGGCGGCCGTGGTGTCGCTGACCATGTGCGCCTGCAGTGTGCTGGTGGCCCTGGGGATGGAAGCACAGCCTTTGCTCAGCGTGGCCCGCAGTTTGCCCTGGGGCAGCTGGCTCTCGCTGGGGTATTTGGCGGTGGTCGCCAGCGTGGGCGTGGTGGTGCTGCAAGCCTGGGGCCAGCAGCGGGTGGATGCCACGCGCAGCGCCATTATTTATGGGCTGGAGCCGGTGTTTGCCGCCATCACCGCCTGGTGGTGGATTGGTGAGCGCATGCACGCGCAGGCCATGCTGGGGGCGGCGTTGTTGGTCAGCGCCTTGATGGTCAGCCAGTGGGGGAGTGCGCCTGCCAGTGCGCCCCAGGCCGCCAAGCCCAGGGGGCGCGCGGCGGTGGCCCCCCATTAATCCTCGGCAGCGTCACCAGCGCCATCTTGGGCGGCCTCTTCGGGGGCAGTGGCTGGCGGTGCCTTGGCCGCAGCCGCAGGGGGCACCCAGGGGATGGCGCGTGGTGACAGGCCCGGAACGCTGATGCGCTCGTAGTGGTTGAGCATGTCGGCGGCGCGCCGTGGGGTGCCGATGGGGGTGCGGGCCAGGCCTTGGCGGCTGGCGGCCAAGTCTTGCTCGCTGGGGTAGTGGCCCAGCAGCCAGTAATCGAACACGCGCCGGGCGATGGGGGTGGCGGCGGTGGCCCCGAAACCCGCGTTTTCCACAATCACCGCCAGGGCGATTTCGGGTTGGTCTGCGGGGGCATAGGCGATGTAAAGCGAATGGTCGCGCTGGCGCTCGGCCAGTTTGGCGGCGTTGTAGCGCTCTTTTTGGCCGATGGTCACGGCCTGGGCGGTGCCGGTTTTGCCCGCCGAGGTGTACGGTGCGCCGGCAAAAATGCCCCGTGCGGTGCCTTCTACCGTAACGGCTTGGGTGGCTTCACGCACGGCCTCGATGTTTTCGGGTTTGTAGCCCAGGGACAGGCCCGGCGGCTGCGGCAAGGCGTGGTATTGCCGCGTGACGGCATCAATGCGCCCCAGGCCCAAATGTGGCTGGTGTTGCACGCCCCGGTTGGCCAGCATGGCCGTGGCGTAGGCCAGTTGCAGCATGGTGAAGTGGTTGTAGCCCTGGCCAATTCCCAGGGAAATGGTCTCGCCGGCGTACCAGCGTTTTTGTTCCGGGCGTTTGTAGGTGTTGCGCTTCCACTGCATGCTGGGCAGCACGCCGGGGGATTCGCCCTCCAGGTCAATGCCGGTGGGCCGCCCAAAGCCCATGGGCGAGAGGTAGTCGTGGATCAAGTCCACGCCCATGTCGTTGGCCAGCATGTAGTAGTACACGTTGGACGATTTGATGATGGAGCGGCGCAAATTGGTCGGCCCATTGGGGTGGCCCGAGCGGAAGGTGTGGCCGCCAAAGGTCCAGCTGCCGTTGTCTTGGATGGTGGTGTCGATCTTGCGCTTGCCCGATTCCAGCCCCGCCAAGCCCATGAAGGGCTTGTAGGTGGAGCCGGGCGGGTAGGTGCCCCGCAGGGCCCGGTTGAGCAAGGGGCGGTCGATGGAGGTGTTGAGCATGTCCCAGTTTTCCTGGTCAATGCCGCCAATGAACAAGTTGATGTCGTAGCCCGGCTTGCTCACCATGGCCAGCACTTCGCCATTGCGCGGGTCCAGGGCGACCAAGGCCCCCCGGCGCTCGCCAAACAGGTCCTCAACCAGCGTTTGCAGGCCCACGTCCAGGCTCAGCACCAAGGTGTCGCCCGGTATGGCATCGCGGCTGTTCAGGCGGCGCACGGCAAAGCCGCCGGCGGTGGTCTCCAATTGCTCCCAGCCGGTTTGGCCGTGCAGTTGTTTTTCGTAGCTTTGCTCAATGCCCAGTTTGCCGATGACTTCGGTGCCACGGTAGTTGGCGGCATCGTCGGATTCGTCGATCAGCTCCTGCTCTTTGGTGTTGATGCGGCCGATGTAGCCCACCACATGGCCGGCCACTTCCCCCAAGGGGTAGGTGCGAAACAAGCGGGCTTTGACATCCACCCCGGGAAAGCGCCAGCGCTGGGCGGTGAAGCGGGCCACTTCTTCATCGGTCAGTCGGCTGCGCAGGGGGATGGATTCGAAGCTTTTGCTATCGGCCATCAAGCGCTTGAACTGGCGGCGGTCGCGGGCGCTGATGGGGATGATTTCAGAGATGGCTTGGATGGTGGCTTCCAGGTCTTCGACCTGGGAGCGGGTGATCTCCAGCGTGTAGGCCGAGTAGTTGGTGGCCAGCACAATGCCATTGCGATCCACAATGCGCCCGCGATTGGGCACGATGGGCACCACGGCGGTGCGGTTGCTCTCGGCCCGCTCGGAAAAGGCCGCGTAGCGCTGCACTTGCAGCACAGACAAACGGTAGGCCAGTAGCGCAAACAGCAGCAAGACGACCAGCCCCAGCACAAACACCCGCAGGCGAAAGCTTTGTGTTTCGGCCTGGGTGTAGAGGCTGCGAAAACTTAAACGACTGGCCATGGCGGCGCTCCCATCCCTTCGCGTCCTGTGCGCAGCTTACAAAGGCCGTTCATTGTCGTGCACCGGGGCGCGGCGCTGGGGAGCGAGCAAAACCGCCACGGCCACAGGCCACAGCAAGGTTTCGAGCACCGGTGCCCAGGCCAGGCCAAAACCCGGAAAGATTCCGCCAGCGGCCAGGCGAATCAGCACTTGCAGCAAATGGGCCCCAAAAAATACGGGCAGCATTTGCAAGGCTTGCTTCCAGCCGGAAAACCACAGCAACCGGCGACTGCTGTTTTGCCCGACAAACACCACCAGCGCATACACCAGCGCATGCTGGCCCAGCAAAGCCGTTTGCTGGACATCGATCAGCAAGCCCAGAAAAAACGCCACGCCCATGCCCACGCGCTGGGGCTGGTGGATGCCCCAAAAAGCCAGCACCAGCAGCAACAGGTCAGGCATCCAAATCCAGTTGCTGGTGGGCAGCAAATTCACCACCAGCGCCAAAAACAAGCTCAGGCCAATAAACCAAGGGCTGGCTGGGAGCAAAAGCTGCTCGCCACGCGGCATGATCATGGCTGTCTCTCCTGCCCCGGGGGGGCTGCGGGGGTGGCCCGGCGCTGGGCGGATTTGTCGTCGCGGGCTTTTTTCTTGGCATCGGCGTTGGACTGGCTCAGCGTGGCCAATTCCTCGGCAATGGGCCGCTCGGCAGCCAAGACGCTGTTGCGCGGGGTCAGTACCAGCACATGGCGGGTGCCCTGCATTTTGGCCAGGGGCTGGCTGTCAATGCGTAAAAAGGCGGTGGCACCTTGGCGCTCGACCGCCGTGACCACCGCCACAGGCAGGCCGGGGGGGTAAATGCCATCAAGGCCGCTGGTGACCAAGGCATCGCCAGGCTGCACATCACTGTCGCTGGGCATGTAGCGCAGCTCCACGGTGTCGCTGGTCAGGTTGGAGGCCAGACCATACATCACCCCCCGCACCCCGGTGCGGCTGACTTCGGTCGGGATGGCCTGGTCGCGGTCCACCAGCAAGCGCACTTCGCTGGTAAAGGGTTGCACCCGCACCACCTGGCCCAGCACGCCAGAGGCATCCATCACGGGGCTGCCCGGCACGATGCCAGCCATTTGGCCCTGGTCCAAAATAATGCGGCGGGAATACCGATCGGGCGATTCGTACACCACTTCGGCGGCTTGGGCCGGTACTGGCAAGCGCTCACGCAAGTTGAGCAGGCCGCGCAACTGCTGGTTTTCTTGTGCGAGCAGCTGGGCTTGGTGGGCCTGCAGGCTGATGGCGGTGATTTGGGCCTCGGCCTCGTGGGCGGCCCTTTGGGCCGCTTCCAGTTTTTCCAGGTAGTCGGCGCTGTCGCTGATCCAGCGCAGCGGCTGCAGCAGTGCCAATTGCACCGGGTAGAGCACCGTGGCCAGCGCCTGGCGCAACGGGGCTGTGATCTGTAGCCGGGCATCAGCCACCATCAGGGCGAGGGAAAGAGCGCAAAAAACCGCCAACTGCGTAGGCGCAGGCAGGCGGTTTTTAAACAGCGAGGGTGCATCCCTTTCCAGGGTGCGCAGGCTCATGGTTCGCTGGTGAAGATGCCGCCTTGGCGATCGAGGTGGTCCAGCGCCATGCCACAGCCGCGCACCACGCAGGACAGGGGGTCTTCGGCCACCAGCACGGGCAGCCCGGTTTCCTCGGACAGCAGGCGATCCAAATCGCGCAGCAGCGCTCCACCGCCGGTCAGCATCATGCCGCGCTCGGCAATGTCTGCGCCCAGCTCCGGGGGGGTTTGCTCCAGCGCATTTTTGACTGCGCTGACGATTTGGTTGAGCGGCTCGTTCAGGGCTTCGAGCACTTCGTTGCTAGAAATAGTGAAGCTGCGCGGCACGCCTTCAGACAAGTTGCGCCCGCGTACTTCAATTTCTTTGACCTCGGTACCGGGGAAGGCGCTACCAATTTCTTTTTTAATCATCTCGGCTGTGGGCTCGCCAATCAGCATGCCGTAGTTGCGGCGGATGTAGCTGATGATGGATTCGTCAAATTTATCGCCGCCCACGCGCACGCTGCCTTTGTAGACCATGCCGCCCAGCGAGATCACGCCCACCTCGGTGGTGCCGCCGCCAATATCGACCACCATCGAGCCCGAGGCTTCGGACACCGGCAGTCCGGCGCCAATGCCGGCGGCCATGGGCTCTTCAATCAAAAAGACCCCTGCGGCCCCGGCGGCCTCAGCGGCATCTTTGATGGCGCGGCGCTCCACCTGGGTGGAGCCGCAGGGCACGCAGATGATGATGCGCGGGCTGGGGGCCAAGACGTTGCGCGGGTGCACCATCTTGATGAACTGCTTGATCATCTGCTCCGTGATGACAAAGTCGGCAATCACGCCGTCTTTCATGGGGCGAATGGCCTCGATGTTGCCGGGCACCTTGCCCAGCATGGCCTTGGCATCGCGGCCCACGGCTTGAATCACTTTTTTGCCGTGGGGGCCGCCCTCGTGGCGGATGGCCACCACCGAGGGCTCGTTGAGCACCACGCCTTTGTCGCGGGCGTAAATCAAGGTGTTGGCGGTACCGAGGTCAATGGCCAAATCGGTGGAGAAATATCGGCGGAAAGCTCCGAACATTGAGAAAGTTCCTTTTCGGCACGGCACGCGCTTCGGCTTGCCATCGCCGGGTCATGAGAGTCAGATGGAGAGAGGGTTTTTACGCATTTGCGCGCACAAAGAAGGGGCTTTTTGCGCAAAGGCAAGATAATACCGCATCGCCTGTGAATAGCTCAGGCCCAATGGCATTGCTGCAGCAGACGTTACGTCCCGTTGCACGCCCGTTTTATTTTTAATTGCACTATGGCCCTCACCCCTCACGACATTGACCGCATTGCCCATCTGGCGCGATTGGAACTCTCCCCGCAAAAAAGCGAGCAAATGCGCATCCAGTTGAATGATTTTTTCGGCATGGTTGCGCAGATGCAAACCGTCGATACGGCGGGCATCGAGCCGCTGACCCACCCCGTGGCCGTGCTGCAGGACGTGCAGCTGCGCCTGCAGGACGATGTGGTCACCGAGACCAATCAGCGCGATGCCTATTTGCGCAACGCCCCGGCGGCCGAGCAAGGCCTGTTCCTGGTTCCCAAAGTCATCGAATAACAAGCGCCTGGCTAGTTTTATGAGCACCCAAGATTTGCACCATTTAAGCATTGCGGCCCTGGCCGCGCAGATTCGCAATCGCCACACCAGCGCCACCGAGGTGGCCCAGCACTTTTTGCAGCGCGCCAAAGCCCAGCAGGCCTTGGGCGCATTTTTGGCGCTGGATGAAGACATCACCTTGGCCCAAGCCCAGGCCCAAGATGCCGCCCTGGCCGCTGGCCAAGCCGGGCCCCTGGCGGGCGTGCCGATTGGGCACAAAGATGTGTTTGTCACCCGCGACTTTCCCACCACCGCCTCCAGCCGCATGCTGGCCGGTTACCGCTCACCGTTTGATGCCACGGTGGTGACCCGCCTGGCCGAGGCCGGTTGCGTCACGCTGGGCAAATTGAGCTGCGATGAATTTGCCATGGGCAACGGCAACGAAAGCGCCGCCATCGCCCCCGTGGGCATGGACGCACCCGCCCCGGTGCGCAACCCCTGGGACACCCAGCGCGTGCCCGGCGGCTCCTCCGGCGGCAGCGCCGCTGCGGTGGCTGCCCGCATGGTGGCGGCGGCCACGGGCACCGACACCGGCGGCTCGATCCGCCAGCCGGCCAGCTTTTGCGGCATTACCGGCATCAAACCCACCTATGGCCGTGCCAGCCGCTACGGCATGATTGCTTACGCATCCAGCCTGGACCAGGCGGGCCCCATGGCGCACAGCGCTGAAGACTGCGCCCTGCTGCTGTCGGTGATGTGCGGCCCCGATACCGAGCGCGATGCCACCAGCCTGGACGTGCCGGCCGAGAACTTCACCCGCCAGCTGGGTGACAGCATCGAAGGGCTGCGCATTGGTGTGCCCGCCGAGTTCTTTGCCGACGGCCTGGCCGACGATGTGCGCACGGCCATCGACGCAGCGCTGAAAGAATACGAAAAACTCGGTGCCACGCTGGTGCCGGTGCAGCTGCCGCGCACCCAGCTGTCGGTGCCGGCCTACTACATCATCAGCCCGGCCGAGGCCAGCTCCAACCTCTCGCGCTTTGACGGCGTGCGCTACGGCCACCGCACGGCCAACCCCTTGGATTTGCAGGATTTGTACAAAAAATCGCGCGCCGAAGCCTTTGGCGACGAGGTGCAGCGGCGCATCATGATTGGTGCCTATGTGCTGTCTGAAGGCTATTACGACGCGTACTACCTGCAGGCGCAAAAAATCCGCCGTTTGATTGCCAATGATTTCCAGGCCGCCTTCAAGAATTGCGACGTGATTGCCGGGCCGGTGGCCCCCAGCGTGGCCTGGCAGCTGGGCGACAAGGCCGACCCGCTGGCCAGCTACCTGGCCGATGTGTTCACCTTGCCGGCCTCGTTGGCCGGGCTGCCGGCCATGAGTTTGCCGGTGGGGTTTGGGGCCCACCAGATGCCGGTGGGCCTGCAGCTGATTGGCAACTACCTGCAAGAGGGCCGCTTGCTGAATGTGGCGCACCGCTTCCAGCAGGTCACCGATTTTCACCAGGCCGAGCCCAAGAGTATTTAATTTATAGCTGTTTGCGCTTGATATTCATTGTTTTTAATATAAAAACGTTTGAAAACATTGAAAAACAAGCGCTAGCAGCTCCTTTAAAGATTGCATACCATGACTGCCCCTTTGATCAACGGTTACGAAGTCGTCATCGGCTTTGAAACCCACGCCCAACTGGCCACGGCCAGCAAAATCTTCAGCCGCACCAGCACCGCCTTTGGCGCCGAGCCCAACACCCAGGCCAGCGCCGTCTGCCTGGCCCTGCCCGGCACCCTGCCGGTGATGAACAAAAAGGCGGTGGAATGCGCCATCCAGCTGGGCCTGGCCCTGGGCTCGCACGTGGCCCCGCGCAGCATTTTTGCCCGCAAAAATTATTTCTACCCCGACCTGCCCAAGGGCTACCAGATCAGCCAGTTTGAAATCCCCGTGGTGCAGGGCGGCGAGGTCAGCTTTTATTTGGGCGACGAGAAAAAAACTGTGCGCCTGGTGCGCGCTCACCTGGAAGAAGATGCGGGCAAATCCGTCCACGACCTGTTCCCCAACGAATCGGGCATTGACCTGAACCGTGCCGGCACGGCGCTGCTGGAAATCGTCACCGAGCCGGACATGCGCTCCTCGCTTGAGGCCGTGGCCTACGCCAAAGAGCTGCACAAAATCGTCACCTGGATCGGCATTTGCGACGGCAACATGCAAGAGGGCTCGTTTCGTTGCGATGCCAACGTCAGCGTGCGCAAGCCGGGTCAGCCGCTGGGCACGCGCCGCGAGATCAAAAATTTGAACTCGTTTCGCAACATGCAGCAGGCCATTGATTACGAAATCCGCTGGCAAATCGAGCAACTCGAAGACGGCTACGCCATCGAGCAGGCCACCGTGCTGTTTAACCCGGACACAGGCGAAACCCGCGCCATGCGCACCAAGGAAGATGCGGCCGATTACCGCTACTTTCCTGACCCCGACCTGCCGCCGCTGGTCATTGCCCCCGAATGGATTGAGCAGGTCAAGGCCGCCATGCCCGAGCTGCCCCGCGCCATGGCCGAGCGCTTTGTGCAGCAATACGGCCTGCCCGAGTACGACGCGACCACGCTGACCCAGTCGCAAGCCATGGCCGCCTACTTTGAAGAGGCGGCCCAAGCCTGCGGCCAGCCCAAACTGGCCAGCAACTGGGTGATGGGCGAAATCTCGCGCCGCCTGAATACCGAAGAGATCGGCATGGACGCGGTCAAAGTCAGCAGCGCCCAGCTGGGCCAGCTGATTGCCCGCATCAGCGACAACACCATCAGCAACAACGCCGCCAAACAGGTGTTTGAGGCGCTGTGGGTGGGCGAGGGCAGCGAGGTGGATGCCGTGATCGCCGCCAAGGGCCTGAAACAGATGAACGACACCGGCGCACTGGAGGCCATCATTGCCGAGGTGGTGGCGGCCAATGCCGCCAACGTGGAACAGTACCGCGCGGGCAAGGACAAGGCGTTTAACGCCCTGGTCGGCCAGGTGATGAAGGCGAGCAAGGGCAAGGCCAATCCGGCCCAGGTGAATGCGCTGCTGAAAGCCAAGCTCGACGGCTAGCGGTGTGGGGTGGGGGCGCCGGTGGGCCGATGCGCACTGCCAAATTGCGCCACCCACTCGGCAAACTCGGCCACGGGCAGTGGGCGGCTGAAGTAGTAGCCTTGCCAGGTGGTGCAGCCGTTGTGCTGCAAAAAGTCGCGTTGGGCGGCGGTTTCTACCCCTTCGGCAATCACGCGCAGGCCCAGGCTGGTGCCCAGGGCCACCACGGTGCGGGCGATAGCAGCATCGTTCGCGTCTGTAAGGACATCGCGGACAAAACCCTGGTCAATCTTTAGCTGGTCCAGCGGTAAGCGCTTCAAATAAGCGAGTGAAGAGTAGCCGGTGCCAAAGTCATCGAGTGAAAAAGCGATGCCGTGGCGTTTGAGTTGCAGCATTTTCTCGATGGTGTCTTCCACATCGTGCAGCAGCAGACCTTCGGTCAGCTCCAACTCCAGGGCGCGCGGATCGGCCCCGGTTTGGGCAATGGCAGCAATGACTTGTTCGACAAAATTGGGCTGGTGAAACTGCCGGGGGCTGACGTTGATGGCGATGCTCAGGTGCGCCATGTGCGGGTTGCTGGCCCAAGCGGCCAGCTGGGCGCAGGCCGTTTGCAGCACCCACTGCCCGAGGGCCAGAATTTGACCACTGTCCTCGGCCAGGGGAATGAACAGGCCGGGGGAGATGAACCCGCGCTCGGGGTGGCGCCAGCGAATGAGCGCCTCGCAACCGATGACCTGGTGGGCATGCACCTGCGGTTGGAAGAACAGCTCGAAATGCCCTTGCTCCAGGCCGGTGCGCATTTCGGCTTCCATTTGCACACGCTCTTGAATGGCCATGTGCATATTGGGGGAGTAGAACTGCAGCGTATTGCGGCCAGCGGTTTTGGCTTGGTACATGGCCAGATCGGCGCGTTTGAGCAGCTCGTCAGCCGATGGTTGGGTTCCTTGGAACAAGGTGATGCCCACGCTGGCAGTGGTGTGATAAGGCTCGCCTTTCAAGATAAAGGGGGCGCGAAAGACTTCCAAAATACGCTGGCCCATGCGCTCGGCCAGGGTGACGGCCTCGCCCGGCAGGGGGGAGAGATGGTCCAGCAGCACCACAAACTCATCATCCCCATGGCGGGCGACGGTGGGGCCTTTTTGCACGCAACTGCGCAGACGTTCGGCCACTTGCTGCAGCAAGGTGTCGCCCGATTCATGGCCTTTGATTTCATTGACGGTTTTAAAGTGGTCAATGTCCAGCAGCAGAACCGCACCATAGGTTTTTTCTTCGGCGCTGGCGTTCAAGGTGTGCCGCAAGGTCATTAAAAGCTGGCGGCGGTTGGGCAGTTGGGTAAGGGGGTCGTAGTACTCCAAGTAGGTGATTTTTTCCTCGGCTGCTTTGCGCTGGGTCAGGTCCTGGGTCATGACCAGCTGGGCATCGCCCAACAGCACGCCGGAAATTTCCAAGATGCAGGGGCTGCCGTCGGCCCGGGTGATGTGGTACTCCGCAGGAGGAATCAAACCATCCCCGTCCCGGGCATGTGCCAAGGCCGCATCCCACTGGGTGTGTACTTGTTCGCGCAGCACGGGGTCGGGGTAGGCGGTGGCCCACCAGGTGGGCAGATCCGGAACGGTGGCGGCATCAAAGCCGGTAATTTGAATGAAGCGTGCATTGCGGAAGGTGATGGCGTTGTTTTTCTCGACCCAATGAACGCCCACCGGCATGTGGTTCAAGATGTTGCGTTGCTGGGCCTCACGCTGGCACAGCATCTCTTGGATTTGGTGCTTGGCGGTAATGTCTTGCAACACGGCCAAATGGTAGGTGGGGGCCTGGCCGGTGGGCCACATGGGGGAGATGTTTACATCGACCCAGATGGTGTGCCCATCCTTGTGGCGCATGCGTTGTTCGATGCGGTATTCATGAATTTCCCCTTTGAGCAGACGCTGCTGTTGGGCCATGGCCTGGGACAAGTCCTGGGGATCGACCAATTCTTGGAAAGTCCGGGTGGCCAGCTCCTGCGCGGTGTAGCCCAAAATGTGGGCGCAGCGGGCGTTGGTTTGCAGCAAGTGCCCAGTTTGCGTATCGGCCAGTGCGATGCCCACGGTGGCTTGGTTAAAGATGGCTTTGAAGTTGGCCTCGCTGGTCTTCAAGGCCCGCGCATGGCGGCGCACCAGCCAGCTGACAAAGCCCCCCAGCAACAACGACAGCAAGCCGCCGCCTGCGCCCAGCCACCAAGGCTGCATGCGCTCGGCGGCAGACAGCAGCGGTTGGGTGGGTGCAAATTCCAAGCGCCAACGCCGGTCAAGGATTTGGACAATGCGCACCTGCGGCGGCAGGTGCCGCATCTCCAGGGCAGAGGTAAAACCGCTGGATTGGCCCAGCAGCGAAGGGGCCGTGGCCGGCCTTTGGGGCAGCGGGCCGATGTCGTGAATCTGCACTGCCACACCTCGGAAAAATCCTTGCGCTGCCAGGCTGTCCAGCATTGCTGTCACATCGACGGCGGAGCCGACTGAGCCGAGGAATTCGCGCTCTTGCGCAGTGCCCCAGGGCTGGGGGGTTTCCAGAAAAACCGGCAAGCGCAGCATGAACCCCGAGCGCTCTTTGTCTTGCTTCAGAATAAAAGGGGCGGAAATTGTCGGCTGGCCGCTGGCCCGCCCAGCCAGCAGGGCGGCGAGGTTGTTGGGTTGCTCGGCCAGATCCAGTCCCCAGATGCTTTGGTTGTTGTCCAGCGGCCAGAGGAACTCTAGCAAGAAGTATTCCTCACGCACTGCGCTGGGCATGGCTGGCAAGGCCATGCCGGTGCGCAAGGCCTGTTCCTGCATGCGCTTGGCATAGGCGGGCAGCGTCTGTCGTGGCACTCGGCGGACAAAGGACAAAGAGCGTATTTCAGGGTAGTTCCCACCAACGTTGTGAATCGATGTGACCTGCTGAAACTGGTCAAACCGCAGGTAGGGATTGACCAGAAACAGATCGCGCAGTCCGGCCGTGAACTCGGTGTAGGTCGTAATGCGCTGGGACAGTGCATCGGTCGAGGAGCGCACCTCTTCGGTAAAGCGCACCTGGGCCAGGGTGGCGTTGGCCAGGCGCTGCTGTTCTACCAAGCCATAGGTTAGCCCCCAGCCGGTCACCACGATGACCGCTGCCGTCAGCCAGTGACCGCATTGGCGCCAAAACATGCTTCTTGCCCTTTGGGATCAAACGAAAACTGCAGCCTATCGGGCTTTGATGCTGCTCAAAAGGGGCCAAACCCGTAAATTTGCCCTGCTGGGGGGCGGCTGGCTTTCAGGTGTTGCCGACAAAGGGGTTGGTCAGGCGCTCCTGGCCAAAGCTGCTCTCGGGGCCATGGCCGGGGATGAAGATGGTGTCGTTGCCCATAGGCCACAGGCGCTGGGTGATGCTGTCGATCAGTTGCTGGTGGTTGCCTTGCGGAAAATCCGTGCGACCAATGCTGCCGGCAAACAGCACATCGCCGACAAAGCAGCGCTGAATTTGCGGGGCATGAAACACCACATGGCCGGGGGTGTGGCCCGGGGTGTGGCGCACGTGCAGGGTTTCGCGGCCGACTTGCACGGTGTCACCATCTTCCAGCCAGCGCGTGGGGACAAAGGTGCCCGCAGGCGGAAAACCAAACATCAGGCTTTGCTGGGGCAGGCCGTCAATCCAGAACTGGTCGCCCCGGTGGGGGCCGATGATGGGCACATTGGCTTGTTGGGCCAGGGCCGCCGTTCCGCCGGCATGGTCGATGTGGGCGTGGGTTAGCCACAGGGCGGTGAGGGTGAGCTGCTGCGCTTGGAGTTGGGCCAATAGGGTGTCGATATCGCCGCCGGGGTCAATGAGGGCCGCTTCGTGGGTCTGGTCGCACCACAGCAAAGAGCAGTTTTGTTGAAAGGCGGTAACAGGAATGGTCAGGTAATGCAGCATAGGGGTGATTCTAAGTTTGTGCAGACCTTGGATAATCATTGGTTTATCCAAAAAATCCGAACACCTGCACTTTCTTGAAAGCTTGGCCCATGTCCCTTCCCGATTGCCCTGTCCCGTTTTCTGAGCATCAACTGCGCGATGCCTTGGGGCAATTTGCCACGGGGGTCACGATTGTGACCACGGTGGACGCCGCCGGCCAGCCGGTGGGCATGACGGTGAGCTCCTTCAATGCGGTATCGCTCAATCCGCCACTGGTGTTGTGGAGCCTGGGCCGTGCAACCTCGCTGTACCCGGTGTTTGCGAGCTGCCAGCACTATGCTATTCACGTGCTGGCGCTGGAGCAAGAGGCGTTGGCACGGCGTTTTGCCAGCAAAGTGGAGCAACGCTTTGCCGGGGTGGATTGGCAGGCCAATGCCCAGGGGGTGCCAATTATCCCGGGGGCCGGGGCCGTGTTTGAATGTGCGCTGCGCCACCAGTATGACGGGGGCGACCACCTCATCATCGTGGGCGAAGTGCTGCAGTGCCAGCACCAAAGCGTTGCGCCCTTGCTCTACCACGCAGGTCAATTGGGCCTGCGCTTGGCAGCGCCGGCCGATTGACCTTGCCGTTAGCCCCTGCAGGTGGGTGGTTAGCGTGCCGTGGCGGGGGCTTCTGGCAGCTCGACCTTGACTTCGAGCACTTCCAGATTGTCTTGGCGCTCAAAATTGACTTTGATGTCCTCGGGGTTGATCGAGACATATTTGGAGACCACGGCCATCAATTCGCGCTGCAGTGCGGGCAGATAGTCGGGTTCGGCGCTGCTGCCATTGACGCACTCGCGGGCCAGGATGATTTGCAGACGCTCTTTGGCAATGGCCGCAGATTTTTTCTTTTCGCCCAGCAGCATGGAAATAATCGACATGGCTGCTTACCTCCCGCCAAAAATGCGTTTGAAGAATCCAGTCTTTACCGCCTCGGTAAAGCGCATCGGGCGCTCTTCGCCCAGCAGCCGGGCCACCACATCTTGGTAGGCTTGGGCGGCATCGGCATCGGGCATGTGGATGACGGGAATGCCTTGGTTGGAGGCCTGCAGCACAATTTCAGATTCGGGGATCACGCCCACCAGGGGGATGCGCAAAATGTCTTCAACATCTTTAATCGAGAGCATTTGCCCCTCTTCGACCCGGGCCGGGTTGTAGCGCGTAATGAGCAAATGCTCTTTGATGCTGCCGCCGTCTTTGGCTTTGTGCGTTTTGGAGCTGAGCATGCCCAAGATGCGATCGGAGTCCCGCACGGAGGAGACTTCTGGGTTGGTGGTCACTATGGCCTCATCAGCGTAGCGCATGGCCAGCAAAGCGCCGCTTTCAATGCCGGCGGGCGAATCGCACAGGATGTAGGCAAAGTCCATGGCGGCAAGATCGTCCAGCACTTTTTTCACGCCCTCGTCGGTCAGGGCATCTTTATCGCGGGTTTGCGAAGCGGCCAAAATGAACAGGTTCTCGCACTGTTTGTCTTTGATCAGGGACTGGTGGAGGTTGGCCTCGCCTTGAATGACGTTGATCAGGTCGTACACCACGCGCCGTTCGCAGCCCATGATGAGGTCTAAGTTGCGCAGACCCACGTCAAAGTCAATCACGACGGTTTTATGGCCACGCAGGGCCAAGCCTGCGGCAAGGCTGGCGCTGGTGGTGGTTTTGCCCACACCGCCTTTGCCGGAGGTGATCACAATAATTTTGGCCATATAGAGCAGGGTTCCTAGGGGGCAAATGTGAATTTGCGGTAGTTATCAGGACAAAGAGGCCAGGGGCTCAATGATGAGCTTGTCCCCCTCCAGGCGTGCTTGTGCGGGCTTGCCCGCTACATCCGGGGGTAAATCGGTTTCTAGTGCGCGGTAGGTGCCGGCAATAGAAAGCAGTTGTGGTTGCATGCAGGTAGTGTAAATCCGCGCCTCGGTATCGCCTCGGGCACCAGCGACGGCGCGGCCGCGCAAGGGGGCGTAAATATGCACACTGCCATCGGCAATCACTTCCGCCCCAAAGCTGACCATGGACAGTACGACCAAATCGGCTCCTTTGGCGTACACCTGCTGGCCGGAGCGCAGGGGCTTGTCGATCACCATGGTGGGGCGAATGACCTCCAGCGGCACTTCCCGCACCACTTCAACGGGGATGGGCACCTCGCGAATCACCTCCACCTCCACTTCGCGAATGCGCTCCTTGGGCCGGGCGATGGTGGCATCGGGGGCGGGCACCAGGCCGGCTTCATGGGCCGCTTGCATTTGGGCAGCACTGCCGCTGCGCACGGCCACCGGGCGGGTGCGGTGGTGGCGCAAGGCGGCAATCAGCCGCGCAAAGTCAATGGGCTCGGGGTGGTGCTGGACATGCTGCAAGTCGATGAGTACCGGGTCGTTATCAAAAAAATCCGGATCATCGGCCAAGCGGCGGGCCAAGTCGGCAATCACCTGCTCGACCTCGGTGCTGCGCAAAGTCACGGCCAGCACCGGCAGTTCGGCGCTTTTCAGGTCGAAAGAGTGGACAGCACTGGGAGTATCAGCGGCCATGTTTACGTGAAAAGACGGTGAGGGAAAAGGGCGCCCAAGACGCACGAAGCGCAAGTGTACCCTGCCTGTTCGCATCGGCTGCAAGCGGGGCAGGGGCGTTTGTGGTGTTCCTGCCTCTGGGGGCAGAAGCGGGGACAATAGCCGCCAGCTTTTGGTGCCCTCTGACCGGGTTTTGCGACTGTGGTGCTGGGGGGTGGCTGTTTTCTTTTTGTTCCCTCTTTTGCTTCTGATTGCGCCTTTTTATGGATACCGATGTTTTGATCGTAGGTGCCGGGCCTGCAGGTTTATCGCTGGCTCTGGCCTTGTCCCACGCGGGTTTGCACGCCACGGTGCTGGAGCAGCAAAGCCTGCCTGCTTTGGCCCAGCCGGCCCCTGATGGCCGCGAAATTGCCCTGACCCAGCCCAGCGTGCAGACTTTGCAGCGCCTGGGCACCTGGCAGCGTTTGCTGGCGCATGAGCAAGGGTTTATTCGCCAGGCCATCGTGCACGATGGCCCGGTGGGCGCGCGCCCGACGCTCACTATCGACACCGTGGGCCAGGACATGCACGAGCTGGGCCGCATCGTGCCCAACTGCGCCCTGCGCCGCACGGCGTTTGAGGCTGCGCAAACGCATGACAACATCCGGCTGATTACCGGGGCCACCGTTACCCAGGTGGTGCGGCATGCGCAGTGCGCCCAAGTGCACTACCAGGTACACGAAGGGGGCGTGCGGGTGGATGCGCCACCCCTGTCCGCGCCGCTGGTGGTGGCGGCGGACAGCCGCTTTTCTGCCGTGCGCCGCATGCTGGGCGTGGCAGCGCAGATGACGGACTTTGGCCGCGGCGTCATCGTCTGCCGCATGCGCCACACGCTGGAGCACCATGACGTGGCGCACGAGTGCTTTGGCTACGAGCGCACGCTGGCCATCCTGCCGCTGCAGCCCGACCCGGCCACGGGCGATCTCCTGTGCTCGGCGGTGGTGACCAGCGACAGCCCAGACATTGCCCGCCTGATGCAGCTCGATGAAGCGGATTTCAGCGCCCAGGTGCAGGCGCATTTTCAGCACCGCCTGGGCGAGATGGAGCTGCTGGGCCCGCGCCACCATTACCCGCTGGTGGCCACCTATGCCCGCCAGTTCAGCGGGCCACGCTTTGCCTTGCTGGGCGATGCCGCTGTGGGCATGCTCCCGGTGACGGCGCATGGCTTCAACCTGGGCCTGTCGGGGGTGGAGCGCTTAAGCAGCGCCGTCGCCAGTGCCTACCATGCGGGCCAGGACTGGGGGCACGAAAGTGTGCTGGCCGCCTACAGCCGCAGCCAGCACCGGCATGCCTGGCCGCTGTTTCAGGGTACCAACGCCGTGGTCAAGCTGTTTACCGATGCGCGCCCGGCCCCCAAGCTGCTGCGCCAAATCGTGCTGCAGGGGGCGCAGCACTTGTCACCGCTGAAGGCGGCCATCGTGGCGCAATTGAGTGGGCGCAGTCCGTGGGGCATCCTGCGGGAGCAGTTGCCGCGTTTGCCGTTTCGGGGGCGATATTAAATAAGTAGCTGCTTGCGCTTTTTAATGAACGATTTCAGGTTGTTTTATTGCTGAAGTTGTTTGTTTTTGTGTGGGGGTAGCTATTTTTTTCGTTTCTGCTGGCCGGGACTCGCCCCGGCGGGCGACATCCTTTCTTGCACGCGCAAGAAAGGATGCAAAGAAAGCGTGCTGGCGCAGCTTTGGCACCGTGGAACTCGCTTCGCGCCCTGCGGGCGCTGCGCTCGGACAACCACGGTGAGTCAGACGGGATGCTGCTGCGGGAAATAAACGGCCAGCGCCCTGACGGCGGCATTGTCGGGACGGGGCTTTCTCGCTTGCTGACGCAAGCCTCGGGTTCCTGCTTTGGTGCGTTGCAGCAGGGGGGACGCACTAAAAAATGGCGTGAATTTGGGTGCTGCCCCTTGCTTTGTTAGGGGGCGGTACGCCAGTTTTTGCATTGGCACGCTTATTGCTTTGTTCTGTGCGTGGCCTATGGGGCCGTGACTGAACACTGCAAGAGGGCGCTATGAAAAAAATGCAACTGGTGATGGTGGGCAATGGCATGGCGGGGGTGCGTACGCTCGAAGAGCTGCTGAAGATCGCCCCCGATCTGTACGAGATCACCATCTTCGGCGCGGAGCCGCATCCCAACTACAACCGCATTCTGCTTTCGCCCGTGCTGGCGGGGGAGCAGACGCTGGAACAGATCGTCCTGAACGACTGGGCATGGTATGCCGAGCATGGCATCACCCTGCACGCGGGCTGCACCGTGACCGAGGTGAACCGCGCCCGGCGCACCGTGCATGCGGTGCGCAGCACGGGCGAGGCGGTCAGCGTGCCTTACGACCGGCTGATTCTGGCCACCGGCTCCAAGCCCTTCATGCTGCCGATTCCGGGCAGGGAGCTGGACGGCGTGCTGGCCTACCGCGACATTGCCGACACGCAGGCCATGATCGACGCGGCTGCGCACTACCGGCACGCCGTGGTCATCGGCGGCGGCCTGCTGGGGCTGGAGGCGGCCAACGGCCTGATGAAACGCGGGATGCAGGTCAGCGTGGTGCATGCCAATGAGTGGCTGATGGAGCGCCAGCTTGACCCCGTGGCCGGGCAGATGCTGCAAAAAGCTTTGCAGGAGCGCGGGATGCAGTTCTTGATGCAGGCACAGACCGAGGCGCTGCTGGGCAACGCCGCAGGCCGGGTGCAGGCCGTGCGCTTCAAGGACGGCAGCGAGGTGCCCGCCGACCTGGTGGTGATGGCCGTGGGCATCCGCCCGAACACCGCCCTGGCCGAATCCATGCGCCTGCACGTCAATCGGGGCATCGTCGTGGGCGACACCATGCAGACCACGACCGACCCGCGTATCTATGCCGTCGGCGAATGCGCGGCGCACCGGGGCGTGGCCTACGGGCTGGTGGCGCCGCTGTTCGAGCAAGGCAAAGTCTTGGCGAACCACCTGGCCGAATTCGGCATTGGCCGCTACCTGGGCTCGCAGACCTCGACCAAGCTGAAGGTGACGGGCATCGACCTGTTCTCGGCGGGCGACTTCATGGGCGGCGCGGGCACCGAGGAAATCGTCATGAGCGACCCCGGCGCCGGGCAGTACAAAAAGCTGGTGTTGAAGGACGACAAGCTGGTCGGTGCCTGCCTGTACGGCAACACCGTCGATGGCAGTTGGTACTTCCAGCTGCTGCGCGAGGGCCGCAGCGTGGCCGAGCTGCGCAGCGCCCTTTTGCTGGGGCAAAGCAACATCGGCGAAGGCGGCCACGCCGGGCAGAACCAGGCCGCTGCCATGCCTGACGATGCCGAGGTCTGCGGCTGCAACGGCGTGACCAAGGGCACCATCTGCAAGGCCATCAAGGAAAAGGGTCTGTTCACCCTCGACGAGGTGCGCAAGCACACCAAGGCCAGCGCCAGTTGCGGCTCGTGTACCGGGCTGGTGGAACAGCTCTTGATGGCCACCGTCGGCGGCGCGTATGCCGCCAACACCACGGTCAAGCCGGTGTGCGCCTGCACCGAACACGGCCACCAGGCGGTGCGCGATGCCATCCGCACCCACCACCTCATCAGCAAGGAAGAAGTCTTTGCCTTCATGGAATGGCAGACGCCCGACGGTTGCCCCAGTTGCCGCCCGGCGATCAACTACTACCTGATCAGCACGTGGCCCAAGGAAGCGTTGGACGACCCGCAAAGCCGCGCCATCAACGAGCGTAGCCACGCCAACATCCAGAAGGACGGCACCTACAGCGTCATCCCGCGCATGTGGGGCGGCGAGACGAATGCCGCCGAGCTGCGCCGCATCGCCGACGTGGTGGACAAATACCAGATCCCCGGCGTGAAGGTGACGGGCGGCCAGCGCATCGACCTGCTGGGCGTGAAGAAGGAGGATCTGCCCGGCGTGTGGCGCGACATCGGCATGCCGTGCGGCCACGCCTACGGCAAATCCCTGCGCACCGTGAAAACCTGCGTGGGCAGCGAATGGTGCCGCTTCGGCACGCAGGACAGCAGCCAGCTGGGGCGCGATCTGGAGCGGGCGCTGTGGCGCATGTACGCGCCGCACAAGGTCAAGCTGGCCGTCAGCGGCTGCCCGCGCAATTGCGCCGAAAGCGGCATCAAGGACGTGGGCGTGATCGGTGTCGATTCCGGCTGGGAAATCCACATCGCCGGCAACGGCGGCATCAAGACCGAGGTGGCGCAGTTCTTCACCAAGGTGAAAACCGCCGAGGAGGTGCTGGAGATCAGCGGCGCCTTCCTCCAGCTCTACCGCGAGGAGGGCTGGTACCTGGAGCGCACCACGCACTACGTGGCCCGCGTCGGCCTGGAGCACGTCAGGCAGAAGGTGCTGGAGGACGCCGCCAATCGCCAGGCGCTGTGGGCGCGGCTGCAAGCGGCGCTGGAGGGCGAGCCGGACCCTTGGTTCGAGGGCGACAGGGCGCGGGTCGATGCGCGGCAGTTCATCCCCATTGTCCCCGCCGAACCGGCCACTGCGCCCGCTGTTTGAATCACTGCAAAAACACCCGTCAGAGCCTCGCAGGTCGGCGCTGGCAGCTATGAAAGATATACCCATGACATCCCAAGCGAACTGGCAATACATCTGCCAACTGGACGACATCCCGCGCCAGGGCGCACGTCGCGTGGCCCGGCCCCGGGGGCTGGAAGTGGCGCTGTTCCGCACGGCGGCGGACGCCGTCTACGCCCTGCTGGACTACAGCCCCTACAAGGGCGGGCCGCTGTCGCAAGGCATGGTATTTGGCGACAACGTGGCCTGCCCGCTGCACAACTGGACGATCGGCTTGGCCGACGGGCAGGCGCTGGCCCCGGACGAGGGCAGCACCCCGGTGTTTCGCGTGCAGGTGCAAGGCGGTGCCGTCTACCTGGACGCTGCCGAACTGGCCGGGCACGCCCTGGCGCAGACCCGCCCGCTGGCCGGCCCGGCGCAGCGGGCGCTGCCGGCAGTGCGTTGATGGCCTCTTTCTTCGCTTTCCCCTGATTTCCCACCCTTGCAGGAGTATTCCCATGGCCTACCTCTCTCCCGCCGAATTCGTCACCAAGATGGTCGATACCGGCGAAGCCAAGATCCACATGTCCACCCGCGACACCCTCATCCGCGCCTTCATGGCCGGGGCCATCCTGGCGCTGGCGGCGGTGTTCGCCGTCAGTGCCAGCGTCATGAGCGGCTCGGCGCTGATCGGGGCGCTGCTCTTTCCCGTCGGCGTGTGCATGCTCTACCTGCTGGGCTTCGACCTGCTCACCGGCGTGTTCATGCTCACCCCGCTGGCGTTGTTGGACAAGCGCCCCGGCGTCACCGTGCGCGGCATCCTGCGCAACTGGGGGCTGGTGTTCGTCGGCAACTTCCTGGGGGCGCTGACCGTGGCGGGGATGATGGCCTTCATCTTCACCTACGGCTTTTCCGTGCCGCCGGGCGAGATCGGGCAGAAGATCGGCCACATCGGCGAGGCCCGCACCCTGGGCTATGCCGAATACGGGCTGATGGGCTGGGCCACCATCTTCCTGCGCGGCGTGCTGTGCAACTGGATGGTGTCCACCGGCGTGGTCGGCGCGATGATCTCCACCACCGTCAGCGGCAAGGTCATCGCCATGTGGATGCCGATCATGCTGTTCTTCGCGATGGGCTTCGAGCATTCGGTGGTGAACATGTTCCTCTTTCCCTCGGGGCTGATGCTGGGCGGCAACTTCTCCGTCATGGACTACTTCATCTGGAACGAAATCCCCGTGGTACTGGGCAACATCGTCGGTGGCCTGGCCTTCACCGGCCTGACGCTGTACACCACCCACGCCCGCACCGCGCCGCAGCGGGCCATTGGCTGAGATGCGGGGGGTGCATCCCATGCGCGTACACGTTTTGCAGCATGTGCCGTTTGAAGGGCCGGGCAGCATCGCCGCCTGGCTGACCGCCCGGCAGGAGGTGGTGACGACGACCCGGCTGTTCGAGGCCGGGGCCGTCCTGCCGCCGGTCAGCGCCTTCGACGTGCTGATCGTCCTGGGCGGCCCCATGAGCGCCAACGACGAAGCCGCGCTGCCCTGGCTGCGCCCGGAAAAGCGCCTGCTGCGCAAGGCCATTCGCAGCGGCAAGGCCGTGCTGGGCATCTGCCTGGGGGCGCAGCTCATGGCGGCGGCCCTGGGGGCCAGGGTCTACCCGGCGCAGCACAAGGAGATCGGCTGGTTCCCCGTCCAGGGCTGTGCGCCGCAGGACGGCAGCTTTGCCTTTCCGGCCACGGCAGAAGTCTTTCACTGGCATGGCGAAACCTTCGACCTGCCGGACGGGGCCGTCCACCTTGCCCGCAGCGCCGCCTGTCCGCACCAGGCATTCCAGATCGGCCCACGGGCCATCGGCCTGCAATTCCACCTGGAAACCACGCCCGAAAGCGTGGCCGCCATGCTCGCCCACTGCCACGGCGAACTGGCGGCGTCGCCTTTCATCCAGACCGCGCAGGCATTGCAGGCCCGCCCCCCGGGGCGCTACGAAGAGCTGTATGCCCTGATGGACCAATTGCTGCGCTACCTGACGCGCAGTACACCAAAAAGAGAAGCTTTTTCCGCTGGCAAATAAACGATTTCAGCATCTTTCATATCTGAAGTCGTTTATTGAAAAGCGAAAACAGCCCCTTTATTGGTAGCATCCCCGCCGCTTTACACAACAGACAACTGCGCCCTCTACACTGCCTGCGCATGAGCACGCAGCAACACCTATTGATGATTGAAGACGACCAGCGCCTGGCGGACATGGTCGTCACCTACCTGGGGAACAACGGCCTATCGGTGGCGCACTGCCCGGATGCCACCAGCGGCCTGCAGCAACTGCAACGCCAGCCCCTGCCCGATTTGCTGATTCTGGATCTGATGCTGCCCGACCTGGACGGGCTGGAAGTGTGCCGCCGCCTGCGGGCCTTGCCCGGTGCCGCCGCCGAGGTGCCGGTGCTGATGCTGACCGCCAAGGGCGATCCGATGGACCGCGTGGTCGGTCTGGAAATGGGTGCCGACGATTACCTGCCCAAACCCTTTGAACCGCGCGAGCTGCTGGCCCGCATCCGCGCCATTTTGCGGCGCAACCAACGAGGGGCCGCTGCCGTGGCCGAACCGGCGCACCCGGTGCTGCGCTTTGGCGGCCTGGAAATCGACCGCGATGCCCGCCTGGTCACGGTGAACGGGCAAGCGGCAGAGATGACCAGCTACCAGTTCGACCTGCTGGTGGCCCTGGCCGAACGCGCCGGGCGGGTGCTGACCCGCGACCAGATCATGGAAGTGGTGCGCGGGCGCGAGCTCGAAGCCTTTGACCGCAGCATCGACGTCCACATGGGCCGCATCCGCGCGGCGATTGAGCTGGATCCAAAAAACCCCAAACGCATTCTCACCGTGCGCGGCGTGGGCTACGTCTTTGCCAAGCAGCAGGACTGAAGGCGCCAGCATGTTCCAAGCCTTTGCCCAGCGCCTGTACCTGCGCATCTGGCTGGCCGTGGTCGGCGGCGTGGCCGTGCTGACCTTGCTGGTGGGCTTGGCCTGGAAGGTGGCGCAAGAGCACGAAGTGCGCAACAGCGTGCAGGGCACCTTGGCCCGCGAGCTGACCGTCACCGATGCCAACGGGGCCGTGGTGCTGCAAGGCAGCTTTGAGCGCCAGCGCCGCCGCAGTGGTGGCAATAGCGGCAATGGCAGCACTACCGACAGCCTGCGCTTTGCCATCCAGGGCGACGATGGCCAGGCCTACCTGCTGGAGATGACCCCCCACCGGGGCCGCCCACCGCCGCCGCCCAGCCCCCTGGACATCAGCTACTGGCTGCGCCCGCCGCTGGGCTTTGTGTGGCTGCTGGGGCTGGTGGGGCTGGCGGTGGCGCTGGCCGTATTCCCCATCATCCGGCGGCTGCTCAAGCGCCTGGAAAACCTGCAACGCAGCGTGCAGCAGTTTGGCGAGGGCAATCTGGCCGTGCGCGTGCCCACCCAGGGCCAGGACGAAGTGGCCGATCTGGCCCGCCAGTTCAATGCTGCGGCCGAGCGCATCCAGACCCTGGTGCAATCGCACCAAAGCCTGCTGGCCAATGCCTCGCACGAGCTGCGCTCGCCACTGGCGCGCATCCGCATGGGGTTGGAGCTAATGGGCGATGCCCCTGAGCAGCGCAGCGCCCAGCAGGAAATCCGCCGCAACATTGCCGAGCTGGACCAACTGGTGGATGAAATTTTGCTGGCCAGCCGCCTAGAACAGCCGGACGTGGACGTGGGCAGCAGCGAGGCCGTTGATCTGATCGGCCTGGCCGCCGAAGAATGTGCCCGCGTCGATGCCGATTTGCAGCTGCACACCACCGCCCTTGAAGTGCCGGGCATCGCCCGACTGCTGCGCCGCGCGGTGCGCAATTTGCTGGAAAACGCCAAGCGCTACAGCCAGGGCAGCATCAGCCTGGAATTGCTGCGCGAAGGCGAGCAGGCCATCGTGCGCGTGCAAGACCACGGCCCCGGCGTGCCGCCGCAGCAGCGCGAACGCATTTTTGAAAAGTTCTACCGCCTGCCCGGGGCCAGCGAGCGCAGCGGCGGCGTGGGCCTGGGGCTGGCCCTGGTGCGCAGCATCGCCCAGCGCCACGGCGGCAGCGTGCGTTGCCTGGGGCGCAGCGATGGAGCCCCCGGGGCGTGTTTTGAATTGCGGCTGCCGCTGGGAGTGTGAGCGGCTTGTGCGTGCAGCGCATGGATGGTTTGTGTTTTTGTGCCGATAGCGGTTTGCTTTTTCTTTTTTTAAGGCGGCTGGCCGGGACTCGCCCCGGCGGGCGACATCCTTTCTTGTCCGCACAAGAAAGGATGCAAAGAAGGCGTGCTGCGCAGCTTCAGCCGGGGTTGTATGCACGATCTGCCTTGGAATGGCAAGTGCTCTTGAAAAGAGAGTACTTACCGCTGATATTGATTGGTTTTTAGAATTGAAACAAACAAAAAACCAATAAATATCAGCGCAAACTGCTTTTTTTAACGACTCCCCCGCTGTTCACCCCCTTCAACCCTGCTGCTGATAGCCGCTGAAGCTGCGCAGCAAGCGAAGCACCCCCCCCAAAAAAAACGCATCCATCAGGGCGCAACCACCCAAACCACCCCCACCGCTTCCTGTCTAGCTCGCCGTAGCTGTCTGAGCGCAGCGCCCGCAGGGCGCGAAGCGAGTTTTACGGCGCAAGCTGCGCAGCACGCCTTCTTTGCTGACTTTCTTGCGCGGGCAAGAAAGTTAGTCGCCCGCCGGGGCGAGACCCGGCCAGCCGCCTTAAAAAAAGAAAAAAAGCAGCTATCGACACAAAAGCGGCGCAGCGTGCCTGAAGAACCGTCTTCATGGCCGCTGCGCCGCCCGAAACTGCTGCGGCGGCACCGCCATCCAGTGCGTAAAAGCGCGGCCAAAGCTTTTTTCGCTGGCAAAGCCGCAGGCCTGGGCAATGCGCTTGAGCGGCATGTCGGTGCGTAGCAGCAGGGCGCAGGCTTTTTGTCGGCGCACCTCGTCTTTCAATTGTTGTAGCGAGGTGCCTGCCTGCTGCAGCTGCCGGTGCAGGCTGCGTGGGGCCAGGTGCAGCAGCTCGGCCAGGCTTTCGGCCGTATGCCCGCAATAGGCATGGGCGGCCAGCGCTTGGCGCACACGCTGCACCAGGTTGTGGCTGGGGCGGTAGGGTCGCACCTGAATGGGCAGCGCCCGTTGCAGCATGGCGGTCAGCGCCGCCTCATCGCGCACCAAAGGAATGGTCAGCCAATCGGCGGCGAAGGAAAAACTGGTCACCGGGGCAGCAAACACCACCGGGGCCTGGAACAGCACCTCATACACCGGCGCATGGGCCGGGGCAGAAAAGGGAAAACGCGCCTGCAGCAAAGGAATCGGGTGGTCCACCCACCAGCTGGCCAGTCCGTGCAGGTTGCGCAGCACCGACAGCAGGCAAAACTCCTGCATCGCTCCCAGGGGGCGCAGGGTGCGCAGCTCAATGCGGGCCTGGGGGCCATCGTGGTGCAGCTGCAGGGCGATGTCGTCGGTGAGCAGGTTGTGGTGGCGGCACCAGCGGGCCATGGCCAGCCCCAGGTTGGGGCTGGAGATGCTGGCACGCGCCAGCATGCCGTAGCTGCCCCAGGGCAGGCGGCGCGAGAACCAGCCCAGAGCCTCATCGTCCAGCTCGCGCATGGCGTGGGCGCAGAGCAGCTCCATTTGCAAGGCGGTAATGCGGGCGTGCTGGTGCTGCACGGCCTCTGGCGCAATTTGTGCCGTTGCCAGGGCGCTGGCGGGGGACAAGCCACGCTGTTGGTAGGCCTGCACCACGGCCTGCACAAAGGCCATTGGCGTGAGTGCCGGATGGGGCGCACCCAAGCCGGCCGGGACAACATGGGCCGCCGCAGTCGGCGGCAGTGGGGGCGAAGCAGACGGGTAAGGGACTTCCATAGGTGGCAATTATTGCAACCCTACTGACCCCATCTGAGCGGGGCTTACCCGTATTCTGAAAGTGATTCTGCGCCCCTGTCTGCCCGTGAGCCGTCACCCTCTGCTGGGTGCGTGCGCTGCCCCTTGGGGGCCGAGAACAAAAAAATTCCGGAGATTTGCCATGACCAGCCCTGCCACCGCCTTGTCTGCCAGCCACGCTTTTGGGGCGACGGACACCCCGTTGATTGAAGCCACGATCGGTGACTTTTTTGCCGACATGGCCCGCCGCCAGGGCGAGCGCGAGGCCCTGGTCAGTCGCCACCAGGGGCTGCGCTACACCTATGCCGGTTTGCATCGGGCGGTGCGCCAACTGGCCAGCGCCTTGCTGCAATCGGGCCTGGAAAAGGGCGACCGGGTGGGCATCTGGTCGCACAACAACGCCGAATGGGTGCTGATGCAGCTGGCCACGGCGCAGGTGGGCATTATTTTGGTGAACATCAATCCGGCTTACCGCACCGCTGAGGTGGAGTACGCGCTGAACAAGGTCGGCTGCAAGGCGCTGGTGACCATGGCGCAATTCAAGACCAGCGACTACCTGGGCATGCTGCGCGAGCTGGCCCCGGAGCTGGGCCGCTGCATGCCCGGCATGCTGGCGGCCAAACGCCTGCCCAGTTTGCGCACGGTGGTGTGGATCGATGTGGCGGGCGAAGGGGCGAACCAGCCGGGCATGCTGCGCTTTTCCGACTGGATGGCCAAGGGCCAGACCGACGATCCGCAGGTGGATGCCGTGGCCGCCACGCTGCAGAACACCGACCCGATCAACATCCAGTTCACCAGCGGCACCACGGGGTTCCCGAAGGGCGCGACGCTGACGCACCGCAACATTTTGAACAACGGCTTTTTCATCGGCGAGTGCATGAAGCTGACGGCGGCTGACCGCCTGTGCATTCCCGTGCCGCTGTACCACTGCTTTGGCATGGTGCTGGGCAACCTGGCCTGCTTTACCCACGGCAGCACCGTTGTTTACCCGAACGACGGTTTTGACCCGCTCACCGTGCTGGAGACGGTGCAGGCCGAAAAATGCACCGGCCTGCACGGCGTGCCCACCATGTTCATTGCGGAGCTGGACCACCCGCGCTTCAAAGAGTTTGACCTGTCCAGCCTGCGCACCGGCATCATGGCCGGCAGCCCCTGCCCGATCGAGGTGATGAAGCGCGTGCAGGCCGATATGCACATGACCGAGGTGACCATTGCCTACGGCATGACCGAAACCAGCCCGGTGAGCTGCCAAAGCTCCACCGACACGCCGCTGGACAAGCGCGTCTCCACCGTCGGCTTGGTGCAGCCGCACCTGGAGGTAAAAATCATCCACCCCGAAACGGGGGCCATCGTGGCGCCGGGCGAGACGGGCGAGCTGTGTACCAAGGGCTATTCCGTCATGCACGGTTACTGGGGCGATGCCGAAAAAACCCGTGAAGCCATCGACGATGAGGGCTTTATGCACACCGGCGATCTGGCCGTGATGGATGAAGAGGGCTATGTGAACATCGTCGGGCGCATCAAGGACATGGTGATTCGCGGCGGCGAGAACCTCTACCCGCGCGAGATCGAAGAATTCCTCTACCGCCACCCCCAGGTGCAGGATGTGCAGGTGGTGGGCGTGCCCGACAGCCGCTACGGCGAGGAGCTGTGCGCCTGGATCATCGCCAAGCCCGGCCAAAGCGTGACCGAGGACGACATCCGCGCCTTCTGCAAAGGCCAGATTGCCCACTACAAAGTGCCGCGCTACATCCGCTTTGTCGAGGCCTTTCCGATGACGGTGACCGGCAAAATCCAAAAATTCAAAATCCGCGAAACCATGATGGAACAGCTGCAGTTGCAGCCGGAACAAACGGCATGACCCTCTGCCGTCGTCGTCCTGTTGCGCAGCGCAGCGTTGGCTCAATGCCCTTCCAGCGGTGGCAGGCCCACCGCACGGCGGGCCACGGCCAGGCGTTTGCGCAGCGAGACTTCGGACATGTCCAGCTCGCTGACCATGGAGCGCAGCATCTCGTCGTTGATGCGGTGCGCCTGGCGCTCGGCGTACAGCGTGTTGCGCTCGACCTGAATGCAGTGCAGGCGCAGCTCAATCTCGCGCAGGTAGCGCAAGCGCCGCTCATGCACCACCTCGGGGCTATCGCTTTGCGCCTCGGGGGTGTTGGCCACGCCGCTTTCGTCCAGCAGCTGGATGCGGTTGCGGTACTCCTGGGTGATGCGCCCGGCCACCTCCTGGTGCTGGGCCAGCCACTGGGCGCTGTGCTGCTGGGCCTGGTCCTCGGGCAGGGCCAGGCTGGCAATGGCCGCCTGGCAGGCGGCGGTGCGGGCCAGGCGCTCCTCGTGCTGGGCCTGGGTGTCTTCCACCGGCGGAATGCGGCGCAGCAACAGCGGCAGCACGATGCTGCCCAGCACCAAGGTGAACAAAATCGTCCCTGTGGCCAAAAAGATGAGCAAATTGCGCTCTGGGAACACGCGGCCATTGGCCAAATGGGTGGGAATCGACAGCGCAGCGGCCAGCGTCACCGCACCGCGAATGCCCGCCACGGTGGTGGCCAGGGTGAGCAAGGCGCTGGGGCGCTCGACCATGCGGCCTTGGCGGTGCGCCTTGTGCAGCGAGCTGCGCACGCCCAGCATCAGCCAGGCCCAGCGCAGCGCCAGCAGGGCGCACGAGATGGCGGCCACATAGCCCAGCAGCAGCCAGACATCGCGGTGCGCTGCGCCGCGCAGCGTCTCGCCAATGATCGAGGGCAGCTGCAGCCCCAGCAGCAAAAAGATGGCCCCGTTAAAAGCGGCCTCGACCATGCTCCAGGTGCCTTCAGTCTGCAGGCGTTCCGAGATGAAGTTGCTGCGGTCCAGATCAGCAAAATTAGTAGCTATACCCGCAGCCACTGCCGACAAAATGCCAGACACTCCTATGTATTCGCCCATGATATAAGACGCAAAGGGCAACAAAATCAGGAGCAGCACCATCTGCGTGGCGGCCACATCGCCCACGCGGCGGGTGACCATGTCGCGCCCACGGCTAAAGCCCCAGCCCATCAAAGCGCCCAGCCCCAGGCCGCCCACCGACATCCAGGTGAAATCCTTGGCGGCGTTTTCCCAGCTGAACGAACCGGCGGTCAGCGTGGCGGCAACGGCAAACTTCAGTGCCACCAGGCCCGAGGCATCGTTCAGCAGCGACTCGCCCTCCAGCAGGTGCATGGTCTTGCTGGGCATGCCCAGGTTGCGCGAAATGGCCGAGACGGCCACCGCATCGGTGGGCGAGACCACGGCGGCCAGGGCAAAGGCCACGGTCAGCGGAATGCTGGGAATCAGCCAGTGAATGAGGTAGCCCAGGCCAAATACGGTGATGAACACCAGGCCAAAGGCCAGCAGCAAAATCGGCTTGGCCAGGGCAAAAAATTCGCGCTTGGGAATGCGCCAGCCGTCGGCAAACAGCAGCGGCGGAATGAACAGCAGCAAAAACAGCTCGGGGTCAAAGGCAATGTGCAGGCCATCTTGCGGCCAGGCAATCAGCGCCCCCAGGGCAATTTGAATCAGCGGCAGGGGAATGGCCCGCACGTAACGCGCGGCAATGCCGGTCAAGGCCCCCAGCATCAGTACCAACAAGACGGTTTCGACAGTGTGCATAACGTGATTGTTAGCGCTGGGCAAGGTGGTTTTTCCGCTGGCGCAGCGCAAATGTGCGAAAAATTATTTTCTTCTGAAGGAGGTTCTCTATGACGACCAGCAAGCTCAACCCGCGCTCGGCGGATTTTCAGGCCAACGCCGCCGCGATGCAGGCGCTGGTCGATGACCTGCGCACGCAGTGCGAAAAAATTGCCCAAGGCGGTGGCGAAGCCGCCCGCGCCAAGCACCTGGGCCGGGGCAAGCTGCTGCCGCGCGACCGCGTGCAGCAATTGCTCGACCCCGGTACGCCCTTCCTCGAGATTGCCCCGCTGGCGGCGATGAATATGTACGGCAACGCTGCGCCCGGCGCGGGCCTGATTGCCGGCATTGGCCGCGTGGCCGGGGTCGATTGCATGGTGGTGTGCAACGATGCCACCGTCAAAGGCGGCACCTACTACCCCATGACGGTGAAAAAACATTTGCGCGCGCAAGAAATCGCCCAGCAAAACCAGCTGCCGTGCATTTACTTGGTCGATTCGGGCGGGGCCAACCTGCCCAACCAGGACGACGTGTTCCCCGACCGCGACCACTTTGGCCGTATCTTCTACAACCAGGCGAACATGAGCGCCCAGGGCATCGCGCAGATCGCCGTGGTCATGGGCAGCTGCACCGCCGGCGGCGCGTATGTGCCGGCCATGAGCGATGAATCCATCATCGTGAAAAACCAGGGCACCATCTTTTTGGGCGGCCCGCCGCTGGTGAAAGCGGCCACCGGCGAAGTCGTCACCGCCGAAGACCTGGGCGGCGGCGATGTCCACACCCGCCTGTCGGGCGTGGCCGACCATTTGGCCGAGAACGATCTGCACGCATTGGCACTGGCCCGGCGTGCGGTCAGCAATTTGAATAAAAACAAGGTACAAAACCCCGGTGATAAAGCGCCTGTAGCTCCTCTTTTTGAGAGCAAAGAGCTGTACGGCGTGATTCCCACCGACACGCGCAAGCCGTTTGACGTGCGCGAAATCATCATCCGCCTGGTCGATGGCAGCGCGTTTGACGAGTTCAAAGCCCGCTTTGGCAGCACCCTGGTGTGCGGCTTTGCCCGCGTCGAGGGCATGCAGGTGGGCATCATCGCCAACAACGGCATTTTGTTCAGCGAATCGGCGCAGAAAGGGGCGCACTTCATCGAGCTGTGCTGCCAGCGCAAGATTCCGCTGGTGTTCCTGCAGAACATCACCGGCTTTATGGTGGGCCGCAAGTACGAAAACGAGGGCATCGCCCGCCACGGCGCCAAGCTGGTCACGGCGGTGGCCACGGCCAGTGTGCCCAAATTCACCATCATCATTGGCGGCAGCTTTGGTGCGGGCAACTACGGCATGTGTGGCCGCGCCTACAGCCCACGCTTTTTGTGGATGTGGCCCAACGCACGCATTTCCGTCATGGGTGGCGAGCAGGCAGCCAGCGTGCTGGCCACCGTCAAGCGCGACGGCATCGAGTCCAAGGGCGGCCAGTGGAGCGCTGAAGAAGAAGAAGCCTTCAAAGCCCCCATCCGCCAGCAGTACGAAGACCAGGGCCACCCCTACTACGCCAGCGCCCGCCTGTGGGACGATGGCGTGATCGACCCGGCCGACACCCGCCGCGTGCTGGCGCTGGGCTTGGCGGCCACGCGCAATGCACCGATTGAGGACACCAAGTTCGGTGTCTTCCGCATGTAACCGCTACGTTGAAACAAGGAGCCGAACCATGACCCGTTCCATCATCACTTCCGTGAATGCCGGGGTTGCCACCCTCACCCTGAGCCAGCCGGAAATCCGCAACGCTTTCAGCGATGTGGTGATTGCCGAAATCACCGCCGCGTTTGCCGAAGTCGGCCAGCGTGACGATGTCCGCGCCGTGGTGCTGGCCGCCGAAGGCCCGGCCTTTTGCGCCGGGGCCAACCTCAACTGGATGCGCGCCATGGCCGACTACACCCGCGAAGAAAACCTGGCCGACGCGGGCAAGCTGGCCGCCATGCTGCACACCATTGCCACCTGCCCGCACCCGACCATCGCCCGCGTGCAGGGCGATGTGTACGCCGGAGGCATGGGCCTGGTGGCCGCCTGCGACATGGCCGTGGCGGTGCAGGAGGCGCACTTTTGCCTGTCGGAAGTGAAGATCGGCCTGATCCCCGCCACCATCGCCCCCTACGTGCTGCGGGCCATGGGCACGCGTGCCGGGCAGCGCTACTTTTTGACGGGCGAGCGCTTTGACGCGGCCGAGGCGCTGCGCATCGGCTTTGTCCACCAGGTGGTGGCGGCCGACGATTTGGACAGCGCCGTCGATGGCCTGCTCAAGCACCTGCTCTCTGCCGGCCCGGCCGCCGTGCGCGCCTGCAAGCGGTTGGTCGATGACGTGGCCGGGCGCGAGATCAACGCCGCGCTGGTCGCCCGCACGGTCGAATGCATTGCCGACATCCGCGCCAGCGCCGAGGGCAAAGAGGGCGTGCAAGCCTTTTTGAACAAGCGCAAGCCCAATTGGCTGGGTTGATCTTCATAAATACATAGCTGCTAGCGCTTGCTCAATAAGGGCTAGAGGCCAAAAACACTGAAAGTTTTGAGACCGTGATGTTTAAAAAAATCCTGATTGCCAACCGTGGCGAGATCGCCTGCCGTGTGGCCGCCACTGCCCGCCGTCTGGGCGTGCAAACCGTTGCCGTGTATTCGGATGCCGATGCCAATGCCAAGCATGTGGCCGCCTGCGACGAGGCCATCCACATTGGCGGCAGCGCCCCCAAAGACAGCTACCTGCAGTGGCAGCGCATCATTGCCGCCGCCCAGGCCACCGGGGCGCAGGCGATTCACCCCGGCTACGGCTTTTTGTCTGAGAACGAAGACTTTGCCAACGCCTGCGCGGCCGCTGGGCTGGTCTTTATCGGCCCACCGGCCAGCGCCATTCAGGCCATGGGCCTGAAAGCCGAATCCAAACGCCTGATGGACAAAGCCGGTGTGCCCCTGGTGCCCGGTTACCAGGGCGAAGACCAAGACCCCGCCTTGCTGCAGCGCGAGGCCGACCGCATTGGCTACCCCGTGCTCATCAAGGCCAGCGCTGGTGGCGGTGGCAAGGGCATGCGGCTGGTGGAAAAGAGTGAAGACTTTGCCGCCGCCTTGGCCAGCTGCCAGCGCGAAGCCATCAACAGCTTTGGCAACGATGCCGTGCTGGTCGAAAAATACGTGCTGCGCCCGCGCCACATTGAAATCCAGGTGTTTGGCGACACGCACGGCAACTGCGTTTATCTGTTCGAGCGCGATTGCTCCGTGCAGCGCCGCCACCAAAAAGTGCTGGAAGAAGCCCCCGCCCCCGGCATGACCGAGGCCCTGCGCCGCCAGATGGGCGAGGCCGCTGTGGCCGCAGCCCAGGCCGTGGGCTATGTGGGCGCGGGCACGGTGGAATTCATCGTCGAGCAGCCCGGCGGCTACGAGCACCCCGAGCAGATGAAGTTTTACTTCATGGAAATGAACACCCGCCTGCAGGTGGAGCACCCCGTGACCGAGGCCATTACTGGCGAAGACCTGGTGGAGTGGCAATTGCGCGTGGCCGCCGGTCAGCCCCTGCCCAAGCGCCAGGACGAGCTGAAAATCATCGGCCACGCCATCGAGGCCCGCATCTGCGCCGAAAACCCCGACAACCAGTTCCTGCCGGCCACCGGCACCCTGGCCATCTACCGCAAGCCTGCGCACAGCGCCTTTGCCCGCAGCGATATTCGCTTTGACGACGGCGTGCGCGAGGGCGATGCCATCAGCCCCTTCTACGATTCGATGATCGCCAAGCTCATCGTGCATGGCGATGACCGGGCGCAGGCCCTGGCGCGGCTGGATGCCGCGCTGGCGCAGACGCACATCGTCGGCCTGGCCACCAACGTGCAATTTTTGCGCTACGTGCTGGCCAGCGATGCCTTTGCCCAGGCCAAGTTGGATACGGCGCTGATCGAGCGCGAGCGCGACGTGCTGTTCAACCAAGACAAGCTGGGCTTGGAGCTGGCCGTGGCCGCTGCGGTGGCGCAGACCGTGCTCACCGAACAGGCCCAGCAAAGCGCTGACCCGTTCAGCCGCACCGACGGTTTTCACTCGCATGGCGCGGCCAGCCGCCGCATCGACCTGCAATACCAGGGCGAGCCGGTGGTGGCCACCCTGCGCTATGCGCGCGACGGCCTGCAACTGCAAGTGGGCACGGGCGACTTCCAACCCCTGGCTGCCACCCTCAACGACGATGGCAGCATGGACTTGCGCTATGGCAGCCTGCGCGAGCGCGTGTTTGACTACGCCCTGGGCGAAACCGAATACCTGTTCACCCGCCGTGGTGCCACCCAAATCACCGAGCTGGATGTGCTGGCCCACGCCGGCCAAAGCGGCAGCGAGGGCGGCCGCTTGACGGCCCCCATGCCGGGCAAGGTGGTGTCGTTTGCTGTTAAGGCGGGTGACAAAGTCACCAAGGGCCAGCCCCTGGCGGTGATGGAAGCCATGAAGATGGAGCACACCGTGGCCGCCCCGGCCGATGGCGAGGTGGTCGAGCTGCTCTTTGCCCCCGGCGACCAGGTGACCGAGGGCGATGAGCTGCTCAGTTTGAAAACCGCTTAAACCTTCCACGCAAGGAGTTGTTGCATGAGTTATCCCACCCAAGTGCGCCTCATTGATGTCGGCCCGCGCGATGGGCTGCAAAACGAAAAGCAGCCCGTGCCGGCGGCCATCAAAATCGAGCTGGTGCAGCGCCTGCAAGAGGCGGGCCTGAAAGAGATTGAGGTCACCAGCTTTGTCAGCCCCAAGTGGGTGCCGCAGATGGCTGACAACGCCGAGGTCATGGCCGGCATCGAACGCCGCGCGGATGTGCGCTATTCGGTGCTCACCCCCAACCTGAAAGGCTTTGAAGCGGCCATCGCCACCCGCCCCGATGAAATCGTGGTGTTTGGCGCGGCCAGCGAGGCCTTTAGCCAGAAAAACATCAACTGCAGCATTGCCGAAAGCATCGAGCGCTTTGCCCCCGTGGTCGAGGCCGCGCTGGCCGCCGGCATCGCCGTGCGCGGCGCCATGAGCTGCACCGTGGGCTGCCCCTACGAGGGCGAGATTGCCCCGGAACAGGTCAGCTACTTGGCCGGGTTGATGAAGGGCATTGGCGTGCAGCGCGTGGATGTGGCCGACACGATTGGCGTGGGCAACCCGCTGTCGGTGCGCCGGGCGATCGAGGCCACGCTCAAGCACTACGACCTGGAGCACATCAGCGGCCACTTTCACGACACCTACGGGCAGGCGCTGTCGAATACTTTGGCAGCAGTCTCCGTTGGGGTGTGGAACTTTCAATCGTCTGTTTCGGGTTTAGGCGGCTGTCCGTATGCGAAAGGCGCTACCGGAAACGTAGCAACCGAGGATGTGGTGTTCATGCTGCAAGGCATGGGCATTGAAACGGGCATTGATTTGGACAAGCTGATTGATGCCGGCCAGTTCATCAGCGACTTCCTGGGCCGCCCCAACGGCTCGCGCGTGGCACGGGCGGTGCTGGCCAAGCGGGCCGGGTAAACACCGTACCGGGGCGATTGGATTTTTTTTTCTGACCCGAGACAGTTACGCACTACAGTAGAGCGATAGTTATCGCATATGGGACAGCGGTGACAGATAAAACCCAGGGAGAACATTGATGCAGGTTTTTCGCTCTTTGTCGTTGCGTTTTCAGATGTTGCTGATGTTGGTTGGTGTCGTAGTGGCTGGCCTGGGCCTGACCCTGGCTGTGCTGATGCAGCAAACGGCCCAACTGGAAGAGACGGCGGCGCTGCAGTATGCCCAGACGCTGGCCGAGCGCAACGGCGATGCAGCGGCCCAGGGTTTGCGCCAGGCATTCACGACGGCGCAGACCCTGGCCTCGGCCCTGCAATCGTTGCAGCAGGCGGGCATGGAGGGGGCAGAAAAACGCAGCCTGGGCATGGCGATGCTGGGTGCGGTGCTGGCGCAGAGCCCGCAGCTCAATGGCGTATGGACGGGCTGGGAGCCGGATGCTTTTGACCATGCCGATGCGGCTTTTGCCAACACCGCCCACCACGACGGCACGGGGCGCTTCGTGCCCTATTTCTCCCGCAACGGTGCCAACGGCAGCATCACCCAAGATGTGCTGCAGGATTACGAGCAGGCCGGCACCGGGGACTATTACCTCCAGGCCCGCAGTCGCCGCGCCAGCACCCTGCTGGAGCCCTACGTTTACGAATTCCAGGGTCGGCAGCTGATGATGACCTCGCTGGCGGTGCCCATCGTGCAGGACGGGCAGTTTCTGGGCGTGGCGGGCACCGACCTGAGCCTGACCGACCTGCAACAGCAGGTGCAGGCCATCCGGCTGTACGACAGCGGGTATGCCAGCTTTTTCTCGCAGACTGGCACCTATGTGGGCGACCGCGATGCCGATCGGGTTGGCAAAAAGGCCGATGCCGCCGCTCTGGGCATGGACGCGGCAGAGTTTGCTGCCCAGCAGCAGGCGCTCAAGGAGGGCAAGCCTTACATGGCCCAGATCGAGGATCCCCGGCTGGGCATGGCTGCCATGTACGTGCAGGTGCCGATTCGGTTCGAGGGCCTCACTACCACCTGGGCCCTGGCCGCCGTGGTGCCGACGCAAGAAGTGTTGAAGGACCTGCGCTCCCTGCAATGGCTGGCGCTGGGCCTGGCGCTGGTCAGCATTGTCATCACCTGCGTGGTGCTGGCCTGGGGGCTGAACCGCCTGGTGCTGCGCCCCTTGGGGGGCGAGCCTAAAGAGGCCGTTGCCCTGGCCCAGCGCGTGGCCGCAGGGGATTTAAGCCGGGCCATTGCCGTGCGGGCGGGCGATAACTTCAGCCTGATGCACCACCTGCAGCACATGCAAGAAGGCTTGCAGAGCGTTGTCCGGCAAGTGCGCGAAGGGGCGAACAGTGTGGCCATGGCCAGCGCGGAAATTGCGCTGGGCAACCAGGATTTGTCGGGTCGCACGGAGTCGCAGGCCAGCGCCCTGGAGGAAACGGCCGCCTCCATGGAAGAAGTTGGCAGCACCGTGCAGCACAACGCCGACAACGCCCGCCAAGCCAGCAGCCTGGCCCAAGAAGCGGCCAATGTGGCCAACCAGGGCGGTGCCGCCGTGGCCCAGGTGGTCACGGCGATGCACGATATCCGCGCCAGCAGTGGCCGCATTGCCGACATCATTGCCGTGATTGACGGCATTGCCTTCCAGACCAACATCCTGGCCCTGAATGCTGCTGTGGAGGCCGCCCGCGCAGGTGAGCAAGGGCGCGGTTTTGCCGTGGTGGCCAGCGAAGTGCGCAGCCTTGCTGGGCGCAGCGCCGAAGCGGCCAAGGAAATCCGCGATCTGATCGGTACGAGCGTGGCGCAAGTGTCCCAAGGGGTCAGCCAAGTTGATACGGCCAAGGCGACCATCGAACAGGTGGTGCAAGCGATCGGGCGGGCCAATGGCTTGGTGCGCGAAATCAGCAACGCCAGCCAGGAGCAAAGCAGTGGCATTGCCCAGGTGGGGGAGGCCGTGGCGCAGATGGACCATGTCACCCAGCAAAACGCTGCGCTGGTCGAGGAGATGGCGGCTGCGGCAGCGAGCTTGCGCCAACAGGCCGAGGGCTTGGTGCAGACGGTGGCTGTTTTCCAACTGGGCGAGAACGGCACGGGCGGTGCTGGCCAAGCGCCTAGGGTAAGTCGCTAGCCGATACGCCGCTGGCCCGCCGGTTTTGCAAGCGTGGTGCAAGCCTGGCCCGGTTGAATCGTTGGCACTATGCCCAATGCCTTTAATTTTTCGGCCTCGCCGTTTGATTGCCTCTCGACCGACGAGCAAGCGCTGGTGCGCAGCAACGTCGATATTGCCTACTTCCAGCCCCAGGCGGTGGTGCTGGAGGTGGGGGCCGAGACCACCCACCTGTTCGTCATCATCAAAGGCTACGTCACGCAAATGGAGGGTGACGAGGTGCAGGCCACCTTTGGCCCGGACGATTGCTTTGATGGCCGCAGCTTGGTCGCGGGCCGCGCCAGCAGCCGCTTTGTCGCGGCCGAGGAGGTGCTGGTGTACCAACTGGCCCGCGCCACGGTGCAAGAGCTGATTGCCCGCAATGCCACCTTTGGGGCGCTGCTGTTCTCGGATCTGGGCAACAAATTGAGCGCCCTGGCCCAGCGGGCCGAAGAGCATGAAACCCAGTCGCTGCTGATGGCCCGGGTCGATCAAGCCTACTTGCGCCCAGCGCACACGGTGCCCGCCAGCGCCAGCATTGTGCAAGTGGCCCAGGTGTTCAAAGACCAGCGCACCACCAGCGTGCTGGTCGAAGACCCCAGCCGGGGGGCGCAAGGCTTGGGGATTTTTACCGCCACCTCGCTGCAGCATGCGGTGCTCGATGGTCGGCCGCTGGACAGCTTGCCCGTGGGGGATTTGGCCGTGTACCCGGTGGTCACCGTGCAGGCCAGCGACACCATTGGCGATGCCATGGCCGTGCTGCTGCGCGCCCGGGTCCACCGGGTGGTGGTGGTCGATGAAAACGGCCAAGTGCAAGGCCTGCTGCGGGCGCTGGATTTGTTCAGTTTTGTGGCCAACCAATCGCACCTGGTGGGCGTGCAAATTGAGCAGGCGAGCACACTAGAAGATTTGCAGCACGCCGCCGCCTTGATTACGCAACTGATCGCCGCCTTGCACCGGGGCGGGATGCGCATTGGCCTGATGACGCGGCTGGTGCAGCAGCTCAACACCCGCCTGTTTGAGCGTGCCTGGGGGATGATTGCGCCCAGCGATTTGCAGGCCAATAGCTGTTTGTTTGTCATGGGCAGCGAAGGCCGGGGCGAGCAGCTCTTGAAAACCGACCAAGACAATGGCCTGCTGCTGCGCGATGGCTACCAGCCGCCGCACAACCTGGCCGAGATTTGCCAGCAGTTTTCCGATGCGCTGGCCCGCTTTGGCTACCCCGAATGCCCGGGCCGCATCATGCTGAACAACCCGGCCTGGCGCGGCACGGTGAAAGAATTTACCCAGCGGGTCAAACGCTGGCTGCTGGTGCCCGAGGGGGCCGACGATTTAATGCACCTGGGCATTTTTCTGGATGCCCTGGCCGTGGCGGGCGATGCGCATTTGCTCACCCAGGTGCGCGACAACCTGCAGGCGTTTACCTTAGACAGCGACGTGCAAGTGGCCCGCTTTGCCGCAGCGGTGGATGCCTTTGGCAGCCCCGCTAGCTGGTGGGGGCGCTTGCTGGGGCGCGATGGGGCCGAGCAGGTGAATTTGAAAAAAGCTGGGCTGTTTCCCATCGTGCACGGCGTGCGCAGCCTGGCCTTGGCCCAGGGAATTGGGGCCACCAGCACGGCCGAGCGCCTGGATGCGCTGGTCGCCCAGCAGGTGCTGGACCCCAAGCTGGGCCAGGAATTGCAAGAAAGCCTGTACTTTTTGATGGGTCTGCGCCTGCAGGCAGGGCTGCACGAGTGGGCGCTGCACCGCCCCATCAGCGGCAATGTCGATCCCAGCACCCTCAGCAGCCTGGAGCGCGATTTGCTCAAAGACACGCTGGCCGTGGTCAAACGCTTCAAGGCCGTGCTACACCAGCGCTTGCGCCTGGATTTGGTATGAGTGCGCAGCTGCCCGGTTGGCTGCCAACGCGCTGGGCCCAGCTGCGCCGCCAGTGGCTGCGGCGGCGTTTGCGGGCCGCAGAGTTTGCCTGTGTGCTGGAGCCGCCACCGCCCAACGAATGGGTGGCGCTGGACTGCGAAACCACCGGGCTGAACACGCGCACCGATGCCATCATCTCCGTCGGTGCGGTGCGCATTGTGGGCGACAAAATCCTGACCAGCCAGCGCTTGGAGTTGCTCATCTGCCCAGACAAACAAGTCAGCGCCGACAGCGTGCGCGTCCACCGCCTGCGCCAGCAAGATTTGCAAGACGGCCTGCCCCTGGACGAGGCCATGCGCCGCTTGCTGCACTTTATTGGCAGCCGCCCGCTGGTGGGCTATTACCTGGAGTTTGACGTGGCCATGCTCAACCGCGCGATTGTGCCCATCCTGGGCCTGGGCCTGCCGCAGCGGCGCATTGAAGTCTCGGCCCTGTACCACGACTTCAAGTTTGCCCAGTTGCCGCCGCACCACCAGCAGGGCAACGTCGAAATTGATTTGCGCTTTACCACCTTGCTGGCCGATTTGGCTTTGCCCCAGCGCGAAGCGCACGATGCGCTGAACGATGCCGTCATGGCGGCCATGGCGTTTACCAAGTTGCGCCATTTGCTGGCCTTATAAAAAATAGCTTGTTCCGCTGATTTTTAAAAGGTATTTTTATCTTTTAACTTTGAAACTCTTTATTTGAAAGCGATACGCGCTCTCTTTTTTAATCTCATCAGCCTCTGCGCGGGGAATAAAGGAAACAATGCCGTCATGCAAGCAAAAGCCAAGTGGGGATGGGTGATCGCCGGGGCGGGCAGCCTGTGGGCGGGGGTGTTGCTGGTGCTGGGCCTGCTGGTGCCCTGGCTGGGGGCGCAGCCGCTGCCGGGGCAAGTGCTGCTGTGGGGCGGCCTGTGGGCCGTGGGCACCGCCGCCGCCAGCCTGGCTTGGCGGCACGGGGTGGAGCGCCCCCAGCGCCAGCTGGCCCGCCTGACCGAGCAAGTGCGGGTGGCCTGCACCATGGAGATCGCCCCGCCCCTGCAGGGGCGCGGCCCGCTGGCCCAGGCCTTGGCCCAGCAGGTGCAAACCCTGGCCGCCCAGCGTGACCGCTTGCGCCAAGACATGGCCCAGCAGGTGCAGCAGGCCAGCGTGCGGGTGCAGCAAGAGAAAGACCGCCTGGCCGCCCTGATTGCCGAGCTGCAGCAATCGGTGCTGGTGTGCAACCTGGATGGCCGCATCCTGCTGTACAACCACCGCGCCCGCACCGAGTTGGGCGCGGCCCACCAAGGCCCGGTGGTCGGCATGGGCCGCTCGGTGTATGCGCTGCTGGACCGGGGCTTGATGCAGCATGCGCTGCACACCATTGGCCAGCGCCTGGCCCGGGGCACGGGCCGGGCCGTGGCGCAATTTGTCACCTACACCCCCTCGGGCCAATGGCTGCGCGTGCAGATGACCCCCGTCCTGACCCAGCAAAACGAGCAGGGTAGGGCGCTGTCGGGCTTTGTGCTGTTGCTGGACGATGTGACGCAAAGCTTTGCCCAGGAGCATGAGCGCGACAGCGTGCTGCACAGCCTGACCGAAGGCAACCGCGCCAGCCTGGCGGCCATGCGCAACGCTGTGCAGCAACTGCGCCAGCAAGCGGGCGATGGCCCCTTGCCCGAGCAGCTGCTGCACCTGGTGCAAGAAGAAATGGGCCGCATGGGCGAGCGCATTGATGCCCTGGCCGCCCGCTCGGCCCAGGCGCTGCAGGCGCGTTGGCCATTGCAGGAGATGCTGGGGCAAGAGTTTTTGGCGGCAGCCCAGCACCACTTGGCCGAGCGCCTGCCCTGCCCCTTGGTGATTGCCCCGGCCCCTGACGAGCTGTGGCTGCGGCTGGACAGCTATTCCTTGCTCCAGGTCTTGCAGTACCTGGGGCAGCGTTTGGTTGATGAATTTGCCGTGCGCAGCCTAGAGCTGCGCCTGCAGCCGGCCAGCGACGATGCACAAGCGCCCCGCGCCCACCTGGATTTGGTCTGGACGGGCCACGCCATGAGCACCGAAACCGTGATGAGCTGGGAGATGGACCCCATGGCCGTGGGCAGCGGCCACAGCACCTGGTCGGTGCGTGAAGTGGTGGCCCGCCACCGGGGGCAAATGTGGTTTGAGCGCGAGCGGGTGCGCCATACGGCTTTTTTCCGCTTTGCCTTGCCGCTGGAGCCGGTGCCCAGCGCTCCAGAGGAGACGGCCGCCATTGAAAGCCGCCCCGAGTTTTACGACTTTGACCTCTTTCAGCACGAAGAATCGGACAGCGCCTGGGAGCAGCGGCCCCTGGCGAGCCTGCGCTACACGGTGTTTGATACCGAGACCACGGGGCTGAACCCGTCTGGGGGCGACCAGATTTTGCAAATTGGTGCGGTGCGCATCGTCAATGGCAAATTGCTGGCGCACGAGAATTTTGACCAATTGGTGCATCCCGGACGCAGCATTCCCAAGGCGGGCATCCCCATTCACGGTATCACCCCGGAAATGGTGGCCGACCAGCCGCGCATTGAGGCGGTGCTGCCGGTGTTTCAGCGCTTTGCCGAAGACAGCGTGCTGGTGGCGCACAACGCCGCGTTCGACATGAAGTTTTTGCAGCTGCTGGAGCCGCGCACCGGGATCGCGTTTCGCCAGCCGGTGCTCGATACGCTGCTGCTATCGGCGGTGGTGCATCCCCACCAAGAATCGCACCGCCTGGAAGCCCTGGCCGAGCGCTTTGGCATCCCCGTGCTGGGGCGGCACACCGCGCTGGGCGATGCCATGGTCACGGCCGAGGTCTGGCTGCACCTGCTGGGGCAACTGCAGGCCATGGGCATCCACACCCTGGGCCAGGCGCGCGAGGCGGCGCAGCAAACCTACTTTGCCCGCCTGAAGTATTAAGAACGTGAACACGTTCTAAGAACGTGTTCACGTTCTCCTCGCGGGTGTGCAGTCGCGGCCTCGGGCGGTCTGCGGCGTTGCAAATCCTCGCCATAGCTATGGCTATGTCTGTGATTTGCGCCTTGCAGCCCATCCCGATCCGCATCCCGCACCCCTTCGCGCGCAGATCGTGAACACGTTCTAAGGCACCAATCGAATGGCGGGCGCAGGCATCAGCGGCTGATGGGGTACCGCTTGGCCAGCACCGCCTGCTGCGCCTGGATGAGTTTGAAGGCCTGCTTGAGCTGCAGGCGCTCAAAGCGCGACAGCTTGGCCAGCGGCAGAAAGTTGTCCGGGGGCTGCTGGGCATCGGCCTGGCGGGCTTGGTGGACCAAGCGCACGGCGGCAATAAAGGCCAGCGCATCGCCCAAATCTTGCGCGGCTGCGGCGCTGACCTCGCCGCCGGCCAGCGCTCCGGCCTGGGCCAGGCGCTCCTGGGTATTGACGGCCTCCAGCCCCCCGGCCAGGGCGTAAATGCGGGCCAAATCGACCATGGGGGCAATGGCGCTGTGCTTTAAATCAATGCACCCGGCATGGGCCGGCCCGCGCAGGGGGCGAATGTTGCCCAGCCAATTGAGCGGCGGGCGCTGGGTCAGGGCATTGCCCACCATATGCCCTAAAAACAATTGGCTGCGCTGGGCGCGCGAGAGTTCTTCCTGGCGCAACTGGGTCAGCAGCGGCGTGTGCCCGGCCACGGCCCGCAAGTCAAAAAACACACTGCTGTGCAGCAGCGCCATGGGCTCAGGCTGGTCAATCCATTTGCGAAAGTAGCGCCGCCATTGCGCCAGCGGTTGGCACCACTGCGCATGCATGGCCATCATCTCGCCGGGGCAATGGATGTAGCCGCAGGCATCCAGCCCATCGCAGACAAAGCGGGCAAAGTCGGCGAAGTACGCGCCGTGCTGCACCGGGTCGTACTCGTCGGCCAGCACCAAGGCGTTGTCTTGGTCGGTGCGGGCCGTTTGCTCCTGCCGCGCCTGCGACCCTGCGGCCACCCACACCCAGGGCACTGGCGCAGGCCCGAGTTGCTGCTCTGCCAGGGCAATCAAGCGGGTGGTGACGGCATCGGTCACCGTGGTGACGATGCGACCAATGCCCTGCGCCCCGGCCCCGCCGTGTACCAGGGCTTGCTGCAGGGCTGGCACCTGGGCACTGAGTTGGGCCAGGGTGGCAATGTCCGGTGCCTTGTGAATGCCCCGGGCCAATTGCACCACGCTGGGACTTTGGCGCGCGTCCACATTGCGCGGGGTGACGATGCCCAGCACCCGGGCCTGCTCCAGCACCGGCACGTGGTGGATGTTGTGCTGCGCCATCAGCGTCAGCGCGTCCAGGGCGCTGGCCTGCGGCGGCAGGCTGTGCAAGGCGGTGCTGGCAATCTGGCGCAGCGGCAGGGCGGGGGACAGGCCCTGGGCCACCACACGGTTGCGCAGATCGCGGTCGGTGACGATGCCGCACAGCTGCGCTCCCTGCATCAGCAGCACAGAGGACACCCCCGCATCGCGCATCGCTTGGGCACCCATTTGAATGCTGGCATCGGGTGGCAAACACAAGGGTGCGCGGGCAATCAGGGCCGATAAAGGGGTGCCCAATAAGCCGGAAGTGTCGGCCGTAATCGGGGTGGCAGCGGCGGAAAAATCAGTCATAAATTCAGGGGCAGAAGGTGCGGATTATTTCGTGGATTTTCTAGTATTTCTGGAAAATTATCCAGAAATAGAACGTGGTACAGACGCCTGTCAAGTGGATTTCTTTTGAATAATTTAAGTATTAATACCTATTCTAAAATATTTTAAATCCTGTATTTGGGTATGCAAGTTGTTGTTTATTTTAAATTTTTATATTTTTTACGAGTTTTCCCTAGGTTTGTCGCCATTGCTTACAAGAAGTAAGAATTTCGTAAGCTTAAGGCAAATGATGGCGGGTGTGAAACGGTGTCCATCTGGAGCGGATACCGTTTTGCCTTCTTATGCAGAGAGACAATGTCAATTACTTGACAAAGCCGAAGGAAATGGAGGTCATTCACCATTGAGTAATGCGGTACTACTTTTTTAATGCATTGAATAAATAATCTTATTGAAAAATTTATACGGTAATAGATTATTAAATTAAACAGGAGACAAAATGTTAAAACCACTTACCGAGCGAGACCATGCCTATTGGCATGCGAACGTCAAACTCATTGCCTTGTGCCTCAGTATTTGGGCGCTGGTTTCTTATGGCTTTGGCATGTTGCTGCGCCCCCTGCTGATGGGGATCAAAATTGGCGGGGCCGATCTTGGCTTTTGGTTTGCCCAGCAAGGTTCCATTCTGACGTTTCTCGCACTCATCTTTTTTTATGCTTGGAGCATGAATAAGCTGGACAAAAAGTTTGGTTTGGAGGAATAAACCATGAGCCAGTTTTGGATTAACTTTATTTTTGTGATTGGCTCTTTCATCATCTACACCGCCATTGCGGTGTGGGCCCGGGCCAAATCCACACGTGAGTTTTATATTGCCGGGGGGGAGGTCAATCCGGTGATGAACGGCATGGCCACGGCGGCGGACTGGTTGTCGGCGGCCTCGTTCATTTCGGTGGCTGGTTTGATCTCGGTGGGCTACGTGAACTCCTCGTTCATCATGGGCTGGACGGGTGGCTACGTGCTGCTGGCCACCTTGCTGGCCCCGTACATGCGCCGCTTTGGTGCCTACACCGTGCCCGATTTCGTGGGCAAGCGCCACGGCACCAAAACTGCCCGCGTGGTGGCCGTGGGGTGCTTGCTCATCATCTCGCTGACCTATGTGATCGGCCAGATGACCGGTGCTGGCGTGGCGTTTTCGCGCTTCCTGGAGGTGAGCAGCACCAACGGTCTGCTGATTTCTTCGGTGGTTGTGTTTTTCTATGCCGTGCTGGGTGGCATGAAAGGCGTGACCTACACCCAGGTGGCGCAGTACATCGTGCTGATTTTGGCGTTCACCATTCCGGCGGCCTACCTGTCGCTGATGATGACCGGCCACATCCTGCCGCAAACGGGCTTGTTTGGTGAGCACACCGCTTCGGGTCTGCCGCTGCTGGAAAAGATGAACTTGGTCGTGCGCGATCTGGGCTTCCAGGACTACACCGCCGACGTGAGCAACAAGTGGAACATGTTCCTCTTTACGCTGACGCTGATGGTGGGCACCGCTGGGTTGCCGCACGTCATCATCCGCTTCTTCACCGTGCCCAATATTCAAGATGCCCGCTGGTCGGCTGGCTGGGCGCTGGTGTTCATTGCGCTGTTCTACACCACCGTGCCTTCGCTGGCGGCCATGGCCCGCTTGAATGTGCTGGAGACGGTGTACCCCCAAGGCACCGACAAACCGGCACTGGCTTATGACGAGCGCCCGGAATGGTTCAAAACCTGGGAGCAAACTGGTCTGTTGAAAGTCGATGACAAGAACAAGGATGGCCGCATCCAGTTCTACAACGAGGGCAACAAAACCTTTGCTGAAGGCACGGCCAAAGAGCGTGGTTGGGAAGGCAACGAGCTGACCGTGAACAACGACATCCTGGTGCTGGCTTTGCCCGAAGTGGCGAACATGCCTGGCTGGCTTATTGGCCTGATGGCGGCCGGTGGCATTGCGGCCGCGCTTTCGACAGCGTCTGGCTTGTTGCTGGCGATTTCTTCGGCGGTCAGCCATGACCTGCTGAAAAACACGCTGATGCCGCACATTTCCGAGAAGACGGAAATGCTCTACGCCCGCCTGGCCATGACGGGGGCCATCACTGTGGCCACGTGGCTGGGCTTGAATCCCCCTGGGTTTGCTGCCCAAACGGTGGCGCTGGCCTTTGGTATGGCCGCTGCCACCTTGTTCCCGGCGCTGATCATGGGGATTTTTGTCAAGCGCGTGAACAACAAGGGCGCGGTGGCCGGCATGCTGGCCGGTGCGGCCCTGACCATTGGCTACATCTTTATGTACCTGGGCTGGTTCTTTATTCCGGGCACCAACACCTTCCCGAATACGCCAGAGCATTGGATCATGGGCATCTCGCCCCTGTCCGTGGGCGTGATCGGTGCGGTGACCAACTTCGTCGTGGCCATTGGTGTCTCGCTGGCCAGCGAAGAGCCCAGCGAAGAGATCCAGGAAATGGTGCGCCGTGTACGCTATCCTTAAAGCTTGGCGTGCAAGGTTTTATTAAATAGCTAACCAATGGGCTTTCTGCGGAAAGCCCATTTTTGTCAGGGAGATAAAAAATGATTTGGAATTTGGCCGGGGTTTTTATTATTGGCTTGTGTACCGGGGCATTTGGATATTTACTGCGCAAGCTGAGTAAGAATCGCCTGCCAAAATGGATTATTCCGATTGCGGCAGGGGGCGGTATGTTTGCGTATTTGGCGTATTACGACTATGCATGGTTTGATTTCAAGCGCAGCCAGCTGCCAGAGGGTTCGGTGGTGATTCAAGAATACCGCGAGCCAGATTTTTTTCGCCCCTGGAGCTACCTGGCCCCATCGGTGAACCAGTTTGACGTGGTCGATGGGCAGTACCGTCGGCACCAGCAGGAGGGCGACACGATTGTGGAGTACATCGTTTACCGCTTCATCAAAGATCCCTCGGAGCGCATGCTGCAAATTCACCAGGTGCTCAACTGCACCAGCCGTGAGCGCGTGGCGCTGCCCGATCCGGCCCACCGCGCCCAGCAGCCAGGCCAGGCGGTGGAAATGGTGCTGGCCAGCGACCGGATGCTGCAAACGGCCTGCCGTTAAAGATTGTCAATAACCATAGCGCTTAGCGCTTATAAATCAATCATTTTTCAATGAATATTCTTGAAATCTTTATTTAATCAGCGCATCCAGCTATAAAAAAACCGGGCCTAAGCCCGGTTTTTGTTGTGCGCAGCAGCTGTGCTTAGTGGCTGGAGGCCTGCGAAGCACCCAGGCCCGTTTCCGAACGGATTTGCTGGGCAGGGAAGCCAGCGCGGTCGATTTCGGCACGGGCGCTCTTGTCGGTGATCGAGAAGAACCACACGCCGAAGAAGGCCAGCGGCATGGAGAACAACGCCGGCGACGAGTAGGGGAACAGCACCGACTCAGGCGAATTGCCCAGGGTGGCCACCCAGATCGAGGGCGAAACAATGGTCAGCACCACCGAAGAGACCAGGCCCATGAAGCCACCGATCACCGCGCCACGGGTGGTGCAGTTTTTCCACAGGATGGACATGATCAGCGCCGGGAAGTTGGCCGATGCAGCAATGGCAAACGCCAAGGCCACCATGAAGGCCACGTTGATCTTCTCGAACAAAATGCCCAGCAGCACGGCGATGATGCCCAGTGCAAAGGTGGTGATGCGGGTGACTTTCAGTTCGGCTGCGGTATCGGCCTTGCCGCCCTTGAACACGGTGGCGTACAAGTCGTGCGACACAGCGGAGGCGCCCGACAAGGTCAAGCCAGCCACCACGGCCAGGATGGTGGCAAACGCCACGGCCGAGATAAAGCCGTAGAACACGTCGCCGCCCACGGTCTTGGCCACCAGCACTGCCGCCATGTTGGCCGCACCAGCGCCGCCGTGGATCACGCCCTTGGCGGTGTCGGCCATGGTCGGATCGGTCAGCACCAAGGTGATGGCACCAAAGCCGATGATGAAGATCAGGATGTAGAAGTAGCCAATCCACACCGAGGCCCAGCCCACCGATTTACGGGCTTCTTTGGCGTTGGGCACCGTGAAGAAGCGCATCAGGATGTGGGGCAAACCAGCGGTACCGAACATCAGCGCCATGCCGAAGGAGATGGCCGAAATCGGGTCTTTCAAGAAGCCGCCAGGGCCCATGATGGACAGGCCGGCTTTGGCCGCTTCTTCCGGCGTTTTGCCCGCGTTGGCCGCCACTTCGGTGCGCACGCGCACGCCGTCGGCAAACAGCGCCTCGGGGCTGAAGCCATATTTAGACAGCACCATGAAGGCCATGAAGGTCACGCCCGACAGCAGCATCACCGCCTTGATGATCTGCACCCAGGTGGTGGCCGCCATGCCGCCAAACATCACGTAGATCATCATCAACGCGCCCACCAGCACCACGGCGATCCAGTAGTCCAGACCGAACAGCAGTTTGATCAGCTGGCCGGCACCGACCATTTGGGCGATCAGGTAGAAGGCCACCACGATCAGCGTGCCCGAAGCGGCAAACGAGCGGATGGGGCCGTTCTTGAAGCGGTAGCCCACCACGTCGGCAAAGGTGAATTTGCCCAGGTTGCGCAGGCGGTCGGCCATCAGGAAGGTGATGATGGGCCAGCCCACCAAAAAGCCGATGGAGTAGATGATGCCGTCGTAGCCGGTGGCCATCACCATCGCGGAAATCCCCAGGAAGGAGGCGGCCGACATGTAGTCGCCCGCAATCGCCAAACCGTTTTGGAAGCCGGTAATCCCGCCCCCGGCGGTATAGAAGTCGGCGGCTGATTTGGTGCGGCCCGAGGCCCATTTGGTAATCCACAGCGTTGCCGCCACGAATACGCCAAACATGATGATGGCAATCCAGTTGGTTGCCTGCTTATTGACATCGCCAATGTCACCGCCAGCGGCCAGTGCCAGCGGGCTGGTTGCCAAGGCCGCCAGGGCCAGGGCGGGGCCGACAAAATGCTTTGGTACGCGCTTCATTTGGTCACATCCTTGAGCAGTTCTTCGGTCAGCGTGTCGAATTTGTTATTGGCGACCCGCACGTAGTACACCGTGATGCCGATGGTGAACAAAATAACCCCCAACCCAATGGGCACCCCCAGGGTGGTTACGCCGTTAGGCCCCAGGGGCGCGGCCAGAAACTCTTTGTCAAATGCGATCAGACCGACGTACCCGTAGTACACGATCAGCATCAGGATGGTTAGGGTGACACCCAGCGGGTTGCGTTTGGCACGCAGCTCCTGGTACTTAGGATGAGATTGGATTTTTTGAACAATGGGATCAGTCATTGTTTGCCTCCTTATGTTGCGAGATTGTCAGCATTCAGTAAGTCTGGAGACTTTGCTGACAGCGGTATTCTGGAAATTCGGTCTGACCGCTTGCTTACTCGGTTTGAAGAAAATTGACAGGGTTTTCACTGGAAATTTCATATGGAAAAACAAGTGCCTAGGGTTACTACGGGGTGTGGACTTTTTGTGCCTGCAACCGCTGGCTCCCGCCGCCTGGGTGGCTGCTGAACCGCCCCGTGAAAGCGCATGGAAAAAGGGGGGCGGCTGTGGCGGCGCAATGACGATTTGCCGTGGTGCCAGCGACAAAGCACCGTGGGCAGGTGTTTGGCCTGTTGTTTTTCTGCACCAAAAAGCCTACTTCCTGCGTAAAAAAGGCCCTTCACGCAGGGGCCCTCCTAAAATCCGCCCACCCGCGCTACTGGGCTTTACGGAGACAAACCAGAGCGCAACCCTTTTTTATTCTTCCCACAAGGATTTGACATGATGAAACTCTCTCGCCTGATGCTGGCCGCTGTGGCCGTCTGCGGTACCTCGGCTGTCATGGCCCAAAGCAGCGTGACCATTTATGGTCGCGTGAACACCACCATCGAACAGCAAAAATTGGGCGACAACAAAGCCACCGGCGTTGCGAACAACAACTCACGCATCGGCTTCAAAGGTGTGGAAGACCTGGGCAACGGTCTGAAGGCTGGTTTCCAACTGGAAGCGGGTTTTGGCTCTGACGATGGCTCGGGCCCTCTGACCTTCAAACGCCAAAGCGAAGTGAACCTGTCGGGCAACTTCGGTATGGTGCGCTTGGGTAATTTCTACCCTGAGTCCTACTACGCCACGTCCGACTACATCGGCATGCACAACCACGAAACCGGTTCGTCGTCCGATGTGCTGTACTACGACGCGGCTTGGTTCAATGGCAATGGCACCGGCAACAAAGTGGCCTACCGCACCCCGACCTTCAACAACTTCTGGGCTGAAGCTTCGGTGAGCCTGCACGAAAAAGCCAATAACCCGGTAGTGAAGGTGAACAAAAACGCCTACGACTTGGCGGCCAACTACAACAACGGCCCCCTGTCCCTGGGCGCTGGCTACAGCTACTGGAACAGCAACTACCAAGCTGCCCTGCGCGGCCTGTACACCTTCGGTCAGTTCACCGTGGGTGCTTACTACCAGCGTAACAAAGACGACAACGCCATCCTGGGCACCGGCGCTGGCAGCCGCAACAACTTCCGCCTGTCCGCCATGTACGTGCTGAACGCTTCGGAATTCCACGTGAACGTGGGCCGTGCCAACAAGTGGAGCAATGTGAGCGATTCGGCTGCTACACAGTGGACGCTGGGTTACAACTACAACCTGAGCAAGCGCACCAAAATCTACACCTACTACACCCGCATCAACAGCGGCAAGGGTATGGACTACTCGAGCGGCGCTGCCAGCTTTAACAGCATCAAGACGGGCACCAACGCAGGCGATAACTTCTCCTCCTTCGCCCTGGGCGTGCGCCACAACTTCTAAAGTGGTCTAACCCCAACAAAAAACCCCGATGCCTGCATCGGGGTTTTTTTATGGCTTACTTCTTAAAAACAGGTGCTGCTAACGCTTGAAATAGCTTGTTTTTATGAATAAAGATGCCGAAATCCTTTTATTGGTCAGCGGATGCAGCTCCTTATTTTTCTACGGGCTTGACAATCAACACCGGCAGATTGGCCCGGTTGAGCACCGCCTGCGACACCGAGCCCATCAGCGCGCGCTGCAGCGCGCCCACGCCCCGGGCACCGATGATGAGCATGCTGGCGTTAAAGCCTTCGGCCAGATCCAGCAGTTCGGTGGCCGGTTCGCCCAGGGCGATTTCGCTGGTAAAGGGTACGCCAGCGGCTTGCGCCAAGGCTTCGGCGCTGGCCAGTAAATCTTTGCCCGCTTCCAGGGCCGCGCCGGCAATCAGGTCAGAGTCGTTGGTGGCCAGCTCCAGGAAGGTGGCCGGTTCTTGCACATGCAGCAGGGCCAGCTGGGCGTTCAGGCCGCCTTGCACCAGGGCGATGCCTTGGCGTACGGCTTGCAGGGCGGTGTCAGAACCATCGACGGCGATGGCAAGGGTTTGGGTGTTTTCGTCCATATCGGCCTTTCATGAAAATGCGGTGCCCACTATAACCAGGGATGCGCGGCCCCCAGCCGCACGCCAGCGGGTGCAAGGGGCTGGGGCGCGCTATTCGTTCTTCGTTATTCGTGCCCAGCGTTTCGAGTGCGCTTGCGCTTCTGGGACAATAGCGCCCCTATGCTGCAATTTGACCTGCTCACTACCGATCCCGCCAGCCACGCCCGCCGTGGCCGTTTAACGCTGAACCATGGCGTTGTGCAAACCCCTATTTTCATGCCTGTGGGCACCTATGGCACCGTCAAAGGCGTGCTGCCGCGCAGCCTGCACGACATGGGGGCGCAGATTATTTTGGGTAACACCTTTCACCTGTGGATGCGCCCGGGGCTGGACATCATGCAAAGCTTTGGCGGCTTGCACGGTTTTGAGCAGTGGCACAAGCCCATCCTGACCGACTCGGGTGGCTTTCAGGTCTGGAGCCTGGGGGCCATGCGCAAGATCACCGAGCAGGGCGTGCATTTTCAAAGCCCGGTCAATGGCGACAAGCTGTTTATGTCGCCCGAGGTGAGTATGCAGATTCAGACCGTGCTCAATTCGGACATCGTCATGCAGCTGGACGAATGCACGCCGTATGAAACCAACGGCGTGCTGACCACCGAGGCCCAGGCCCGCCAGAGCATGGAGATGAGCTTGCGCTGGGCCAAGCGCAGCCAGGAGGAATTTCACCGCTTGGGCAACCCCAACGCGCTATTTGGCATCGTGCAAGGCGGCATGTTTCCCCATCTGCGCCAGGAATCGCTCGATGCCTTGGTGGCCATGGACTTTCCGGGCTACGCCGTCGGCGGTGTGAGCGTGGGCGAGCCCAAGGACGAAATGCTGCAAATCATGGCGCACACCCCGCACCGTCTGCCGGCGCACAAACCGCGCTATTTGATGGGCGTGGGCACGCCCGAGGATTTGGTTGAGGGCGTGGCCTGTGGGGTGGACATGTTTGACTGCGTGATGCCCACGCGCAATGCCCGCAATGGCACGGTGTTCACCCGCTTTGGCGATTTGAAGCTGCGCAACGCCCGCCATAAAACCGACCACCAGCCGCTGGACCCCACCTGCACCTGCCATGCCTGCGCTGGGGTGGAGGGGGTGAGCTGGCAAGACGGCGGGCGCGGTGGTTTCAGCCGTGCCTACCTGCACCACCTGGATCGCTGCGGCGAGATGTTGGGGCCGATGCTGACCACCATCCACAACCTGCATTACTACTTGAACTTGATGCAGGAAGTGCGCAACGCGCTGGATGCGGGCACGTTCGCGGCATTCCGTGCCCAGTTCAAGGCCGAGCGGGCGCGGGGCGTGTAGGCTGGGGTTGATAAAGCGGTTTTTCTACCGTTGCAGGCGAACAAGCTGCGCCACAATGATTGCATGGTCAGCCTGTCCTTTTTGAGTTCCAGCACCAAGCGCCCCCTGTGGCAAGGGCAGCTGTTGGTGGTGCTGTGCGTTGTGGTTTTTTCTTTGCTGGGGATTGGCACCCGCACAAGCGGGTATTTGGCCCCCTTTTGGGGTGCCAATGCCGTCATGCTGGGCCTGCTGCTGCGCAACCCCCACTGGGGGCGCGACTGGCGCACCTGGGCGTATGCCTATGCCGCTTATGCACTGACCGATTGGCTGACGGGCACGGCCCCATTCTGGGCCTTTGGCATGGCAGCGGCGAATGAGTTGGGCGTGGCCGTGGGGTGGTGGCTTTTCATGCGCAAGCCGCGCAGGGTGCGGGAGTTGCAGCAATCGCGCTCGGTGCTCGAATTGTTGCAAGCCTGTCTGGTGGCGGCCCTGGCCAGCGCGGCGGTGGGGGGTGCGTTGTCTTGGATGCGGTTCGAGATCCCTTGGTGGCAAGCCTACGTCATGTGGGCAGTGTCAGAATTTGCCGCGTTTATTTTGACGGTGCCGGTGTTTTTGGTCGCTGCGCGCACCAAGGTGTGGTCGTGGCGCAGTTGGTGGCCAGACAAGCCCATGGATTGGCACTACGCCCTGCCGCTGGTGACTTTGATTGCGAGCGAGGCGGTTGCTTTCGTCATGAAGGGGCCGGGAACGCTGGGCTTTTCCGTGCCAGCCATGATTTGGTACGCCATGGCCTATGGGGTGCGGCCTACGGTGCTACTCAATTTTGTGCTGAGTCTGTGGAAAATGCTGTCGATCTCCATCGGCAGCTTCACCTTTAGCTTGGCCGATATCAACGATGTCACCTCGCTGCGCTTGGGGGTGGCGCTGCTCTCGTTGGCTCCTTTGACCGTGGCCTGCACCTATGCCCTGCGCCAACAAAGCCTGGGCCAGTTGCGCCAGTTGGTGGATTACGATGCCTTGACCGGGGCCCTGAGCCGCCGCGCCCTGTTGGAGCGGGGTGGTAAATTGCTGCAGCGCATGCGTGGCGAAGGCCAGCCCATGGTGCTGCTGATGATTGATTTGGATTACTTCAAACAAGTCAATGACCTGTACGGCCATGCCAATGGCGACAAGGTGTTGCAGGCCTTTGTGCGCAGCACACAGGCCGTGTTGCGCCCCGAGGATGTGCTGGGCCGCATGGGCGGGGAAGAGTTTGTCGTGATTTTGCCGCGCACAGCATTGGCGCAGGCCCAGCGAGTGGCCCAGCGCATTGGCGATCAATTGCGCCAGCTGGAGATTGTGCTGGAGGGCAACAATGTGATTGGTGTGACCTGCAGCATTGGGGTGGCGGCCATCACCCAATGGGACGCGCACAACCCGCTGGAGTTGCACCTGAGCTTTGCCGATCACGCCCTTTACCAGGCCAAGGCCGCTGGCCGCGACTGCGTGCGGGTGTACCAAGACCCGGGCCGCTAACCACAGGGCACCCGGGCCGACCATTGCCGCGCCCGGGGGGAGCTGGCCTTGGGCATGTCAAGCCCAGTCGGCTGTATCAAACGGGTTTTTTGGTGCTGCGGGCCTTGGGGGCGGTGGATTTTGCAGCGGGTTTTGTAGTGGTTTTGGCAGCGGATGCAGCCGGTGCTTTGGCTGGTGCTGCTGCCGTCTTGGCGGCGGCTGGGGCCGCTGCTTTTTTGGCTGGCGCTTTTTTGGGCGCCGCAGTGGGGGTGATGGCGGCTGCGGCCTGGGCGGCGGTTTGCGCGGCGGTGGTGGCTTGGCTGACGGCTTGGCGCATCATGTCACTGGCGGTTTGGGCGGCGACTTTGGTGAAGTCGCTGGCCATGCTGGCGGCTTGGGCCATGGCGTTTTTTTGTGCCGGGTCTTGCAGCACCTGCTGGGCGATGTGCTGAAACTGCTGGGTGAGGGCGCCCCACCACTGCTGGGCCTGTTCGGCCATGGGGTGGGGGGCGGCGCCGGTGGGTTCGGCGGGCTTTGCGGGCTCGGGTGGGGGGGTGTCGGCTGCCGCTTGCGTTGCGGCGCTGGCCTGGCGCTGGGCCGCCGCCGCTTTTTGCGTGGTGCCCATGGGCCAGTTGGACAGGTCGCCGCTTTGGGCGGCGCCGACGGCTTGGGCAAATTCTTGCAAATTGACGTTCATGCCCTTGAGGGTCGAGAGCGTCATTTTTTGCACCTGCAGCGCCTGCACGGTGGCGGCCAGGGCTTTGCCGTTTTGGTCAAGCCAGAACTGCACGGCTTTCAATTCTTCGATGCGTTTGTCGATTTCTTCGACGCTCACTGTGGGGGCCACCCAGCTGGAGAACGGCGGCAGTGCAGCGCCTTTGCTCGACTGGCTCAATTGTTGGAAAAAATCGTATCCGGGAATGAATTGGCCAAAACCAAAAGCCTGTGCGTCGCTCATGGCAACCTCCTGTGAGTGCAATCGTGAAAGCTTAATACATGTCAATGCTGCATGCCACCGGCTTTGTGCTGGGCAGGTGCGCCGTGCTGGGGCATGGCATGGCCGTGGCCGCTGGTGGTTTGGCCCAGGGCTTGGACGGGCACTTGCACGGGGTGCTCCAGGGTTTGGCCCTGGGCATTTTTAAATTGCAAGGTGACGGGGATCTGGCTGCCAGCGACCAGCGGGGCTTTGAGCTGCATGAACATCAGGTGGTAGCCGCCGGGTTTGAGCTCCACGGTCTGGCCCACGGGCAGGTCTAGGCTGGGGATGGCGCGCATTTTCATCACGTCGCCTTCCATGGTCATTTCGTGCACTTCAGAGACGGCGGAGGCAGCGGTGCGCACGCCCACCAGCTGCAGCGGCTCGTGGGCGGTCAGGCGCATAAAGGCACCGCTGGCCTGCTGGCCGGCGACGGTGGCGCGGGCCCAGGGAGCATCAACTTGTACGGGGGCCTCGGCCCAGGCGGTCAGGCTGGTGGCAAGCACGGTGGCGGCGGCAAGAAAAGTGCGAAGCGTCATGGTCAGTCAGTCCTTGGAAAAAAAATCTATTCTAGGGAGGATTGCAGTGTAGGTTTTAAGAGCTGGTTGCGCTGTTATTTATTAGTTTTCAAGGCTTTATGTTGTTGATATGAAGCAATGTTTAGCGCTACTAGCTATCAAAAAATTCTAGTAAGCCACTGTGCCGTTGCGTGGGCTGGGCCAGGGCCTGCGCCAATACCTTGGGGTGCTGGGTAAAGACGGTGCACTGCGCTTTGGCGCGGGTGATGCCGGTGTACACCAGCTCGCGCCCCAGGACGCTGCCGCCGTAGGCCGGGAGCACCAAGGCGGCATGGGTAAATTCCGAGCCTTGGCTTTTGTGTACCGTCATGGCAAAGGCGGTTTCGATGTGCGCCAGCCGCGCCACGCCCACGCTGCGCAGCTGGTCGCCATCCAGAAAATACACGCGCAAGAGACCGTCGGGGCTGGGCAGGGTGATGCCAATGTCGCCGTTGAACACGCCCAGGGCGCTGTCGTTGCGCGTCACCATGACGGGGCGGCCGGCGTACCAGGGGCCGTCTTTCACCAAGCGTTTGCGGGCGATGAGTTCGCGTTCGATGGCGGTGTTCAGGCCGGTCACGCCCCAGTCGCCTTCGCGCACGGCGCACAGCAGGCGAAAGCGTTCAAACGCCTGCAAAACTTTTTTCACCCAGAGGGTGTGATCGCCCTGCGGGCCAGCGTGCAGGGCGTGCAGGTAATCGTGGTAGCTGGGCTGGTCGCTGGAGAGGGCGGTGCGCCAGATGGCTTCGGTGCGCCCGCTGCGGTGGTAGGCCAGGCTGCCATCGGGGCAGGTGTCCAGCACCTGCTGCGCGGCCCGGGCATCGCCGCGATTGACGGCCAGGGCCAGCTGCCCAATCGGCCCGCCAAAGCGCCGGCTGTGGCGCAGCATGACGGTGCTTTGCGCCAAGGCGCTGCCGTGCGGATCGCGCAAAGCGGCAGGGATGGTTTGCCCGGCCGCCGCCTGGGCAAAGGCGACGGTGTCGGGGTGGTAGTGCCCGCCTTCGGCCCCTTGGCACAGGTCGCCCAGCACGGCCCCGGCTTCGACCGAGGCCAGTTGGTCTTTGTCCCCCAGGATGATGAGGCGGGCCTGGGGGGGCAGGGCTTGCAAGAGGGTGGCCATCATGGCCAGGTGCACCATGGAGGCTTCATCGACGATGAGCACATCGACCTCCAGCGGGGTGATGGTGCTGGCCTGCCCAGGGCGCAGTTGCAGCAGGCTGTGCAGGGTGCGGGCTGCGCCGGTGCGTTGCACCAGGGCGGCAATGTCCACGTCCTGGCCGATGCTGGTGTGCAGGCCCAGCAGCGCCTGGTCGATGGATTGCTTTAAGCGGGCAGCGGCTTTGCCTGTGGGCGCAGCCAGGGCCACGCGCAGTTGGTCGGGCTGGGCGGCGGTGGCAAACAGCAGGGCTAGCAGGCGGGCGGCGGTATAGGTTTTGCCCGTGCCGGGGCCGCCGGTGATCAGGGTGAGCCGCCCCCGCAGGGCCAGGGCGCAGGCCAGTTTTTGCCAGTCGCAGTCGGTGTTTTCGGTGGCGGGGCTGGGCTGGCTGGGGAACAGGCGATCGAGCCAATGGCGGATGGTGGGCGGATCAATATTGGTGGCGGTGCTGGGGTCGGGCGTGGCCTGGCAGCGCTGCAGGATGTGCTGGGCCACCGCGCGTTCGTAATGCCAATAGCGGCGCAAATACAGTTTGGGCGCGCTGGGGTGGGGGTGCAGCACCATGGGCTGGCCGCTATCGGCATCGCGCCCCACGACCCGCACCAGGGGGCAGTGCTGCAAAGCTTGCAGCCAGGCATCAAGTGCTGCGGGCAATTGCCGCCATTGGGCGGTGATGTCGGGGTGGGTGCTGCTGTCCCAGGCGAGCAGGCGCTGCGGGGCGGCCACCAGGTCGGCCAGCGGTAGGCAGCTGTGGCCCCGGCTTTCCACATGGGCCAGCAGGGCGCTGGCCAGCAGGACGCAATCGGGGGCGCTGGGGTGGTGGGTGTGGACAAATTGCATCCAGGCGATGTCCAGCGGGCGCAGCAGGCCCTGGGTTTGCCAGGCGTGCAATTGGTCGCGCAGGGGCAAGGCGCTGTCTTCGGGGGCGAACAGGTCGAGGGTGTGGGGGTCGTCGTGCTTCATGCGCAGGCCTCGGCGGGGGCGGTGATCAGGGCGTCCAGGGCATCGAGCAAGGCGCTGGGGATGGGCAGGTGCTGCATCCAGGTGCCATCCAGCCCGCGCATAAACAGGTAGAGCGCCCCGCCCAGGTGGTCTTCGGGGCGGTAGGCCGCCCCCAGGCGCTGGCGCAGTAGGCGGTGCAGGGCCAGGGTGTAGAGGGCCGCTTGCACGTCGTAACGGTGCTGCAGCATGGCAGCGGCCAGGGTGGTGGGGGTGTAGGCGCTGCCGTCGGGCCCCAGGGTGTTGGTTTTGTAATCGAGCACCCAGTAGCGCCCGCCGTGGGCAAACACCAGGTCGGCAAAGCCCATGGCCATGCCGTGCAGCTGGCGCTGGGGCAGGGCGGGGCGTGCCTGTCCGGGCAGCAAATAGTGCTGGCACAGGGCATCGACCGCGCTGCTGGAGAGCGGGGCCAGGGGCAGCCAGAACTCCATCTCGGTGAGTTGGGTGGTGAGGGCGGGCAAGGCGCAATCCAGCGGCGGCAGCGGGGTTTGGCCCAGGGTGCTGAGCCAGTGGGCCACGTCTTCGGCTTGGGGCTGGCTGTAGCCGGCCCGCAGGCAGCGGCCCAGCAAAGCCTGGCGCAGTGGGCCAGCCAGCGGGGCAAAGCCCTGGTCGGTCCACCATTGCATTTGGCTGTGCAAAAAGTTGCCCACCAGCGGCCCCTTGGGAAAGCGGTGCCAGACGGCGCTGGCGCTGCTGGGCGCGGCGGTGGACGGGGGGGCGGCGGGTTCGTCCTCGGCGGGCGTTTGGGCCAGCAGGGCTTCGTCAGGCCGGGGGGCCGCGCCCAGGTCGCGCACCAGGGCGGAGAAGCTGGCCACGCCCCAGCTGCGGTCGAACTGGCCGTCGTAGGGGGGGGCCGGGCGCAAGGCAGCTGGCTGGTGTTTGTTATTAAAAAGCGTAGCTGTAGGCGCTTTATCTATAAGCGTTAGTGTGCTATTTGGGCAAGATTTTGCCAGGGCTTCTAGGGCGCTTTGCCACTGCGCGGCGCTTTGGGGCGCATCCCCGGCGAGCAAATAGCCGGTGGCGCTGCGCTCGTTTTGGCAGGATTTTTTCCGTTTTTTGATCGGCCCCAGGCCCAGCCAGAGCAGGTGGCGCGGGCGGGTGGCGGCCACGTAGAACAGGCGCAGGTCTTCGCGCAGGCGCTCTTCTTCGGCTTGGGCCAGGTCGTGGTCGCTGACTTGCAGCACCAGGTGGCCATCGGGGCGGCGCACAAAGGGGGTGCGGGCCCTTTCTTTCTCCGTAAAGTCGCTGGCAAAGGGCAGCATCACCAGCGGGTATTCCAGGCCCTTGCTTTTGTGGATGGTGATGACTTGCACCAAGTCGGCATCGCTTTCCAGGCGCACGGTTTGCGCTTGGGCATCGCCGTTGGGGTTGGCGATGGATTCTTGCAGCCAGCGGATGAGCGCTTGCTCGCCCTCCACGGTGGCGCT